>Ga0153916_10000876_pt1 | contig 20892 bp, 8 predicted proteins | sample Opewatmetagenome_FD_109642 | JGI IMG/M metagenome (GOLD analysis project Ga0153916, IMG submission 109642) | Freshwater wetland microbial communities from Ohio, USA - Open water 3 Core 3 Depth 4 metaG | ecosystem: Environmental > Aquatic > Freshwater > Wetlands | place: USA: Ohio, Lake Erie, Old...
AATAGACGGTTTACCGCAAGTGACAATCTCTACAGCCTTGAGCTGGATGGGCGTACCTATAGTGCTCAGCCAGCGAGTTATTGGTATATTTGCCTTCGAATCCAGCCAGGTGAGAGCATTCACGTTAAAAAATCTGGAAGATGCATCTTTTCACATTCAGCGGGTAGCTTACAGCGTAGAAAACGCTATTTTATTCAGCGAAGCAACCCATTATCTTCAACAAATGGGCTTGCTTACTGAGTTAGCGTCTACGGCGGCTTCAGATGCGGATATAGATCAAGGAGCACGCCGCGTTATGCAGCGCCTGCGCAGGGTGTTCAATACAGACTGGGCCGCTGTTTTTCTATCATCAAATGATCAGTTGAGCTTACGGGAATACGGCGGGAAGATTGAACAGGGATCGCCCTGGATCGTGCCAGTTGAAGGCACATTAATCGGTCATACAGTCCGTACGGGTTTGCCGGTAAGAATAAATGATCTGCAATCCAGCTCAATTACGAAATTTCCAAAAGAATTGCGCCCTTTAACGCCAGGTTTGCGCTCAGAAATGGCTGTGCCCCTGAAGTATCGAGGTCAGATCATAGGGGCGCTTTCATTAATGAGCAGCAATTTCAACGCATTTTCAGACCAGGATGAGCAGTTATTGGTGTTAATTGCCAGCCATCTGGCGGGGATGTTTGAAAATATGCGCCTCAATCGAGAGACGCAAGAGCGCGCAATTAAATTACAGGATACCGTTTTGCAATTGCAGGCAGTCCGTCAGACAGCCCTGGATATCACCGCAGACTTGGATTTCAATACATTATTAAGCAGGATTGTCCAACGCGCCAGGAACCTGGCAGGTGCAAGAGGGGCAGAATTGAGCCTTGTAGAGCCCACCTCGAGCATGACTGATAAGCCTTCAGTACAAGTGGTCGTTTCGGATACACCCTGGGGTAACAGCCAAACCAATTCCCAGCCTTTCATGCCAGGATTAGCGGAACGCATTTCTTCGGTCAACAAACCGGTTATGGTTACCGAATACAACCAATGGCCTGGCAGATTGGCATCTGAGAGTGGCGTGCCTATCCATGCTGCTGCAGGGGTGCCTTTACAACTGCGCGGCGAAGTAATTGGCGCTTTGACGGTGATGGACGACCAACTCGGGAAAATATTTGAGGATGAAGATATCCGCCTGCTGGAACTGCTGGCCCCCCAGGCAGCCATATCTATCCGTAATGCACGCCTGTACCAGGAGTTGCAGGAAAGGATTCAGGCTCAATTATTAGCCGAACAGCGTCTTATCCAATCTGAAAAAATGGCAACGGCAGGTCGGTTAATGGCTTCCATTGCCCATGAAATTAACAATCCTCTCCAGGCAATGCAGAACTGTCTGCATCTGGCGGGGCGACAGGAATTAAGCCGTGAAACCCAGGCAAGTTATTTAGAACTGGCTAAGGGTGAAATGATAAGGCTGATGAACACTGTCCAGCGTATGTTGGATTATTATCGCCCTGGTGGCGTGGATCGTAAGCCGACCAATATCCATGACCTGCTGGTAAAAACATTATCTCTGACCCAACAGCAGCTAGATGATCAAAAGATATGTATCCATTTGAACTTGACTGAGAATTTACCTCATACACTAGCAGTAGGTGACCAGATTCAACAAGTATTCTTGAACTTGATTTTAAACGCCAGCCAGGCTATGCCGGATGGTGGAGACCTTTGGATTGATACCACCCTACGCGATAGCCAGCAAAACGAACAGACCATTGAAATTTATTTTAAAGATTCTGGACCTGGTATTCCCCCAGAACAACGCGCCCATTTATTTGAACCTTTCACAAGTACAAAGGAAGGTGGATTGGGATTGGGCTTAGCAGTCAGTTATGGCATCATCGCAGCCCACGAAGGTTCACTAGAATTGCTTTCTGGAGATGAACATGGCACTTGCTTTCGCATCCGGCTCTTTGCAGGGCAAACCTAAATGGCATCCCACGAATTTTCTATCCTGGTTGTAGACGATGAACAAATTATGCGGAAGACGCTGGGGGAGTTGCTGCGCCTGGAAGGATACCAGGTAATCACCGCTTCAAACGGTGATGAGGCGATCCGTTTGATATCAGAGTCCAAAAACTTAGGTTCTACGAACACCATCGACCTCATTTTACTGGATTTGAAAATGCCAGGTCGGGACGGCCTGGACGTACTGCGAAAAACTGTAGAAATATCGCCCGAAACACAGGTGATATTATTGACTGCTCATGGATCATTACAATCGGCGATTGAAGCATTGAGGCAAGGCGCGCGCGATTACTTATTGAAACCAGCCTCGCCTGACCAGATTTTGGAAAGCGTCCGTCGTGGCCTCGAGCAGAGCGCTGATCAACGCCGCCGTAAAAAGCTGCTGGAACAGCTCGAGACATCTATCCAGGCGCTCAGTAAACCTTCATCCCAAAAACACAAGGGATGGGCTGATATACCTGCTATTGATAATACCCAAAATCACAATCAGACCATAAAAATAATCGCCATTGGCACTAACCTGGATGTAGCCAAACGCATCATTTTACACAATGAGATGCGCATATATCTTACGCCTGGGGAATGTAGATTGTTAGATGTATTTCTCAGCAACCCAAACCGGGTCTTTACACACCAGGAATTGGTTGCCCGGGTTCAAGGATATGAGGTCAATAATCGTGAAGCACCAGGCATCCTCCGGCCGTTAATCAGCCGCTTGCGCCGAAAATTATCGATAATTCCTGATGGCAAGAACTGGATCGTCAGCATCCGAGCGACTGGTTACATTTTCCAGATTTCTCCACCAGAACCAATTGCCAAAGAACAGGACGAAGGTTAACTTGTCACTTTGGTCTTATAGGCGAAAGACGATGCAGCACTTTCTGCAGGCTGGAAAGTAAATCTTCCTCACGAAATTCAGATTTATACAGCAGGTCTAGTGAAAATTTTTGCAGGCGAGCACGATCTGCTTCAGAAAGGTCGCCAGCCGTAAAAATAATTACTGGGATATCTCTCAGGTATTGATCCTGGCGGATCATTTCAAGAACTGTAAAACCATCAACCTCGGGCATATACAAATCTAAGATAATCGCTTGAGGAGGTCTGGTTTGCACTGCAACCAGACCTTCAGCTCCGCCTTGGGCTGTGCGAACTCTAAATTCGGTTTGTTGCTGCAACACCCTCTCCACCAGGCGTAAATCGTCCAGATCATCGTCAATTACTAATACCTCATGTAACGATCCATCACCATTCAAGCGGTTCAAGGCCTTGATTAAGTCTTCCTCCAGGATTGGCTTGGCAAGGTAATCTACCGCACCCAGGCTGAATCCTTTTTCCTGATCTTCAATAATGGAACAGATTACTACCGGTATTGAGCGCGTTTCCGGATCATCCTTAAGCTCTTTAAGCACCTGCCATCCATCTTTACGCGGCATCATAATATCTAGTGTGATCGCAAACGGGCTCAATTCACGCGCCACTTCAACCGCCCGCATTGGGTCCATCAATGCTGTCACCTGGAAACCATGCTCGCCCAGGTAACGCTCGTATAGCTTGATCACCTGGCGATCATCCTCAATAATAAGCACCATGTTGGATTGCTCCACCACCTGCCCCGTTGGTTCTATCTTGTCAGCCGCCTCAGCTTCTGAAACCTGGATAGGTAGTGTGAAGAAAAAGGTTGATCCCTCACCTAATTGGGATTTCACCCCTATACGACCACCGTGCAGCTCTACCAACAAACGAGAGATCGATAATCCCAAACCGCTCCCACCCACCTTACGCGTTGGAGATGGATCCACCTGGGAAAATGGCCGGAATAATTTAACTTGATCAGCTTGAGTAATGCCCGGGCCCGTATCTGTAACTGACACAATAATTTCAGGCAATAAAGGCAAGCTTCCAATCAAAGTATCCACCTGGCGGCTTACCCGGACTGTAATGGTGCCTTGATCGGTAAATTTAGCAGCATTGGATAGGAAATTTATAAGCACCTGACGGATTCGCGTGGAGTCGGCTCGCACCAATGGCAGGTCTGGTTCGATAAAACGTTCCAACTGGATTGGTTTATCCTTAGTTAAGCCAATTGCAGTCGACATGGCAGATTCAACCAGCTCTGCCATGTTTACCTCATTATCGAATGCCAGCTCCATTTTTCCGGCTTCAATTTTCGAAATATCCAGTACATCATTGATCAACTTCAGCAAATGTGTTCCAGCATTATGAATTGCAGTAATATCTTGTTGCTGCGTATCAGAAATAGGCCCATCGATCCCTTTTAGCACTACACGTGAAAACCCAATTATTGAGTTTAATGGCGTACGCAGCTCATGAGACATATTCGCCAGGAATTGGGATTTTAATTTATCTAATTCACGTAGTTTTTCTGCTGTATCCAACTGCTCTTCGTATAATTGAGCGTTTTCCAAAGCTACCGCAGCCGCATTGGCAATTGTGATTGCTAGGTTAGTTTGTGAAGGACTAAGGGCGAACCGGGCTTCATTGCTTGCAAATTCCAATTGTATAATCCCAATGGAATGACCTTTGACCGATAAAGGAACCAGAATGATTGTATTCGTTAATGGATTCACCAACTCGGAAACCTGTAATGGATCGTTTACATCCATAACAGTAATAATAGCGGGGAAAATTTCGTCACCACGATGTACTGTTAAAGGCTGGTGAGTTTGCATTACTTGTTCAACGGCAATATACTTTTCTAAAGGGATAGACCCACTGGGTGTACCAGTTAACCTGACTGATGCTTCTGAAGATAATCCTTCTTGATCTAAGCCAGGGAATGCTACTGCTAATACGTGCAGTTTATCCTCTTCCGTATCGTGCTGTAAAACAGATACCCGGTCAACGGAGAACAAAGTTACAAACTCGTTCGCAACAGTATGCGCAATCTCAGCGGATTGCATGGTTGCGCCAGAAAGTGCCTGGCTTACCGAATAGAGTGTAGAAAGCTCCTGGAGGCGAGTTTGGCTTTCAAGGTTAGCCTGTTGAGCCAGCTCATATGCCCTGGCGTTATCTACTGCCACAGCCAATTGATCCGCTAAAATATAAAGCACAGCAATTTCTTCGGGGTTAAAGGCATTAATCTCAATTGCCTGCACATCCAGAGCACCGATAATGCGTGAAAGCGGCTGAGTACTTACTTTTTTCTCACCATTCACTTGTTTTTTAGGGATGCCTGTACGGCTGCCGATTTTTAACGGTATCGCTATTTCCGCACGTGTTTCAGGTTGTAAAGAACTCGACCGCGGAATTGAGCTATGTGAAACGTCATTGACTACGAGTGGATGACCTGTTTTTGTTACCTGCCCCACAACTGTGGTTGAACCAACTTCCAGCCAGTTCTGCTTTGTACGCACCGCTGGATTCTTTACATTCGTAGATGCCCGCACTACGGCAAATTGACCTGTTTCATCTAACAAATAAATGGATGCATGATAAAAACCATATTTTTCCCGGATTAAAGCCACCGCTCGATTAAGCAGATCATCTAAGTCTAAAGTCCCTGAGGTATCTCGGGCAATTTCTGCAGCAGTTTCCAACTGAGAGGCACGACTGCGAGTTTCATCCAGAAGGTGCAAATTTTGAATAGCGACAGCCGCTTGAGATGCCAATGCATTTAAAGGTTTCGCGGCTGCGACGGTCAGTGCCAAAGGTTGATCCAAGACAGCTTCCACAAAACCGATCCACTGTTCACCAATATTTAGTGGCGAAAAAATTAAAGCTTTCATTCCCAACCTATCCACATACCACAAACGTGCTTGTTCAGGGATCTGAGAATCGGCTGTTAAATCCTGTAATAGAATAGATTGGTCAGGATTGAGCATTTCAGCATAAATCGAAACAGCCTCGGGTTGGACGAACAGAGGACCTTTTTCATCGTTTAGTTCAAGGTAATTCACAGTTGGCGATTTCCACTGCGCAATGGACAGCAGCCTTTCTGGCGGTTGGTTATCACGCCAGGGTTGGTCAAACAAGCATATATTCAAGAACTGGATTTCCGGATTTCCAAGGATCGTTGTCCGGCGCAAAATATCTAAAACATCGGCATAACTTTCTACTGCATTCATCTCGGCGCTGGCTTGATAAAGTCTATCAGTCTCAGAAAAGGCAGCCTGCACCTGTTCAAATAAACGCGCATTACGAATAGCAACCGCTGCTTGAGCCGCAAAGGCTATAATCAGAGAGCGTGACTCTTCATTGTACATACCGGGATTGGCATGTTCTAGAATCACAAACCCCAAAACTTCCTGACCAGCTACCAGTGGAGCGCATAACCATGAACGAGCCTGGCGTCCAAAATTAGCTTTTTGCCAGCGAATATCAGTCTGGGTATCAGCTACCAGAACGGGCACACGGGTTAGGTAAGCTTCGTATATGAGCTCATCCGTTTGGATCGGGGCCAGAGTACCCTCAACTAAGCTGGTTGTTGAGTGAGAAAGCTCCTCTGCAAGAATACGGCGCGAGATTTCTTCTCGCTGATCTCCCCGTATAAGCTGAATGGACGCGCAGTCGAAATTAATTAAATTTGAAAGCTGATCCAGCATGCGTTGGGTGATTTCTTTAAGCTCCAACGAAGAACCAACCACGCTGGCCAGCTCGCGCAGTGCATCAGCGATCCGACGGCGTTCTTGCTCATTAGCAAACAATTGGGCATTTTCGATAGCAATTCCAATCTGCTGGCAAGATGCAATAAAAAGAGATTGGTTTAATGCCTGGCTGTCTATGGGAGAAAAACCAAAAGTACACAGAGTACCTAATACCTTGCCTTTTGATAGGATCGGGCTTCCTAAATATGAAATGATCTTATTATCAATTAATGGTTGAAAATTAATACCGTGCAATATCGATGCAAAATTTGAAGGTATCGTCTGTTGCAAATCTGGCAGTATGATGGATGAATTGGAACGATATACACGTTCGCATAACGTGTCGCCTAATCCATTGGATTGGAATTTTTCTAATATTGGCTGGGGTAGATTATGATGAACAATTAATTGCAGTTGACTGTTGACCTCATTAAAAATACTGATTAAGCCGGCATCCAAACCAATAGAATGTAAAACTTTTTCCAGCATTTCCTGAAGAATCTCTTCCAATTTTAACGAATGGGTAGCCGCCTGGTTTATAGAATAAAGTGCTTCTGCTTCAGCTAGAGCAGCTTGGGTTTCCTGAAAAAGATATGCATTCTCCAAGGCCAATGAAAGCTGGTCAGTGACCTGCTCCACCAGGCGACGTTCGTCATCGTTCCAATTCCTGCTGGGTGTATCATCCAAAGCCTCCAACAAAGCCCGTTGTTGGTTTGGGTGTGAAAACGGGACGGCCATAACTGCCGGTAAGTCAGCCTGGGTGGGATGAGACTTATCAGGTTCGGATGCACTGGTATAAACAGGTTGCCCACGTTTTAAGCTAAGCGTCCCCTGAGATGTAAGCGGGCTGGATAACAAAAGACCTTTTTCCTGCATTTTTTTTGAAAGTTGGAAAGAGGTAGCAGGACGAGTGGGAGTTATTTTAGGAGGGTGCGCTCGAGCTGTAACAGGGGAAATTGGGGTTGGGGCTGGCTTGGCGCGGTCTGTTACCGATGATCTTCTTTTTTCAGCTTTTCCATCCTTTGTAGATTTTTTTGCTCGCCTCACTGGTTGACTTATTGATGGCAGATGGGCAGCTTGCTCAAGGACTCCGACCTCGCCTGGAGTGGCAAAGCCTGGAACTGCATCAGGCTCAGCTTCATATGAGGCAAGCTCAGGTTCTACTTCAGACTCATCCTGCACCGCCTTTAAATCAGCTAATAAGATGTCAATCCGGTTCTGAAGTTTTTTCTTGGGCATATTGAATGATTTCCTCTGCCAGGGCACGATATTGATCAGCGCTCCGGCTTTTTGGATAATAATGGGTAATAGGCTGCCCGGCGACAGTGCTCTCGCGAAGTTTGGTGTCCACTTCAATCACAGTGGTAAGCAATCCATCACCGAAGGTTGTTCTCAATTGCTCGGATAATGTTCGGTGGATGCGGTTACGACGGTCCATCATCGTAATCAGAATATTGTAGATTAAATTCGGGTTTGTTCCATGGGGGTGTGAAGGATTAGGGGCTGGATTACCCGTCGCTGGCGAGTTTTCTACTTCTGTTGAAGGTTCAGCAGCTGTTTCTGAAGGCTTTTGCGTATCCAAATTCGGTGCGCTAAGTCCACGTACCTTTCTAATTAATGCCATAACACTGCGTAAACCATAAGCTGAAAAATATTCTGGTTGGGTCGGCGTAATAACACGGTCAGCGGCAGTCAAAGCATTCAAAGTTACAGCCCCCAGGGACGGAGGACAATCCAACAATACATAATCATAAGTCGTCAATACTTCTAATGCATTTTTGAGTAAAAATTCATAATCGTTGCGTACCGGCAAAAATCTCTCGGCCAACCCCATACCAGTGCTAGATGGCACCAGATCTAGACCGGGAATGCCAGTTTCCCTGCTGACGCTCAAGATAGAAGCAGAGCTTAAAAGTACATCCGCAATAGAACGCCTCTGCTTAGCGGGCGCCATTCCCAACCCCAAAGTCATATTCGCCTGTGAATCCAGGTCAACCAACAAAACTTCATGACCTGCATCTACCAGGGCACCGCCCAAAGAGATCACCGTTGTTGTTTTAGCCACTCCACCTTTTTCGTTTGCTACAGCAATTATGTGCATGAGGTAACTCCTTTATCCGCTTGTCGAAGCCGTCTCATCATCCAATCCGGAAGATTCTGTTTTCTGCTTGTCATAAAGTGAAGGATCAGGCAGCACAATATGTGCCGTTCGCGCCCTCAATGCCTGACGAAGCTCTAGTACTGCAGTATTTAATATTTCTTCAGGATCATTACTGGCGCGTAGCCGGCTGGAAATTTTTGCTACCAGGGATTCGCGTTCTGCACGCCGCCGAGTTTGCTCTAACAAGCGTGCGTTTTCCAATGCCAGACCCACCTGATCAGCCACCGATTTTACAAGACTGACCTCATCTTCCGTCCAGGTTCTCCCTGGATCAATTTCCTCTAATTGAATGAACCCTATAATTTCGCCCCGCAAAGCTATCGGCAACGCCATCAAGGGCAAGCTAGCTTTTGGCTTATTCTGGCCTATAGGAGTAGTGTCTGGTGTTGTAGAGTTAACCACCTTGAAACCATCCTTCTCCAGAGTTTCCCATGTAGGTGCGTCAATCTGTAAAGGCTGTGTTTTCATAGGTAATACTGACCCATGCATAAATTCATATCCCACTTGCTGTCGTTCCAGTATATAACGCGACCACTCTTCTTGTACACTTCCCTCCTGAAGAGATCGGAATTCAGCCAAAGAATTGAGTGTGTCATCAAATAATTTCGCTTTTTCAATAGCAATCGCTACATGGGTAGCCAGGATGCTCAGAAGTGAAATTTCATCTTGGCTAAAAGCCAACGGTTGTATACTATGCACATCCAAAATACCAATCAAAGAATCTTTATTCTTAAGGGGCAAAGCAACTTCGGACCGGGTTAATGGCAAGTCTGGATTATCAAAAATTACCGCTTCGCTGCCTGTATCCACAGCTACAAGAGGTTCTCCTTTTTTAGCCACAAGTCCGATCAGGCTGTCGGAGTTTATTTCCACCCGGTATCCCCGATCTGTCATTTGCCGGCCCCCCTCACTACTGGCAGCCCGCAAGATGAAAAATTCTTGCTTAAGATCCAAAAGGAAAATCCCCACATGGTAATAATTAGAATGATCTCTGATTAACTGAACAATCAGAGGTAAAAGGCGCTCTAACTGGTGCACTGAAGCAATATCTTGTATGAAGTGTAAAACAAATTCAAGGTCGCTCGTCCGATTGAGAGCCTGTTGAGCGGTCAAGGTAAGTTCCCGTGACCGTTCATCTACTCGTTGTTCTAAGTTGCTCGATAGTTGGCGTAATTGGCTCGTAATATGGTTAATACTCTGCGCCAACGTACCAATCTCATCAGAACTAGACACATCTACATGAACATTCAGCTTTCCTGTGGTTACCTTCTGGGCTACCAACGTCAATGCACGAATTGGATTGGTTATTAACCGGATGGTGCCGAATGTTGCCAATGTCACTAAAATCAAGATCAAAACTGAAAACAATGCATTTGAGCGCGTCTGAGTTTCAAATAAGTTTATTAAAAGCTGCCTCGTCTGACTAGAATTTTCTCCGAGTACATTTCTATTAACAAAGTCCAGGCTATATACATTAGTGTAATAATTGAATGTAGCAATCAAACCTATTGAGACATACAAGATGATTACAATCGGTACTATCAGCTTGGTAACAAGGTTGAGACGCGGGTATTGCCTCACCAGTAATACAAGATAGATAATGACCTCAAAGACCAGTATAAATGGTAAAGAGTATTGCAATCCTCCAGCAGCACTATATCGGTTCGCAGGTCCATAAAAATCCAATAAGTAAATTAAGGTGCTAAAAATGCCCGCCATCAACAATGTTCGGTTTACACGCGATTGCGGGGCAATCTCTACAACCATGGTCGATAAGACGGTAAAAAAAGTCACTGCTAAGAACAATCCAAAGCCAACGGTTGTGAGGGCATAGATGACCAATTCTAGAGTAAATATACCCAATACTAAGTCAAAAGCAATTCTTACGCGCCCGCGCCAGGCTAACCATGCGCTCAATACTTGCGTCAGACTAACCAGGAAAGGTAATAACGCTATCATGAAACCGAAACGAACAATATATGGATTAGCAAAGGCTAAGATCAATATTCCAAAGGTAATATTTATCAACGCCGACATCAAACTGAATACCACGGTCTTATATTGGTCATATCCATCAATAATAACTTTTTGCCGGAATAAATTACGCAGGTTATTCAACTTGCTCCTCCCCTGACAACTCCCCCCTACCCACGTCAACTGGCCGTAATACGATAGCTCCTTTTGGAACATGCAAGGCTTCAGCTAATTGTTGGACAGCAGTCTGCAGGATAGTATCTATGTTCGTTGATGAACGAACCCGGGATGTCACGTCGGCCAGGATTCGCTCACGTTCTGCACTGCGTTGAGCCACACTGTACAAACGAGCATTATCCAGAGCAACTATAAGTTGATCCAATAGATCCTGCATCAGGTGGATTTCTTCTTCGGACCAGGAAGGATCAATCTTTTTGTCATCTCCAGATTTATGGGCCTGCAGAAAACCTAACAATTTCCCTCTCACCCTCACGGGTAACTGAAGCTCACTACCTCGAATGATTGTTTTAAATGATGCGGGAATCTTAATTTTCTGCGCTGCAAGGCTGCTGCGTTGTAATGGGATAAGAGTCTGACTGGTTGCCTGGTAACCAACCACTGGCTGTTTACTGATGAAATTCGACCAGGCCTGAGTAGAATATTGTTGCATACTATCTTGAAGAGCATTATATGTCTCTTGGGCTTCAGAAAATAAACGCGAATTATCTATCGCCACAGCCACCTGATCGGCTAAAATTTGCATTATATCGAGGAGTAATCGATCGAAAGTACCTGAACGATCACTTTGTATTGAAAGAGCGCCAATAACACGGTTACGGGAAGATAACGGTAAAACTGCTTCTGAGCGGGTAAGAGGCAATTCCGGGGTAGAGAGTTTAAGTGCATCTTGTCCTACCTCTAAAGAAACTCTTGATTGGGCATTTGCTACTACCCAACCAACCATTCCATCCCCAATCTCAATCCGATAACCTCGCGCGAGCAATATTTGCCCTGCTTTGCCGGTTCCGGCGCGTAACACTGCCCAATGGTTGGTTGGATCCACCAGGAATATTCCTGCATAATAAAACCCAAACTGTTCCTTAACATATTCAACACAATGCCGTAACAATCGTTCGGGCTCTAGAATGGATGCAATCACCAGGCTGACTTTAGCTGCACTTTCAAGGTAGCGAGTGCGCTGTTCCAATTCGTCTGTACGTAACCTGACCCGTTGTTCCAGCGAATGGGAATTTTGCTTCATGGCTTGGATCATAGTGTTAATCGCTGCCCCCAGGCTGGCTATTTCATCGGATCCTGTTTTCTTGAAAACATAATCAAGATTACCCTCGGTGACCTGTTCTATCCCTTGGGTTAGCAACTGGATCTGACGCGTTAATGGATAACCGAGTTGCCAACCAACAAACGCTGCTAGAATAACTATTCCGCAAAATAAGCCCAAGGTCAGTATTAGAGTGCGTTGTTCCTGGGCCAGTACTCCATCCATTCGGAAATCGATACCTAATACGCCATCCATTATCCCATCTGATGTAAAAATTGGCGCATAAACGGACATTGTTGTTCCCCATGGGTGAGATTCATATTGCTCAGCTACAGTCGTAGAAGTTAAGCTCGAAATAATTTCAAAGGCCAATGGATTGATATCGGTATAAACCTGGTTAAGGTGAAAACTGGTCTCTGGACGAAAATTTGTACCCACAACAAATATTGCTTTCCCATCTTTTATGCGCAGAGTATGAACCAATGCAATATCTTCATTCAATTTTGCAATACTTTGTAAGGAGTGTTGGATGTGCAAAAAAGTATCGCTGCTTTCTTGTGATGTATCTACAAGGCCGGCGTGCATATCACCATCAATTTCTCTTACAGCAAGGTTAGTAACAGCCAGGAGATGTTGTTCCATTTGTTGATGCATATGAGCCCGGTAAATGTAAAACATAAGACTTAAGGCTATCCCTGCACTCAACATGGTAATGATGGTTATGCCCGCCGCATACCTGAACCGTAAGTTGGTCCGTAAAAAGTGCATCACTATTCTCCCGTATCAATTCCAAATTCATCGCTCAAAAGGATTGTTACATCGCGCAGTCCAAGCGCCTGGCGGATTTCTTGGGTAGCCGATCTAAGCACTGCATCAACATCCAAACTTTCTTGTAATTTTGAACCGATCTCACTGATCAATCGCTCCCGTTCTGCCTGGAATTGACTGGCCTCATATAAACGCGCGCTCTCCAATGCAATGCCAATCTGGTCAACTAAAGCCTGCAAAGTTTCTTCTTCTTCTGTGGTCCAAAAATCTTTTTCCAAAGGCTTGGAAGCATCCACAAAACCTATAATGGTGTCGCGCACCTTAATGGGCAAACTGATTAATTGCGGGGCTGTTGACATAAGCTCATTCTTGCCATTGCCAGCCTCAATTTGGAAAGTTCCTCTCGTCTGGCTACGAAATGCCATTGAAGTTTTCCCTTCCAATCGGTTCAACCAGGCACGGTGGCTGATTTCACCATATGCTCGACGGGTTGCCTCCAATGCCTGCTTGCTCTCCGCGAACAATCGGGCGTTATCGATAGCGACTGCGATCGAATCTGCTAGAACTTGCATAACCGCCAGATCATCTGTAGAAAATGCGGAGGGCTTCATACTATGTACATCCAAGGCACCCATCAACTCTCCAGATGATATTAAGGGCAGGGTCATTTCCGAGCGGGTGTGAGGCAGATCTGGATTGTTGAATAATTCGGCTTCTTCACCAACATCTAGTGAAATCCTGGGTTGTCCAGTGGCTACCACATGACCAACAACCCCTTGCTGGCCTATTGCAAGCTTATGACCGCGTGCGATCATCCGTTTACCGCCTTCGCTATTTGCCGCTTTTAATACGGCATACTCTCCGGCTTCATCCACCAGGAACATACCCACATGGTAAAAATTAAACCGCTCACCAATGAAAATTACCACACGGGTTAGCAATTCCTCCAGATTATGGATTGTCGCTGCTGCCCTGCCAATATCCGCAGCCATCTGTAACTGGCGAGAACGGCGTTCTAACTCAAATGTGCGCTGTCTCACTCGCTCTTCCATTTCAGAGAGCGAGAGTTGTAGTTGTTCAGTCATCACGTTAATCGTGGCTGCCAGCTTTCCAGTTTCATCCTGGGAAAGGATAGCTGCCCGGGCGGTTAAATCTCCATTTGAAATTTGCTCTGCCACCTGGATCAGGTTTGTCATAGGCAGTGTTAACACTTGTCCAAAAACTAATGCAACGATTAACGCTAAAGCAGTGAGTAATACAGCAACCACCTGCACATTACGAATTTGGGCTTTTACAGGCGCCAGGAAAAAATCTTGTTCTTGGGCATAAATGACAAGCCATGGCTGGCTTTCAAGAGTGGCACTGGATGCCAGGAAAGTTTTACCTTGTGCCATCGAATTATCTGAAAAGGTGAATACACCCTGAACCGACGGGAGAATAACCCCAAGCCGAGTACTTGAATTTCCTTGATTCTCTCGTAATTCATTCAGGGATACATCGGGCAATCGGCCGGCTTGCTGTAGTGCCTGTAATGATGCATTATCTGTATCTACAAGGATCTGGTAACGCAGATCTGATGTGATCCCCTGGCCCAGGCGTAAATAATTTTCATCTACAAGCAAAGCTGAAGAATGATCACCGGCCAAATTACCTGATTCCTGGATTATTTTCTGTAAAACTGCCGCGTCGTAAATAGAAGCCAATATTCCCACCGGTTTAGAGTCCGAATTCCTAACTAAAGCCCAAAAAATAATCACCGGAGGGTTATCTTGAGAGAACAGAACAGGCGAAAGCCCTACTGACTTTAGGGATACCTCATTTACAAAGTATTCTTGGACAGATTTATCCAATAGAAATTGGTCTGACGCTATAACAACTTTTTCGGTTAGATCCAGGAGCAGGTAACCCCTTATAAAATTGAACTCACCGATTTGCTTTTCCTCTCTCTTCCTGGCTAGAGATATTATGGTTTGAGTTGCATCTGCCACTATCTCCGGTGAACGCTCCTCATCGGGCAAAGCTAAAAATCTACCAAGAATAGGCTGTTGGGCTTCGACCTGGATCAGTTCCATGTTGCTGTGGTTAAAATTATCAACCCGCCAGGCGACTTGAGATGCCGCGGAAAGCAGAGTCTGTTCACCAGTAGCCGTAAGTGCTTGCTGCGCATTGCGGATGGAAATTCCGGCAATTATGGCTACGATCAGTAAACTTAAAATTAAGAAAGAAAAAATAACTTTAGTTCGTAAAGAATAAATACCAAACTGGCGTAAAAAGATGAATAATACATATCCTGTAATGATAATAAAAGGAAATAAAGTGGAAAACGAGCTTGTGAAATCAGGGCGACCTGCGATAGCGAATGAATCTAGCAGGTAACTTATGACGATGAGCACACTGCTCACAGCTAGAATAACTACCACACTTCTTGGGGTTAATGCACGTCCAATGATAACGATAAGGCCAAATGTGCATATTAACGAAAGAGGGATTGAAGAACCTCGCAACAGTAGAGGATAGATCAATATCAGGAATATGGTTGAACCCACCAACAACCATATAGTAGCTCTTGCTTTCTTAGCCCGGTTTAGGATCATTCCTAAGAAGCCAGCTGTAAGCATGGTTAACCAGACTAACGCAGAACTACCCTCGAACCAACCGCGGTTCTGGGCGAACAATATCAAATTCGCCAGACTCGATATGATTGATATCAATAAAAAGCTTAAGACAGCCCGACGTGCAATAATGTTTAGATTTTGTTCAGTTATTCGGTTGCTGTTCGCTTTTGATGTTTTCATCAACTCACAACCTTATGAAACCGCCACGGCATCGCTTGTTTTATCATCATCCTGATCCAATTTATCTTTATGCGAGCTATTCTGTTCAGAAATTTCTCCAGCTTCTGTAGATAATCCTGTTTCTGACTGGACAAGATAAGATGGCTTGAATTCATTCTGAGCTGTGTTTTGTACCAGACGAACTGTAACATCGGGGATATCTAAGGTTATGCGTAATTCTTGCGCGGCTGTCCGCAATATAGTGGGGACATCCATAGTTTCACGAATCCTCCGTGTTGCCTCACCAATTAAACGCTCCCTTTCAGCACGCTGAGTAGCCAGCTCAAAACTGTGTGCTACCTCCAGGGCTGACGAAATTTGTAAACTGATCTGGTTCATCAGGTTCATTTCATCTTCAGTAAAACGGCGCGTAGAATCTTGGACACTTAAAATTAGCGCCCCGTTAACTTCATTCCGCAAGAGTAAAGGCACCACAAGCATGTTTTCTAACCTGCGCTGGCGGATCAAAGTATGAAATTTCACTACCAACGGATTGTGAACCAAATCATATATATCTAAAGTTTGCCGGGAATCCATTAATTGCTGGATTAATGGATTGTCTATAACAGGTATACGGGTATCTACTACTTCCACATCCTCATTCTCATGATGAGCAGAAGAACTGGCTATAAATACGGCTGAAATGCCATCCGGATCAAACCATAACACGTCACAATAAGACAGGTTTAATTCCTGCTGAAGTTTTTCTGCAACCAGGTCTAATAAATCCACCAATTTGGCTTGCGATGCTGCAATGGAAGTTACTTCTTGAAGCAATCGAATTTGATCGGAACGGTTTTGTGTCTCTTCCAGCAAACGGGAGTTATCCAAAGCTAAGGCAATCTGGTTGGTGATGGTTTGTAGCACACTGATTTCTTCCTCAGTCCAATTTCGATCGCCTGATTGTTCCTCCAACCCCACCACCCCTATTAAATGATTGTACATCATCAAAGGAGCATAAATAACTGATTTTTTCAGACCATTTTCACCATTGCCTTCTTTAGAAATGACAGGTTGTCCATCGCTCAACTTTTCCAGAATTTCTTCGGGCAATGGCGTTTGCATCGGCGAAATACTGATCATATCGTATTCATAACCATTCGCTTTCTCTCCCAGCCGGCTTGCAGACCAACTCTCGTGTGCATAACGCTGGTATAGATGACGTGTTTCAGCAATACGCGACTGGAGGTCAGAAACGAGGCTGGCGTTTTGAATAGCTACCGACAATTGATCAGCCATAATTTGAAGCACAGCCATAACCCCAGAATCAAACGCATCAACTTTCTTACTATGTACATCTAGAGCCCCAATTACCTGTGGCCCAATTTTTAACGGCAATGTTGCCTGGGATTGTGTATCAGCCAATAATTGGTCTCGCTGGTAATTAAAATCTGACTCAACGCGATTAAGCACCCGTTCTTCTCCGGTTACAGTTACATATCCGATCATCCCAACTTCTCCAACCAGTATGCGGTGCTTACGGCTGGCAAGAATTTTCCCAATCGGGTCAGTGCCTGCGCGCAATACAGCATATTGGTTATCCGGATCCAGCAGATAGATACCCACAAAATAATAATCAAAGCGATCGCGCAGTAATTGAACTGCCCGGTCTAGCAAACTGTCTAGATTGGCTATGTTTGTGGTATCACGAGCTAGCTCTGCTGCGGCCTGTAAATGCATCACGCGTTGACCTAAAGCTTGTGTGCGTTGGTTAATTCTTTCTTCTAAACCCATATATGTCAGGGTAAGGTTTTGTACTAATTGGTTCACTGAATGGGTTAAAGTCCCAAATTCATCCTTATTTTTATCCTCTAGTAATGATGGTTGACCGGTGCGGTAGGTTGATATGGCTGTTCGAAGATTGTCTAACGGCTCTAAAATACTTTTACTGACCGACAAAGTCAAAATAAAAGAAAATACAACCGCTAATATTACAAGACTCATAAGAAAAACCGTATTCCACCAACCAGCTTGAATGGCTGCATCTGCAATCAGACCGGCCTTAGTCATAGTATCAATTAATAGTTTGTGTTGCGATAAAATTAAAGGTATCGAAAAAACAATCAAAATACTTGGCACAAGAAACAATGCCATCAGGCGAAATTGCAATGAAAAATGGCGCAACCATTGTTTCATGCTGTTCCTCCTGATGCATCATCTGTTATTTCTTCATCACCTTCTGGGTTCAATCCTATCTGGATGAATGTCCTTGAGGTACCAAATGCCCTGCCCAATTCTCGTACGGTGCTTCTTAAGATAGCTTCTAAATTCACTGAGCTGCGCACCTGGGTGGTAATCTGGTTAATCTGCTGTTCACGAGCCGCAAGACTACGAGCTTCCATTACCAGACGTGCATTTTCCATTAGTAGGGTAAGGCGTTGTGTAATTTCCTTCAATGTTGCTTGAACTTCCTCATTTGGTTCATGTCCTTCAAAAATCAGATCAAGACTACCAATAACTTTATCGCGCAGTTTCAAAGGGATATTCAAAGATGATTTCCGGTTAACACCAGGTTCTTTTGGAATGGTAGATTCAAATTGCTCGTTTTTGGCTTGTTGAACGAGCATGCCCTTGTATGTATAACCTTCAGGGCGATCCATAGCCTGTCTCACTAAACGCCAGGATTGCTGGGTGTATTTTCCGGTGAGTAATTCTAACTCGCGCAGTGTTCCACTCATTTGCTGGAACAAGCGTGCGCTATCCAGCGCAATTGCTACCTGATCAGCAACGACCTGGATAATACTCAATACAGATTCGTCAAAAATATCTGCTTGCTTGGATTGTATATCCAGTAAACCAACCATTCGCTGACCCACTTTTAGCGGTAAAACCATCCTGGATAGTGTATCAGGCATCACAGGATCAAAAACTTGGAATGAGGTATCCCTGGTTAAGTAAGGTTGGCCGGTCTGCGCCACATTTCCTAATGGTCCCGGATTGCCTACGCGCACCTTAATATCTTGGGAAAGTAATTCATCAGAACCATCTCCCACGGCGGCAGAGAGGACAGCATATTCGTTCCTTTCATCTATCAGAAATATACTAACATGATCGAATGTAAACCTGGATGCAATCAAAGAGACACTGCGGTCCAAAAGCTGGTCAATATCTCGCAGTGCGGTGGCATCACGTGCTACTTCTGCTGCTGTTCTAAGCTGCTCAGTTTGCCGTTCCAGATCATGGGTACGTTCGGCAACGCGCAGTTCGAGTCCTGTAACCATTGTACGCAACTGGCTTGTCATACTGTTAAATGATCTTCCCAGGTCACCAATCTCGTCCATTTCTGTAACAGGAGCAGTAAGGCTTAGGTCACCAGCAGCAATTTTTTCAGCTGTGGCGGCAAGAACAGCCAACGGACGGACAATACGATTCGTTATATACAGACCGATGCCAACAGCCGAAATAACACCCAAGACCATCAACACAATCACAAAAACCGCAACCTGATTGGTAGCCTCAAGCGCTTCCACCTGGTTCTGTTCCGCCAGCAGGGCTACATGTAAATCAGGTAGCCAAGTATAGGCTCCAAAAACCGTATTGCCCTTATACCCCGGATATACTCCGTAGAAATTTTCATTTTTTAGGGCTGCCGAAATTCCAGGTGAGTCAATCCAGATGTTATTAGTATCCAAATCATATGAGTTTGCTGAAGAAACTCGTTTATGATCAGGCGTTACAATATAAGTTTCACCTGTTTCACCCAATCCGATCGCCTGAGATAAGCTATCCACCAATACGTCCAGTTTTACGCGCGCGGCAAAAACGGCAATAACGTCACCATCTTGTGTACGGATTGGGGTTGTAATTATTTGGGTCGGTTTTTGTGTTGAAGGTTCGTCGAATATTGGCGAAGCCGAATAAGCCTGTAAGGAAGATTGTAGAAAAGGACTACTGGAATATTCAACTCCTATACGATTTCCAGCAGTAGATAAAACAACACGCCATTGAGGATTTAAGATAAAGATTTCATCAAATAAGCTTTTATCTTGAACTGCACTGGCGTAATTTTTCACCAGATTATTGTAAGCAAGCAATTCCGAAGGGTTACCAGTCTGGTTATATTGATCGATTACAGCCATGATAGAAGGCAATTCATTAAACTGGGGGGCGATGGTTAATAAATTTACACGTAAACTATCTTGCCAGGCAGCAATCTGTGATTGTTTCAATAAAAGAATAGATTGAAGTTGGGCAAAACTTTGAGAACGGGCGTTACGTGTGTTAAGGAATGTAGACACCAGGCCGACAACCAATACCGGTATAAAAACCAATAATACCGAAGTTATTAATAAACGCGTGCGAATTGATCGCGCCTGGAAATCTAGAGCAACCTGGGCAAGCAGGAAAAAAACCAAAAGTATGTTAGTTGCCAGCGAAAATTCATACGCCCAAGGAACAATTTCCGTACTTAAATGCGGATACCAGGTCAGGCGACCTAGAATACTAATATAAAGCAAGTAACCCAAATAAAGAATCACCCACGTTAACACTTTACCGGGTAAAGCGATCAGACCGACTAAAATTACCAGCGCCAGACCTGTGAGTACATGAGGCAAGGTCAAGTTTTGCCAGACGGCTTCATTACTGCCATAAACTAAAACCAAAAGGGTTAAAAAGAGTAAACCCGCAGCATTGTAAGATGAGTGGTTTATCAATCGAAAGAACAAGGGTGAAAAAGCAAAACTTAACACAACGACAACAGGAACTATTAAAGCCTGCCACAGTCTATATTGCAGGTACATTATTACGTAATAAGAAAGGGTCCCAATAGCAAATATAACTACAGATGCAAATAAGTATTTGTAACGGGCCGTACTCGATAATCCGCGCAGGCTACGATAGCGATGACTCATCGTTGATCATCCGTTTCTTGTGATGGATCAATACGAATAGATACTTCAGCAACATCCGGCAACCTGCCCAGATGTTGTACAGCCGTCTGAATCAAACTGTCAAGGTCAAACGATCCGGAAAGCGATGTAACGAATTCATTCACAGCCTGTTCACGACCAGCTCGTTTCTGAGTTTCCTCAAATATCCGAGCACTTTCTATTGCCTGGCTTAAGCGATCGCTGATGAGATCAAGTAGTTTTATTTCACCTGGATTCAACTGGTTGCTAACCGGCCAAATTTCCAATTGCGCAACTACTTTTCCTCTGACCTTGATAGGCAAGGAATAGGGTGGGGATTCTGTCTCACCAGGATTTTGCTGCATATATAAGGGTCTCAATCCAGCAGCATCGACCTGGTAACCCCGAAAATTAA
>Ga0153916_10000877_pt1 | contig 20885 bp, 17 predicted proteins | sample Opewatmetagenome_FD_109642 | JGI IMG/M metagenome (GOLD analysis project Ga0153916, IMG submission 109642) | Freshwater wetland microbial communities from Ohio, USA - Open water 3 Core 3 Depth 4 metaG | ecosystem: Environmental > Aquatic > Freshwater > Wetlands | place: USA: Ohio, Lake Erie...
AAGGGGCAAAATCCTGAACAATGGATCCAGATTTGGGAAGATGTTAATAGTCCCGTGAGTGACGGATTACTCGGCACATGGGATACGACAGGTTTGGAAGGTGAATATGTTGTACAGCTCGAGGTTGTAAGGCAAGATCAACGGGTTGACCAGGCATTCCTTCTGGTGACAATAGATAATACCAAACCGAAAGTGGAAATCCTAGCTCCAAAAGGAGATGAGCTTTTTGTATATCAACAAGGTGAATCCATTTTGATGAATGTATCTGTGAGTGATAACCTGGGCTTGGAGCGGGTTGAATTCTATGTCGATGATAAGCTGGAGTCAACCTTGATTACACCTCCATTTATTATTTTATGGACATCTCAGCCTGGTGAACATACCTTGATGGTAAAAGCGTATGATCTGGCAAGAAATGTAAGCGAAGTGTCAACTATATTTTCGGTCAATCAGTAAAATGACCTATACTGTGCCATCTAGGGTTGGGGAAAAAAATATAGATAGTTAGGTTTTATCGACTAACACCTTGATGCATTCACACCTGAATCACCTCATCGCTGGTTCAGCTGGCTGGTATGTTGCGATCAGCACCCCCGTGGAGGCAGTCTTAACGTCAAGGAGGTGGAGAGAAGCAAAGGTACCACCATCTCCAAAGAGACGCTGGCCATTACCCAGGACTAGTGGATGGATCAGAAGTACATACTGGTCGATCAAGTTTGCCTTCATCAGTGCCTTAACCAACTCGCCACTTCCGAGAACAACTAAATCGGGACCCGGTTCAACCTTAAGTTTAGACACGGCACTGCTGGCTTCTCCTTTGAGCAGGGTGGAATTAATCCAGGGAAGTGGCTCCGTCAGCGTCCTTGAAGCAACATACTTCTGAGAGTTATTTAGTACTTCGGTGAAGGGATTGGGTTGTGGCATTGATGGCCAGACAGATGCAAAGTCTTGATATGTACGACGCCCGAACAGCAAGGCAGAGCCTTTGGACATTCCCTCGGCAGCCACACTGCCAATTACAGGATCGGAATATGGAGTAGCCCAACCACCTCTCGTAAAGCCACCACGTTGATCCTCGTCCGGTCTGCCTGGTGCCTGCATGACTCCATCAAGGGTTACACTCTCAAAAACAACGATTTTTCTCATTTCAATCTCCTAATCTATAACTAATCTCCTTGTCAATGATAAATGCAATTATCCCTTGAAATCGATAGGATGACTGCAAGGGAACACAATCTGAAACTATAAAACAAACCGTGTGATCGAATGGGTAAATTCCTTGAAAATCATCAGATCACCCATATAATACGATATATCAGACCAATTATAGCACAATAGTCTTAGTGAAGAGGAACTCTTACTTAATAATTTATAAGGCTTCTTATCTCAAGCAAGGGTTATTATTATGAAAATGGTTTGTAATATATATCGATTGGTGCTCAACCTGCGGGTGGGGGATTGGGGGAATGTGAGATATTGTCTTCCAGAAATTCAAAAACTGGCGATTTAGTTATCGCCAGTTGATTTCTTTACCTAAATTTGCTTTCATGAGGTAGAAGCATCCGGAGCTTTATTTCGGATACTCCCCCTAGATACACTCTAGAAATAAACATAGAAAGTACCCCAGATTTGATCTCTAATGGCAGTATCATTTGGATAAACTTGTATCTCAACCAGGATTAGTTTTGTAGAGGGATTTACTATATCCCTGGCGCCTAGTACATAGGCGTCATATCCGCCCGCCCCACCACATTCGCTATATTGATCATACTTTCCTCGATAAACCCCATCGTCATAGTTATATCGTCCAATATAGTGACAGCTGCCTCTATAGGCCGTCGTATAGAAGTCAAGAAGCTCAATATGACCTATGATCTGAGCAAAAGTCCCCGAGGCACCGAAAAACATTCCCTCAGCATCAAAATAATTTTGGAAATCTGATAGGCTTGGCGCAGCAGATATGGCTACACCAATATCCCTACCATTATAGGTCCACGTGCTGCCATTAACATCGGTCCAATAGTCTGGGACATCCACCTGGATATTGCCAGTATCATCGGTGCAGGTGTTATATCCACTAATGGTGCTCGCAACACAGTTAACTGGGGTTATAGAACTTGAATTTGTTGGTGAAGCTTGACCGACGCTCGTTTCGGTGGGCTCCGGAGAGGCAGTTGGCACGATTGTTGGGGAGGGCACAGGGGTATAAGTTGGATATGGTGTATAGGTGGGAGCGACGGTTGGTGTGATAGTAGGTGGCGCGGGTGTCGAAGTGGCAACCTGTGCACTGCTTCCACATGCGAGGCTAACGACCATGAAGATTATGTTTAGTCCTAACACAGGTTTGATCAACTTGCGATACATAGTGCCTCTCCTCAGGGTAGGTGAGTATATATATTGATACCTTATGGGTTTCTTGCCTCTGTTGAATTAGTTTACCATAAATGATTTATTAAAAATATAGATCGAATATCCGCTGAGTTGAAGTGAATGCCAAAGGTGGAAGTTTGTGGGGGTTGAAGAATTCCGCTTTATTGGCATCATCCCCGGCAATAAGCTCGCCTGATTGTATTTCAGCTCGATAAAGGATCAATATATTTGCTCCGCGAGGGTGTTCCTGTCCAAAAATCACATCAAGTAATCGAACATGATGGATACGGAGACCAGTTTCTTCCAGACACTCACGCTTCGAAGCTTCCACAGGATCTTCACCTGCATCAACAAATCCACTTGGCAAGGTCCAATAACCTTTCTGTGGATCATACAGGCGTTGAACAAGCAGTACCATATCCCCTTTCTTGATTAATACAGCCACTGCCACCTTCGGATCCGGGAAGTAAACCCATCCGCAATTAGGGCAGGAGGGTCTCTGCTTACCCGTATGCAGCTGCATGTTGAGGGGAGTACCGCAGCGAAGACAAAATTTAATCGGACCGTCAATCATCATCCCGCCCGAACTCGGAGTATGATTGCGACAATTCCTGCGATAATAGCTATGGCAGCGAGACTGATCTCAAGGGCAAGCAGGAGATAATATAGGAATGACACATTAAGGCCTGTACTAGGATTCACAGCTCGTTCCTGTCCAGGAGGAGTTGGATTACCTGTACCCAACACCTGGTTGGGAGATGTGATACCAGCAGATGATTCAGCCTCACCAGTCGGAACAATATTTTGGATAGAAGGAGGTACCACGGTGGGAGTAGGCGTAGGAGATGCGGTGAGTGTTGGAGTGGTAGTGGGTGTTGTTGTGGGCGTAATGGTTGGCGTAGGTGTAATAGTTGGTGTTGATGTAATGGTTGGCGTTGGTGTATTGGTTGGTGACGGCGAGGGTGTTAAGAAAATACTTTGATAGTATTGGGAAAATGTGCTTGTGGGGGTGGAAGTGGGAGTGGGAGAGGGGCAGTCATATTGACTTGATAGGGTCGGATAAGCACCATCTCCATAATATTCTTCACATTGAAGTTGGGTGATTTCAGCGTGCTCTTGGTTAAGGGCGAACACATCCTCGGGCGTGGAAGTAGGGGGGTAAGCATAAAGGTAGACTGTGGTAGAGGTCGGATTCTCGGTTTGTCCGAGCTTGAGTGCACCAATAATTGGGGTAGGTGAGGCGAGTTCGGGTGCTGACATCATGACAACCGGTGCAGCTTCAGTAGCGGTAATAGGTGAAGCAGCACTACGCTGTACCTCTTGTTGGACAGTGATTGTTTCGTCGGCGACTGGCAGAGCAGGAGCCATAGCAACTTGAGGTGAGGAGGTGAAAAATGTGCTACCAAAGATCACCAGTGCCAGTAATACACTGGCAACCGCAGAAATAATACCAAATACCGGAGCTAACCGGAAGGTTGGAGGCGCTCGAACGGCGGCAGCAGTTATATAGTAATTGCGCGGTGCCCTTAGTTTGGGTAGGTTGTGAACCAATAAGCGCGTTTTATTAATCTCATGCAATTCCTTTCGCAATTCCGGATCAGCATTTAAACGAGTTTCAAATAACGATCGCTCCTTATCGCCTAGCTGGTTATCCAGGTATGCTGAGATTAGTTCATAATCACGCGCTGTTATCTGGTTTTTCATCTTTCACCCTAATCCCAGACGAAATCCAGCAGGTAAAAGTTCCGCGAATCCATTCAAACAATCCCGCAGGCGTAAACGGGCGCGCGCTAGGCGACTCTTAATCGTGCCTATCGGTTTTCCAATTGTTTGTGCAGCCTCAAAATAATCCAGACCTTGAACGTCCACCATGATTACGGTAGAACGGAAATCACCAGGCAGATTATCCAGACAATGCTGGATGGCTCGCTGCAGCTCAGCTTGTTCGACTTGTTCCTCTGGTTGATTAGCCGGATCGACCATCCATCGGGCAGATTCAACTTCTTCCCCGGCATCATCCAACGGTTCTAAGGGCACCGTTGGTCGTCGCTTCCGACGCCGCAGCTCATCATAGCAAGCATTGGTCACGATACGGAGTAACCAGGCTTTGAAGGAGCCACCACGGAAGGATCCCAAATGGTTATAAGCAGATATGAATGTACTTTGAGTGGCATCATCTGCTGATTCTTCTTCACCAACCATACGGAAAGCATGGTTATAAACCAGGTCTTGGTAAGCCAAAACCAGACGGTTAAACGAATCCAGATCTCCGTCTCTTGCCGCCTGGATCAAAGCAATCTCATCCACGTTTGTATTTTAACCCAAATTACGAGTGAAAGCCATTGCTTCAGGTGTGTATGGGGTATAAAATCCTTGAGAAGGTATTTAGTTTATTTGTGAATCTGCACAGCGAATATTAACAGCGTGTATAAAGATTGGGATTGTTATTTGTATTTTTCTATACTTGATGTTTATTACTGGGGCGATGGTCGTTCTATTTTATTAAAACAGAGGTGATCTTAAATACCATGACCCTTGATTTTAGCCGAGTAAAGGCAATTTGCTTTGATGTTGATGGGACTTTAATCGACACAGATGATCAGTTCGTACAAAAACTTGTTAAAATAATAACTCCGATGCAATTCATTTTCCCTGGAAGTGATATTAACAGGATTGCACGAAAGTTAGTCATGCTCACAGAAGGGCCGGGTAATTGGGCTTATAGTCTCGCAGATAAAATCGGCCTGGATAATAAAATCGTTGCCTTCGGAGATCGACTCTACGAAATGGGTATTGGTGAATCTGATCAGCCATTTCAATTGATCAATGGGATCAGGGAGATGTTAGCAAATCTGCAAAACCATTATCCACTCAGTATCATCAGTGCCCGCGGACAGAAATCCACATTCAGATTCTTATATCAATATGAACTGTTACCTTACTTTAGAGCTGTGGCAACAGGTCAAACCTGTATACATACCAAACCATATCCTGACCCAATTGAATGGGCAGCGGCGAGAATGGGAGTGCCTCCGGCTGCCTGCCTTATGGTGGGGGATACGGTGGTGGATATTATGAGCGGTAAAAAAGCAGGTGCTCACACGGTGGGGGTCTTATGTGGTTTTGGCGAAAGGAAGGAGCTTGAACAGGCTGGAGCGGATCTTATCCTGAATCATACAACAGACCTGATTGCTTTATTGGTAAATAAATAATCTCATTATTGATATATCAGTAATAATATTTAATCTTAATCCCCGATAGGTCGGTTGTATCTTTCATCAACATATATTGAGGATGGTGTTTACTTTCACAGAGCCTAGTTTTGAGGTTAATCATCACAGAACTAAGATGCCTTTTTCTGCTCTTCTTCTAACTCAACCAGCATTCGTTGATAAACACTCGCATTGGTCGGATTGAGTGCCAGAATAGTCATGAGTGATTCAATAGCTGCTTTGCGATTATCCGCCTGAATAAACAATTCTTTCGCCATTTCCAACTGGTTGATGGCTTCTTCCTTGCGGTCTAACAAGCGATAAATATCAGCTAACCGACGGTACAGAGCTGGTTGAGACTGATTTTCATGAATTTTGCTATTAATGTATTCCAATGCTTCTGTGGTCCGATGAACGCTGATCAGATGATTGAGGTAATTATCCAATTCAGACATTGCCTGGCTAGTCTGTCCCAAGCGAATATTGAGATCAAATAACATGTCGCGTGCTTTCCCATCTTCTGGGTCTAAAGCGCGGATTTGTTCAAACACACGGATCGCATTCCGCCAATCAAGGCTTTGCACGTCAATGTCTGCCATCCGATGCATCAGTTTTACTTTGGTATCACGATCAAGGTTGGATTGCTGGGCAAACCGGAATCCAAGTGAGTATGTTTTCCTGGCCATAGCAAGGTCAGCCAGGTTGTAATAGGTTTCTGCAAGTTTAGTATATTCCTGAATCGTATCCTGCGGCTTACCGCGTGTGGTCAATAAGCTTATTAAACTATTGCGAGCTTCCATGTCAATCGGATTCAATTCGGTCACTCGCTTGAGCAGGCTTATAGCCCGATTGGCTTCACCCCGAATGCTGTAACTCTGAGCGACAATGGAAAACTTTAAGACGGCTTCGGGTATACGGTTTTCTTGAATAAGCAGATCACCGATGCAAACATGTAAAGGTAAATACGTAGGTGCAAATTTGAGAGCATAAAACGCTTCTTCCATTGCAGTCAGCAGTTGATTCGAACGTGCCAATTGGTTTACTTTAGCCAATGATTCCACTAGCTGGCTGCTGGTAGCCTCGGTTAGCATTTCTGCGAGTGGAACCGGGGCAGATCCAGATGGTTGTGCGGGTAATTGTTGGCGAGCGCGTTGAACTTGATCTCTCCAATCTGGACGGATCAACATTTTACTAATATTTTCACAGATTCGTTTTTGTAATTTTGAATCTGATTGGTTACCAAAGGTTTCAATCAGCGGTTCATATAATTGGATTAACTCTTCAGCTTGATCTGCAGGCACACTCTCAGAATCAGCAATGCGTAAGGCTTCCAAATATTCGACTGAAGCATCCTTAATTAATTCCATTTTATATAATGTCAATGCCAGTAACAGGCGTGCTCCCAGACTGAATAATTCATGCTGAACGGACTTTCTTAGATTAATAACAGCGCTTTCCAATTGCTCGCTCTTCGATTGCATGAAACCCAAGACATAATAGGCTGCAGAACTCTCCAACCCTGCATCCATAGCGCGTTCTAACGCTACAGCTGCACCTTTTTCACGTCCATGGGATTGCATATCTATCGCCTGACTCAGGTGAAGGATCACCTGGGTTTGATCGAATTGTGCCTGTTCTTGACCACCTCTCCCCTTGACAATCGAGATTAATCCCTTGCGTTCTTGCGGTACTTGAGCCTCCTCCTGTTCAAAGAGTAATTCAGCTAACATGGTCAACGCTTTTTGCTTTGCATCCTGAATGGGATCGATCCTAGAATGAGCCTCTTCCTCTGTTTTTGGTATTTCTGTATGGCGATCTTGAGATATTGATATGGGTCCCGTCCCTCCATGGAGACGACTTGGTAGCGGAAGGGATTTCCCACTTTGTAACATCGCCAAAGCCAGGTTGGCTTCCTTGCTGTTGGGAACAACTTCCAACGCATGTTTCAAGGTCTGCTCTGCCTTCTGACTGTTTCCCTGGCTTTGAAACAGACTTGCAACGGATATATATTCAATCATAGCTTGAGTAGTGCGCCCCAAGCGCTCGTACACCAATGCCAAGCGCGTATGGGCAGTCAGATAATCAGGGTTTACAGCAGCTACGTGTGACCAACTACGAATAGCCTTTTCGACATCCCTGCTGTGGGCATATAATTCAGCCACGTCCATATAAGCTTTGGTCGCTTTTCCCAGATCACCCAAAAGTTCCTGGATTTCAGCCACCTTCTGCAAGGGAATGGGGTCATCGGGTGATACATTGGCGGCGCGTTGGTAATACTCCAACGCTTCTGAATATTTTCTGAGTTCAAACAATGCCAATGCCAGGCTGGTTAATGCATTGGAGTTCTCTGGAAATTCAGTAATCGCAATGCGATAAAAGGTGGATGCTTTCTCCCAATCCTGGTCCCATGCAGCCGAATGGCCCTGGTTCATCGCATATTCATACGCTTGTTGATCACCACTCATAGTTGCTTCCTATTCTTCCAATACTGATAAATCACCCCAATCATGACCGTGGCGAGCTTCGGTTTTCAGGGGTATCACTAAATTATAGGCGCTTTCCATCATCGCGCGTACAATTTGGGCTGTCTTTTTTATTTCTTTTTGAGGACATTCAAGAACGAGCTCGTCATGGACTTGGAGTAACATGTGCCCACTCAATTCGTTTTCTTTTAAAGCTGAGGAAACTCGAACCATCGCAATTTTCATGATATCTGCTGCAGACCCTTGAATGGGGGCATTAATTGCTTCGCGTTCTTCACGAGCACGGGTTTGTTGATTCCCACCAGATTTTAGACCTGGGAAATAGCGACGACGCCCGAGCAAAGTCTCAACATAACCTTGTTTGGCTGCCAGGCGGCGCATATTATCCAGATAACCTTTAACACCTGGAAATTGTTTAAAATAGGCTTCGACAAAGTCCTCCGCCTCAGCAAGCGTGAGATCGCTGGTACGTGTTAATCCATATGGGCTCATGCCATAGAGTAAACCGAAGTTGATCGCTTTAGCATGCCGCCGTTCATCTTTGGTAACCATATTAAGCGTCTTACCTAGGATAGCTGCAGCAGTTGCAGTGTGAATATCCTGATCTGCGCGGAAGGCAGCCAGCATTGCTTGGTCATTAGACATATGGGCAGCAATTCGAAGCTCCACTTGAGAATAATCCACAGATAACAGGGTGAAGCCAGGTGCGGCGATAAATGCCTCACGTACCTGTCGCCCAAGCTCAGTGCGAATAGGTATGTTTTGGAGATTTGGATCAGAAGAAGCAATTCGACCGGTGACACTCCCAGCTTGATTGTATGATGTGTGAACGCGACCTGTTTTGGGATTTACTTGTTGAGGTAAGGCATCCAAATAGGTGGATTTCAACTTGGAGAGCTCACGATATTCAAGCAGTAGATCCACCACGGGATGTTTCCCTTGCAAAGCTTCTAAGACCTCTGCGGAGGTGGAATAATTTCCCGCTTCTGTCCGGCGGGTACGATCGGGGGGTACCAATTTCAAACGGTTGAAAATGGCATTCGATAATTGCTGGGTTGAATTAATATTAAAACGTTCGCCAACGTGCTCATAAACTTCATTTTCCAATTCATTCAAGCGTATTTGTAGCTCGTTTGACATGTGTTTAAGGAAATCGATATCCAAGTCAATCCCCGTCATTTCCATGTCGGCAAGTACCGGAATGAGAGGCATTTCAATCTCTTCAAACAATTTCATGGCAGAATTTGCATTCAGCTCTGACTTAAGTCCTGGCAACAGGCGGATGACTGCGATAGCATCCATAGCAGCATACGGGGCAGCTTTCTCGATGGGTACCTGGTCCATGCTGATCTGTTTCTTGCCCGTCCCGAGCAATTCGGATATCTCAGTCATACGAAAATCTAGACGCACCCAAGCAAGATTTTTTAACCCTAGATTGTGAGAAGTTGGATTGGTAAGCCACTCAGCTATCATGGTATCAAAGGTGAGAGGTGACGGGCGCAGTCCATTTCTTGCAAGCATAACGAAATCATACTTGAGATTATGCCCAACCTTAGGAATGCGGGCATCTGTCAGTGGGCTTCGCAATGCCTCGAAAACATTTTTAATTGAAAGCTGCCTTCCAAGCTCAGGCCGATGCCCCACTGGGATATACCAGCCTTCATTACTTTCCACGGCTAGTGAAATACCAACCAAGTCGGCGCGCATCTGGTCGGTGGAGGTGGTCTCGGTGTCAAAGGAGATAATCTTTGCAGATTTCAGGGACTGAACTAACTCACCTAAACTTTGCTCGTCGTTCACTACGTGAACAGTGAGCTCACCCGTTTGCTTGGGAGTGGGTTCGAATGCCGGTGTGGCATGGGCGAATAAAGATAACTGCTCCTGCTTTGTTGTGCTGGATTTGCCAAAGGCTGGATATAATGCAGTCAAACGCCCCATCAAAGAGCGAAATTCGAGATCGCGGAACAAGGCTTCAACCTTAGCAGGGTCGAAGTGCTCGGTGCGCGCCATATCCAGGTCGAGTTTTACTTTCAGGTCAGTGATGATGGTTGCAAGTTTTTGGCTTAGATAGGCATTATCTTTGTTTGCTTCGAGCTTCTTGCGTATGCTTTCAGAAATATCACTCAAATGAGCATAAATGCGATCCAATGTCCCGTAAGTATTCAAAAGGGAGGCAGCAGTTTTTTCGCCAATCCCCGCAACACCAGGAATATTATCCGATTTATCTCCCACCAGGGCTTTAAAATCTACAACTTGTTCAGGTTTTACCCCAAATAACTCGACAACATCTTTGGCAAAATAGTCCTTTGCATCGGCGATTGTCCTACCAGGGAGGTTAACCAGGATGCGGTCATTCACTAACTGCAAAAGGTCACGGTCACCGGTGATGATCTTGACTCCAAATCCTTCAGATGCTAGGTGGCGTGCAAGACTACCCAAGACGTCATCGGCCTCATAACCTTCCATTTCGAGACGGGGAATATTAAAAGCATCCACAATCTGCCGGATGCGGTCCATCTGAGGGCGAAGGTCTTCAGGCATCTTGGCACGGGTGCCTTTATATTCTGGGAAGAGGTTGTCACGAAATGTCTTCCCAGTATCGAAGGTCACAGCAAGATAATCTGGATGGTCCTGCTCTAGCAAACGTAGAAGGATGGAAGTGAAACCGAATACCCCAGCGGTGGGTTCACCGGCATGAGTGGTGAATGCTGAAGAAGACCCCTTAGTCAGAGCAAAGTATGCACGGTAAGCCAGAGCATGTCCGTCGAGTAAGTATATGATGGGAGGCATATTGTTTTATGAGGATTAATTAGTCGTATGCACACTTTATCGGTCATGGGCATCGTTGATGTTCTTGTAGACCAGGTGTGATTGAATGGTTTGTTTTTCACCGGAAGTAAGAAATCCAGCTTTCCAGAAATGTCCAGGCGGTTTTTTAGTAGCCCGTATTGGAAATTGAGTATATACACTAGGAGGGAGTGAATCCAAAATACATATCCTAGAATCGGTACTTTGGCCAAATATAAATTCTGCTGATGGGTTGGAAATCAGCATGCCATTAAACCCACCGGATTCATCCAAGATTAATTGGATTTTATTGCTCAATTCGGGGGAAGATGTTATAACCAATACAGGTTTTTTACCCATCATGACATCAGTTTATCATGCCCTTTGCGTTGCTGCAAGGAAGATTGACAATGCTACCGATACATGATAATGTATGATCGGATGGAAAAGCTGAAACGACTTTTCCGTTTGTGTTTTGCGTGCCTATTCCTGATTATTAACCTTACTGGAACAGGCCGTGTTCGCGCTGCAGATAATACCAACGGGGAAAAAATACGCCAAGCCACCATCGTTGTCACTTATACAAGGTATGAATGGTGGTTACTCCGATGGTCAGATAACCAATTATTATGTCAGGTGTATATCGACCATGAGGGTTGGCCAACAGCCAACGATGTGTTAACCGATTGTGGTGGAACCATCTATAGTCAATGGGTTAATACTCAGCCGTGTGGTGGATTGGACCAGGGGCATATCCTTCCGTCTGGATGTATTGGACTTTATTTATTTTTTATCGGCAGCGCACCCGCAGAAAAGGAGATAAAGGTTGATTTACCTCCCGCACAGGTATATGTAACATTGAGCGGGTGTTCTCCAGTTCCGCCTGAAAATCTCTGCCCAGTCATACCCAGTTTACACTTTGAAGGTATGGAGCCATTACCCAATGAGCAAATTACCTTTATCCATGTGAAGATGGATGGCTTTGAAACATCCTGTCAGGGCAATGCGTGTGATATCAAATTACACGCGACCAGGTTGGCGGGTACAACAGTCGAATTTTGGGCAGATTCCAGCTTTGGGGATTCAAGTGCGGTTTTTACCGCAATGGTGCGTGTCATTGATAGTGGAGTAAGTGCCTCTCCGACCAGTGGGGGCTGGTATGTGGATGTTATATCCACCCAATGGCAAGGGAATGAAATTGCCACTTGCGCTCAGGTATGGCAGGCTTTTCCGCCAGTCGGGGGAGTTCCTGATTGGTTATCCACCCCTGAAGATCCGGCTTTCCTGGCTACAGAACAACCTTATGCTTATCTGGCGGGCCGACTGATTGCTCAAGGAGTGGTAACCGCCGCCACTTGCCCGAGTGGTGGTTTGCTTTCAAATGGTTATGCAGATAATTGTGGCTTGGAATTAGCGATGCCGGAAGTCATAATTTGGCAAAACCAATTCGACGATCAAATCATGCGGGTAGCAAATGACACAAAAGTGCCTGCCCAGCTATTAAAAAACCTATTTGGCCAAGAGAGTCAATTTTGGCCCGGCGTATACCGGCAGCCAAAAGAATTTGGATTAGGGCAAATCACTGATAATGGAGCTGATGCACTTCTTTTGTGGAATCCATCTTTTTTCAACCAATTTTGCCCATTAGTGCTGAATCAAGATCAATGCTCATCAGGCTATCTCAAGCTTGATGCAGATACTCAATCGATCCTAAGAGGTGCCTTGGCCACCAGTGCTGATGCAGATTGTACGAATTGTGAATTCGGGATTGATTTAACGAGCATCGATGCGAGCACTAATCTGGTAGCCCATACCATGTTAGCGGATTGCGAACAGGTCGGCCAAATTGTATATAATGCAACAGGCCGTTTAGCTGGTGAAGTTGTGAGTTATGAAGAATTATGGAAATTTACGATCGCAGATTATCATGTTGGTCCGGGATGCCTGTCTTATGCTATGTATACCGCATGGGCTGCCAGATCAACCATGGATTGGGAACACGTATCCACGCATCTTACTGATCCGTGTGAGACAGTTATTCCATACGTGACTCAGATCATAGCAACCCCGTAAAACTAACCTTCGAGGAGTATCAATGGGAGGATTTACTTTTTTCCCAATAAACGAATCAGCTGTAGAAACTCCTCCCATTCCTCAGTGAAAAAATGGACCGTGACGTTATTCAACTCCAAATGATAGGTCGTCTCACCGTCGGGTTCATCTGCCTTCCATACTTGATAATGCATATTATCAGTTTCAGCAATTACCTGGGTCTTAAAGTCCATGTCATGTTCTGGCATAGCTCTCCCTTTCATGAATTACCACGCAGTCGGTAAATTGGATAAAGATGATGATAGATTTTAGGGTGGGGGTAGGACGTACCACGGACTGATAAAACCACCCATATAACGTACCTCAAAGTGTAAGTGAGGACCTGTGGAATTTCCTGTGCTTCCTACTGCGCCGATATAAGTACCGGTATAAACGCTCTGACCACAGCTGGCATTCACTGCGCTCAAGTGGGCATAAAGGGTCTGGTAGCCGTTGCCGTGGTCAACCATCACCATATAACCATATCCGCCATTAGCCCAACCTGCAAATACGATTACACCCGCATCAGAGGCAAATACTCCATCTCCCAAATAGCCTGCGATATCAATTCCAAGATGACCTGACCAAAAATCATTTCCAGAGAGAGTGTGTGATGCAGTTGGCCAGGCAAAGGCACCAGAACCATAAGCACCGGCATAGTTCCCTTCACAAGCGCCCGGGCCGAGCAAAGATTTTGAAACACCGGAATTGGTTCGAGCAATAGTTGGCACAAGCCATTGGCGGAATTCACGATGCCCATTTGGGATCATAATCCACGCACCTGGTTCGACCAGAGGGTTGGTCAAATCGAAATTATTACCTTCCCATCCGAGTATATCCTCCACTGTAGCATCGAATTTTGCCGCTATAGAATCGAATGTGTCACCTTCTTGCCATTGATAATAAACGCCATCTACCGGCGGTACATTCAGCATCATCCCTGGGTTGAGCATATCTGGCGAGTCATTGAGTTGGTCATAGTTTGCCCAAAGGATAGTCTCGGGGTGGAGGTTAAAACTTTGGGCGATACCAAATACTGAATCTCCGGTAGATACCGAATATTCGATCACCTCGGTGCGTGGTCGGGTGGGGATATTCGTATGTAATGCAGTTCGCCGAATAATTGCATTTTCTTGGTGTACTTTTAAATAGCGCGGTAACTCTGCCGAGCTAAGTTTAGATGATAATACGGGGAGATTGGTTTGGGGTGTGACAAATGGGGTTGATACAGGTGGAGCAGCCTGAATAGATTGGACACGCCACCCAACATAACCTGCTAATAAAACCAAGCTTAATGCCAACATCCATATGCCGGCTAAAACCACGCCATTCGGTTCCCGAGCCCCTTTCGGAATATCAGGCTTTGGAGCTGGTTTTAATGAGTGTAAATCTTTTTTAAATTTCTCATCCATGACCAATACCAAATAAAGGCGCGGTTATTATAACTGCATTATAACGAACCACGGTTTGTACCTATAAGTTGGTCAATCCTGGTCTTCGTTGAGGGTTTCGAGGAAGGTAAGATTATCGTCAGTTTTTGAGAGACGCTGAAGAATTGCTTCAGTTGCGGTGGCTGGATCCATACCGGCACCGAATGGGGGTGCGGCGATCATCTGGTCATACATACGACGCATCAGCCATACCCTGGCGGTTAAATCAGGTCCAAGCAGTAACTCTTCACGGCGGGTCGATGACCGTTCGATATCGATGGCGGGGAATACCCGTCGTTCTTGTAACCGACGGGAAAGCAAAAGCTCCATGTTTCCGGTGCCTTTAAACTCCTCATAAACGACATCATCCATGCGTGAGCCTGTATCCACTAAACAGGTCGCAATGATGGTAAGTGAACCACCTTCTTCAATGTTACGGGCGGCACCAAAAAATCTTTTTGGAGGATAAAGAGCGGATGGGTCAATACCTCCGGATAATGTTCGACCCGATGGGGTGACCACCAGGTTATATGCACGGGCTAAGCGGGTGATTGAGTCCATCAAGATGACTACATCACGCCCGGTTTCTACAATACGTTTAGCGCGCTCTAAGGCCATTTCTGCTACACGCACATGAGACGTCACGGGCTCGTCGAATGTGGATGAGATCACTTCCGCGTCCACAGAGCGGTCCATATCGGTTACTTCTTCTGGACGTTCACCAATGAGGGCAACCATCAAATAGACATCTGGATGATTGGTTGAAATGGCATTGGCAAGCTGTTTTAGGATGGTGGTCTTACCAGCTTTAGGAGGTGAAACGATCAAACCACGCTGCCCACGTCCAATTGGGGTTACCATGTTAATCAGTCGTGTAGCCAAAGTATGCCGGTCTGTCTCCAGATTGAACCGTTTGTCTGGAAAGATTGGAGTCAGGCTTTCAAAAGCAGGTCGATTGCGAATCTCCTCAGGATCAATACCATTAACAGTCTCCACTTTAAGCAGACCGTAATGTTTTTCAGATTCACGGGGAGGACGGACATGACCGATGATCAGGTCACCATCGCGCAAACTGTACCTTCTTATCTGCGATTGGGAGACGTAGACATCGAAAGCACCTGGTTGGTAATGACCTGAGCGTAGAAAACCCATCCCATCGCTCATTATTTCCAATATACCACCACGCAATTCAAGGCCATCCCTTTCGGCTTCGGCTTGTTGAATTTTTAAAATGAGGTCGTCTCTTTTCAGGCGGTTCGCCCCCTGAACGTTTAAGTCCCTGGCCATTTGACGAAGATGATCCAGGGTGGAAGATTGCAGTTCAATAACTTTCATAATTTATCTTCTCGTAATTAAGATTATTATTTTTCACATGAAAATATTTATTTTCATTAATCCCGCCGAATTTAGTAATGACAACAATAATCAAGGTGGGAAGCCGGAAATATATGTGGGGCTAATTACTGGTAAAGGGGGGGAAATTTATACTGTATTATTATAGCATGCATATTAGTTTTGTGCAATCAAAACGCAAAGCTTTTTGCTAATGTTTTTGTGTATTTTATCCCAAATAGCTCATAAACCGATTCATGATGATTTGACGAATTGATGGGACGCGAAATCAACCACCAAGTCGTATTGAAGAAATATAATTCGATTTAATTTAAATAGTATGAATTATATATGTTGTGAAAACAGACCAAGTTCAAATTTATTTATTCCTTTAGAGACCTTACCAGCCCAATTTATCCTTTAGCCCTGGCTTTTTGCACCCCAACTATATCACAAAGTTGAGATTGCTGCATCATGATGTTTATTTAGATACGCGACTACGTTCTATCCAGAATAAAATTTACGATAAATTCGTTGGTTTATGTTGCATCTTTTATTGAATACTTATGCTCAATATTACACGCTTTTCTTAGCATGGCTTGAGCTGGGCAATATTTTGTAGCTGAAAGCTCAATGGAACGCTCCACGGATGCAGGATCTACATTGTGTCCTTCAACGATATATTCGATGGTGATATTTGTGAATGCTTTAGGAAATTCATCTGCTCTTTCAGCATGGATTTGCACCTCAAAAGCGGTCACATCTTGACGTTTTTTCTGTAGGATGGAGATTGTATCCATGGCAGTGCACGCAGCCAATCCGATGGCAATCAACTCCATGGGTTCAAACCCATTATTATCTCCACCAACTGATGGTTCTGCATCTAATGGGACGGTGAAACCATTCTCTCCACTACCTGTAAAGGAGAGCTTGTTATTCCAGGTTACCTTAGCTTCCATAATTCATTGCTCCAATAGGGGTGTGACATATTTTTCAAGCATTTCTCGGTTGATGGGACCCGTCCACGCCAGGATTACATTTCCAGTATGATCGATCACATAAGAGCTAGGCAGGCTGTCATTATGAAAAGCGATCAATGACTTGTTGTTAGGGTCTAGCAAAACCGGGAAACTGATGCCATACTCATCAACGAAACTCTTTACTTCCTTTACCGGATCTCCTGCTTCAATTCCAATCAGCATAAAACCTTGACCTGAGTGCGCCTTGAAATACTTAACCAGTACCGGCATCTCATCTTTACAAGGAGGGCACCATGTGGCCCAATTGTTGATTAATACTATTTGTTGACGGTAATCAGTGAGGCTAACTTTCCTGCCATTTAGATCATCTAAAGATAAGTCTGGTGCTGGAAAGCTTACCACTGAGGGAACAACCGAAAAATCAGTAGCATGGTATCCACTTGTCAGAACATTGGTAACAACCAAACCTAAGACGATTAATCCAACGCCAATTAAAACCAAAGGGATAAATTGGTTAAGAATTAACTTTCTCTTCTTCGTTTGTTGTTCCATATCGTTAGACATAAGGTTAAAACTATATAATACGCTTAATCTCTTGAAGAAGGTGTTCCTCGGGTACAGCTCCCAACACAACACCCGCGTTATCATTAATAATGGTCTGTGGAACCCCGCGGACATTATATCGCGCTGCCAGTTCGTAGAACTCATTCGCCTCGATCATTTCAGCACTGATCATGAGACTTTCCACTGCCATCTGAGCACCAAGCACCACGGCTTGTGGGCAGTATGGTCAGGTGGGGGTCACGAAGATGTGTAATTGAACAGGTTTCCTTAACTCTTTGAGTTGATTGCGGATCGCTGGTTTCAATCCCGAATCGCGTTTAGAAACCAGGATAATAGACTGGAGGAGTGAGCTGAATTCGTACCCCGATGGAATTCCTGTGAAGCGTATCCCATAATCTATTAACTTATCTTGATCGCGACCGGCAATGACCAACCCAGGCGTGAGATGAATACCATACCTTTCAGCAAGTTGAGAATTTTCTTCTATGTCGAAATTGCGTAAATATAATTTATCAGATATCGAGGCGATTTCTTCCAATAATTGGGTAGTGTCATCACAAGTTTCACATTGGTCTTTCTTTGAGAAATATACTAGCTCAACAGGATAATTTAATTGAGCATCAAACAATTCCGTTATTTGGTCGATTAATTCGTTATTGAGTGACTTAATCAACAAGATTCTCCTTATATCAGTAATATCGCAAATTATTAGGTATTAATTGATTTAGATGCTTTCACCCTATAAGTGTTACACATAAAATTTAATCCAATACTCATCTGTGGTGTTATAATATTATTAAGTCTTATTTTATAATTTTATTTACGGACGACGATAAAAATTATATATAATGTAAATGAGACCTCTTCAGGTAGAGCCGGATAAGTCCTTGAATGTAAACACCAGGATATGTGTATTTTTACTGGGTATATTGATATTTGCTGGTTTAATATTAATTCCTGTATCAGCTTCATTTGCACAAAACATTGATAAATTTGGGAATAATCCACTTTCACGTGATGAGTTTGCCGCGTTCCAAATAAAGCAGTCGATCATCCTCACCGATACCGTCACCTCAACTCCGACTGAAACAGCCACGCCGGTAATAACCACCACCGCTACTACAACAGCAACCCCAACTGACACCCCAACCTCGACTACCACTCCAACTGAGACCTCAACCCCAACACCTACAGCAACTAACACTGCAACTCCAACAGTGACGGGCACTCAGCCAACAGCAACGATAACACGTACTTCCACACCAACTGGCACGCTAATTCCTGGTGCATCCCTTTCGATATCTGTCACGCCCACACAAGCGAAAGTAAATGAGAGTTTAACATTCACTATTAAAGTTGGGAATACAGGCACAGCGACAACCAGTGATAATATCGTAGTTGACGCATTCCCATCCTACGTTGATGTACTCACTGTGGCCACGAGTAAAGGCACAATTACCAAGCTAACACATTCATTCATCGCAAGCATTGGGGATGTCGCTCCTGGGGATATCGTCACCATTACCACTGTTGTAAAAGTCAATTCTACACTCACCCGTTCAGAAACACTGACAAATGTCGTGACGATGACTTATGACCAAACTAAATCGATTACGGCAAGTGTTGCATACAAAGTAGTGTATCAAACCTTACCGGGAACGGGTGAACTTCCCCTGACCTGGCGGGAGGAACGGATAAAACCTATCGCAATGATTCCTGGATTTTTATTAATGGGCCTGGGTGGAATATTGCTAATAATGGTGATATGGAATAAGGAGCGCAACTATAAAGACAAGCTGTGGATGACTGTTGGGGGAAGCCTATTAATCCTGGTCGGATTTATTGCTGGGGCATCTGCATCCGGCTTATTCAGCCCGATTGGCCAAGCTCAAGATTACCTCATGACACCTACATCTGATGGAATCATTGCACAGGCGCAGCCTGGAGAACCATTTGCGACAAGCCTGCCCTGGTTACCAGCTTCTGCATTCTCGACACCCGATTCCGTAATACCGATTGTAACACTCCCAGACTATCCAATCCCGACACCGAAGATAACCATCACACCGAAACCCGGTGAAGTCGGACCAGACACCAGTGCGATAATGCGGATTGTCATACCTGCCATGTTCCTGGATACCGAAGTCAAATATGTGCCATATGATGGTTTTACATGGTTGATTAATGGGCTCAGACAGGAAATCGCCTGGATGGGGAATACATCCTGGCCCGGGTTGGGCGGAAATACCGGGTTGGCTGGGCACGTCACTGTCGCTGGAATGGGTGATGGTCCCTTCCGTCATTTAGATGAACTACCAGATGGAGAATTAGTCCTTCTCTATACCGAAAAGAATATATACACTTATCAAGTGCGTGAGAGCCGAGTGACGGAAGATGGGGATATGTCGGTAACCGTAGCCACAGAAAATCCTCAGATCAGTCTGATCACCTGTGTTGACTGGGATGAGGATACTCATACTTATTTAAACCGATTGGTTGTGATAGCTGATCTGGTTAGGTCTGAACCAATCACAATGGGAAGTACGCCTTAGCTGGATATGAAAATTAATTCCCCAAGCGCTGGTAACGAACAGCGCTTTTTTTTATATACCTGCTGAATATACCCATTCACCTCCAACCATAGTAGCCAGGGGTTTGATCGTCAACAGTTCATCTGGGGGGCATGAATAAGGATCGTTATTCAAAATGAGGAGATCAGCCAAATAACCTGGAGCGAGTTTCCCAAGATGGTCTTCCATTCCTGCAGCGTAGGCTGCCCCGGTGGTAAATCCATGTAACGCTTCATCAACACTCAGGCGTTGCTCTGGGTACCATCCTTGAACTGAAGGAGTGCCATCTTCACGCCTGCGGGTCACAGCTGCATGAATACCCAAGAATGGATTGGGGGATTCCACTGGAGCGTCAGACCCGAATGCGAGGGGAACATTATGAGATATTTGGCTACGCCAGGCATATGCGTAAGCCGATCGCGTACCCCAACAGTGGTCTGCCATTAGCATGTCGGAAGTGGCGTGTACAGGTTGCATGGAGGCGATGAGATTAAGCCGCGAGAACCGGATAATGTCATCAGGATGCAATACCTGAACGTGTTCGATGCGGTGGCGAAGTTGGGTTCGTGAATGGGAAGGCAAAGTACGTTCAAATTCTCTCAATTGTGCATATGCATTAAGGACCTCATGGTTGGCACGATCACCAATTGCGTGGACAGCCATGCTGATACCATTCTCTGCTGCTAGACATCCGTGCTCAAATAATTCCTCAGCATCTAGCATTAAGATGCCCTGGTTATCGGGTTCGTTATCGTACGGTTGGAGCATCGCCGCAGTGTGAGGTCCGAGAGCACCATCAGCAAACAATTTTACTGAACCGATGCGTAGAATATCATCACCAAAACCTGACCGAAGTCCGAGCTCAACTGCATGAGGAAGATTTTCTAGAGGGATGCTTTTTAGCACACGCAGTCTAAGATCATGCTTGAGGTGAAGGATCTGCAATGCCGAAAAACATCGGCTGCGGTCGAAGTCGTGTACACCAGTCAGACCTAATTGCCAAAGTCGGGGTATCGACGTCTGAAGGGCTTTAATCACTTGTTCCAGACTGGATTCTGGAATGACA
>Ga0153916_10000878_pt1 | contig 20877 bp, 13 predicted proteins | sample Opewatmetagenome_FD_109642 | JGI IMG/M metagenome (GOLD analysis project Ga0153916, IMG submission 109642) | Freshwater wetland microbial communities from Ohio, USA - Open water 3 Core 3 Depth 4 metaG | ecosystem: Environmental > Aquatic > Freshwater > Wetlands | place: USA: Ohio, Lake Erie...
AGACACACCGATGCAGCTCGAAGGGCCGTGAGATCGCGGCCTTGATTTGGCTGCGCGCCCAACGTCCTACAGGTTCACCATCATCATGCACATTCGACTGGAGCGTCCTGAGGACGCAGCCACGATCCATGCTCTCACCGATGCCGCTTTCGACGGCATGCCCTTTAGTGATCAAACCGAGGCCAGGGTCATCGAGGGGTTGCGAGCGGCAGGCGCTCTGACCTTCTCGCTGGTGGCGACAGAGGCGGACGAGATCATCGGCCACGTCGCCTTTTCACCCGTCACCGTCAATGGCGAGGCAGTGGGCTGGTACGGCCTTGGTCCCGTGTCGGTTTGGCCGGCGCGTCAACGCTCCGGCATTGGCCAAGCCTTGATCCGCGACGGATTGCAGCGGCTCAGAGCGCTGGGCGCAGGCGGGTGCGTCTTGCTCGGCGCACCCGCATACTATCGTAGGTTCGGGTTCGAGAATGATCCGGGTCTCTACGAGGTCGGCGCGCCACCAGGGGCATTCCAATGCCTGACGCTCAACGGCCCCAGACCTAGGGGCGAGGTGAGCTTCCACCCCGCCTTCAACGTCGTTTAGCCGAACAGAGGGCGACCTCCAGCGGTCGCCCTCACCCGTCGACAGGCGCATCCGCGTTGCAGCCGCCGTCGGCTTAGCGCCAGAACCGGGAGTTCAGGCGCCTCCAATTTCCGGACATTCACAGGAGGAATCCTGGTGAAGCTGTGGACGTTTGGTCGGTTCGATGTCGGATGCCCAATCGGTTAGGCCGGACGCCCCGAATGGGACGTCACCCTGGTCTCGAGGAGACGTCCCAATTGTCGACGTTTTAAGCTGTCTTCTCCAGCACAAGTCCAAGCTCGGCGATCATGGCCTCGCGCATGGCGAACTTCTGCACCTTGCCCGTGACGGTCGTCGGGAAACCATCCACGAACCGGACGTAGCGTGGAATCTTGTAGTGGGCGATCTGGCCTCGGCAGAAGTCGCGGACCTCGCCCTCCGAAAGGATCTGGCCGGCCCTGGGGATGATCCAGGCGCAGAGTTCCTCGCCGTACTTGGAATCCGGCACGCCGATCACCTGCACGTCCTGGATGGCGGGGTGCCGGTACAGGAACTCCTCGATTTCGCGCGGATAGACGTTCTCGCCTCCGCGGATGACCATGTCCTTGATGCGGCCGGTGATGTTGCAATAGCCGTCGGCATCGATCGTCGCGAGATCGCCGGTGTGCATCCAGCCGCCGGAGTCGAGCGCCTCGGCGGTGCGCTCCTCATCGTCCCAGTAGCCCAGCATGACCGAATAGCCCCGCGTGCACAGCTCGCCGGGCCGGCCGCGCGGGACGATGCGCCCCTCCGCGTCGACGATCTTCACCTCCAGGTGCGGCTGGATGCGCCCAACGGTGGCGACCCGGCGCTCGACCGGATCGCCGGTGCTCGATTGGAAGCTGACGGGAGAGGTCTCGGTCATGCCGTAGGCGATGGTCACCTCGGGCATGTGCATCCGGGCGATCACCTGGCGCATCACCTCTATCGGGCAGGGCGAGCCCGCCATGACGCCGGTGCGCAAGGATGAAAGGTCGAATCGGTCGAACTGCGGGTGCGCCAGGGCCGCGATAAACATGGTCGGCACGCCATAGAGCGCGGCGCAGCGCTCGGCCTCCACCGTCTCAAGCACGGCCAGGGGATCGAAGGCCTCGGCCGGATAGACCATGGTCGCCGCATGCGTCAGGCAGCCGAGGTTGCCCATGACCATGCCGAAGCAGTGGTAGAGCGGCACCGGGATGCAGAGCTTCTCGCCAGCCTGCAGCCCGATCGCCTCGCCCACGAAGAAGCCGTTGTTGAGGATGTTGTGGTGCGACAGCGTCGCGCCCTTGGGGAAGCCGGTGGTGCCGCTGGTGAACTGGATGTTGATCGGATCGTCGAACTGCAGGGTGGCGCCGATCTCGACCAAGCGGGTGCGCTCGCCGTCGGATCCGGCGGCGAGGGCTTCGTCGAACGGCAGGCAGCCCGGGTGGGGCTCCTCGCCGAGGGTCACGACGAGCTTCAGCCGCGGCAGGCGGGCGGCGGTGAGCCCGCCGAACGCAGCGGTCGCCAGCTCGGGGGCCAGTTCGCGCAGCATGCCGAGATAGTCGCTGGTCTTGTGGCTGACCGCCGTGATCAGCGCCTTGCAGCCCACCTTGTTGAGCGCGTACTCGGCCTCGCTCAGCCGATAGGCGGGGTTGATGTTGACCAGGATCAGCCCCGCCTTGGCGGTCGCGAACTGGGTGATGGTCCATTCCGCGCAGTTGGGGGCCCAGATGCCGATGCGGTCCCCCGGCGAAAGGCCCAGGGCCAGGAGCCCCGCGGCGAGGGAGTCCACCCGCGCCTTCAGCTCCGCATAGGTCCAGCGGACCTCTTGGTGTCGGACGATCAGCGCCAACCGGTCCGGCTCGCGCGCGGCGACCTCGTCGAAATAGGCGCCGATGGTCTGGCCGATCAGCGGCTTCGCGCTCACGCCGCTCACGTAGCTGAGGTTAGTCATCGGGCAGCAGCCTGCTCCTTGTCAGGGCGTTGTGGGAAGTGCGGAAGCAGGCGCCGCCGCTCAATCGGCGCCCCCCACCGGATTGGCGGCGACCAGCACGGCGGCGAGGACGCACGGCTTGTCGGATCGGTTGACCCAGGCGTGCTTGGCGCCGCGCTGGACGATGCAGCTGCCGGTGGGCAGCAGGACCTCGCCGTCCTCCATCAGCATGTGCATCTCGCCGGACAGCACCACCAGGTAGTCGACGGAATTGGTGAAGTGCATGCTGCCGTGCCGCGCGCTGTCCGCGTCGCTCGGCTTGTTGTGGCTGCCCATGGAGTCGAAGGCGGCGGCCACGTCGATTTCCCCCTTCAGCTCCTTCTCCGGGGGGATCTCGACCACCCGGAAGATCGTGCCGTTCGGCGTGGGGTCATGGCGGATGGCGCGCGCGCCGCGATCCTCATCGCCCGTGTTGTCCACGGGCATCTCGTCCGTGGCCCAGATTTCGGTGATGGAGGCGCCCGGCCAGCCGGCCACGGGAAGCACGTTGCCGGCGACGTCGTCGATGGTGACGATCGACTTGCCCTGGGTGTTCAGCCCGGTGACGAACCGGCGGATGGGAAAGGTCATGTGTTGATCCTTGATGTCAGGGACGGATGACACGGTTGCGAAGGACGCCGAGCCCCTCGATGCTGAGTTCCACGAGATCGCCGCAGGAGAGCCTGCGCCCGAGCTCGAAGCCGCAGCCGGACAGCACCGTCCCCGAGCCGATCACCTCGCCGGGGAACAGCGTCCTCTCCCGGCTGAACTGGACGATCGCGTCCTCGAAGCGGTGGTGCATGCTGGCGGTGGAGCCCTGCGACCAGAGCTCTCCGTTCACCTTCGCCGTCATGCACAGCGCGTAGGGGTCGTCGAACTCGTCAGGGGTGGCGATCCAGGGGCCCAGGCCGTTGGCGAAGTCCTTGCCCTCGCCGGGGCCGAGATTGGCCTCCATGATCGGCAGCTGGATGTCGCGGGCCGACCAGTCGTTGAAGATCGTGAAGCCGAAGATGTGGCTCGCCGCATCGCTGCGGGTGATGTCGCGGCCGCCCGGCCCGACCACGCAGGCCCATTCGAGCTCGTAGTCCATCCAGTCCGACTGGGAAGGCCAGACGACATCCGCCTCGGGGCCGACCACGTGCAGGTGGTCGGCGTTGTAGTAGATCACCTGGGCGCGGTAGATCGGCTTGAGGTCGTACGCGCCGGTGGCGATCAGCGCCCGGTAGGCGGCCTCGGGATCGGCCTCCTTCTGGGCCGCCACGCGGGCGATCCCCCTGAAGGCCACCTCCATGTGCTCCAGGAACAGGCTGCAGTCGCGCAGGCGGATCGGCCGCGTCAGCGGCGCGAGCAGGCGCGGCGCGGCCTGCACCGCCTGGGACGGCGCCCGGGCGGCCAGGGCCCGGGCCTGATCCCAGGCCGCCGGCCCCGCCTCGATGAGCGCCTGCAGGGTAGCCGGGAAGGTCCGGCCGCTGAGGATGCGCTCAGCCTCGGCGAGGTCGAGCACGGCCTCATCCGACAGCAGCGCGCCCACCCGCTCCGCCGCGCCGTCCTGGAAGGTGACGTATCGCATGTCGGCCCCGATCAGAACCGGCGGCCGACGGTGAGGCCGTAGGTCCTCGGCGGCTCCAGGGAGCCGACGAACGGCGCGCCCACCAGGGTCGAGCTGACCAGGCCCGAGGAGATGATCTCCTTGTCGGCGATGTTGCGGACGTAGGCGCTGGCGGTCCATCCGCGGTCCGCGCTTTCCCAGGTCAGGAAGGCGTTGAACAGCTCGTAGGCCGGCTGGGAGATGTGGGCGAGGTTGTACTGGGTGAAGAACACTCGATCGACCCACCGCGCCTCCCCGCGGGCGGTGATGGTCCCGAGCGCCGTGTCCCACCGGTAGCTGGCGTTGAGGTTCACCGTGTACCGGGGCGCCTGGGTCAGGTCGTTGCCGGACAGGTCGATTGGTCCGAGCGCCGCGCGGGCGGGATCGGACGAGACGTAGTTCTCGTATTCGGAGTCCAGCAGGGCGAAGTTGGCTTCCAGCCGCAGCGGCTCGGTCGGGCGCAGCAGCACCTCGGCTTCCAGCCCGCGCACCTTGGCGTTGGCGGCGTTCTCGATGCTGATGACCGTCCCGTTGACCTTCGAGACCTGCAGGTCCGTGTAATCGTAGTTGAAGGCCGAGAGGTTGGTCCGCAGCCGGCCTTCCAGCCAGTCGGCGCGCAGGCCGACCTCGTAGTCGGTGATCTTTTCCGGCGCAAACGGCGGCTGGACATTGCCCAGATTGAAGCCGCCGCTCTTGAAGCCCTTCGAATAGGTCGCATAGAGCAGCAGATCCTGGGTCGGCTTGAACTCCACGGTCACCGAGGGCGTGAAGGAGGTCCATGAGGCGGATGTCTGGCGCCGGACACCTGGCGGCGTCGGGGGATAGACCGGCACGAACGGCGGATAGGCCGTTGTGAGGTCGAGCTTGTTCTCCTCGTCGATCTCCTTGCGCTCGTCGCTGTAGCGCGCGCCGAAGTTCACCGCGACCTGGTCGCTCAGATGCAGGCGCAGGCGGCCGAACAGGGCGTAGGCGTCAGTGTCGATCGAGCCGAGGCCGAAGAAGCCCTGCTTCAGACCGGTGGTCGGCCGCGGGGGCCCGAGCACGGCCGGATCCAGGGCCACGCGGGTGCCGCCGAAGAGGGACTCCTTGAAGTAGTATCCGCCGATCACCCACTCGGCGCGGCGGAAGTCGCCGCTCAGGCGGAGTTCCTGGCTGAACTGCGTGGAGTTCTCGAGCTGGTCGTAGATCGTCAGGCGGGCGCTGGTGGCGTCCAGGTCGGTGGTCGTCTTGAAGTCCGAGGAGCGGTATCCGGTGACCGCGTTCAGCTCCACCGCGCCCAGCGTCGCGTGCAGGTTGGCGCCGAGCCCCCAGAACTCCCGGGAATTGCTGGGGCCGGAATCCGCGGCGCTGTCGCGCTTGTTCGCGGTCACCCCTCCGCCGATCAGCAGCCCCTTCGGCACGATCCCGGGAAGCGCCGGGGTCGAGGTCGGGTTCGGCAGGCTGCCCTGGCCCAGGAAGTGGAACGAATAGGCGTGGTCGTCCTCAGTGAAGTAGTCGCCGGACAGCGTCAGCTGGACCTGCGGAGTCGGCTCAAGGCGCAGTTGGGCGCGGATGGCGCGGGTCGACTGGTCGTCGACGTCCTCGCCCGTGGTCACGTTCTTTCCGTATCCGCCGCGTTCGACGACCTGGAAGGCGACCCGGCCCGACACGGCGTCCGAGAGCGGGCCGCTCAGGGCCCCCTCGGCCTTATACAGGCCGTAATTGCCCACCGTCCCGTCGAGATAGCCCCCGAAGTCGCGCGTCGGTGCACGCGAGACGAGGTTCACGGCGCCGCCCGTGGCGTTGCGCCCGTAGAGGGTCCCCTGCGGTCCGCGAAGGACCTCCACCCGCTCGACATCATAGAAGGTGGCGAGCGCCGCGGCCGGGCGGCTCACATAGACGCCATCCACGTGGTAGGCGATCCGCCCCTCGTTCCCGAGGGAGATGTTGTCGAAGCCGACGCCGCGAATGGCGATCCGCGCGTTCCCCGTGGTCTGGCCGAAATTCACATTGGGCAGCGACTGGGCCAGCCCTTCGACGCTGGAGATCTGCTGCTGGCGCAGGGCGTCGCCCGTCACCGCTGAGACCGAGGCCGGTACGTTCTGCAGGTTCTCGGCCCGCTTCTGGGCCGTGACGATGACCTCCTCCACAAGCGCGGGATTTTCCGCCGCCACGGCGGCGGAGGCCGACACTGCGGACAAGATGGCGGCCACGGACACCGAACTGCAGAACCTGATCAACCCGGACTTCATTCTCGCCTCCCCTCGGCAGCCGTCCCCGCGCGCCCCTTGGCGTTCGGTCGACCGTCTTCGTTGGCGCTAATGTTTGTCGGTCGATCGACCGACTGTCAACAGGGCAAACACATTTTCGGCGCAGATCGTCGTCGATGGCTTCAGTAGAGGGCCGCGGGGGGCAGCGGGACGCGGGCGACCACGGCGCGGACGCCCGCGGACGCGAACCGCAGCAGCGACTCACGGATCGCATCGAAATCGGACGCGTCGCAGACGCCTTCCGTGAGGACGTTCAGCCGGCGGGTGGCGAGATCGGAGGCGGCGTGCAACATGCAGCCGAGGATGAAGTGATAGGCGTAGCCGACGTCCTTGGGCGAGGCCTCCGGGAACAGGGCCTGCAGGCGGGCCAGGTACTCGCGCGACACGGGATCGAACAGGTCTGCGATCACCTGCGGATACCACTTCGGCGAATAGGCCAGGCGGCTCATCACACGCAGGTAGTTCCGCCAGCCGGGCTCACCCTCCATCGCCCGCCTGAGGAATGGCGAGACGAGGCAGGAGATCAACTCCTCAAGGCTCAGGGCCCCGTTGTCCTTCGCCAGGAGTCGGGTGGCGCGCTCATCGACGATCTCCTTGTGACGCCGACGCAGCACGGCGACGTACAGGTCGTCCTTGGTCTTGAAGTGGTGAGCCAGGGTGCCGAGCGTGTCGCCCGAGAGCGCGGCGATGTCGCGGTTCGAGGCGCCCTCGAAGCCGTATTCGGCGAAGAGCTGCTCAGCGGCGTCTAGAATCCGCTCACGCGTCCCGCCCTTGGTCGCGGCCATGCCTTCTTCGCCCTCGCGTGCCCATAGTCTCAACCGCTGGATGCGGCAGCAGCCGTCCGTACGTACGACCGACCGACTGCGCGGGTCAAGGCGGCCCAGACCGCCCATTGACAATCGGTCGGTCGACCGACAGATAGATGTTCTGCAGACGCCTCCGGCCGGCCGCGCCGGGTTGTGCGTCGCGCCATGGTCGAGCCGATGTCGGGGGTAAGCATGCGTGTGGTAGACTTCTTTGATCGCGCCGCGCGGCAGCACGCCGGCCGGATGTGCCTGGTGGACGAGGAGCGCGGCTGGACCTTCCGGCAGGTGCAGGCCAGGACCGCGAGCCTGGCGCGCACGTTCGGCTCGGACGCCAGCGGCCCCCGATTGAAGATCGGGATCCTGGCGCCGAACTGCGCCGACGCCGTCATCGCCATTCTCGCGGTGTTCCGCGCGGGCTGCGTCTGGGTCCCGGCCAACAGCCGCGCGACGGCGGAGGAACTCGCCACCTTCCTCGCCCTGGTGGAATGCGACCTGCTGCTGGTCCACCAAAGCCTGATGGAGCTGGGTCGGGCCGCGGTCCGGGGCTCCCGCTGCCGGCTGCTGGACCTCCCACGAGCCGAGGACCTCGCCGAGGAAGCCGTTGGCGATGAGGACGCCCTCCCCTACGCGCCGGAAGACGTCTGCTCGGTGTTCGGCACCGGTGGCACCACCGGCAGCCCCAAGGCCGCCTTGTGGAGCCACAGGACCTGGTCGACCCTGATCGCCAACTTCCACGCCGGCATCCGCCACGACGGGCCCCCGGTGCACTTGGTCGCCGCGCCCTTCACCCACGCCGCGGGCGTGATCAGCATGCCCCTGATGGCGATCGGCGCGACCACGGTGCTTGTCCCGCGGGCCGAGCCTGAGCTGGTGATGCGCACCATCGCGCAGCACCGGGTCACCACCCTCTTCCTCCCCCCGACGGTGATCTACACCCTGCTCGCGCACCCCGACGTGCGTCGTTACGACTACGGCTCCCTGCAGAATTTCATCTACGCCGCCGCGCCCATGTCCGTGGACAAGCTGAAGGAGGCCATGGAGGTCTTCGGGCCCGTGATGGTGCAGACTTTCGGACAGGCCGAAGCGCCCATGGTCTGCACGATCCTTGGCCGGCACGAGCACCTCGAGGCGCTGCAGGGCGACCGTCCCGAGCGCTTGGCGAGCTGCGGCCGCCCCGGACTGCTGACCGAGCTGGCCGTCCTGGACGACGACGGAGGCCCCTTGCCTGGCGGCGAGACCGGAGAGATCGCGGTCCGCGGCGACCTGGTCATGGCGGGCTATATGAACAACCCCGAGGCGACGGCGGCGTCCCGGGTCGGCGGCTGGCATCTCACCGGGGATATCGGGCGGGTCGACGACGACGGCTTCGTCTACATCACCGACCGCAAGCGCGACATGATCATCAGCGGCGGGTTCAACGTCTTCCCGTCCGAAATCGAACAGTTGCTGTGGTCGCATCCTGCGGTGCGCGATTGCGCAGTGATCGGCTGTCCCGACCCCAAGTGGGGCGAGGCCGTGGTCGCCGTCGTGGAGCTGAAGCCGGACGCGGACTGCGACGAAGCCACGCTCATCGCGCTCTGCAAGTCGCGCCTCGGCAGCGTGAAGTCCCCCAAGCGCATCGAATTCTGGCGGGAGCTGCCCCGCAGCTCGGTGGGAAAGGTGCTCAAGCGCGCGGTGCGGGACCGGTTCTGGGCCGGCCGGGAAAGGCGGATCTGAACACGCCCAGCACGCGCGAGTGACGGCGCGCCGCCGCCCCAAGCTGACTGGCTTCTAGGCCGGACCTGGGAGCCGGTCAGTCACGCCCTCAACGTCCACGGCGAATCCAGTCTGCAGGCCCTCCGGCTCGCGTTCCTTCTCCCCAAGCAGGCGGACCCCCCAACGCCATCACGTCGCTCGGTCGCGCCGCAGCCAGATCCTGGCCCGCCCTGGCGGCCTTGCCCCAGGCATCATGCGCCGCGGCTTCCGCTTCACGTCCGAAGGCTTCGACCTTGCGCCGCCTGCGATCCATCCAATCCGCCACGCCCTCCATGGCCAAGCCGCTTCGAGCTGGCTGATAGACCTTGAACCGGCTGCGCTTGTCGGCCGTCTCGTCCTTCGGCAGGCGGGATATGCCGTGGCGCTGGAGGCAGCGGTGTAGGGCGCTACGGCTGAGGTTGGGGATGGTGTCCCGCAGGCAGCCCAAGACGTCGTCCAGCGGCAGCATGGTCTTCTGCCGGAAGGCCACGACCATGGCCTCTTCGGCCGGCGTCAGCACCGTACTCTTCGGATATCTCGGTCCCGTCGGCGCATCTGACGTCGTGGTCCGCTTGCGCCACTTCAGCACCGTCTTCGGGTTCAGGCCGTAGCGGGCGGCAAGGGCCCGGCCGCTCTCTTGCGACGCTTGGAGCTCGGCTCGAATACGCGGCGTCGTGCGGGCGCTGCCGTGAAGAACGCCTCCCATAGCGCATCCTCCTCCTGACGACTCAGGATCGATGATGCACCATCAGAAACTGGGACTGCATACCTAGGCCTGCTCGTAGAGCGTGACGACGCAGGCGCCGCCCAGGCCGAGATTGTGCTGCAGGGCGTGGCGCACGCCTTCCACCTGGCGCTCGTCCGCCGTGCCGCGAAGCTGGTGGGTGAGTTCATAGCACTGGGCCAGGCCCGTAGCGCCGAGGGGGTGACCCTTGGAGAGCAGGCCCCCCGAAGGATTGGTCACCACGCGCCCGCCGTAGGTATTGTCGCCGTCGGCGATGAACTTGGCCGCCTGGCCCTCGCCGCACAGGCCAAGGCCCTCATAGGTGACCACTTCATTGTGGGCGAAGCAGTCGTGCAACTCGACGACGCGGATGTCCTGCGGCCCGACTCCCGCTGCCTCGTAGACCGCCCGAGAGGCCCGCTGCGTCATCGCGGAGCCGACGAGATGGATCATGTCGTGCGCCTCGAAGGTGTCAGGCTGGTCGGTGACCATCGCCTGGGCGGCGATCCGCACCTTGGGGGCGAGGCCCCTGCGCTGGGCGAAGTCGCGCGAGACGATGAGGGCGGCGGCCGCGCCGCAGGTGGGCGGGCAGGCCATCGGCCGGGTCATCACGCCCGGCCACACGACCGGGGCGGCCAACACCTCCTCCTCGGTCATGACGTCCCGGAACACCGACAGTGGGTTCTTCGAGGCATGGCGGCTGGCCTTGGCGCGGACCTTGGCGAAGTCCTCGATCGTGGTGCCGTAGCGCTCCATGTGGTCGCGTCCCGCGCCGCCGAAGTAGCGCAGCGCCAACGGCAGCTCGACGTCGACCATCTCCGAGCAGGCCTCGTCGAAGGCGACGAAGGGGCTCGTCCGGTCCTGGAAGACCGTGCCGAGGGCGCCGGGGGCCATCTGCTCGAAGCCGACAGCGAGCGCGCACTCGACTGCGCCGCTCTCCACCGCCTGGCGGGCGAGGAACAGGGCGGTCGAGCCGGTGGAGCAGTTGTTGTTCACGTTGATGATCGGGATGCCCGTCATGCCGGCGCGGTAGACCACCCGCTGGCCCGAGCAGCTGTCGCCGTAGACGAAGCCGGCGTAGGCCTGCTCGACGTCGGCGTAGTCGATCCCGGCGTCGGCGAGGGCGGACCTGATCGCCTGCTCGCCCATGTCGTCGTAGGATTCCCGGGCGCTGGGCTTGCTGAACGGGACCATGCCCACCCCGGCCACCAGCACGTCGCGCTGCATCTTGCTCATCGTCGTCTCCAAGTCCGGACCGAGAGGAATGCCGCATGAGCCTGCGGTCGCCCGCATGCGTCAAATTCCGATATGTGCCTCAGCATTCCAGGAGTGAATACCTAGCGCACGGGTCAGTGCCGCTCAATCTGCCGCATCAGACGGATGAGCGCCGAGGCCCCGGCCTTCGGAGGGGCGTGCTTGCGCACGGCGCAGCAGACCATGATCGGGTCGAAGACGGGCAGGTTCTCCAGCACCGCGAACCGCTCGAGGAACGCGGGGCGCGTCGCCTTGGAGCGGGCCACGCCGCCCACGGCGTCGGTGGCGGCGACCAAGCGTTTGACCAGGGGGAAATAGTCGACGAAGTGGATGTGCTCGGAGGCGTTCAGGCCCCGGCTCTCGTAGATGTCGCGGATCATCGAACTGTAGGGCTCCGAGGACGACGGTGAGACGAAGGCGTAGGCGGCCAGTTCCTCGAGCGACAGGCCGGGCAGATCGAGCAGGGGGTGGCCCCGCCGCACGAACGGGATCGTCTCCAGCACGCCGGCGGGGGCGCATTGAACCTGGTCCCACGGGGCGAAGGCCGGCTCCATGCCGATGGCGATGTCGATCTCGCCCCGGCTGAGGAGTTGCACGCCGCGCTCGCTGGCGCCGAAGACCGTGTCGAAGCGCACGGCGGGGTGCTTGCGGGCCAGCGCCGCCAGCGGATCGAGCAGGACCCAGTCCAGCGAGCCGGGGAAGACGCCGATGCGAAGGACGCCGCTGAAGGGGTCGGTCCTGGCACCGGAAACGAGGTCCTGCGCGTCGGCCAGCAGCACGGCCGCCCGGTCCACGAACTCGCGCCCGGCCTCGGTGAGGATCGCGCCGCGGGGCGTGCGGTGGAAGAGCTGGTAGCCGATGCGCTGCTCCAGGCCGGCGACGCTCTTGGTCACGGCCGACTGGGTCATGCCGACGGCCTCGGCGGCGCGCGAGAACGACCCGCAACGGGCAACGGCCACGGCGTGGCGCAAGCGTGTGTCGAGCATCGGATCCCTCCCGTCGGCCGGCTGCCGATATTCTTTGGATGAATAGTATGCCCGCTTTTGGAATTTGACGCATCCGCCCCCCCTCCGCCGAGAACTCAGCCAACCAAGGGAGAGGAGCGCAGGGCAGATGTCTGACGCCACGCAGGCCGTCGCGCCGAAGGGGCTATTCGACCGCAGCAAGGCGGGGACGAGCACCCCGCCGGTGACCGTCGCCGTCGAGCGCGACCGCATCCACTTCCTATGCAAGGTCCTGGGGATCACCAACCCGGTGCACCATGATGTGGCCGCCGCGCGCGCGGCGGGCTATCCGGACCTGCTCGCCCCGCCGTCGTTCCCGATGGTCGTGGAGGCCATGGCCGACGACGAGCGCGCCCGCCGCGGCCAGACGAACCTGCTCGACCTGTTGCGCTGCGATTTCCGCCGCCTGCTGCACGGGGGCGAAACCTACACCTACCACGGCCAGATTTTCGCCGGCGACGAGGTCGAGCTCGTCACCGAGATCCGGGGTTTCCAGGACAAGAAGGGCGGCGCGCTGGAGATAGCCGAGGTGGGGCTGCGGATCACCCATCCCGAGCGCGGCGTGCTCGTCACCGCCGACCGCACCCTCATCCACCGCCTGGCCTAGGAGCGCGCCACCTCGGACAGGCTGCCGTACAGGGCTCCGCGATATCTCACGCCGCCAGGTTCGACCTCGACGTGGTGAAGAATACCCTTGTACTCGCGGGTGAGGCTCGTTCCCACTGGCGGCGGCGCCGCTCGTGGGGTTCCCTTGCGCAGAAGCCGCGCCTTGGTGTCACCATCCAGTCCACCCCAGATTTCCGCCTGCAGGCGCCATGCGATCAGGAGCCGCAGCATTTGGGTGGACTGCAGCCGTGGCGACAGTCCCCACCGCCGCTCCCAGAACCGGCGGAGCCCTTGTAATGACATGGACTCAATGGCCCTTATGGTCGCCTCGACATCGCCGAATGATGTTTCAGATGCGGGTCGCACTGATGTCTCCCAATCCGGGCGGACAAACAGGTTAGAAGGACGCGGCGCGAACTCACGGCACCTGGCCGGATACTACTCATCCGATCCTAGTTATGCAGAATAACGACATTGTGATGCGGCTTCTATCCTGTGAATTCGGAGACCATTGTCTTGTCGTCTGCTAGCACGGTTGAGCCGCCAGCCGTCGGGCGATCGGAACCTTCACCACGGCTCTGCGTTTCAATCGGTGGCCGGTTCGAAACGCGTGGCGCTTTTGACGTAGATCGAGTTCGGCCGCGGGATCGGGGCGCAGGTTAGCTGAAATATACGTACTAGTTGACGCGCATCAACGCGGAGGTCCTGTGTTACGATTATTTGGTTGTGATCAGCGTGCCCGGCGGGCCGGCGCAGAGCGACGTCCGCCTTTTTTGTAGGCCACTCGCGGTGAAGCACCATGATCACTTTTAACGTTGTCAAAGAACAGCACGGCTGGGCCATCCGGATGGGCGGCCGCATGACCACGCCCTTTTGGTCGAGGGATCTGGCGATTCGCGAGGCGAACTGCCTGGCCGACTCCATTCGCTGCCACGGCGAGCGCACGGAAGTAATTGTCGAGGGCGCCAACCCAACAGAGCCGCCTAAGAGGATCAAGGGTGTGAGCTCTTCGCGGCTGGAAGCCCTCTTACGGGGACGCTGGGGAGGCCCGGAATGACGGGGTCGCGTGTAGGCCCGTTGAAGGCGTCGTAAGATGACGCCAGTCGAGACCGACGCCTCCGCGAGCTGGCTGAGGTCTCACCGCGCAGGCCCGCTGATCCCACCGCTGCGGCGCCTCCTGGGGGATACAGGCCCCCATCCACCGTGGGACGACAGCGCGCCCATCCGGGCGGAGTTGTTCAGCGTCGAGCGTCTGGAAGAACACGCGCGCAGCCTCGCCGCCGCGCAGGGGGTGACGCGCGGTGAACGGAAGGGCGCGCCGCTGGCGATACGCCTTGCCGAAAACGAGGCCCAGTTGCTTGCGGCCTATCGTGATATTGCCAAGGCCGTCGAGACGGGCGCGGTCATCACCCCCGCGGCCGAGTGGCTGGTCGACAACTTCCATGTCGTCGAGAAGCAGATCCGCGACATCCGAGCCAATCTGCCCCCTGCCTATTATCGGCAGCTGCCCAAGCTCGCTGGCGGACCGTTCGTGGGATACCCGCGCGTGTTCGGCTTGGCCTGGGCGTTCGTGGCCCACACCGACAGCCTCTTCGATCCGGAAGTCCTGCGCCGCTACCTGCGCGCCTATCAGGAGGTGCAGCCGCTCACCATAGGCGAGCTCTGGGCGGTGGCGATCACCCTGCGCATCGTCCTTGTCGAAAACCTCCGGCGGATCGCCAAGCGGGTCATCGACAGCCGGGCCGGACGCGGCGCCGCGGACGAGGCGGCGGATCGGTTGCTGGGGGCTGGCGGCCGCGTCGCCGAACCCGCCGAGGCTGTGCTTCCGCCGCGTGACCAGACGATGTTCCCGGACAGCTTTCTCGTGCAGCTGGTTCATCGGCTGCGCGAACAGGATCCTGACATCGCCCCTGCGCTGGCGTGGCTTGACGAGCAGTTGGCGACACAGGGGACGACCGCCGACGCCGTCGTCCGCGACGAACACCAGAGGCAGGTGACCGGCAGCATCACGGTTCGCAACATCATCACCAGCATGCGCCTCATCTCGGACCTCGACTGGACGGAGCTGTTCGAGCGGGTCAACCTGATCGACGACGTGTTCAAGGCGGGAAGCGCCTTTGAGGACATGGATTTCCCGACGCGCAATCTCTATCGCAGCGCCGTCGAACAGCTCGCCCGCGGCTCCGGTCTGACCGAATTGGACGTGGCTCATGCGGCCGTGGCGACCGCGAGGCGCGCCCTCCAAGCGAACGCCGACGGGGGTGAAGCCCGTCTCGCCGACCCGGGCTACTATCTGATCGCTGGCGGACGAGCCGATTTCGAGGCGGCGATCGGCTTCAGAGCGCCGGCGAAGGCTTGGCCGGGACGGCTCTATCGCGCACTGGGGATAGGCGGCTATGTCAGCGCCGGCGCGATCGTTGCGGCCGGCCTGCTGGCCATCCCGCTCTCTGTCTTAGCATTGAGCGGCGTTGAGTTGAGATGGCTGTTGCTGCTTGGGGTTCTGGGGTTGGTCCCGGCGATCGACGCGTCCGTCGCGCTGGTTGACCGCGTCGTCACCCACGGTTTCCGCGCCACTTTGCTGCCGGCGCTGGAGCTGCGTGGCGGGATCCCCCAGGACCTGCGGACGATGGTCGCCGTCCCGATGCTCCTGACCTCGTCCAAGGACATCGAGGAGCAGATCAGACGCCTTGAGATCCACTATCTGGCGAGCCCTGAGGGCGACCTTCACTTTGCGCTGTTGTCCGACTGGGGGGACGCTGCGAGCGAGCACACCGACGGCGACGACGCGTTGCTGGCCGCCGCGAAGCACGGCATCGCCAGTCTGAACCAGCGACACGGACCAGCGCCGGGCGGCGACCGTTTCCTGCTGTTGCATCGGCGGCGCATGTGGAACGAGGGTGAAGGCCGCTGGATCGGCTGGGAACGCAAGCGCGGGAAGCTGTGCGAACTCAATCGACTCCTGCGGGGCGCCAAGGACACCACGTTCGTGACGCCGCCCGCTACGCCCGAAGGTGTCCGCTACGTGATTACCTTGGACGCGGACACGCGGCTCCCGCGCGAGACGGTTGGGCGGCTCATCGGCAAGATGGCGCATCCTCTCAACCGGCCGCGCTTGGACGCCCGTCTGGGACGAGTCGTCGAAGGCTACGGCATCCTGCAGCCGCGGGTCACGCCCGCGTTCCCGGTGGGGCGCGAAGGCTCGTTGTTCCTGCGTGTATTCTCCGGCGCAACCGGCATCGACCCCTATGCCGCCGCAGTCTCCGACGTGTACCAGGACCTCTTTGGTGAAGGCTCCTACACCGGCAAGGGCATCTACGACATAGACGCCTTCGAAGCGGCGATGGCCGGCCGAGTGCCCGAGTCCGCCCTCCTCAGCCATGACCTGTTCGAGGGAATCTTCACCCGAGCCGGCCTGGCCTCGGACGTGGAGGTCGTGGAGGACTTCCCCGCCCGCTATGACATCGCCGCCCTGCGCCACCACCGCTGGGTGCGAGGCGACTGGCAGCTGCTTCCCTGGATCGTCGGGCGGGGGTCCAGAGGGGCCGATCGGCAGCGTCGAGGGGGCGTTCCCGCGATTGGCCGCTGGAAGATGCTCGACAACCTTCGGCGTTCGGTATCGCCGCCGTCGATCGTCCTGGCCCTCATCGCAGGATGGGCCATGCCTCTTCACGACGCGGCCGTCTGGACAGGTTTTATCCTGTCGACGATCGTCCTGCCGCCACTGATCCCGGTGATGGCGGAGATCGCGCCGCGTCGCCCCGGTGTGACGCTGCGCAGTCACCTCCGCGCCCTGGGCGCAGATTTGCGCCTTGCGCTCATCCAGTCCGGCCTGATGATCGTCTTCCTGGCGCACCAGGCCTGGCTGATGGGGGACGCCATCGTTCGCACCCTGGTCCGGCTCGTGGTGACGCGCCGGCGGCTTCTGGAATGGGTCCCGGCGGCCCATGCGGCGTTCGGTCCGCGTCCGCGGAGGCTGCATTTCTACCGCCGGATGTCGGGGGCGTTGGTCGTCGGCGCCGTGGCGATAGCTGTGGCTTGGATCTGGGGGCGGCAAACCTGGCCGTTAGCCGCCCTGTTCGCAGGCGCCTGGTTCGCATCGCCGGCCGTCGCCCTTTGGGCGAGCCTGTCGCCGCGGGTCTTGGGCCGCCGTCCCCTGGCCGAGGCGCACGCGCATAGTCTGCGCCTGGTGGCCCGGAGGACTTGGCGCTTCTTCGAGGCCTTCGTCACACCAGCCGACAACATGTTGCCGCCGGACAACTTCCAGGAAGCACCGGAGTCGGTGGCGGCCCATCGCACATCGCCGACCAATATCGGCGTCTACTTGTTGTCGGTGGCATGCGCGCGGGACTTTGGATGGATCGGGACCCTTGAGGCCACAGAGCGGCTGGAGGCGACCCTCGCGACCATGGCTCGGATGGCGAAGCACCGCGGCCACTTCTATAATTGGTATGATACCCAGGACCTGCGTCCGCTCGACCCGCAGTACATATCCTCGGTCGATAGCGGGAATCTAGCTGGACACCTGATCGCGCTCGCCAACGCTTGCCGTGAGTGGCGCACGTCGCCCCTGGCGCAGCAGCAGCGTTTCCAAGGCGTGGCGGACGCTCTCGACCTGGTCCGGGACGAGGCCTTCCGGTTGCGCGATCTGCGGAAGTCGCTGGCCGTGTCCTGGCGGCGGCTCGATGACGAGATCGCACGCTTAGCGTCTGGCCTGCTTCAGGCGAGCGCCAACGGCGCCGGCATCGAACAGCGGCTGGCGGAACTCTCCGGCGAGGCCGCGATGCTGGCCGACGCGGTCCGCCAGATCGTTCTCGAAGAAGGTGGCGAGGCCGGGGCGGATCTGCAGTTCTGGGCGGATGCAGTCCGCGCCTGCCTGGAGAGTCACCGACGCGATCTTGGCGACCCGCTCGCAGACTCGTCGGAGGCGCGGCTGAAGTCGCTGGAGGAGGCGGCGCGGTCAACGGCGCTGTCGATGGAGTTCGACTTCCTGCTCGATCCTGATCGGATATTGCTTTCGATCGGATATCAACCGTCCGAGGGCGCGCTCGATCCGAGCTGCTATGACCTGCTCGCCTCGGAGGCGAGGCTGGCGAGTTTCATCGCCATCGCAAAGCGGGACGTGCCGGCGCGGCACTGGTTCCGTTTGGGCCGGGCTGTGACGCCGGTGGCGCACGGCGCAGCGCTGATCTCGTGGTCGGGCTCGATGTTCGAGTACCTGATGCCTTCCATCGTCATGAGGGCGCCGGCCGACAGCCTGATCGAGCAGACCAATCGGCTGATCGTCCGCCGCCAGATCGACTATGGCGCGACGTTGAAGGCGCCGTGGGGCGTATCTGAGTCCGCCTACAACGCGCGCGACCTGGAGTTCACTTATCAATACTCCAATTTCGGTGTTCCTGGCCTCGGCCTGAAGCGCGGGTTGGCGGACAACACGGTTGTTGCTCCCTACGCCACCGCTCTGGCGAGCATGGTCGACCCTCAGGCCGCCACGCGGAACTTCGAGCGCCTCGAGGCGCTTGGCGCTCGCGGGCGCTACGGCTTCTACGAGGCGCTGGACTTCACGCCCGCCCGGGTCCCGGACGGCGAGCGCGTCGCCATCGTGCGCGCCTTCATGGCCCACCACCAGGGCATGACGATCACCGCCATCGCCGACGCACTGCTGGATGGCGTGATGCGCAAGCGCTTCCACGCCGAACCGATCGTTCAGGCGACGGAACTCCTTCTCCAGGAGCGCGTGCCACGTGAGGTCACGGCGACCCCGCCGTCGGTCTCGGACACAACGTCGGCGGCCAGGATCCGCGAGATCGAAGGTCCCAGCTCCTGGCGAAAGGCCAGCCCGCGCAGCGCCACGCCGGCCACGCAGCTGCTGTCGAACGGCCGCTACTCCGTGATGCTCACGGCCGCGGGATCTGGCTACAGCACTTGGCGTGACCTCGCAGTGACCCGCTGGCGAGAGGACGCCACCTGTGACGATTGGGGCTCATATGTGTTCCTGAAGGACGTCGCGACCGGCGAGGTCTGGTCGGCGACCTACCAGCCTATCGGGGCCGAGCCCGAGACGTACGAGGTCACCTTCAACGAGGATCGCGCCGAGTTCGCGCGCCAGGACGGGATGCTATCCACCACCCTTGAGGTGCTGGTTTCCACCGAAGACGATGCGGAAGTGCGCCGGGTAACCATCTCGAATTCCGGCGACCGCACCTGCGAGATCGAGGTGACATCCTATGCTGAACTGGTTCTTGCACCCCAGGCCGCGGACGTGGCGCACCCGGCGTTCTCCAAACTGTTCGTCGAAACTGAGCACCTCATCGGACTCGGCGCTATATTGGCGACAAGGCGGCGGCGGGCGCCGACGGAGCCGCAGGTTTGGGCCGCGCATCTGGCCGTCGTCGACGGCGAGGCCGTAGGCAAGCGCGAGTTCGAGACCGATCGTGCGCGGTTCCTCGGCCGCGGCGGCGGTGTTCGCGGGCCGAGTGCGGTGATGGACGGCCGCCCGCTTTCGGGCGCGACCGGGGCGGTGCTCGATCCGATATTCGCGCTGCGTCGGGGTGTACGGATCGCGCCGGGCGCGACGGCGCGCATCGATTTCTGGACGATGGTCGCCCCCTCCCGAATGGACGTCCTCGATCTGATCGACAAGCACCACGACATAGGCGCGTTCGAGCGGGCCGCCGCGCTCGCCTGGACCCAGGCCCAGGTGCAGTTGCATCACCTCGGCATCGATCGGAGCCAGGCAGGGCAATACCAGCGTCTGGCCGGGCACCTCGTCTATGCCGCGCCGATACTGCGCCCGCCGTCGGAGATCATCGGAAGCGGGAGCGGCGGGCAGCCCGGCCTGTGGCCACTGGGCATATCGGGCGATCTGCCGATCATCCTCGTCCGCATCTCCGACATCGACCAAATCGACGTCGTTTCCGAGGCGCTGCAGGCGGTGGAATACTGGCGGATGAGGCGGCTAGCCGTGGACCTGGTGATCCTCAATGAGCGCGCGTCATCCTACGTGCAGGATCTGCAGATCGCGCTCGAGACCCAGGTGAGGGCCAGCCAGTCCCGGCCTCAGATTATCGACGAGCGGCCGGCCGGGCATGCCTTCATACTGCGCGCCGACCTGATCTCGTCGGAAGCGAAGGCCCTCCTCGGATCGGTCGCGCGCGTCGTATTGGTGGGAGACCGCGGACGGCTGGTCGACCAGCTCGAGCGCGCGCCCGAGGCCCAGCCTTCGCCGCGGGTCCCTCCAAGACGTCCGGCCGCCATCTCTGCGCTTCAGGTGTCGCGTCCAGCGCCGGGCGTGGAATATTTCAACGGGTTGGGAGGCTTCGCCGAAGGGGGCCGTGAATATGTGACGATCGTCGGACCGGGCCAATCGACTCCCGCCCCGTGGATCAACGTGGTGGCCAATCCTGGCTTCGGCTTCCAGGTGTCGGCGGAGGGCGGTGGCTACACCTGGTCGGTGAACAGCCGCGAGCATCAGCTGACGCCGTGGTCCAACGACCCCGTGACCGACCGTCCCGGCCAGGCTTTCTATCTGAGGGACGAAGAGACAGGGAATCTCTGGAGCCCTACGGCGCTCCCGATCCGGGATGAAGCGGCGACCTATGTGGCGCGGCATGGTTGGGGTTACAGTCGCTTCGAACACGCCTCGCACGGTATTGCCGCCGAATTGCTGGAGTTCGTTCCGGTCGCCGACCCGGTGAAGATATCGCGGCTGAGGCTGCGCAACCTCTCCGGCCGCGTCAGGCGCCTATCGGTGACCGCCTATATGGAATGGGTCCTCGGCGCCTCGCGGGCCGCAGCGGCGCCGTACGTGACCACGCGCATCGATCCGGGCAGTGGGGCCATGCTCGCGAGCAACCCCTGGAACCCGGCGTTCGGCGATCGGGTCGCCTTCGTCGACCTCGCGGGACGCCAGACGAACTGGACCGGCGACCGCCGCGAGTTCATAGGCCGCAATGGCGCGCTCGCCTGGCCGGCGGCCCTGGTCAACGGGACTTCGCTGTCGGGACGGGTCGGCTCCGGCCTCGATCCCTGCGCCGCTCTCCAGACCACGGTCGAGATCGCGCCGAACGGCGTGGCTGAGATCGTCTGCTTCCTCGGCGACGCCCAGGACGAGGCTGAGGCGCAATCGCTGATCGCCCGCTACCGTCAGGCTGACCTGGACGCCGTGCTGACGGAGGTCCGTGGGTTCTGGGACGACATCGTCGGAACGGTTCAGGTCGAGACGCCCGACCGGTCGATGGACATCATGCTCAACGGCTGGCTTACCTACCAGACCCTCGCCTGCCGCGTCTGGGCGCGATCGGGTTTCTACCAAGCCAGCGGCGCCTATGGCTTCCGGGACCAGTTGCAGGACTGCATGGCGCTCGCCACGATCCGCC
>Ga0153916_10000880_pt1 | contig 20872 bp, 21 predicted proteins | sample Opewatmetagenome_FD_109642 | JGI IMG/M metagenome (GOLD analysis project Ga0153916, IMG submission 109642) | Freshwater wetland microbial communities from Ohio, USA - Open water 3 Core 3 Depth 4 metaG | ecosystem: Environmental > Aquatic > Freshwater > Wetlands | place: USA: Ohio, Lake Erie...
CCCCAGCCCGAGTTCGCATGCTGATGGCCGAGGAGCCCCTCGGCGGCGAGCAGGGCCGCGTACTCGGCCAGGTTCTCGCCGTTCATGATCAGGTGCTGCCAGGCCATGTTCACCTTGACGTTCGTGATCCCCTGGGCCCGCAGCGTGTGGATCACGTGCAGCGTCATGCCGACGTTGCGCATCAGGATCTTCATCGCCGGCTCGGAGTTCTTGTGCTCGAGAAACAGCGCGATCCCGTGTCGCGCGCACACCTCGGCCGCCTGCCCCATCGCCTCGATGAACCACTTCCACGAGTCCGCGTACGGCGTCTGGAACGGGTAGTTGTAGCCCTCGATCCCGGGCCAGCAGATCATCTGCGCGCCGATCGAGCCGGCGAACTCCGCCGTCTCCAGGGTCAGCCGCAGCGCCTCCGCCCGGGTCGCCGGATCAGGAGAGACGAGCCCGCCGCGGCCGAACCGCGAGTCGAGGTGCAGGCCCGTGCAGACCGTGTAGATGCCGTGCCCGTCGAGCGCGTCGCGCACCGCGTCGAGGTTCTCCGGGTTGAGCTCTCCCGGGTAGTGGAACTCGTAGTCGTCCATCAGCTCGCCGAGGCCCTCGACGGCCCGCCGCACCTTCTGTGCGGTGGACTCGCCCGCGTGCTCCGGCTGGTAGCCGGCCGGCACGAAGCGCGTCACCATCGGACCGAGGGCCCAGATCCCCAGCGAGCTCCTCACGGCGCCACCATATCCCATGTCGTCCCGGGCTTCACCGGCAGCCGCAGCATCTCTCTGCACGCTCGAGGTCGAGGACTCCGTCTGACGCTCATGCTCGGCCGGCGGCCATCCGGCCGCGACGAGCGAGCGCGTCGATCGTCACGAAGAGCAGGAGGATCGCGCCTTCGACGATCAGCTTCACGTACGGCTGCTGGCCGTCGAGGTCGAGGCCGTTGGCGACGCTGCCGATCACGAGCGCGCCGAGCAACGCCGACCACACGCTTCCCCGGCCGCCGAACAGGCTCGTGCCTCCGACCACGGCAGCCGCGATCGCCTCGAGCGTCACCTGGCCCGGCGAGATCGCCAGGCTCGCCGACGTGAGCCGCGATGTCTGGATCAGCCCGCCCACGGCCGCGAGGAGCGCGCACAGCGTGAAGACGGAGATCCGGACCGCCGTGACGTTGACGCCCGCGCGCCGCGCGGCCTCGGCACTGCCGCCCACCGCGTAGATGTAGCGGCCGAAACGCGTCCGGGTCGTCACCCACGCGAAGAAGACCACGAGCCCGAGCAGGATCACCCCGGCCGTGGGCACGCCGGGATTCGTGTAGACGCTCTTGCCGAACACCCACACGTGGTTCAGGCTGCCGTTGAGGACCGCGACCGCGACCAGGGCGATGGCAGCGATGGCTGCGGCCCGCGCGACGACGACGGCGAGCGGCTGGGCGGGAAGACCGGCTCGGCGGCGGCGCACCTGCTCCTGGATGTGCGTCAGGGCGTACACCCCAGCGCCGCCGATGGCGAGCGCCCACCCCCACGCGGCAGGCAGCGTGGAGCTCGCGATCGCCTCGATCTGCGGATTGAAGACGTTGATCGTGCCCGTCGAGCCCAGCACGAACTGCTGCACGCCTTGCCAGCCCAGGAGGCCGGCCAGCGTGACGACGAACGACGGCACCCCGACCACGGCAAACCAGAAGCCCTGGAAGGCTCCGACGGCCGCACCGGCGAGGAGCATCAGCAGGATGGCCCAATACCACGGCCAGCTGTGGTTGACGAGGAGGCTCGCAAGGATCGCCGAGCAGAGGATGGATACGGAGCCGACCGAGAGGTCGATCTCGCTGAGCAGGAGCACGAGCACCACGCCGGCCGCGAGCGTGCCCGTGACCCCGATCTGGAGGACGAGGTTCGAGAGGTTTCTGGCCGAGAGGAACGTGGGCTGCTTCGCCTCGAAGTAGGTCCAGATGACGAGCAGGCCGATGAGGGCCGGGATTTGACCGAGCTCTCCCTGCCGAACCCGCGTCCACGTGTAGCCGCCGATCGTGAGCACGGTCGACATGACGCCGGCGGGGGTCCTCTCCGCCGCGTTCTTGGGCCGGCCCTGCCTGGGTGCCCGGGTGCCGGTCATCAGGCCGCCTGCCTCTGGGCGCCCATGATGGCGGCGACGACCTCCTCGGGCGTCGTCTCCCGTTGCCGGAAGGTCGCGACCCGCCGACCGAGCCGGAGGACGATGATCCGGTCGGCGATCTCGAACACCGTGTGCAGGTTGTGCGTGATGACGACCACGCCGAGCCCCTGCTCGCGCAGCCGCTTGACGAGGGAGAGCACCTGTGCGGTCTGCGCAACGCCGAGTGCGGCCGTCGGCTCGTCGAGGATCACGATCTTCGCGCTCCACATGACAGCTCGCGAGATGGCCACCGACTGGCGCTGACCGCCCGAGAGAGAGGCGACCGTCTGCCGGACGCTCCGGATCGTCGTCACGTGCAGGCCGTCGAGGACGTCGAGCGAGCGCTTCTCCATCTCGAGCTCGCCCAGCGGCCCGACTCCGGCCGGCTCCGCGATCTCGCGGCCGAGGAACATGTTCGCGACGACGTCGAGGTTGTCGCAGAGGGCGAGATCCTGGTAGACCGTCTCGACACCGAGGCGGGTCGCGTCGCTCGGCGTGTGGATCCTCACCTCCTTGCCGTCGATCAAGATCGTCCCCTTGTCGGCGGTGTGCACGCCCGAGACGCACTTGATCAGCGTGGACTTGCCGGCGCCGTTGTCACCCACGAGCGCGACCACCTCCCCCGGATAGACCTCGAAGTCGACGTCCGTGAGCGCCTGGACGGCGCCGAAGCTCTTCGAGACGCCCTTCAGCTCGAGGACCGGCATGTCCCCGAGGGGAGGGGCGGCGCCAGCGCCGCCCCTCCCCTGCTCGAGGTCGATCGCCATGTCGGCTCCTACTTGCAGATGCTGACCTTGGGAAGGCCCTTGCAGACCTTGCTGAGGCCGCCGAACTGGCTCTTGATCCAGCCGTTGGTGACCAGCGACTTGACGTTGGACCTGTCGATCGGGACGACCTTCAGCATCACGGACGGAACGTTCAGCTGGCCGTTTGCGACCTTCGCGTTGATGTTCGTGGGCTTCTTGCCCTTCAGGATCGCGGCCGTGATCGACGCGGCGGCGGGAGCCTGCAGGCGGAAGTCCTTGAACACGGTCACGCCCTGCGTGCCGCGGATGACGTTCTGCACGCCCTCAAGCGAGGCGTCCTGGCCCGTGGTCGGCACCTTGCCGGCGAGGCCCTGCGCCTTCAGAGCGGCGATGATCCCGCCCGCCATGCCGTCGTTCGCGGAGACGACGCCGTCCACCTCGTTGTTCGCCTTGGTCAGGATCTGCTCCATCTCACGCTGAGCAGTGGGCGGATCCCAGCCGGGCGTCCACTGCTCGGCCACCTTGATCCTGGCGCCGGACTTGAACAGCGGATCGAGCACGGAGTGGATGCCCTTGTTCACCAGGTGGGCGTTGTCGTCCGTCGGCGAGCCGTTGATGATCGCCAGGCGGGCGCCCTTGGCCGTGTTCTTCGCCATCCAGGCGGCCTCCGCCTTGCCGACCGCGACGCTGTCGAACGAGACGTAGTACGCGAGCGGCGAGTTGCGGATCAGGCGGTCGTACGCGATCACCGGCACGCCCTGCGCCTTCGCCTTCTTGACGGCCACGGCGAACGCCTTCTGGTCGATCGCTGCCACGATGAGCACCTTGGCGCCCTTGGCGAGCTCGGCCTCCGCCTGCGCGAGCTGCTTCGCCGGGTCGTTGAGCGCGTTGAGGCTGTCGATCTGGACGCCCGGGACGAGCTTCTTGAGCGCGGTCTTGAACACCGGCTTGTCGGAGCCCTCCCAGCGCGGCGTCACGTTCTCGGGCAGGAGGAACGCGACGAGCGGCCCGGCCTCGACGCGCGAGCTCTTGGCGGGGCTCGCGGAACCCGTGCCCGTCGCGACGACCGCAACGACCGCCGCAACGAGGGCTACCACAACGCCAGCGAATCTGTGTCGACTGAGCTTCTTCAAAGCACGGCCCTCCTCTTGCGATTGTCTGCGCCTCGTCATGGCGGCGAGGACGGCAGGGACGACTTGATGATTACACAGGGCGGGTGGGGCCACTCATCGGTTGCTTGCCGGATCTTGACTGCGTGGAACTACGCACATCTCGTGTCGCATCGCCTCGCTCGACACCCCGGCACGGACGCGGCGCCTCGACGTCGCGCCTGCGATGATGGCCGGACGCTCGTCGCCGACGCCCACACCGACCTGCTCCTCGAGCTCCACTACCGCGAGCACCGGCTCGGCGAGAGCGGCGTGTTCGCGGCCACGTGGCTGCCGCTACTCGAGGCCGGGGGCGTCCGCCTGCAGGTGTGCCCCGTCTACGTGGACGTCAGCGTGCAGCCGGAGGGCGCGCTGCGCGAAGCCCTCGCGCAGGTCGCCTCGTTCCACCGGGCCGTCGCGGAGAACGCCGACCGCGTCGTACAGGTACGGACGCCGGCCGACCTCGACGCGGTCGAGGCGGGCGAGCGCATCGGGCTGATGCTGTCGCTGGAGGGCGTGGAGCAGTTCGGCGTCGAGACGTGGCCCGCGGACGTCTTCCAGGTCATGGGCATGCGCATGGCCGGGCTCACGTGGAACCGCCGCAACGCCTTCGCCGACGGGGCGGCGGAGGAGGGTGGAGGCCTCTCGCGGCTCGGCCGCGAGCTCGTCGACCGGCTGGTCGGGCTCGGCGTCGTGCTCGACCTCGCCCACGCCTCGCGCGGCACCTACGCGGAGGTGCTGGAGCGCGTTGCCGGCGCGCCCGTGATCTGCTCGCACGGCGGCTGCCGCGCGGTGCACGACACGCCGCGCAACCTCGACGACGCCCAGCTGCGCGCGCTCGGGGAGGCGGGCGGCCTGTTCGGCCTCATGCTGCATCCGCTCGCGATCGGCCCGGAGCGGCGAACGGTCGACCGCGCGGTCGACCACCTCGAGCACGCCGTCTCGCTGGTGGGGGTCGAGGCCGTGTGCATCGGCGGCGACTTCACGCGCCGCCTGTGGGAGGCGATGCCGGCGCCGCCCGAGCCGAAGGACGGGCTCGCGCCCCCCGGCCTGCAGCCCGGGACGGGCCTCGAGGGGCTCACCGGTCCCGAGCACTACCCCGTGCTCGTCGACGCGCTCCGCGCGCGCGGGTGGAGCGACGCCGACGCGGCGGCAGTGATGGGTGGGAACCTCGTGCGCTTCCTGCGCCGAGCCCTGCCGGCGGGCGAGCCGCAGGGGGTCTGAGTCTCGAGCACGACGGCCCAGCCGTCCACGTGCAGGCGGCGCGCGATCGCCGAGCCGAGGCCCCGCGCGGCGCCGGTCACGATCGCAGCGCTGGCGGGGCGATCAGGCTGGCGCCGATCGCGCCGCCCATGTCTCCGAGCTCGGCGAGCCGGTAGACGGGCGCGTCGCGGAAGAACGTGTGCTCCCGCGCCGCCTTCTCGATCTTCGCGAGCCACTCGTCGCCGAGGCGCTCGCCGAGTCCGCCGCCAATGATGACGGCCTCGACGTCGAGGAGCGTCACGGCGATGCCGATGCCGACGCCGAGCGCCTGCACTGCGCGCTCGATCAGCTCCTCGGCGACCTTGTCGCCCGCCTGCAGCGCCCGCAGCCAGACGCCGCTCGTGAGCCGGTCGCGGCCGCGCTTCGCCATGAGCTCGAAGAGCACGGTCTTGCGCTCCTTCGCGAGCTCGCGAGCCCGTTCCTCGAGCGCGCCACGTCCCGCGTAGGCCTCGACGCAGCCCTCGAGACCACAGTTGCAGCGCCGGCCGCCGGGCTTGCAGCAGACGTGCCCGATCTCACCGGCCGAGCCACGCCCGGTGAGGAGCCGGCCGTCGACGACGATGCCTCCCCCGACCCCGGTGCCCCAGAAGACTCCCAGAAAGGAGTCGTAGCCCCTCCCGGCGCCGAAGCGCCGCTCTGCCTCCACCGCGACGTTGACGTCGTTGCCGATCGCCACCGGCCGCCCGAGCTCCGCGGCAAGCGCCGGGCCGAGCGGGAAGGGAGCGTCCCAGCACTCGATGTTCGCGACCTGCACGACGACGCCGGTCTCGGCGTCGATGCTCCCGGGAACGCCGACGCCGACGCCGGAGATGCCCAGCGCCTCGACCCCCGCATCGTCGAGCGCCGTCCGCAGAGCCTCGGCGAGCTCGAACACGACCGCCTCTGCCCCGCCCGCTCGGGGAGTCTCGCGGCGGGCCTTGCCGAGCACGCGGTCTGCGCCGTCGGTGACGACCGCCTGGATCTTCGTGCCGCCGAGATCGAGGCCGCCCTTCATCACGAGAGGTACCGCACGACATCTGCCAGGGGCCGGCGGTTCGCACGGGCGCTCCACTCGGAGGCATCGTGACTCTCCGGGTCGCGCGCCCGCTCGGGCAGGCCGAACGACAGGACGATGACGGGGACATCGTCCACTCCACATTCGAGCACGTCGCGGGCACAGGCCTCGTCGGCGATCCCGTTCGGGCAGGACGCGATCCCGCCCGCCCACGCGGCCAGCAACATGCTCTGCGCGGCACGTCCGGCATCGAACACGACGGGGCCTTTCCCGTGGACGACGACCGCCACGACGAGCCCGGCCGAGAGGACGTTCTCGGGAACGTGGACCGCCTGCGCCAGGCGCTCGATGCGCTCTCTGCCCTCGGGTACGACGAACGTCCACGGCTGGCTGTTCCGGGACGAGCCGGACAGGCGCCCGGCATCGAGCACCCGCTCGACGGCCGCGTGCGGGAGCGGCCCGGGCAGATAGCGGCGCTCGTCGCGACGGCTCGCGATCGCCAGGAACGTCTCCACGGCCATAGCCTAGTAGCCTTGGTGCGTGATGGCCGAGACGCCTGACCAGGCAAGCGTGAGCCTGCTGCGCTGGCTGCGCCGGCAACTGCGGCAGCCCACGCCCGAGCGCGAGCGCCTCGAGGCCGCCGTCGCGAACGACGACCCTGCGGAGGCCCGCCGGCTGCTCGCCCGCTACCCGTTCGGCGACGCGCAGCGCCGCCATGTCGAGGGCCTGATCGACCGCTGGGAGCGCGCGCGTGGCCCGCGCTGAGAACGAGGCCGTCGTCCGGCGTATCTTCGACGCGTTCGCGCGCAAGCAGGGCTTCGCCCTCCGGGACGTCTTCGCCGAGGATGCAGTGTGGACCGTGCCGGGCACGGGAACGATGTCGGGCACATTTCGCGGCCGTGACGAGATCTTCCGCTTCCTCGGGCGGCTGCCGAAGGAGACGGGTGGGACGTACGCGTCGAGCCTGATCGACGTGCTCGCCTCCGACGAGCGCGCCGCCGCCGTTTACCGGGCGACCGGGGAGCGGAACGGCAGGCGGCTCGAGCTCGACCAGGTGCTGCTCTTCACCTTTCGTGATGGGCTGGTGCGCGAGGTGCTCGCCCTACCGACCGATCCGGGCGCGTTCGCCGAGTTCTGGGCCTCACCTGCCTCGCCGACCTCGCGCTAAGGCTCGGGGGCGAGCGCGTCCGCCGGGCGGAGCTTCTGCTGCGGCTGCTGGCCGAGCGCGCACCTGGGCTCGTCGAGAGCCGGGGCGCCGAGGGGCGGGGTGTCTCCCCCAGGGTGTCTCCCTGGGGGAGACACCCTTCGTGCCTGGTCTGCAACTTCTCGTCCACAGGGCGCAGGCGCTTTTGTAGAATTGTGCAACAATCTAGGGTCCATGGCGCGGTTCCAGGTTCTCCTCGCGGCGGTGCTCTTCGGCACGACCGGCACGGCTCAGGCGCTCGGGCCGGACTCATCCACCCCGCTCACGGTCGGCGCGAGCAGGATCCTGATCGGAGGATCGTTGCTCGCAGCTCTCGCCCTCGCGAGCGGCGGCCTCCACGGTCGCTGGCCGCTGCGCCTCGTCGTCCTCTCCGGCCTGGGTGTCGCGATCTACCAGCTCGCCTTCTTCCAGGCCGTCGCCGACACCGGTGTCGCGGTCGGCGCCATCGTCGCGATCGGCTCCGGGCCCGTCTTCGCCGGGCTGCTCGAGCGCCTGGTCGACGGCAGTTGGCCGGGTCGCAGATGGCTGGTCGCGACGGCGCTGGCGACGGCGGGCGTCGCCGTGCTCACGCTTGCCTCGACGAGCGAGGCGTCGCTCTCGGCAACCGGGATCGCACTCGCGCTCGTCTCGGGCGCCGGGTACGCGACCTACACGATCGTGGCGAAGCGCCTGCTCCGGCTCGGACACGGGCCGATCCCGGTGATGGGTGCCTCGTTCGGGGTCGGAGCGCTGCTGCTCTTGCCCGTGCTCGCGCTGGGCGACACCGCGTGGCTGCGCACTGGTGACGGGCTCGCGCTCGCCCTCTACCTCGGCCTCGTCCCGACGGCGCTCGCCTACGTCCTCTTCGCGCGAGGGCTGCGCCACCTCGACGCATCGGAGGTGACGACGATCGTGCTCGCCGAGCCGCTCACCGCGACGCTGCTCGGGGGGATCGTGCTGGACGAGCGAATTGGCGCCGCGGGCGCCGCCGGCGCCGGGCTCGTGCTCGCCGGCCTCCTGGTGCTCGCCGCTCCCGGGAGGCCGCGACGGCAGGAGACGGCCGAGGTGCCGCTGTGAGCTCGGGACCGCTGCGCAGGCTCTCCGTCGTCGACGAGCTCGCCGCCGACCTGCGCCACCGCATCCTCGACGGCGATCTGCCCGCGGGCGCACCGCTCCGCGAGATCGAGCTCGCAACCGCCTACGACGTCTCGCGGCACACCCTCCGCGCAGCCCTCCGGGTCCTCGCGACCGAGGGGCTCGTCCGGATCGAGCCGAACCGCGGCGCCGCGGTGGCGCAACTCGACGCCGACGACCTGCAGGGCCTCTACGAGCTTCGCACCGCGCTCGAGCTGGAGGCTGCGCACCTCGCCCTGGAGCGGAACGGTGGCCGCCTCCCGGCCGGGGTGCACGAGGCCGTGACGCGTCTTCGCGCCACCTGCCGCCGCACACGCCCCTCCTGGAGAGCCGTGGCGGCGGCGCACGCCGACGTCCACGGCTCGATCGTTCGCGCCGCAGGGTCTGCGCGCATCGAGGCCGCCTACGCCTCGCTCGCGGCCGAGCTGCAGCTGTTCCTCGTGCAGCTCCGTCCCGTCTGGTCACTCGAACGGATGGTCGAGCACCACGAGCAGCTGGTCGCCGACCTCGAGCGCGAGGGGCCGCAGGCTCTGCGCCGGCACCTTCGCGACGGAGCAGAGGCGGTTGGCGCGGCCGGACGATAAGAGGTCCCGCACGCGACCGGCTCCCCCGCATCCAGGCCATGCCTCGCCTCGCGGTTTGCCTATGACCCCCATCCGGGATCGCGGGCGCCGCCAACGAACTCCAGCACGGCCTCGATCAGCCTCCCGGACGAGAGCACGTGCTCGCGCGCGAGCATCCGCGCACCGGCCGCGCTCCCAGCGGCGATCGCAGCCAGGATGGCGCGATGCTGCAGGTCGTTCTTCGCGTACAGCTCGTCCAGCTCGGCACGGGCGCTCCACACCCGGTCACCGATGAACGTCCGGCGCGCGCTCTTCGCGAGCCGCTCCACGAGCGGCATCGCCGCGGCGGCGTAGATGACGTCGTGGAACGCGTAGTTCGCCTGCATCCACTCGACGAACAGGGACGACTGGCGCGCCTCGCCCCGCCGCGCCTGCTGCCGCAGCTCGAGCGTGAGCTCCGAGAAGCGCCGCTCCGCCTCATCGAGAGCGGCGAGGTCGTCGCGCGTCATGCGCGGGGTCGCGACCTCGGTCGCGAGTGCCTCGAGCTCCGCGCGCACGAGGTGCGCCTCGCGCAGCTCGTGGGGCGAGATCGAGCGAACGCGCACGCCGCGGTTCGGCTCGAAGGAGACGAGACCGAGCGCAGCCAGCCGGCGCAGCGCCTCGCGCACCGGGGTCCGGCTGACGGCGAACCGCTCGGACAGCTGCTCCTGGCGCAGAACCATCCCGGGCTCGATCGCCCCGGCGACGATCTCGTCCTCGAGGACGCGGGCAATGTCGTCGGCCTTCGTGGAGAGCGTGCTCATCGCGCCTGCAGTGTAGAGCACGGCACGCATCCGGATTGGAATCTTTGGGATCCGAAAACTCCCCTTGTACCACCCTTGTGCCGAGTTTGACCCCTTGATAGGATCCGAAAAATCGTTTCCTGGATCCGAAAGGACGGCATCTTCCGATGAGCCCCGACCGCACCATCGAACGCCCGTACACGAGCGACGACGTCGAGCGGCTGCGCGGCTCGGTCACGATCGAGCACACGCTCGCCCGCCTCGGCGCGGAGCGCCTGCGCCGGCTCCTGGCCGACGAGGAGTGGGTTGCCGCCCTCGGGGCGATGACCGGCGGCCAGGCCGTGCAGATGGTGAAGGGAGGATTGAAGGCGATCTACCTGTCGGGCTGGCAGGTCGCCGCCGACGCGAACCTGTCCGGTAACACCTATCCCGACCAGAGCCTCTATCCGGCAAACAGCGCGCCCGCGCTCGTGAAGCGGATCAATAGCGCGCTGCTGCGGGCCGACCAGATCGCCCACGCCGAGGGAGACGACTCGATCCACTGGCTGGCACCGATCGTGGCCGATGCAGAGGCCGGCTTCGGCGGGCCGCTGAACGCGTACGAGATCATGAGGTCGTTCATCGAGGCGGGTGCGGCAGCGGTGCATTTCGAGGATCAGCTCTCCTCGGAGAAGAAGTGCGGCCACCTCGGCGGCAAGGTGCTCGTCCCCACCGCACAACACGTGCGGACCCTCGTCGCGGCACGGCTCGCCGCCGACGTGGCCGGTGTGCCCACGCTCGTCGTGGCACGCACCGACGCGCTCGGCGCGAAGCTGCTGACGAGCGACATCGACGAGCGTGACGCCGAGTTCTGCACCGGCGAGCGCACGCCCGAGGGCTTCTTCCGGGTGCGGGACGGCATCGAGGCGGCGATCGCCCGCGGCATCGCCTACGCCCCCTACGCAGACCTGATCTGGTGCGAGACGTCCACTCCGGACATGGCTGAGGCAGAGGCGTTCGCGGCCGCCGTCCACGACCGGTATCCCGGCAAGCTGCTCGCCTACAACTGCTCGCCGTCGTTCAACTGGCGCAAGCACCTGAGCGACGACCAGATCGCCGGCTTCCAGCGCGAGCTCGCCGCCATGGGGTACCGCTTCCAGTTCATCACGCTCGCCGGCTTCCACGCCGCCAACCTCTCGATGTTCGAGCTCGCCCGCGGCTACCGGAACGAGGCGATGCCCGCCTACGTGCGGCTGCAGGAGCGCGAGTTCGAGCTCGAGGACGAGGGCTACACGGCGACCCGCCACCAGCGCGAGGTCGGCGCCGGCTACTTCGACCAGGTGCTCGAGACGATCACGGGCGGCACCGCCTCGACGCTCGCCCTGAAGGGGTCGACCGAGGAGGAGCAGTTCGAGGAGGAGCGGAGCGCTGCGTAGGGGCCGGGCGTGCCCGGCCCTCGCGACTGCGCGATACTCGTGGGTATGAGCGACACCGCTGACGTCCTCACCAATCCCGCCGTCGAGTTCCTGACGGCGCTGCAGCGGGAGTTCGGCGCCCGCCGCGGCGAGCTGCTCGAGCGGCGGGCGGAGCGCCTGGGACGGCTGCACGCCGGGGAGCTGCCGGACTTCCTGCCCGAGACGACCGAGGTGCGGGAGAGCGACTGGCACGTCGCGCCGTTCCCCGACGAGATCGCCGACCGCCGCGTCGAGATCACCGGGCCCGTCGACCGCAAGATGGTGATCAACGCGCTCAACTCGGGCGCAAGGGTGTTCATGGCTGACTTCGAGGACTCGAACTCGCCGACGTGGGAGAACTGCGTCCAGGGGCAACGCAACCTCACCGACGCGCTCGACCGCACGATCGAGCTGGACACCGGTGACAAGCAGTACCGGCTCGTTGACGACCCGGCGGTGTTGTTCGTGCGGCCGCGCGGCTGGCACCTGGAGGAGCGCCATTTCCTCGTGGACGACCGGCCGATGTCGGCCTCGCTGTTCGACTTCGGCCTCTACCTCTTCCGCAACCACGCCCGCAACGGCCGCTACTTCTACCTGCCCAAGCTGGAGTCGCACCTCGAGGCGCGCCTGTGGAACGACGTCTTCGTCTGGGCACAGCAGCAGCTCGGCGTGCCGCAGGGGACGGTCAAGGCGACGGTCCTGATCGAGACGATCCTGGGCGCGTTCGAGATGGACGAGATCCTGTTCGAGCTGCGCGACCACTCGGCCGGCCTCAACGCAGGGCGCTGGGACTACATCTTCAGCGTGATCAAGAAGCTCGGCCACCGCCCCGAGTTCGTGCTGCCCGACCGGGCCGCGGTGACGATGGCCGTCCCCTTCATGCGCTCCTACTGCGAGCTGCTCGTGAAGACCTGCCACCGGCGCGGCGCGCACGCGATGGGCGGGATGGCCGCCTTCATCCCCTCGCGCCGCGACGCCGCCGTCAACGAGATCGCGCTCGCGAAGGTGCGCGAGGACAAGGAGCGCGAGGCCTCGCAGGGCTTCGACGGCACCTGGGTCGCCCACCCCGACCTCGTCCCGGTTGCCTACGAGGCGTTCGACGCTGTCCTCGGCGAGCGCCCCAACCAGATCGAGCGTCGGCGCGACGACGTCTCGGTCACCGGCGCCGACCTGCTCGACGTCGCGGCCACCCCCGGCGAGGTCACCGAGGAGGGCCTCCGCAACAACGTCTCCGTCGGCATCCAGTACCTGGCCGCCTGGCTGCGCGGCTCCGGCGCGGTGGCCATCTTCAACCTGATGGAGGACGCCGCCACCGCGGAGATCAGCCGCTCCCAGATCTGGCAGTGGCTCCACCACGGCAAGATCACCCCCGAGGAGGTGAGCCGCATCACCGAGGAGGAGGTCGCGAGGCTCGGCCCCGACTTCGACGACGCCCGCGCCATCTTCGAGGCGATCGCCACCCGGCCCGACTACGTCGAGTTCCTCACGATCCCGGCCTATGACCGCCTGACCGCCGCCGGCGCATGAGAGCGGTCTTCCTCCTCCGGGTGTCGCCACCACACCGATGCGCGGCGGCTCGGCGGCGGGCGCGGTGAACGGGGCGGTCGAGGCGATCTGGCTACTGCAGGTCAACGGCTTCGTCGTCGGCGCCGTCCTGCCCGTGGACGACGGCCACCGGCCGGCGGCACCGTGACCGCCGCGGCATGACGCCGTCCCCGGAGCGGGTCAGGGTGGACAAGTGGCTCTGGGCGGCGCGCTTCTTCAAGACCCGCGGTCTCGCGTCGGAAGCGATCCAGGGCGGCCGGGTCAAGGTGAACGGGGTGCGCGCCAAGCCGGCCAGGGAGGTCCGCGCCGGCGATCAGGTGGAGGTGCGGCTCGGCGAGCTCACGTGGATCGTCGTGGTCGAGGAGATCCGCGGGAAGCGGGGCAGCGCGGCGCAGGCGACGCTGCTCTACACAGAGACTCCCGAGAGCCGCGAGCGGCGTGAGCTCTTCGTTGCGCAGCGGCGCCTCGCCCCCGTGCCCGGCATGGACGGTCGCGGCCGGCCGACGAAGCGCGACCGGCGCAGGATCGAGTCGCTGCGCGCCCAGGGTCGCGACTAGGTCGCGAGAAACCGCTCGATCGCGCCCGCGGTCGCGTCGAAGTCGTCCCAGAGGACGCTGTGCCCGCCCGGCACCACGAGCTTCTCGAGGCCGGGTGCGTCCGGCAGGTCGACCGGGATCCACGAGCGCGCGCCGAGGACGAGGAGCGTCCGGCAGGAAGGGGTTGGCGGCGCCGGCCGCGCCATCTCTCCCCACGCGGCGATCACCGCAACGGGCGAGTAGCGCCAGCGGAGCCGCCCGTCCTCCCCGCGCTCCAGGTGCGCGTCCGCCTCCTCCTCGAGGATCGCGCGCGGCGTCGTGAACAGCGTGCCGCCCGAGAGCCGGGCCTCGATCGCCTCGTCGGCGCTCGCGAAGGACACGTCGAGGCGCGTCCCGTCCGCCTGCGTCGCGGCGACGGAGGGGTCGATATGGAGCGCCGGGTCGAGCAGCACGGCGCACCCGACGCGCTCCGGCGCGCGTGCGGCGAGCTCGGCGACGAGGAGGCCGCCGAAGCTGTGCCCGATCCACACGGGCCGCTCGAGCCCGAGCGCGTCGGCCGTCTCGAGCAGGTCCGCGACATGGGTGTCGACGTTCCAGGGAGGCTCCCAGCCGGAGCGCCCGTGACCGCGCAGGTCGACGCCGACGACCCGTCGTCCGTGAAGCCGCCCGGCCAGCGCCCGGAAGCGTGCTCCGTGCCCGGTCACGCCGTGCAGGCAGACGACCGCCGGCCCTGCGGCATCTCCCCACACGTGCGCGTTGAGGATCATCCGTCAGACCGCCAGCACGATCTTGCCGTAGTGTTGTCCCGACTCCATCTTCTCGAGCGCCGCCGCGGCCTCGGCCAGCGGGAACACCGAGTCGATCACGGGCCGCCACGTTCCGGTCTCGAGGGCGCCGAGCAGTCCGGCAAAGTCGGCGGGGCTCCCCATCATCGTCCCGAGCAGCGACCACTGGCCGAAGTAGAAGGGCCGCACCGGTAGCGTCGCCTCGGTGCCGCCGGTGGCGCCGAAGACGACGACCCGACCGCCCGGGCGCAGGCACTCGAGCGACTGCGGCCAGGTCGACCCGACCGAGTCGACCACGAGGTCCGCCCCGCCGAGCTCCTTCACCTCGGCCACCCAGTCGCCCGCCTTGTAGTCGACGCCGGTCTCCGCCCCGAGCGCGCGCGACCGCTCGATCTTGTCCCGCGACGACGAGGTGACGAGCACACGCGCCCCGGCCTGGGCCGCGAGCTGCACCGCGAACGTGGAGACGCCGCCCCCGGCACCGAGCACCAGCACGGTCTCGCCGGCGCGCAGGCCGCCACGGAAGAAGAGGGCGCGATAGGCGGTCAACCCTGCCAGGGGAAGGGCCGCCGCCTCCTCCCAGGAGAGCCGGGACGGCTTGGGGAAGACGTTCGCCGCGGGCACGGCGACGAGCTCGGCGTAGGTTCCGTCACGGGGGCCGCCGAGGATCTGGAAGTCGGGGCCAGACGCCTCTTCGCGGTCGCCCCAGTCGAGGGCCGGGTAGATCACGACCTCCTCACCCGTGTCGCGGCGCACGCCGGCGCCGTCCGAGCCGGGCACGAGGGGGAGCGGGAACGGATAGGTGCCGCGGCAAACGAGGAGGTCACGCCGGTTCAGCGCTGCGCAGCGAAGCTCGACGAGCACCTCGCCGGCTCCGACGACGGGATCGGGAACGATCTCGTGGACGAGAATGCCGCTCTCGTGGACGCGCACCGCCTGCATCACCGGCGTCCCGGCCCCTGAGCGACGCCCAGGGCCGATCGCCCGAGACGTCCTCCACGCCGCAGCTCAAGCCGCAGCTCGATCGTGCCCTCGATCACCTGGACGGCCTCTTCCTGGCCGAGCGAGCAGGGCTCATGACGACGATGAGAAGCGCTCCCGCCCACACGACAACGAGTCTAGACGGTGTCAGCCACGCTCCCAGGCAAGACCGGCGGCGAGCACGGTCTCGTCGTGGGGGGCGATCAGCTGCATGTTCCCGATCGCGAGCCCTGCCCAGCCGATCAGGTTGACCCAGCGCAGGAACGAGGACAGCGGCAGCCGCACCTCGAGCTCGTCGGCGTCCTCGGGCGGCAGCTCGACCGCGTAGCAGGGGCTGACGTAGAGATCCACATCCGGCTCGTACGCGCGCCACGCCTCGAGCGCGCGGTAGGCGACGGCGACCTCGTCGGCATCCACGAGCTGCGCCGCCTCGAGCTTCGGCCGGATCGTGCCCGCGTACTCGTCGGCACGGGCAGGGAAGGTGGCGCGATGGGATTCCGCTGCCTCGTGCAGGAAGAGTGGCCACATGTTTCCTTCGGCCGCGGGGATCGTCGACTCGACGACGCGCGCCCCGAGCCGCTCGAGGTCCGCCGCCCACGCTTCGGCGGCGTCGCTCGCCTCCGTCTCCCGGCCGTCTGCGATGTCCGGCGCCTTGCGGAGCAGGCCGATCGTGAGCCCGTCGAGGCGCGGCTCGGGCACGGCGCGCGCGGAGATGACCGACCAGAGGAGCGCGACCTCGTCGACGCTCCGTGCCATCGGCCCGGCGGTGTCGAGCGAAGGGCAGAGCGGGAAGATGCCGTCAACGGGGATCAGGCCCCATTGCGACTTGAGCCCGACGGTGCCGCAGGCGGCCGACGGCAGCCGGATCGAGCAGCCGGTGTCCGTACCGATGCCGAGGTCGACGAGGCCGGCCGCCAGCGCAGCGGCGTTGCCAGACGACGAGCCGCCCGTCGTCCTGCCCGGGCACGCCGGGTTGTGCACGGTGCCGTACCAGGGGTTGGCGCCGAGCACGCTCCAGGCGAACTCCGGCAGGTTCGCCTTCCCAACGACGACGGCGCCGGCGTCGAGCGCGCGCTGTACGACCGTCGCGTGCCGCCCCGGTACGTGGTCGGCGTAGATCCGGGAGCCGTAGGTCGTGCGGATGCCCTCCGTGTCGATCAGGTCCTTGACGAGCAGCGTGCGTCCCGCGAGCGGCCCGTCGGCCGCGCCGAGCAGGGGCTCGTCGAGCCACGTGACGGCGGCGTTATACGGATCGGTCACCTGGGAGACCGCCTCGGCCTGACCGGGCACACCAATCTCGCGCCTCGCCGGCGCGGGCGAGGCATGCCTCTCCTCTCGGGCGCTCCGGACATTCAGCGGGCGAAGTGCGCCTTGAGCGCGTCGAAACCGCCCTGGAACACCTGCGACGCAAAGAAGTCCGTCCAATGCGCCTGCTGGTCGCGGTCGCAGTCGAACGTCGTCCACCATTCGACGAAGCTCTTGCCCCCGTCGGTGACGGGCGTGACGCGGATCGTGGCGCAGTAGTTGTCGACATCGAACGGTGTCTCCTGGAAGTCGTACGTGTACGACCGCTCGAGGTCCGAGTGCGCGAGCAGCTGCTCGCGGATGTGGGTGCCGTCGCCCAGCGTGAAGCTGCGGATGGCCCCGACCTGATCGCCGGCCTTGCCCTCCTCGATCTCGCTCTGCGAGACGAGCCCGCCGTGCCAGGTCGCGAGGCCGTTGAAGTCGCGGATGCGCTCCCAGACACGGTCTGCCGGAGCGTCGATCACCGTGCTCGCGTACGACTTTGCCATGCGTCGCTCCCTCCCTGACGATCGGTTGGAGTCAGCCTACGGCCGCACGCCCACCCCGCCAAGCAGGAACTACATCGAGGGGGCGACGACCTTGGTCAGGAGCGGCTTGTGAAGCCGCGAGAAGGCGGCGTTCACCTTCTTCTCGAAGCCGTACCACCACAGCACGAGATTCGCTCCGTACTCCTTCTTCGCGAGCCAGTAGGTGCCGCCGCTGAGGTAGCGGCCGCTCTCCCAGTAGATGCTCGAGGGGCCGGGCGCGCCGAGCACGCCGGTGTGCCCGTCTGCGAGCAGCTTCCGGACGTCGTCGGCGAGGTTCGCCGTGCCGACGACGTACAGGACGAAGTGGCCATACTTCCCCTGGTTCGAGATCGACGGTGCGAGCGACAGCGCCGTGTAGTGGCCCGGGTACGAGGACCGCTTGTCCACCAGCAGCTTCGAGCCGGTCGCCGCCTTGAAGCGCGCGACGACCTGCGAGGCGGTCACCGTCGTCGCACCCGTGGCGGGCGCGACGACGACCGCGAGGGCGACGAGCGTCACCGGGAGCGCGAGCAAGACATGCGCGCGACGCATGACCGGATCATGGCCGCCCCCTTTCGGGGGAGGCAATCCCTCGTTCGAGGGTCAGGTCTCCTGACGACGCAGCGCGGCCTCGCGAATCTCGGTCAGCGTCTGGCGTGGTGTCAACGCCTCGGGATCGACGCGCAGCTCGATCAGGGCAGGCTGCCCGCTCGCCAGTGCCGCCTCGAACGCCGCCGGGAAGTCCTCCGTCCGGTCCACGGAGGCGCCGTGGGCTCCGTAGGCCTGCGCGAGCGCCGCGAAGTCCGGGTTGACGAGCTCGGTGCCGGAGACCCGGCCCGGATACTGCCGCTCCTGGTGCATCCTGATCGTCCCGTACATGCCGTTGTTGACGACGAGGACGACGATCGCGGTCTCGTACTGGACGGCGGTCGCGAGCTCCTGCCCCGTCATCAGGAAGTCGCCGTCGCCCGCGAACGCGACCACCGTCCGCTCTGGATGGAGGAGCTTCGCGGCCACGGCGGCGGGGACCCCGTAGCCCATCGCTCCGCTGACGGGAGCGAGCTGCGTGCGGTAGCGGCGGAACTCGTAGAAGCGGTGTGCCCAGACCGAGAAGTTCCCGGCGCCGTTGCACACGAGCGCGTCCGCCGGCAGGCGCTCCCGCAGGTACGCCATCACGTCGCCCATGTTCAGCTCGCCGGGAAGGGCGACGTGCCGGAGGTTCTCGAGGTACTCGGCACGCGCCTGCTCGGCATCCGCCCGCCAGGCGGAGGCCTCGAGCGGGATCACGTGGCGTAGCGCGGCCGCGAACTGCGGCGGGCCCGCGTTGATCGCGAGGTCCGGCTGGTAGACACGACCGAGCTCGTCGGGGTCGGCCTGCACGTGGATCAGCGTCTGCCGCGGGCGCGGCACGTCCATCAGCGTGTACCCGGACGTCGTGATCTCCCCGAGCCGGGCGCCGACGGCGAGCAGCACGTCGGCGTCGCGCACGCGCGCGGCCAGGCGACGGTCGGGACCGAGCCCCACGTGCCCGACGTAGACGGGGGAGCGGTTGTCGACGTAGTCCTGGCAGCGCCACGCGGACGCGACCGGGAGGCCGCTCTCCTCGCACCACGCCGTCAGGTCGTCGTGGGCCTGCTCCGTCCACGGTGCCCCGCCGACCAGCACGAGCGGGCGCCGGGCGGCCTGCAGCAGGTCACGCAGGCGCTGCAGGTCGTCGTCGCCGGGATGGGCGTGCGTGGCCGAATAGGGAGCGGCATCGGGAACGTCCGCGGTCTCGACGAGCATGTCCTCGGGCAGCGCCAGCACGACGGGGCCCGGCCGCCCGGAGGTGGCGACGTGAAACGCACGGGAGATCATCTCCGGGATCCGCTCCGCCAGGTCGATCTGGGCGACCCACTTCGCCATGGGCCCGAACATCTGGCGGTAGTCGATCTCCTGGAACGCCTCCCGCTCGATCATGTCGCGGCCGACCTGCCCGATCAGCAGGATCAGCGGCGTCGAGTCCTGGTGGGCCGTGTGCACGCCGCACGACGCGTGCGTGGCACCGGGTCCGCGAGTGACCATGCAGATGCCGGGGCGGCCGGTCAGCTTGCCGTACGCGTCGGCCATGTTCGCGGCGCCCACCTCGTGCCGGCAGATGACGTACCGGATGGGCGAGTCGTGCAGCGCGTCGAGCACTGCGAGATAGCTCTCGCCCGGCACGCCGAAGGCGAGCTCGACGCCGTGGACGGCGAGCTGGTCGACGAGGATGCGGCCGCCGGGGCGCGTCAGAGCCTCACGCCAGCCCAGAGCTCCTGGAAGCCGCGGTGCCGTCGGCCGTCCGCTGCCCGGCGAAGCTGTCGTAGTCGCGCTGCTCGACCATGACCGTGATCAGATCGACGCCCCGATCCCGCCCATCGCGAGGTATTTGAGCTCGACCCAGTCGTCGACGCCGTAGCTTGAGCCCTCACGGCCGATGCCGGACTCCTTCATGCCGCCGAACGGCGCCACCTCGGAGGAGACGAAGCCGGTGTTGATGCCGACGATGCCGTACTCGAGCCCCTCCGCGACACGCCAGGTGCGTCCGAGGTCGCGGGTGTAGAAGTACGCCGACAGGCCGTACGGCGTGTCGTTCGCGATCTGCACTGCCTCCGCCTCCGACGCGAAGCGGTTGATGCCGGCGACCGGGCCGAAGGTCTCCTCGCAGCTCATCGCCATGTCCGCAGTCACGCCGGTGAGCACGGAGGGCTGGAAGAACTGGCCCTCGATGCGGCCGCCTCCGAGCTGGAGCTCGGCACCGGACGCGAGCGCATCCGTGACGTGGCGCTCGACCTTCTCGACGGCGGGCCCGTCGATGAGCGGGCCGACGCTGACGCCTTCGCCGAACCCGTCCCCCACTTTCAGCTTCGAGACGGCGTCGGTGAAGGCACCGACGAAGTCGTCGTAGATCCCGTCCTGCACGAGGAAGCGATTCGCGGAGATGCACGTCTGGCCGGAGTTCCGGAACTTGCACATCACCGCGCCGGCCACCGCCTCCTCGAGGTCGGCGTCGTCGAAGACGATGAACGGCGCGTTGCCGCCGAGCTCGAGCGAGACCTTCTTCACCTGACCGGCGCACTGGGCCATCAGCAGCTTCCCCACTTCCGTGGATCCGGTGAAGCCGAGCTTGCGGACGATCGGGTTCGACGTCATCTCGCCGCCGATCGCCGGCGCGTCGGCGGCGTCGCCGGTGAGCACGGAGAAGACACCGGCCGGGACGCCGGCCTCCTCCGCGAGCGCCGCGACGGCGAGCGCGGACAGCGGCGTCTGCTCGGCGGGCTTCAGCACCATCGTGCAGCCGACGGCGAGCGCCGGCGCCGACTTGCGCGCCGGCATCGCCGACGGGAAGTTCCACGGCGTGATGCCGGCGGTGACGCCGATCGCCTCGCGCAGCACGACGATCCGGCGGTCGGGGAGCGGCTGCGGGACGACGGCGCCGTCGAGCCGCTTCGCCTCCTCTCCGAACCACTCGTAGAACGAGGCGGCGTACGCGATCTCGGCTTTCGCCTCGGCGAGCGGCTTGCCCTGCTCGCGCACGAGCAGCGCCGCAAGCTCGTCGGAGCGCTCCAGCATCGAGTCGGAGAGGCGGCGCAGGATCCGGGCCCGCTCCCTGGCGGTGCGATGCTTCCACGCGGGCAGGGCGCGCTGCGCAGCCTCGATCGCGCGGCGCGTCTCGACGGCGCCCAGGCGCGGCACCTCGGCGATCGTCTCGCCGTTGGCAGGGTCGACCACGGGGAACGTCCGGCCCGAGTCGGCGTCGACCCATGCGCCGTCGACATAGGCCTGTGTTCTCAGGAGGTCGGTTTCGAGGGCGGTC
>Ga0153916_10000881_pt1 | contig 20868 bp, 23 predicted proteins | sample Opewatmetagenome_FD_109642 | JGI IMG/M metagenome (GOLD analysis project Ga0153916, IMG submission 109642) | Freshwater wetland microbial communities from Ohio, USA - Open water 3 Core 3 Depth 4 metaG | ecosystem: Environmental > Aquatic > Freshwater > Wetlands | place: USA: Ohio, Lake Erie...
GCTGATGCCGGTCTGCGCGGCGCATGACGTCGCCTTCATCCTCAACGATCGCATGGACCTCGCCGCCGAGCTCGGCGCCGACGGCGTCCACCTCGGCCAGGGCGACGGCGACCCGCGCGAGGCGCGCCGCCTGCTCGGGCCGTCGGGCCAGATCGGCGTCACCTGCCACGACAGCCGCCATCTCGCGATGGAAGCGGGCGAGGCGGGGGTCGATTATGTCGCCTTCGGCGCTTTCTACCCGACCACCACCAAGGAGGTCAGCCACCGCCCCGATCCGTCGATCCTCGCCTGGTGGTCGACCCTGTTCGAAATCCCCTGCGTCGCGATCGGCGGCATCACGCCGGACAACGCGAAGCCGTTGATCGACGCCGGCGCCGATTTCATCGCCGTCAGCAGCGCGGTGTGGTCCGATCCCAAGGGCGCGGCGCACGCCATCCGGCGCTTTGCCGAACTTCTCGCGCAAGACTGAACCCTTCCTCCCTTCCGCACGTTCAACACTTGTTCGTTGCGTTTCAAAGGGATGGTTTCAATGCGATCAGGATTGTTCGCCGGCGCGGTTGCGGCCGGCCTTGCTCTTTTCGCGGCCGGAGCCGCCGGTCAGGCTACTGCAGACACCCAGCCGAAGCCGCCGGCGGTCGATCTTCCCGAGCTCCACGTCCAGGTCGTTCTCGACAAGCTCGGTTTCGCGCCGGGGGTGCTCGACGGCGACAAGCTCGTCGCGCAGTTTCCCGCGACGATGGGCAGTGAACATGATCCGTTGCCGATCGGGCGCTGGACGATCAAGGGCGTCGCGACCAATCCGCCCTTCCATTACAATCCCGAGCTGTTCTGGGATGTGTCCAACGACAAGCGGAAGCTGCTCCTGCCGCCGGGTCCAAACGGGCCGGTCGGTGTCGTCTGGATCGACCTGTCGAAGCCGCATTACGGCATCCACGGCACCAGCGCGCCCCACCAGATCGGGCGTGCAGAGAGCCATGGCTGCATCCGGCTGACCAACTGGGACGCGGCAAGGCTGGCGTTGATGGTGAAGCCAGGTACGCCCGCGATCTTCCGGGAGTGACGCGGTGCGAAAGTTCGGCTTCCTGATCCTCCTCTTTCTGGCGATTGCGGCCTTTCTCGGCTTTTGCGTCCGCTGGGTGCCGGCCGACGATGCCGCGCCCCCGCCGCGGCGCGCGGAGGGCGACCGGCAAGCGCCCGCGTCGGGACGTACGGATGGCGGCGAGCGGCAAGCGCCCGCGCCGGCGGCGGTGGGGGCGCTCGTCATCCCGGTCGAGGGCGTTCCCCTGATGGCGCTCGTCGACAGCTGGGGCGACGGCCGTGAGGAAGGCGCCCGGGCGCATCAGGCGATCGACATCCCCGCGCCGCGCGGCACGCCGGTCGTCGCCGCGAGCGCGGGCACGGTCGAGAAGCTGTTCACCAGCGATCGCGGCGGGCTGACCGTCTACATCCGCACGGTGGATGGCCAATGGATGCATTATTACGCCCATCTCGACAGCTATGCCGATGGGCTCGCCGAGGGCCAGCGTGTCGCCGCGGGGCAGGTCATCGGTCAGGTCGGGGACAGCGGCAATGCGGGGGAAGGGAACACCCATCTTCATTTCGCGGTTTCGCGTCTCAAGGCCGGCGATCGCTGGTGGCAGGGCGAGCCGGTCAATCCCTATCCGCTGCTTGCCCGCGCGGCGTCTGCGCGCTAAAGCCCGCCCCGGCTCTTTCCATCCTTGAAGACGAGACGCACATGAAGATCAGCGGCGTGGACATCCGTCCCGGCAACATCATCGAATATGAAAAAGGCCTGTGGCGCGCGGTGAAGATCCAGCACACCCAGCCCGGCAAGGGCGGCGCCTACATGCAGGTCGAGATGAAGAACCTCATCGACGGCCGCAAGACCAACGTCCGCTTCCGCTCGGCCGAAACGGTCGAGAAGGTGCGCCTCGACACCAAGGATTTCCAGTTCCTGTTCGCCGAAGGCGACCAGCTCACCTTCATGGACAAGGAAACCTACGACCAGGTGTCGCTGCCCCGCGACCTGCTGGGTGATGCCGCTGCCTTCCTTCAGGACGGCATGGACGTGGTGATGGAGCTTTACGAGGACAAGCCGATCTCGGTGCAGCTCCCCGACACCGTCGAGGCGACGATCGTCGAGGCCGACGCGGTGGTGAAGGGGCAGACCGCTTCCTCCTCCTACAAGCCCGCGGTTCTCGACAATGGCGTGCGCGTGATGGTGCCGCCGCACATCTCGGCGGGAACGCGCATCGTCGTCGATGTCTACGCCCAGGAATATGTCCGGCGGGCTGACTGAGCATGCCCAGCCATTCCGCGCTGATCACGATCATGGAGAAGGCCGCCCGCAAGGCGGCGCCGCGGCTGCGCCGCGACTTCGGCGAGGTCGAGCATCTCCAGGTGTCGCGCAAGGGGCCGGCCGATTTCGTCTCGATCGCCGACCGGCGCGCCGAGGCGACGATCCGCGAGATTCTCCAGCAGGCGCGGCCCGACTGGGGCCTGCTGATGGAGGAAGCCGGCGAGATCCCGGGCGATCCCGACAAGCCGCGCTGGATCGTCGATCCCCTGGACGGCACCTCGAACTTCCTCCACGGCATCCCGCATTTCGCGATCACCATCGCGGTCGAGGATCGCGGCGAGATCATTTCCGGCCTGATCTACCAGCCGCTCACCGACGAGAGCTATTGGGCGGAAAAGGGCAGGGGCGCGTGGCTCCACGACCGGCGCCTGCGCGTCTCCGGGCGCCGCGACCTGCACGAATCGCTGATCGCCACCGGCATCCCCTACAAGGGCCATGGCGATTACGCCCAGTTCAGCCGCATCCTCGAGGCGGTGACCCCCGAGGTCGCGGGAATCCGCCGCTTCGGTTCGGCCGCGCTCGATCTCGCCTTCGTGGCGGCGGGCAAATATGACGGCTTCTGGGAATCGCATCTGCAGCCCTGGGACGTCGCGGCGGGCATCCTCCTGGTGCGCGAGGCCGGCGGCTTCGTCACCGACTTCCGCGGCGGCGAACAGCCGATCCAGCGCGCCGAGATCATCGCCGCCAATGATGCGCTGCACAGCCGGCTGCACCGGCTGGTGGCGGGCGCCCTGCGTGGTTAACGCGGCAGTTCCCTGATCGGGGGTAAATTAGCGCGTATTTTCGGGCTTGCGGCGCTTGCCTCGGCGGGTCCGCCTGCCTAAAAGCCGCGCATCCTTTGCGGTAGCGAGATTGAGAATCGTGGCTCTCGACCTGTCCGAATATCTGCCGATCCTGCTGTTCCTGGGGATCGCCGTGCTGCTGTCGGGCGTGTTCGTCGGCCTGCCGGTGCTGATCGCGCAGTTCACCGGGGTGCAGAAGCCCTATGCCGACAAGCTCGCCGAATATGAATGCGGCTTTCCGGCGTTCGAGGACGCGCGCCGCCAGGTCGATGTCCGCTTCTACCTGATCGCCATCCTGTTCATCATCTTCGACCTTGAAGCCGCCTTCCTGTTCCCCTGGGCGGTGTCGCTCGATCGGATCGGCTGGCCGGGCTGGCTGGCGATGATGACCTTCCTCGCCGAACTGGCGCTGGGTTTCGTCTATGTCTGGAAAAAGGGAGCGCTGGAATGGGAGTGAGCCTGACCGCGCCGCCGCCTGAGGGCACCGCGCCGGACGAAGAGTTCTTCCGTCAATTGTCGGCGGAAGTGAACGACAAGGGCTTCCTCGTCACCTCGACCGAGGACGTGTTCAACTGGGCGCGCACCGGCTCGCTCTGGTGGATGACCTTCGGCCTCGCCTGCTGCGCGGTCGAGATGATCCAGGTCAATATGCCGCGCTACGATCTTGAGCGCTTCGGCGCCGCGCCGCGCGCCTCCCCGCGCCAGTCGGACCTGATGATCGTCGCCGGCACGCTCTGCAACAAGATGGCGCCCGCATTGCGCCGGGTCTACGATCAGATGTCGGAACCGCGCTACGTGATCTCGATGGGGTCGTGCGCCAATGGCGGCGGCTATTATCACTACAGCTACTCGGTGGTGCGCGGCTGCGACCGGATCATCCCGGTCGACGTCTATATCCCGGGCTGCCCGCCGACCGCCGAGGCTTTGCTCTACGGCATCATGACGCTGCAGCGGAAAATCCGCCGGGTGGGGACGTTCGAACGGTGAGCAGTCCCGCCCCCCGCATGGCCGCCAATGACGGCCTCATCGACGCGGTGAAGGCCGCGATCGGCGCTGCCCTTGTCGACGCCGTCGACGCGGTCGGCGAGGTGTCGGTCACCGTCGCCCGCGACGCGCTGGTGCCGGCGATGACCGCGCTCCGCGACACGCCGGGCCTCGAATTCCAGCAGCTGATGGAGATCGCCGGGGTCGACTATCCCGAGCGGCCCGAGCGCTTCGAGGTCTGCTACCACCTGCTGTCGGTGACCAAAAACCGCCGCATCCGCGTCAAGGTGATCACCGACGAGGACAAGCCCGTCCCCTCGGTCACGTCGCTGTGGCCGGTCGCCGGCTGGCTCGAACGCGAAGTCTACGACATGTACGGCGTGCTGTTCTCGGGCAATACCGATCTCCGCCGCATCCTCACCGATTACGGCTTCCAGGGGCATCCGCAGCGCAAGGATTTCCCGCTCACCGGCTATGTCGAGCTGCGCTATTCCGAAGAGCAGAAGCGCGTGGTCTACGAGCCGGTCAAGCTCGCCCAGGATTTCCGCAGCTTCGATTTCATGAGCCCGTGGGAAGGCGCCGAATATATCCTCCCCGGCGACGAGAAGGCGGCGCTTCCGGAAGCCAAGGGCGCACCGACCCCGCTCACCGCCGACCAGATCAAGAAGGCCGACGCCGTGGCAGCGGCCGCCGCGCCGGCGCCCAAGGCGAAGACGCCGCGAACGGTGAAGAAGCCGGCCGCGAAGCCGCGCGCGCCCAGGAAGCCCAAGGGTGAAGGGGCGAAGGAATGAGCGAAACCGCACTCACTTCGGATGTCGCCGAGGAAACCCCCGGCGACGTCGAGATCCAGAACTACACGATCAATTTCGGCCCGCAGCATCCGGCGGCGCACGGCGTGCTGCGCATGGTGATGGAGCTCGACGGCGAGATCGTCGAACGCATCGATCCGCATATCGGCCTGCTCCATCGCGGCACCGAGAAGCTGATCGAGTACAAGACCTATCTTCAGGCTTTGCCCTATTTCGACCGGCTCGATTATGTCAGCCCGATGTGCATGGAGCACAGCTACGTGCTCGCCATCGAGAAGCTGCTCGATCTCGAAGTGCCGCTGCGCGGGCAATATATCCGCACGATGTTCGCGGAGATCACCCGCGTCCTCAATCACTGCCTCAACATCGCCAGCTATGTCATCGACGTCGGCGCGCTGACTCCGGGCCTGTGGCTCTACGAAATCCGCGAAGACGCGATGGGCTTTTACGAGCGGGCGTCGGGCGCGCGCATGCACGCCGCCTATTTCCGTCCCGGCGGCGTCCACCAGGATCTGCCGGAGAAGCTGTTCGTCGACATCGGCGACTGGTGCGACCGCTCGCTGAAGCTGTTCGAGGACGCGATGAGCCTCGTCGTCGGCAACCGCATCTTCAAGCAGCGCTCGGTCGACATCGCGGTGGTGTCGAAGGAAGACGCGCTCGCCTGGGGCTTTTCGGGCCCGATGATCCGCGGTTCGGGCATCGCGTGGGATCTGCGCAAGTCGCAGCCCTATGACGTCTATGACCGCATGGATTTCGACGTGCCGGTCGGCACCAGGGGCGATTGCTATGATCGCATGCTGGTGCGGATGGAGGAGGTTCGCCAGTCCTTCCGCATCGTCAGGCAGTGCCTCAAGGAAATGCCCGAAGGCCCGGTCGCCTCGTTCGACCGCAAGGTGGTGCCGCCCAGGCGCGGCGAGATGAAGCGCTCGATGGAAGCGCTGATCCACCACTTCAAGCTCTATACCGAGGGCTTCCACGTGCCCGCGGGCGAGGTCTATGTCGCCACCGAAAGCCCCAAGGGCGAATTCGGTGTCTATCTGGTCGCCGACGGGTCGAACAAACCCTATCGCTGCAAGATCCGGCCGACCGCCTTTTCGCATCTGCAGGCGATGGATTTCATGTCGAAGGGCCACATGCTCGCGGACGCCACCGCGATCCTCGGTGCGATCGACGTCGTGTTCGGGGAGTGTGACCGCTAATGGCTGACGCAGCCCATATCCCAAGCGAAGCCGAGGTGCGCGCGCGCTGGGGCGCTTTCGCCTGGACCGAGGAAAACGCCGCCAAGGCGCAGAAGATCATCGCGCGCTATCCGCCGGGGCGGCAGCAGTCGGCGATCATGCCATTGCTCGACCTCGCCCAAAGGCAGGTCGGTGCGGAGACCAACACCCAGGGCTGGCTGCCGGTCCCGGTGATCGAATATATCGCCGATCAGCTCGGCATGGCGCATATCCGCGCGCTCGAGGTCGTCAGCTTCTACACCATGTACAATCGCGCGCCGGTCGGCCGCCATCATGTGCAGGTCTGCGGGACGACGCCCTGCATGCTGCGCGGTTCGGATGACGTGATGGCGGCGTGCAAGGCGAAGGGGCTCGCCAAGGGCGCGACCACGCCGGACGGCCTGTTCACGCTCACCGAGGTCGAATGCCTCGGCGCCTGCGCGAACGCGCCGATGGTGCAGATCAACGACGACAATTACGAAGACCTGACCTTCGAGAGCATGACCGCGATCCTCGAAGCGCTGGCCAGGGGCGAGACGCCGAAACCGGGCCCGCAGAACGGCCGCCAGACGAGCTGTCCGGAGGGCGGCCCGACCACGCTCAAGGAAATGGCCGGCGCCAACCATGACTACAGGGGGGAATGGAAGTGAACCCCCATTATACCGTCATGCCAGCGCAGGCTGGCATCCATACGATCGTCGAGCAGGGCCCGGATTCCGTTTGGACCCCAGCCTTCGCTGGGGTGACGATCTGGAGGGATCGTCATGCTCGCTGACAAGGACCGCATCTTCACCAACGTCTACGGCTTCCAGGATTGGGGCATCGACGCCGCGATGAAGCGCGGCGACTGGGACAACACCAAGGCGCTGCTGGCCAAGGGCCAGGACGCGATCATCGAGGAGGTCAAGGCCTCGGGTCTGCGCGGACGCGGCGGCGCGGGCTTCCCGACCGGCATGAAGTGGAGCTTCATGCCCAAGGAGCCGAAGCCCGGCAAACCGAGCTTCCTCGTCATCAACGCCGACGAATCCGAGCCCGGTAGCTGCAAGGACCGCGAGATCATCCGCCACGATCCGCACAAGCTGATCGAGGGCGCGCTGATCGCCGGCTTCGCGATGCGCGCGCGGGCGGCCTATATCTATATCCGCGGCGAATTCATCCGCGAGGCGGAGACCTTGTTCGCCGCCGTCGCCCAGGCCTATGACCGCGGCATGCTCGGCGCCAATGCCTGCGGCTCGGGCTTCGAGTTCGACGTGTTCGTCCATCGCGGCGCGGGCGCCTATATCTGCGGCGAGGAAACCGCGCAGATCGAAAGCCTCGAAGGCAAGAAGGGCCAGCCGCGCCTCAAGCCGCCTTTCCCGGCGGGCGCGGGCCTCTATGGTTGCCCGACCACGGTCAACAATGTCGAATCGATCGCGGTGGTGCCGACCATCCTCCGGCGCGGTCCGGGCTGGTTCGCCGGCATCGGGCGCGAGAATAATCGCGGCACCAAGCTGTTCCAGATCTCGGGCCATGTGAACAAGCCCTGCGTCGTCGAAGAGGCGATGGGCATCCCGTTCCGCGAGCTGATCGAGCGCCACGCCGGCGGCATCCGCGGCGGCTGGGACAATCTGCTCGCGGTGATCCCGGGCGGCTCCTCGGTGCCGCTGGTTCCGGCCGCGCAGATCATGGACGCGCCGATGGATTTCGATGGCCTGCGCGCGCTTGGGAGCGGCCTCGGCACCGCGGCGGTGATCGTCATGGACAAGTCCACCGACATCGTCCGCGCGATCAGCCGGATCAGCTATTTCTACAAGCATGAAAGCTGCGGCCAGTGCACGCCGTGCCGCGAAGGCACCGGCTGGATGTGGCGGATGATGGAGCGGCTGCGCGAAGGCAATGCCGAGATTTCCGAGATCGACATGCTCGAGGAAGTCACCCGTCAGGTCGAAGGCCACACCATCTGTGCGCTCGGCGACGCGGCGGCCTGGCCGATCCAGGGCCTGATCCGCCATTTCCGCCCCGAAATCGAGCGGCGGATTCTCGAAAAGAAGGGCGCTGCCCCGATGATGGAGGCGGCGGAGTGATGTCTGGGTTGCTTCCGGTTGGAGCAGGCGAGGAGCCGAGAGGGACGCGCCGTACCCGGATCACGCGTGCTGCGCTGGCTGTGTTCGCTATAGCTTTCGGGGCTGGCGTCGCTAACGCCGAGCCGCCGATCGGATCGCGGCTTGGCGAGCGTCTGGAGCGACGCAATGCCTCGTCCAGTGACACGTCTATTCGCGGATCGCATACAGTCGCTGGCTGCCTTTATAACAAGCGCAAGTCCATGGTCCGCAGCTTTCTCGACACAGAAAGCACTGATGAAAGCGACCGTTACGATAAGTCACTGCGCCGCGAAGTCGAATGCTCGCACCTTGTAATCCCTTCTGAGTTCGCGGAAGCGCAGGTCTTCCACGTGCCAAATGACATTTTTCGTGGCCTGCTGGCCGAAGCGGTCCTGGATGATGAGCGTGGCCTGGAATCGCTGCCGGCGCTGCCGATCGAACAGGGATATCAACGCAGATGGTTCTCGATGACCGGGCGTGACGGGACGGTCGATGAAATGGCCGCCTGCGCTGCGGAGACGAACCCGGCTGGCGTGCGCGCGCTGCTCGCAACCAGAGCGCAGAGGAAGGAAGAGGCATCGGCCGTCAATGCGCTCGGGCCGACGCTGGGATCATGCCTGCGAACTGGGGCGACGCTCAAGGCCAACCGCCAGTCCTTGCGCGCGGCGCTTGCCGAGGCGCTTTATCATCGCGTCTTTACGCCTTTGCCTGCGGCGGCGGAGTAGGGGGATGACCTATGTTCGATTTCCTCTTCGATTGGGTGCTCCAGTCTCTGCTTCCAACCACAAAAGCAGGATGGGCGATCTTCGCTTTGGTAGCTGCCTCAATTATCGCGCCGCTGCTGTTGCTATGGGCAATGTTTGTCAGATGACTTGCTCTATTCTCGATTGTGAGAACTGCTGATGCCTAAACTCATCGTTGACGGGATCGAGATCGAGGTTCCCGCCGGAGCGACCGTGCTCCAGGCGTGCGAGCTCGCGGGCAAGGAAATCCCGCGTTTTTGCTATCATGAGCGCCTGTCGATCGCCGGCAATTGCCGGATGTGCCTCGTCGAGGTGAAGCCGGGGCCGCCCAAGCCGCAGGCGTCGTGCGCGCTGCCCGCAGCCGAGGGCCAGGAAATCCGCACCGACAGCCCGATGGTCAAAAAGGCGCGCGAAGGGGTGATGGAGTTCCTGCTCATCAACCACCCGCTCGATTGCCCGATCTGCGATCAGGGCGGCGAGTGCGACCTGCAGGACCAGTCGGTCGCCTATGGCAAGGGTGAAAGCCGCTTCAAGGAAAACAAGCGCGCGGTCACCGAGAAATATATGGGCCCCATCGTCAAGACGGTGATGACCCGCTGCATCCAGTGCACGCGCTGCGTGCGCTTCATGGAAGAGGTTTCGGGCACCGAGGAAATCGGCGCGCTCGGCCGCGGCGAGAATATGGAGATCAGCTCCTATCTCGAACATGCGGTGACCTCCGAGCTTTCGGGCAATGTCGTCGATCTCTGCCCGGTCGGCGCGCTCACCTCCAAGCCTTACGCCTTCGAGGCGCGGCCCTGGGAATTGAAGAAAACGCCGGGCATCGACGTGATGGACGCGGTCGGCACCAACGTCCGCTTCGACAGCCGCGGCCGTCAGGTGCTGCGCGTGCTGCCGCGCATCAACGAGGACGTCAACGAGGAGTGGGCGCACGACAAGACCCGCCACGCGGTCGACGGGCTGATGAAGCGCCGGCTCGACCGTCCCTATGTCCGCGCTGCCGGCAAGCTCGCGGAAGCGAGCTGGGAAGACGCCTTCGCCGCGATCGCCAAGTCCTTGAAATCGGCGGGAAAAAATAATGTCGGCGCGGTGGCCGGCGATCTCGTTGAAATCGAAAGCCTTTTTGCGATGCAGGCGCTGCTCGGCCAGCTCGGATCATCGCTCCACGAGGTCCGTCAGGACGGGCTCCGCTACCCCACCGGAAATCTTTCGGCGTTGCGGTTCAATTCGACCATTTCGGGGATCGAGACCGCCGACGCGATCCTGCTCGTCGGCACGAATCCGCGCTGGGAAGCACCGCTGGTCAACACCCGGCTGCGCAAGGCCGCGAAGAAGGGCGTTCCGATTTTCGCGGTCGGTCCCGAGGTCGATCTGACTTATCCGGTCGAATGGATCGGCGACGATCTCGCGCTGCTCGGCAAATTGCCCGCTGCGGTCAGCGAGGCTTTCAAGGGCGCATCGCGTCCCGCCGTCATCGTCGGGGAAGGCGCGCTCGCCGTCGACGGCGCGTTCGATGCCGCTCTGGCGCTTGCCACCAGCCTCGATCTGGTCCGCGAGGGCTGGAACGGCTTCAATGTCCTCCACACCGCCGCCAGCCGCATGGGCGGGTTGATGCTCGGCTTCACGGTCGAGGGCGGCCTCGCCGCGCTCGCCGCCCAAAAGCCCGGCGTGCTGTTCGTGATGGGCGCGGACGAGGCCGATCTTTCGGCCTTCGAAGGCAGTTTCAAGGTCTATATCGGCCATCATGGCGATGCCGGCGCGCATGTCGCGAACGTCATCCTGCCCGGCGCGGCCTATGCCGAAAAGCCCGGCACCTGGGTCAATCTCGAAGGCCGGGTGCAGCGCGGCAACCGCGCCGTGTTCCCGCCGGGCGACGCCCGCGAGGACTGGACGATCATCCGCGCGCTGGCCGACGTTCTCGGCGTCAAGCTCGGCTTCGACAGCTTCGGCGAACTGCGTGCGGCGCTCGCCGCAAAACATCCGGACCTCGCAGGGGAGGGGCTTGCCCCGCTCGCCTGGGCGGCGCCCAAGCCCGGCAAGGCGAAGCCTCAGGGCGGGATCACCTACCCGATCCGGGATTTCTATCTCACCAACGCGATCGCGCGGGCGAGCTACACGATGGAGCGCTGCTCGGCCGAGCTGCTGCACGGCCAGCATTATGCGGAGGCCGCGGAATGACCGCCTGGTTCCAGTCGCAATTGGGCTATGGCCTTGGCTGGTTCGTCGCGACGACGATCCTGATCCTTTTGATCGCGCTGCCGCTGCTGCTCGGCGTCGCCTTGAGCGTCTATGCCGATCGCAAGATCTGGGCGGCGATGCAGCTCCGGCGCGGCCCAAACGTCGTCGGCCCCTTCGGCATCCTCCAGAGCTTCGCCGACGGTCTGAAGCTGTTCCTCAAGGAAACCATCGTCCCGGCGTCGGCGAACAAGGGCATCTTCATCCTCGCGCCGATGATCACCTTCAGCCTCGCTTTGGTGGGCTGGGCGGTGATCCCGTTCGATGCGGGCGTGGTGCTCGCCGACATCAACATCGGCATCCTCTACCTGCTCGCGATCTCGTCGCTGGGCGTCTACGGCATCATCATGTCGGGCTGGGCGTCGAACTCCAAATATCCGTTCCTGGCGGCGTTGCGCTCGGCGGCGCAGATGGTGAGCTACGAGGTCTCGATCGGCTTCGTCATCGTCTGCGTGGTGCTCTACGCGTCGAGCTTCAACCTCTCCGAGATCGTGCTCAGCCAGCGGGGCAGCCTGCTCGGTCTCGTCAACGGCAATTTCTTCAATCCGCTGCTGCTGCCGATGGGGGTGGTGTTCTTCATCTCGGCGCTGGCCGAAACCAACCGTCCGCCCTTCGATCTCGCCGAGGCGGAATCGGAACTGGTCGCCGGCTATCAGACCGAATATTCGTCGATGGCCTTCGCGCTCTTCTTCCTCGGCGAATATGCGAACATCCTCTTGATGTGCGCGATGACCTCGATCCTGTTCTTCGGGGGCTGGCTGCCGCCGCTCAACCTGCCGTTCCTGTACGTTGTGCCCGGCTTCATCTGGCTGTTGATCAAGATCTGTTTTTTCTTCTTCGTGTTCGCCTGGGTGAAGGCGACGGTGCCGCGCTATCGCTATGATCAGCTGATGCGCCTGGGCTGGAAGATCTTCCTGCCGCTGTCGTTGTTCTGGGTGGCCTTGGTGTCCGGGTGGCTGATGGTCACCCGTGGTTATGGAGCCTGATGATGTCTGTCGTGCAGGCGATCAAATCCTTCTTCCTTCTCGAATTCATCCAGGCGCACTGGCTGACCTTGAAGTATTTCTTCAAGCCCAAGGCGACGGTGAACTATCCCTACGAGAAGAACCCGCTGTCCCCGCGCTTCCGCGGCGAGCACGCGCTTCGCCGCTATGCCAATGGCGAGGAGCGCTGCATCGCGTGCAAGCTCTGCGAGGCGGTGTGCCCGGCGCAGGCGATCACCATCGAGGCCGAACCGCGCGAGGACGGCAGCCGCCGGACGACGCGCTACGACATCGACATGACCAAGTGCATCTATTGCGGCTTCTGCCAGGAGGCCTGCCCGGTGGATGCCATCGTCGAAGGGCCGAATTTCGAATATGCGACGGAAACGCGCGAGGAGCTGATCTATGACAAGAATAAGCTGCTCGCGAACGGCGAAAGGTGGGAGCGGGCGATCGCCCAGAACCTTGCCGCCGATGCGCCCTATCGCTAAGCGCTGCACCAAGATTTCAGGGGGCTGATTCAGCATCGTGATCCAGGCAATCGCCTTTTATCTGTTCGCAACCATCGTCATCGCCTCCGCGGCGCTGACCATCCTTGCGCGCAATCCCGTGCATTCGGTGCTGTGGCTGATCCTCGCCTTCTTCAACGCGGCGGGCCTGTTCCTGCTGCTGGGGGCGGAGTTCCTCGCGGCGGTGCTGGTGATCGTCTATGTCGGCGCCGTCGCGGTGCTGTTCCTGTTCGTGGTGATGATGCTCGACATCGATTTCGCTGCGCTCCGGGCAGGCTTCGCCAGATATCTGCCGCTCGGCACGCTGCTCGTTTTGGTGCTGCTCGCTGAACTGATCTTCGCGATCGGCAGCTGGCAGGCGGGTTCGATCACGCCGGGCGTCCATGGCGCGCGGGTGGTGGCCGATGCCAGCCTCACCAACACCGAGGCGCTGGGCGCGGTGCTCTACACCCGCTTCGCCTTCGTGTTCGAGGCGGCGGGGATCATCCTTTTGGTCGCGATGATCGGCGCGATCGTGCTCACCCACCGTACCCGCAGCGACGTGCGCCGCCAGTCGGTTTCCGATCAGGTGGCGCGCCGGCCCGAGGATGCGGTGCGGATCACCCGGCCGAAAAGCGGGGAGGGCGTATCTCTATGATCGGGCTTGGTCATTATCTCACCGTCGGCGCGATCCTGTTCGTGATGGGGGTGCTCGGCATCTTCATCAACCGCAAGAACGTGATCATCATCCTGATGTCGATCGAGCTGATCCTCCTGTCGGTGAACATCAACTTCGTCGCCTTCTCGTCCTATCTCGGCGATCTCACCGGCCAGGTGTTCGCGATGTTCGTGCTCACCGTCGCGGCCGGCGAGGCGGCGATCGGGCTGGCGATTCTGGTGATCTACTTCCGCAACCGCGGCACCATCGCGGTTGACGATATCAACATGATGAAGGGTTGAGGCAGGGATGATCCAGGCCATCGTCTTCCTGCCGCTGCTGGCAGCCGTGATCGCCGGGCTCGGCAATCGCGCGCTCGGCAATGTTCCGGCGAAGCTCGTCACCACCGGCGCGGTGTTCGTCTCCTGCGCGCTGTCGTGGCCGATCTTCCTCTCCTTCCTCGCCGGCGGCGCGGAAGCGCAGGTCGTGCCGGTGCTCGACTGGATCCGCTCGGGTGACCTCGCGGTCGATTGGGCGCTGCGCGTCGACACGCTGACCGCGGTGATGCTGGTGGTGGTGACCACCGTCTCGGCGCTCGTCCACCTCTACAGCTGGGGCTATATGGCGGAGGATCCGGATCAGCCGCGCTTCTTCGCCTATCTGTCGCTGTTCACCTTCGCGATGCTGATGCTGGTGACCGCCGACAATCTGGTGCAGATGTTCTTCGGCTGGGAAGGCGTCGGCCTCGCCTCCTATCTGCTGATCGGTTTCTGGTATCACAAGCCGTCGGCCAACGCCGCGGCGATCAAGGCGTTCGTGGTCAACCGTGTCGGCGATTTCGGCTTCTCGCTCGGCATCTTCAGCACCTTCCTGGTGTTCGGCACCGTCTCGATCCCGGCGATCCTCGCGGCCGCGCCCGGCATGGCCGGATCGACCATCGGCTTCCTTGGGCTTCGCGCCGATCTGATGACCGTGCTCTGCCTGCTTTTGTTCGTCGGCGCGATGGGCAAGTCGGCGCAGCTCGGCCTCCACACCTGGCTTCCCGACGCGATGGAGGGCCCGACCCCGGTCTCCGCGCTGATCCATGCGGCGACGATGGTGACCGCCGGCGTGTTCATGGTCTGCCGCCTGTCGCCGATGTTCGAGACCAGCGAGACCGCGCTCACCGTCGTCACCTGTGTCGGCGCGGCGACCGCTTTGTTCGCGGCGACCGTCGGCACGGTGCAGACCGACATCAAGCGGGTGATCGCCTATTCGACCTGTAGCCAACTCGGCTACATGTTCTTCGCGGCGGGCGTCGGCGCTTATGGCGCGGCGATGTTCCACCTGTTCACCCACGCCTTCTTCAAGGCGCTGCTGTTCCTCGGTGCGGGCTCGGTGATCCACGCCATGCACCATGAACAGGATATGCGCTATTACGGCGCGCTGCGGAAAGAGATCCCGCTGACCTTCTGGGCGATGACCGCGGGAACACTGGCGATCACCGGCGTCGGCGTCCTCGGCGTGTTCGGCTTCGCCGGTTTCTATTCGAAGGACGCGATCCTCGAGGCGGCCTTCGCCTCCGGCTCGCAGGCTGGCACTCTGGCCTTCGCCGTCGGCATCTTCGCGGCCTTGCTCACCAGCTTCTATTCCTGGCGCCTGGTGTTCCTGACCTTCTTCGGCGCGCCGCGCTGGGCGGGGTCCGAGCATATCCAGCATGCGGTGCACGGCCATCACGAGACCTCGGAAGAGGAAGGCGACGGCCATGCCGAGGCGCACGGTCATGGTCATGCCGCGACCGGCACGGCCGGCTATCATCCGCACGAAAGCCCGTGGACGATGCTGGTGCCACTGGGCGTACTGGCGCTGGGCGCGGTGCTCGCCGGCTACATCTTCCACCACCAGTTCGTCGGCGCGGAAGAGGGCGCGGCGTTCTGGGCCGGCTCGGTCGCCTTCGATACGCATCTGATGCACGCGATGCACGAGGTGCCGATGTGGGTGAAGCTGGCTCCGGCCGCGGTGATGCTGACCGGTCTGCTGATCGCCTGGAACAATTACATCCGCAATCCGGAGGTGCCGGCGGCGTTCGTCGCCCAGTTCCGGGTGCTGCACCGCTTCCTGGTGCACAAATGGTATTTTGACGAGCTGTATGACATGATCTTCGTGCGCCCGGCCTTCGCCATCGGCCGCTTCTTCTGGAAACGCGGCGATCAGGGAACGATCGACCGGTTCGGGCCCGATGGCATCGCCTCGGTCGTGGCGGGCGGCAGCGCGGTCGCGCGCCGGCTGCAGTCCGGCTATGTCTACACTTATGCGCTGGTGATGCTGCTCGGCCTGGCCGCGGCGGCGACCTGGGCGATGGTGCGCTGATATGAACGCGCTCGGCTTTCCCATCCTTTCGCTGATGCTCGCCGTGCCGCTGGTTGCGGCGGCCTATGTCCTGTTCATTCCGGGCGACGAGGAAATGCGCGCCCGCAACGCGCGCATGACGGCGCTGCTTGCGACGCTCGTCGATTTCGCGCTCGGCCTGTGGCTGTGGGCGGCATTCGACAGCTCGACCGCCGCCTTCCAGTATCAGGAACAGCTCGATCTGTTCGCGCCGTGGTTCTCGTGGAAGCTGGGGATCGACGGCATCGCGCTGATGCTGATCCAGCTCTCCACCTTCCTGATGCCGATCTGCATTCTCGCGAGCTGGCGTTCGATCGGGAAGCGCGTGCCCGAATATATGGCGGCGTTCCTGCTGATGGAAACGCTGATGATCGGCGTGTTCGCGGCGCAGGACCTGTTCCTGTTCTACATCTTCTTCGAGGCCGGCCTCATTCCGATGTATCTGATCATCGGCATCTGGGGCGGCGCGCGGCGCATCTACGCCAGCTACAAGTTCTTCCTCTACACGCTCTTGGGATCGGTGCTGATGCTGATCGCGATGCTGTGGATGGCGCGCACCGCGGGCACCACCGACATCCCGACGCTGATGGCCTATGATTTCGCGCCGAAGGCGCAGACCTGGCTGTTCCTCGCCTTCTTCGCCTCGTTCGCGGTGAAGATGCCGATGTGGCCGGTGCACACCTGGCTGCCCGACGCCCACGTCGAGGCGCCGACCGCCGGCTCGGTGATCCTGGCGGGCGTGCTCTTGAAGATGGGTGGTTACGGCTTCATCCGCTTCTCGCTGCCGATGTTCCCGGAAGCCTCCGCCCAACTGATGTGGCTGGTGTTCGGGCTGTCGATGGTCGCGGTCATCTACACTTCGCTGGTCGCGCTGGTGCAGACCGACATGAAGAAGCTGATCGCTTATTCCTCGGTCGCGCACATGGCGTTCGTGACGATCGGCCTGTTCGCCTTCAACCGCCAGGGGATCGAGGGCGCGCTGATCGTGATGCTCAGCCACGGTCTGGTCTCCGCCGCTCTGTTCCTCTGCGTCGGTGTCATCTACGATCGGCTGCACACCCGCGAGATCGCGCGCTACGGCGGGCTTTCAGACAATATGCCGCGCTATGCGCTGCTGTTCCTGTTCTTCACCATGGCCTCGGTCGGTCTGCCGGGCACCAGCGGCTTCGTCGGCGAATTCCTGGTGCTGGTCGGCGCCTATGAGGCGCACAGCTGGCTGGCGTTCGTCGCCACCACCGGCATCATCCTCGGCGCGGCTTACATGCTCTATCTCTACCGCCGGGTCGCCTATGGCGCGCTCGACAAGCCGGATGTCGCCGCGATGCAGGATCTGTCGTCGCGTGAAATGTGGCTGCTGGCGCCGATCGCTGCGGTCGTCCTGTGGATGGGCGTCTATCCCGAAAGCTTCCTGAAGCCGATGCGGGTGTCGGTCTCCTCGCTGCTCGCGCGCATCGAACGCGCGGCGCCGGAGGGCGATGCCAGAATTGTCATGGGCAAGCCCGCAGCCGTTCCTGCCCAAGCTGAGGCACACCACTGATGTCACCGATCAACAGCTCGCTTTTCCTCGCCCTGCCGGAACTGATCCTGGTGGCCGGATCGATCGCGGCCCTGCTGATCGGCGCCTTCGTTGGCGACCGTTCGCTGCGCGTCATAAGCTGGCTCTCCGTCGGCCTGCTGGCGGCGGCAGGGCTCAGCCTCGGCTGCGCCAGCGGCCTTGGCTATGAAGGCCTTTACGTCGCCGACGGCTTTTCGAGCTTCCTCAAGGTCGTGATCTATGCCGCGGCGGCGATCTCGATCCTGATGGCGCTGCCCTATCTTGAGCGCACCAAGGCAGGCCGCTTCGAATATCCGATCTTGCTGACCTTCGGCGCGGCGGGCATGAGCGTGATGGTCTCGGCGACGGACATGCTGACGCTCTATGTCGGCCTGGAGCTGCAATCGCTCGCCGCTTATGTGCTGGCCGCCTTCCATCGGGGTGAAACCCGCTCGTCCGAAGCCGGTTTGAAATATTTCGTGCTGGGCGCGCTCGCCTCCGGCATTCTGCTCTACGGCATCTCGCTGGTCTATGGTTTCACCGGAACCACGCAGTTCGGGCAGATCGCCGAGGCTCTGGCTTCGGGTACGTCCGCGCTCGGCGTGATGTTCGGCATTACCTTCGTGCTCGCCGGTCTTGCGTTCAAGATTTCCGCGGTGCCGTTCCACATGTGGACGCCCGACGTCTATGAAGGCGCGCCGACGCCGGTCGCGGCCTTCTTCTCGGCGGCGCCCAAGGTGGCGGCGATGGGCCTCTTGCTGCGCGTTACGCTGGGCGCATTCGGCGATGCTGCGGGCGACTGGCGGCAGATCGTGATCTTCGCGTCGCTCGCCTCGATCGTGCTGGGCGCCCTGGGTGCGATCGGCCAGAGCAACATCAAGCGGCTGCTCGCATACTCCTCGATCAACAATGTCGGCTTCGCGCTGATCGGGCTTGCCGCCGGCAATCCGGAGGGCGCGGCGGCGGTGTTGTTCTACATGGTCGTCTATGCCGCGATGACGCTCGGCGCCTTCCTCTGCGTGCTGCAGATGCGCGATGCCGATGGCCGGGCGGTGGAAACGCTCGCCTCGCTGTCGGGCCTGTCGCGCTCGCGTCCGGGGCTGGCGGCTGCCTTCGCGATCTTCATGTTCAGCCTTGCCGGCATTCCGCCCCTGTTCGGCTTCTGGCCGAAATTCCTGGTGTTCGACGCGGCGGTCGCGGCCGGCTTGCTGCCGCTCGCGGTGATCGGCATCGCCGCATCGGTGATCGGCGCCTTCTATTATCTGAAGGTGATCAAGATGATCTACTTCGATGAGCCCGCGCCCCTCTTTGCGCCGGCCGACAGCCGCCTCAATCTCGGCCTGATCGCATTGACCGCCGCCTTCGTGTCGCCGCTCGGCTATCTCAGCATCACGCCGCTGTCGGCAGCCACCGCGGCGGCCGTCAAGGCGCTTTTCTGACCGGGGTGGTCGTCACCGAATTCGCCGAGCTGGCATCGACCAACGATTGGATGACCGACGCTGCGGCAAGCGGCGCGGACGAGGGGGATTGGGTGCGCGCCGACTGCCAGACGGCAGGACGCGGCAGGCGGGGCAGGGCATGGATTTCCCCGCCCGGCAATCTCTACGCCAGCGTTTTGGTCCGGTTGCGGCCCACGGATCCACCGGCCCAGCAGCTCGGCTTCGTTGCGGCGCTTGCGCTCCACGAAACGCTTGCAGCCTGGGTTGAGCCCCGGCGCATGCAACTCAAATGGCCGAACGATCTGCTCCTCGATGGCCGCAAGCTGTCGGGCATATTGCTGGAGCGCAACGGCGATGCCGTCATCGTCGGCTTCGGCGTCAATCTTGCGCATTACCCTACCGATGTGGAGCGACCGGCGATATCTCTCGCCGAGGCGCTCGGGGTTTCGCCCGCGCCGCAATCGGCGCTTGCCGCCCTGGCAGAGGCATGGACACGGGCGCTTGCGCTCTGGCGTGACGCCGGTTTCGATGCCGTTCGCCAGCACTGGCTTGATCGCGCGCATCCTGTGAACACGGATCTCGTGGCGCGTCTCGCCGATGGCGAGGAACTGCGCGGCCGTTTCGATGGGATCGACGAGGCGGGGGCCTTGCGGCTTCGCTTGGCGGACGGCACGATGCGCCTCATCCACGCCGCTGATATATTCGCCCTTTAGGAGGCCAGGCCATGCTGCTCGCCGCCGATGTCGGGAATAGCAATATCGTTTTCGCGCTGATCGAGGGCGGCGAAGTGCGCCATCGCTGGCGGATCGCGACCGACTCGCGGCGGACGGGTGACGAATATGCCGTCTGGCTGCACCAGTTGCTGGAATTGAACGGCCTCGACCGGTCGGCGATCGACGCGATGATCATCGCCACGGTGGTGCCGCGCGCGCTCCACAATCTCGAGGTGCTGGCAACCAAATATCTCGGCGTGACGCCGCTCGTCGCCGGCTCGGCCGAAGCGCCCTACGGCATGGCGATCGATCTGCCCAACCCCAGGGAGGTCGGCGCCGATCGGGTGGTCAATGCGGTCGCGGCCTATCACGCCCATCCGGACGATCTGATCATCATCGATTTCGGCACGGCGACGACCTTCGACGTGGTCGACTTTACGGGCGTCTACAAGGGCGGGGTCATCTGCCCCGGGATCAACCTGTCGCTCGACGCGTTGGTCAATGCCGCGGCGAAGCTGCCCCGCATCGCCATCGAGGCGCCGGATGGCGATGTGCCGGTGATCGGGCGCAGCACCGAAGAGGCCATGCATTCCGGCATATTCTGGGGCTATGTGGCGATGATCGAGGGATTGACCCAGCGCATCAAGGCCGAAGTCGCCCGTCCGATGACGGTTATAGCGACCGGCGGGCTTGCACTCTTGTTCGATAAGCATACATCCGTGTTCGATCATCTCGAACCCGATTTGACCCTCAAAGGCCTCGCGCTGATTCACGCGCGGGCGAGCGGAGCCTGAATGACCCCCGGAAACGAACTTATCTTCCTGGCCCTTGGCGGGTCAGGCGAAATTGGCATGAACGTCAATCTTTATGGCTGCCGGGGCAAATGGGTGATGGTCGATCTCGGCCTCACCTTTGCCGATCCGTCGCTGCCGGGCGTCGATCTGGTGCTGCCGGACCTCCGCTTCATCGAGGAGCGCAAGGACGATCTTCTCGGCATCGTCCTCACCCATGGCCATGAGGATCATATCGGCGCGATACCCTATCTCGCCGCCGATCTCGGCGTGCCGCTCTACGCGACGCCGTTCACTGCCGGGCTGATCCGCGACAAGCTCGCCGAAGAGGGGCTGACGAATGAGGTGCCGCTGCACGTCATCGATCTCGCCGGCCGGCTGAAGCTGGGGCCGTTCGGCTTCCGCTACGTGGCGCTGGCCCACTCGATCCCCGAAGGCAATGCGCTGCTCATCGACACGCCCTATGGCCGGGTTTTCCACACCGGCGACTGGAAGCTCGATGAGGATCCGATCCTGGGAACGCCGTCGACCCCCGCCGAGCTGACGCAGATCGGCGACGAGGGCGTGCTCGCCCTGATCGGCGATTCCACCAACGTCTTCAATCCCAAGGCATCGGGCTCCGAGGCCGGCGTCCGCGAGGGGCTGGACGCGGTGATCGGGGCCGCGACCGGCCGCGTGCTGGTGA
>Ga0153916_10000882_pt1 | contig 20857 bp, 25 predicted proteins | sample Opewatmetagenome_FD_109642 | JGI IMG/M metagenome (GOLD analysis project Ga0153916, IMG submission 109642) | Freshwater wetland microbial communities from Ohio, USA - Open water 3 Core 3 Depth 4 metaG | ecosystem: Environmental > Aquatic > Freshwater > Wetlands | place: USA: Ohio, Lake Erie...
GCGCTGCGCTCGGAGCCGTTCTGGCTGCTGTACGTGTCGAGCATGCTGGTGTGCGTCGGACTGTTCGTGCCGATGGTGCACCTCGCCAGCTACGCTCAGGACGTGGGCTACTCCCAAGGGCAGGGCGTGACGCTGGTGAGCCTCATCGGGCTGGGCAGCCTGCTCGGCCGATTCACGATCGGCGGCATCGCCGACCGCCTCGGGCGCGTGCCGTCATTCGCGCTGATGTACCTGGGGCTGGCCGTCATGCTGATCGTGTGGTGGCTGAGCACCAGCTATTGGGCTCTGGTGCTGTTCGCGCTGCTGTTCGGCGCGTTCTACGGCGGATTTGTCGCGCTGGCGCCGACCCTCATCATGGACCTGTACGGCCCCCGCGCGGTGTCGGGCATCATCGGCGTGCTGTATACGGCGCCGGGGATCGGCACGCTGGCCGGCCCGCCGCTCGCCGGCGCGGCGTTCGACGCGTTCGGCAGCTACGGCGCGCCGATCCTCGCGGGCTCGGCGCTGTCGTTCGCAGGCGCGGGCCTGGTGCTGGTGCTGATGCGACGCATGCGCAGCGCGGCGACATGAAGCGCGCACCCGCGGTCGCGGTAAGCGAGCGGCGCGGCGTGCGCCAGCTGCACATCGGCGGCGACGCGATCCAGAGCGCGATGCGCCTCGACGACCCGGATGCGCTGGCGCTCGACTACACGCGCTGCATGATGGCGTTCCTGCTGTTCCACCCGCAGCCGCGCGAGACGCTGATGATCGGGCTGGGCGGGGGCTCGCTCGCCAAGTACTTCCACCGCTTCCTGCGCCTGACGCGGGTGCGGGTGGTCGAGCGCGACCCGCGCGTACTCGTCGCGGCGCGCGCGCACTTCGGCCTGCCGCCCGACGACGCGCGCCTCAAGGTCGAGATCGGCGACGGCGCCGAGGCGCTGGCCCCGGAATGCTGCGACCTACTGCTGGTGGACGGATTCGACGACGGCGAGCAGGTGCCGCGTCTCGCGTCGAGCGAGTTCTACGACGCGTGCTACCTCGCGCTGGCCGCCAAGGGCGTGCTGGTGGTCAACTACATGAGCGACGATCCCGGGCTCGATACCTACCTGCAGCGGCTGGAGCGCGCCTTCGGCGGCGCCGTGCTGTGCATGCCGGCGCTCTCCGATCCGAACCTGATCGCGCTTGCGCTGAAGGGTGCGCCGGATCGCATCGCGTGGCAGGCCCTGCGGGCGTGCGCCGGGAAGCTCGAGGCACGCTACGCGCTGCCGTTTCGCCGCTACGTCGGCGCGCTCGGTCGCATGAACCGGCGCGTGGGCAGCGACCTTATAATCGTTCCCGAGACGAACGGAGGCAAGCGATGAAGCTGACGAGCGCGAGTTTCTCTGACATGGGCAGGATCCCGGGCCGCTGCGCGTTCGCGGTGTCCGACGCGAAGACCCGCATCCGGCTCTCGGAAAACAGGAATCCGCAGCTCGCGTGGAGCGACCTGCCCGCGGGCACCCGTTCGCTGGTGCTGATCTGCCACGACCGCGACGTGCCCTCGAAAGCCGACGACGTCAACAAGGAAGACCGGCAGATACCGGCCACGCTGCCGCGCGTGAACTTCTACCACTGGCTGCTGGTCGACCTGAAACCGTTCGACGGGTCGATCGCGGAAGGCGAGTTCTCCAACGGCGTGACCGCCAGGGGCAAGCCAGGGCCGCAGGCGCCGCGCGGCGCGCGCCAGGGACTCAACGATTACACGGCCTGGTTCGCCGGTGACCGCGATATGGCGGGCAATTACTTCGGCTACGACGGCCCGTGCCCGCCGTGGAACGACCCGCTCGTGCACCATTACGTGTTCACCCTGTACGCGCTCGACGTGCAGCAGTGCGGCGTCTCCGGCGCCTTCAAGGGGCCGGAGGTGCGCGCCGCGATCGAGGGCCACGTCCTCGACAGCGCGGAGCTCACCGGGACCTACTCGCTCAATCTGTCGGTCAGGCGCTAGTCGCGGGCGCTGCCGGTGCCCGAAGGCTACGCGCAGGTTCTCGCGCTTGCGCCGATCGCGCTCGCCGGCTCGCTGATCTACGGCGTCACCGGCTTCGGCGCCGCGCTCGTGGCGATCCCGCTCGCGACGCACTTCGTGCCGCTGCCCTTCGCGCTCGCGGTATTCGTGCTCATCGATCTCGCGAATTCGCTGCGCCTCGGGCTGGAGGCGCCGCGGCACGTGGTGCGTGCCGAGGTGGCGCGCCTGGTGCCGATGATCGTCGTCGGCACCGTGCTCGGCGTCACCGCGCTGGTGAACATGCCGCGCCGCGGCGGCTTGCTCGCGCTGGGCTGCTTCGTCGTCGCGTTCGCGCTTTATTCGTTGCTGGTGCGCGGACCGCGCGGCACGGTCGGCCGCGGCTGGGCCTACCTCGCCGGCCTCGCGGGCGGCGTCACCAGCACGCTGTTCGGCGCCGGCGGGCCGCCCTACGCGATCTACCTGTCGCAGCGCAACCTCTCGAAGGAGTCATTCCGCGCCACGCTCGCGCTCACCTCGGTCGCCAGCATCTCGCTGCGCCTCGCAGCGTTCGCGCTCACCGGCCTGATGAGCGATCGCAGGGTGTGGATCGCTGCCGCGGTCGCGCTGCCCGCGGCTTGGATCGGGATTTCGGCGGCCTCGCACCTGTTTACGCGCATCCGGCGCGAGACCCTGATGCGCGCGGTGGCGCTGCTGCTGCTCGCCACCGGCGGCTCGCTCGTCGCGCGCGCGCTCGGCTAGCCCGACTCGAGCGCGATCAGGCGGCGCAGCTCCCGGTAGCGACCCTCGGAATCGTCGCCGAACAGCGGGTCGCGCCCGGCGGGAACCGCGGCGGCGACCGCCGCCCAGTCCTCCTTCGTCAGGAGCTTGCTGGCGCGCGGCATGACCTCGCGCTCCTCGGTCGCGAGGTGGTGGCGGTAGTACACGAGGTAGGTGGCGGCAGCGGCTTCGACCGCGGCCCGCGACATGATCGCCTCGTCGGCGACCTCGTTGAGCAGCGCGAGCAGCTCGTCGCCCGTCTTGGCGATGACGCGATGCTCCTGCAGCAGCCGGTTGATCTTCACCTGCATGCCGGGATCGCGCTCGGCGAGGCGCGCGAAGGCCACGTCCTCGCGCGCGTGGTGGAAGCGATCGGGGTAGCGCCGCAGGTAACTGACGATGTCGAGCATCAGCTCGTAATTGGGCCGCTCGCCGGCGTGAAACAGCGCGAGCTGCTGCTCCAGCACGTTCAGCAGCCGGGAGAAGTTCGCGTGCTCGGCGTGCCACAGGGCGACCGGCTCGCTCATTCGTAGATCCAGGCGCGCGTCCAGGGAAGCGGGCTCGCTTTCGGATCGGCGCTCTTCACGGCGAGCACCTGGTGGATCGCAACCCAGCGCTGGTCGAAGGCGTGCGCGCAGCCCGCGAGGTAGGCGCGCCAGATGCGCACGCGCTTGTCGCCCGCGTGCTCGCGCGCCGCGTCGAGATTGGCCTCGAGGCGCTCGCTCCAGTGCCACAGCGTCTTGGCGTAGTGTAGGCGCAGCGTCTCGACGTCCATCACCTCGAGCTCGGCGCGCGCCATCTCCTTCAGCACCAGCGAAATGTGCGGCAGCTCGCCATGCGGAAACACGTACTTGTCGATGAAGTCGCCGGCCCCCAAGCCCACCGAGCGGCTCTCGGGGTCGATCGACGTGATGCCGTGGTTCATCACCACGCCGCCGTCACTGAGCAGCGTGTGGATCTTGGCGAAGTAGCGCGGCAGGTTTTTCAGCCCGACGTGCTCGAACATGCCCACCGAGGCGATCTTGTCGTACACGGCCTCGCCCGGGACGTCGCGGTAGTCCTGCAGCAGGACGCGGCAGCGCGCGCCGAGGCCCTCGGCCTCGATGCGCTGGTTGGCGAGCGCGTGCTGGTTGTGCGACAGCGTGATGCCGGTCGCGTCGACCCCGTAGTGCTTCGCCGCCCAGCGCACCAGCGCGCCCCAGCCGCAGCCGATGTCGAGGAACCGCTCGCCCGGCTGCAGGCGCAGCTTCCTGCAGATGTGGTCGAGCTTCTGCTCCTGCGCCGCGTCCAGGGTCTCCTCGCCCGTCTTGAAGTAAGCGCAGGAATAGACCATGTTGCGGTCGAGCCACAGTCCGTAGAAGTCGTTCGACACGTCGTAGTGGTAGCGGATCGATTTCGCGTCGACCTTCTTGGTGTGCAGATTGCGCAGCAGGGGCAGCCGGCCGCGCTTGGCTTCGCCCAGGTGGCGCGCCAGCCCCTCGGCGGCGCGCAGCGCCTCGCCGATCGGCCCCTCGACGTCGACATGCCCTTCGACATAAGCCTCGCCCAGCTTGGCGAGGTCGGGATTGGCGAAGTAGCGCAGCGCCGCGGCAGACGGGATGCGCAGGGTGACCGTGGGCGACGGCGACAGGTCGTAACGCTGCCCGTTCCACAGCTCGATCGCGACCGGCAGGTTGGCCATGGCGCGCAGCTTGCCGATCACCTTCTTGATTCGGGACTCGAGCAGCATAGGGGCATGGATCCGTTACTACAGGCTTTTTACCGGGCTTTGTCCCTCAGATCAAGAACTCGCCGCCTCGCGCAGGGTGACGAACTCTTCTGCCGCGGTGGGGTGTATGCCGATCGTGGCGTCGAACTGTGCCTTGGTCGCGCCCAGTTTCACGGCGATCGCGACGCCCTGGATGATTTCCCCCGCGTCGGGGCCGATCATGTGCGCGCCGACCACCCTCCGGCTGGCGGCGTCGACCACCAGCTTCATGAAAATCCTCTCCTCGCTCGCGGTGAGGCTGTGCTTGAGCGAGCGAAACGAGGTCCTGTAGATCTCGACCGCGCCGTGGCGCTCCCGTGCCTGCTCCTCGGACAGTCCGACGCTAGCGAGGTTGGGATTGGCGAATACCGCGGTCGGCACGTTGTCGTAGTCGGGCGCCGTCGGCTCGCCGCGGAACAGCGTCTTGGCGAGCGCCATGCCCTCGGTGGTCGCTACGGGCGTGAGATTGATGCGGTTGGTGATGTCGCCGATGGCATGGATCGAGTCCACTGAGCTACGCGAGTATGCGTCGACGAGCACCTCGCCGATCGGCCCGAGCTTCACGCCCGCGGCTTCCAGTCCCAAGCCGCTGCTGTTCGGTACGCGCCCGGTGGCGAACAGCACCAGCTCGGCGCGCGCGTGCTGCCCGTCGCCGCAGGTGACCTCGAGCGCGCCGTCGGGCTGCCTTGCGATCGCCACCGGCTCGGCGCCGAAGTGCAGCATGACGCCCTTTTTCCGGATCTCCTCGCCCAGGCGGGTGCCGAGTTCGGCGTCGAACTCGCGCAGCAGCCGGTGGCGCCGGTAGGCGAGCGTCGTGCGTACGCCCAGCCCGTTGAAGATCGATGCGAACTCGACCGCGATGTAGCCGCCGCCGACCACGATCGCGCGCGGCGGCAGGCGCTCCAGGCGGAACACCTCGTCGGAGGTGACGGCGAGCGCCTTGCCGGGAATATCCGGGATCTGGGGCCGCGAGCCGGTGGCGACGAGAATGTGCTGCGCGCTCCACGCGCGACCCCCGACCTCGACGCTATGCGGGTCGCGCAGCACCGCGCGACCGCGCAGGATCTCGACCCCCGCGGTGGCGAGCAGGCGCTCGTACACCGCGTTCAGGCGCGCGACCTCCTTGTCCTTGTTGGCGATCAGGGTCGGCCAGTCGAAGCGCGGCGCGGCGAGGCTCCAGCCGTAGCCCGCCGCGTCCTCCAGGTCGTCGCGGAAATGCGCGGCGTAGGAAAGCAGCTTTTTCGGGATGCAGCCGACGTTGACGCACGTGCCGCCGAAGCGGCCCGATTCCGCGATCGCGACGCGCGCGCCGTAGACCGCGGCGACGCGGCTGGCACGCACGCCGCCCGAGCCGCCGCCGATGGTGAACAGGTCGAAGTCGTACTGCGGCACGATCCTGGCCGCGCCGTTCGTCGGCTACTTCAGATTGGGAAGGTTGATTTCGACGAGCTCGAGCTGGGCGGTGAGGCTCCTGTGCTCGGGCTTGCCGGCGAGCCACTTGAGCGCCCCCCGCACGCGCTGCTCCATGCTCGCCCGGGCCAAGCCTTCGATTCCCGCGAGCATGCCGGCGACCTCGGCGAGGTTCGACGACTGCGCGCTTCTGCGCAGCTCTCCGAGCTTCGCTTCTATCGCAGCGCGATCGAGATTGGTGACCAGCTTGAGGGTCTTGTCGTGCGTGCTCATCGCGTGCTCCCCGATGTCTCTCCCCGCCTCGGATGGTACCACCCGGCTTCCGACGTCACGTTGCCTTCGGCGACGAGCTTGTCCAGGTGAGCCGTGAGCGAGCGCGCGGCGACCGTGTGCAGCCGCGCCGGCACATCGTCGTACACGGCGGGCACCAGCTCCTCGAGCGTCGCGCGGCCGAGCCGCTCCAGCGCCGCCGCCACCTTCGCCTCGCGCGCCAGGCGGTGCGCGATCAGCCGCCGTACCTCGCGGTGCGGCTGGCCGATCAGGAAGCCGTGGCCCGGCGCGAGGATCGCGATATCCTCCCCGAGCAACGCTTCGAGCGCGAGCAGGTAGGCGCGCATGTCGCCGTCGGGCGGGTTGATCACGACGGTGGAGCCCTGCATCACGTGATCCCCCGTGAACAGCATCTTCGTCTCCTCCAGCATGTAGCACAGGTGGTTCGACGCGTGGCCCGGCGTGTGCAGCGCGCGCAGCGTCACGCCGCCGAGCTGCAGGCGCTCGCCGTGACCGGGAATGCGCTCGGGGGCGAAGCTTTGGTCCTGGCTCGCTCCCCGCGGCGCCGGCCTGCCGATGACGCTCGCGCCGGTCGCCGCCTTGAGCGCCGCGGCCGCGGGCGAGTGATCGAGGTGCGTGTGGGTGCACACGATCCAGCGGATGCGCCCGGCGCCGGCGGCGAGCAGCGCCTCGAGGTGCGAGTCGATGGCAGGACCCGGATCGATCACAGCGAGCTCGCGCTCGCCGACCAGGTAGCTGTTGGTGCCGGGTCCGGTCATCATGCCCGGATTGGGCGCGGTGATGCGCGTCACCAGCCGGTCGAGCTTCTTCGGCGTCCCGGGCAGGATCTCGTAGCCCGTCTCGCCGGTCTCCTCGGGGTCGCACCAGTGGATTTCGAAATACTGCGGATCGGCGCGCCGGAACAGCTTCGGGCCGTCCCTGCCCTGTGCCCAGCAGGCGCGGTTGGTTTCCACCTCCGGCTTGCTGCGCGCATGCTCGAGCGCCCGTCGCGGGTGCTCGAATTGCGCCAGCTCGGCAAGCGTGTGCTTGGTGGCGAATACCAGCTCGATCTCGCCGCGCTCGCTGCGCTCGAGCGCTTCCTGCGGGCGGATCCAGGCGTGCTGGATGATCTCGGACGCATCGTGCGAGCCGCTCTGCCCGTGCGGCGCGAGCGCGAGAAAAAAGCGCGTGTCGAAGCGCCGCGGCCGCCCCGGTGCGGTGATCCAGTGGCCGATGTAGGCGAGCTCCCCCGCGGGCAGGGTGAGGCGCTCGCTTTCCAGGAATTCGGCGAACGCGAGATCGCCGGCGTTGAGCGGCGCGCGGTAGCGCGCGAGCCGCTCGACGCGCTCTGCGCTCAACGGCCGGCCGCTTTCGTCGTGCGCCAGCAGGATGCCCGCCTCCTCGAAGCACTCGCGCATCGCCGCGACCCAGTAGCCGAGCCCTCCGGAGGCGAGGCCCAGCAGCCCGCAGGCATCCGCATCGGCCAGGCCCGTCACGCGGCGCAGCACGCGCGCGTCGCTGTCGGCGGCGTCGAGCGCGCCGCCCGGGAACACATAGGCGCCGGCGAGAAACGCCGCGCCCTTGGTGCGCTGGAGCATCAGCACCTCGGGGCCGCTCGCGGCCTCGCGCAGCAAGACCACGGTCGCAGCGGGGCGCGGGACGAGCTTCATGCGGTGCGGCCCGCGCGGTCCTTCTCGTTCTGCGCCTTGATCATCGCGCGCACGCGCTCCCAGTCGGCGTCCGAGAACCGGTCGAGCTCGGTGAACGACGCGCCGTTGGCGAGATAGCCGCCGCCGTCGACGGCGATCGTCTCGCCGGTGAGCCATTCGCAGCCGTCGGCCATCAGGAAGGTTGCGAGATTCTGCAGCTCGGGCATCCGGCCGACGCGGCGCATCGGGATCGACGCGGTCGCGTCCTCGAAGCTGCCGTCGGGCCGCAGCCGCTTGCTCGCGCCCTCCGTCGGAAAGGGCCCCGGGGCGATGGCGTTGAGGCGGATGCCGAAACGGCCCCACTCGACGGCGAGCGATTTGGTCATCACGTGCAGGCCCGCCTTGGACATCGCCGACGGGACGACATAGGGCGATCCGGTCCATACCCAGGTCACCAGGATCGAGATCACCGATCCCTTGTGCCCGCCCGCGATCCAGCGCCTGCCGACCGCGTGGGTGACGTAGAAAGTGCCGTGAAAGACGATGTTGGCGATCGCGTTGAAGCCGTTCGCCGTCAGGTCCTTGGTCGGGCTGATGAAGTTGCCGGCGGCGTTGTTGACCAGGCCGGTAAGCGGGCCGGACTCGTCCCAGATGCGCTGCACCATCGCGTCGACGGCTTGCGCGTCGCGGATATCGATCGCGTGCGTGCGCACCGTGCCGCCGTGCTTTGCGGTGAGCTCCGTTGCGGTCTGTTCGAGCATCCCACCGCGGCGGCCGGCGATCCAGACTTCCGCGCCGAGCTCGAGATACTTGGCGGCGATTTCCTTGCCCAGGCCCGTGCCGCCACCGGTGACCAGGATCCGTTTACCCTTTAACAGCCCGTCCTTGAACATGCGCGCTCCAGCTCGGAGGAACGCGCATTTTACTTCGCCGCCGTAGCCATGATCTCGACCGGCAGACCGCCGTCTGCGGCCACGATTGCGCCCCGCCCGATGCTCACGCGATGCACTCGGTGCCCGTGCGCGCGCGATGCCGGGTGCGCGTCAGCCAGGCGCCGAAACGCGCGAGGAAGCGGTGCATCATTTCGGTGCGCTCGCGCCGCGCCGCCGCGTGGATGCGTGCGACGAGGTGCGGGTCGTTACGCCAGCGATCGATGTCGACTTGGATCATGGTCATCTCCTTGAGCTGAACCCGCCGGTCAGGCGAACGAGACGCAGGCTTCGCCGAGCGCCTGGACCAGGGCCACGCCCTGGCGCGAGAGCCGGTGGCAGGCGCCGGCTTCGAGCAGCACGTCGCGCGACTGGTTCTCCTCGGTGACCCACAGCGTCCCGGCCTGGCAGCAGATGGTGCCGCCGGCGCCGTTACGCAGTTTGAGCGTCTGGCCGCGGCCGAGTCGCAGGCTGTTGGCTTCGAGTTCGATGTGCATCGTCGTCTCCTTGTCTTCTGCATGCCGAAAGCGCATGCTTCGTGAAGTGCATGCTGCGCCTCATTGAGAGGAGTCTCAAACGCTCAATTCTCAGGACAAGCATGAGTAATGGGAATGCGAAGACAATGCCGCGGCTGCCTTCGCTCGACCTGCTGAAGGGCTTCGAGGCGGCCGCAAGGCTGCTGTCGTTCACGCGCGCCGGCGAAGAGCTGCACCTGACCCAGTCGGCGGTCAGCCGCCAGATCAAGGAGCTCGAGGAGCAGCTCGGCATGCCGCTGTTCGAGCGGCGCCATCGCGCACTCGCGCTGACCGACGCGGGGCGCGCGCTTTTTCCCGCGGCGGTGCAGGTGCTGCAGGCGATGCGCGCGGCCACCGACCGGCTGCGCGCGCTCTCGGCGCGCCGCTCGCTGGCGGTCACCACCACGAATTCGTTCGCGGCGCTGTGGCTGATCCCGCGGCTCACCGGCTTCACCCGCACGCACCCCGACGTCGACGTGCGCATCTCTGCCGACACGCGCGTGCAGGACCTCGAGCGCGACGGCCTGGACATCGCCGTCCGTCACGGTCCGGCCTCGCTTGCCGGCCCGAACGCGGTGCGCCTGTTCGGCGAGCGCGTGTTCCCGGTGTGCAGCCCGAAGCTGCTGCGCGATGCGAAGCGGCCGCTGCGCCAGCCGGCCGATCTGCGCCATCAGGTGCTGCTGCAATACGACGATCCGGAAGGGCGCCACCCCTGGCTGCACTGGAAGACCTGGCTCGAGGTCGAGCGGCTGACCGACCTGCGTCCCGCGGGCAGCCTGCTGTTCTCGGGCTACGAGCAGATCATCCCGGCGGCGATCGCGGGCAACGGGGTGGCGCTCGGCAGGAGCCCGTTGGTACGCGAGGCGCTCGCCTCGGGCGAGCTGGTGGCGCCGTTCAAGCGCAGCGCGGATCCCGCCCGCGCCTATTTCGCGATCGTCTCCAGGAATGCCGGCGCGAGGCCCGAGGTGGCCGATTTTCTGGCGTGGTTGCGGGCCGAGGCCGCGGCCGAGGAGCCGCGGCGCGCACTGCCTATACGGTGAGCACCAACTTGCCGATGTGCTGCGAGGATTCCATCAGGCGGTGCGCCTCGGCGGCCTCGGCGAGAGGGAAGGTCTTGAAGATCACCGGCCTGATCTTGCCCGCCTCGATCAGCGGCCAGACATGCTCGCGCAAGCTGCGCGCGATAGCGCCCTTGAACTCCACCGGGCGCGGGCGCAGCGTCGAGCCCGTCAGCACCAGCCTGCGGCGCATCAACTCGTTGATGTCGAGCTCGGTCTTGGGGCCGCGCAGGAAGGCGATGAACACGAGGCGCCCCTCGTCGGCCAGGCACTTGAGCTCGCGCGGCACGTAGTCGCCGCCGACCATGTCGAGCACCACGTTGACGCCCTTGCCTCCCGTGGCGGCGAGCGCCTCGGCGACGAAGTCCTGGGTGCGGTAGTTGATCGCTCTGTCGGCGCCGAGCTTGGCGCAGGCGGCGCACTTCTCGTCGCTGCCGGCGGTGGCGAGCACGCGGTTGCCCAGGGCCTTCGCCATCTGTATCGCGGTGACGCCGATGCCCGAGGAGCCGCCCTGAACCAGCAGCGTCTCGCCGGCTTTCAGCTTGGCGCGGTCGAAGACGTTCGACCAGACGGTGAAGAACGTTTCGGGCAGCGACGCGGCCTCGACCATAGACAGGCCGCGCGGCAGCGGCAGCGCCTGCACTTCGGGCACCGCGCAGTACTCGGCGTAACCGCCGCCATGCGCCAGCGCGCAGACGCTCGCGCCCACTTTCCACATTCTCGCCTCGGCGCCGCAGGCGACGACTTCGCCCGCGATCTCCAGGCCCGGAAGGTCGGAGGCATCCGCGGGGGGAGCGTACAGGCCCATACGCTGCAGGACGTCGGGACGGTTGACTCCCGCGGCGGCAACCTTGACCAGGATCTCGTTCGGCTTCGGCACGGGCAACGGCCGCTGCGCCGCCTGCAGCACCTCCGGAGGGCCGGGCTTGGTGATCTCGACCGCGCGCATCGTGCTGGGCAGTGACATGGCGTGCTCTTGTTTCAGCGGAAGGCACGCATCTTAGCGCAGCCGCTGCCGCGCCGCCCAGTCGAGGTCCACGTTGCCGCCGGACAGGATGATGCCGACGCGCAGGCCCTTCGCCTCGATCTTCCTCTCCAGCAGCGCGCAGGCGGCGAGCGTCCCCGTCGGCTCGACGACGAGCTTCATGCGCTCCCACAGGAAGAACATGCTGCGCAGCAACTCCTCGTCGGTGACGGTGAGCATGTCGTTCACGTAGTGCAGCACCAGCGGAAAGGTGAGCTTGCCGAGCGACGGCGTGCGCGCGCCGTCGGCGATGGTATCGGGGTTGTGCACCGTCTGCAGCGTTCTCGTCCTGAACGAGCGGGTGGCGTCGTCACCGGCAGCCGGCTCGACGCCTATCACGCGGCAGTCGGGCAGCATGCGGCGCGCGGCGAGCGCGCAGCCCGAGAGCAGCCCGCCGCCGCCGCAGGGAACGAGCAGCAGGTCGAGCGGGCCCGCGTCCTCGATCAGCTCCTTGGCGGCGGTGCCCTGGCCGGCGATGACGTGAGGGTGGTCGTAGGGCGGGATCACCGTCAGCCCGCGCTCGCCGCCGATGCGCCGCGCGAGCGTCTCGCGCGACTCGAGCAGCGGGTCGTAGGTGATCACCTCGGCGCCGTAGCCGCGCGTCGCCTCGAGCTTGACCCTCGGCGCATCCGCCGGCATCACGATGGTGGCGGGGATACCGAGCATCCGGCCGGCGAGCGCCACCGCCTGCGCGTGGTTGCCCGATGAATAGGCGATCACGCCGCGGCGAGCCTGCTCGGCCGGTAGCTGCGCCAAGGCGTTGTAGGCGCCGCGGAACTTGAACGCGCCCATGCGCTGCAGGTTCTCGCACTTGAAGAATACGCGCGCGCCGGTCAGCGAATCGACGGTGCTCGAACCGAGCGCGGGGGTGCGCCGGGCGTGCGCGGAGATCCGCGCATGCGCCGCCTCGATGTCCTGGTACGAGACTTCAGGGTTCATGCTTCGCTCGACCAATGGGCAAGCGCGGCGCGCGCCACGTCCGCGCCCCATTCTTGCAGGAAATGCCCGCCCTCGGCGTGCACCCAGGGCTCCGGGCAGCCTTGGATCGATGCCCGCAGCGCGAGCATCACCGGCAGGCCGAGCACCGGGTCCTTCGCGCCCACCGCCATGAAGGACTCGCCGCGCCAGTCGTTGCGCCACCAGTCGCGCGCCTTGCGTGACAGCGCCGCGCCCGGCGCATCGGGCCGGTCGGGAACCAGGTTCGGGAAGCGTCGCACGCCGGCCTTGTAGCGCGCATCGGGGAACGGTGCGTCGTAGGCCGCCGCCTGCGCGTCGCTCAGGTGCGGGCAGCTGCGCTTGAGCAGCCTGCCGCAGGCGAGGTCCGGGTTGTCGTTGACGTAGGCGCGCCAGGCAATGAAACCCTCCGAGAGCAGCGCATCGCCCGTGCCGAGCGCGGTGTTCATGACCAGCAGCCGCGCGTAGCGCTGCGGCGCCTCCATCGGCGCCGTCAGGCCGAGCAGCCCGCCCCAGTCCTGCACCACGAGGGTCACGCGCTGCAAGTCGAGGCGCTCGACGAGATCGAGCAACAGCGCGCGGTGGAACTCGAAACTGTAAGCCGCGTCGTCCTCCGGCTTGTCCGAGCGGCCGAAGCCGAGGAAGTCCGGCACCACTACGCGCGCGCCCGAGTCCAGGAACGGCGGGATCATGCGCCGGTAGAGGTAGCTCCAGGTCGGCTCGCCGTGCAGGCACAGGTAGACCGAAGCGTCCCTCGGCCCTTCGTCCAGGTAGTGCACGCGCATGCCGCGCCAGTCGAGGTAGCGCGGCGCCCAGGCGAAGCCGGGGAGATCTGCGAAGCGCTCGTCCGGGGTGCGCAGGACCGAAGCCATGGCGGGATTGTAGAATGATTGCATGGACTACTCTAACTATCAGGACCTGAAAATCCGGCGTCTCGAGCCGGGCATCATCGAGATCGTGATGGGCGACGAGGGCGCGAAGCTGTCGACGGCGACGGCGCGCATGCACGCCGAGCTGGCGCAAATCTGGCTCGACGTCGATCGCGATCCGGAGACGCGCGTCGCGATCCTGCGCGGCGCCGGCAAGGGCTTCTCCGCCGGAGGCGACCTGGCGATGGTCGAGGAGGTCACGCGGGACTTCGCGGTGCGCGCGCGCGTCTGGCGCGAGGCGCGCGATCTGGTCTACAACATCATCAATTGCTCCAAGCTGGTGGTCTCAGCGATGCACGGCCCGGCGGTCGGAGCCGGGCTGGTCGCCGGCCTGCTCGCCGATGTCTCGATTGCGGCGAAGAACGCGCGCATCATCGACGGCCACACGCGGCTCGGCGTGGCCGCGGGCGACCACGCCGCGATCGTCTGGCCGCTGCTGTGCGGCATGGCGAAGGCGAAGTACTACCTGCTTACCTGCGAGCAGGTGAGCGGCGAGGAGGCCGAAAGGATCGGCCTGGTGTCGCTGTGCTGCGAGGAGGCGGACTTGCAGCCCAGGGCGCTCGAGGTGGCGCGCAAGCTCGCGGCGGGCGCGCAGACTGCGCTGCGCTGGACCAAGTACAGCCTGAACAACTGGCTGCGCATGGCGGGTCCGAATTTCGACACGTCGCTGGCGCTCGAATTTCTCGGCTTCAGCGGCCCGGAAGTGAAAGAAGGGATCGCCTCGCACCGCGAGAAGAGGAAGCCCTCGTTCCCGCCAGAGCCGAACGATTTCTAGGCCTCAGGGATTGCTGAAGTCGAGCGATTCGCCCGCTCCGGCCGGCGGCTCGCCGAGCGTGACCGGCGAGATCGCGCCGGCTTGCGAGGATTCGCCTCCGGACCCCATGATCAGCCGCTCGAGGTCCTGCGCGATCGCCTCGATGTCGGGGCCGCTGCGCCCCATGTAGGTGAGCAGGATGCGCACCGGCAGATCGGTGAGCGTGGGCTGCGGATGATCGCGCAGGTGCGCGGCGTTCTGGATCGCTGGCACGATGAAGTTGCTGCGCGTCCCGGGATTCGCGGTCTCGATGCCGTGGACCATCGCCGTCTGCGCGCGGGCAATCCCCGAGAGCAGTTCAGCGAGCTGTTGGGCGGAGATTTGCAGCATGACGATCCTCCAGTACGAGAACCACAGTCTGCCCGAGTCGATGGCGCGGCGATGTTAACATCCTCACGTTTGTCCCCGGAAGCGCGCGCCGTATGTTGAAGCGGGCTCTGCTCGTCGCCGCTTTGCTCGCTGCCGGCGCCATCGCCGGGGTTGCGTTGCACACCGCCATCGCCACGGGAGACACCATGTTTGCCGGCACCCGTCCCGCCAACATCGGCGTAAAGGGCGGCAGGCTGGCGCCCTGCAGGCGCTCGCCGAACTGCGTCTCGTCGCAGGCCGATCCAGCCGATGCCGTTCACTACATCGCGCCGATCCCGTACCGGGGCGCCCCGGTCGAGGCGATGGCGGCGGTGCGCAAGGCGGTCGAGAGCATGCCGCGCACGAGGATCGTGCGGCACGATCCGGACTACCTGTATGCCGAATTTCGCTCGAAGCTGATGGGCTTCGTCGACGACGTGGAGTTCTTCTACGACGGCCGGGCTGGCGTGATACAGCTGCGCTCGGCCTCGCGCCTCGGGCGCAGGGATTTCGGCGTCAACCGCGGGCGCATCGAGGCGATCCGCTCGTTGCTCGAGGGCCGCGTCAGGACCTGAGCTCGAGAATCAGCGGCTGGTGGTCCGACGCTTGCGTCGCTGCATCGATGCGCATTGCGGCCAGACGGGGGACGAGGTCCTCGGTCACGAATACGTAGTCGCAGCAGAAGGGCGTCTCGCCGGGCTCCGCGTCGTGCAGCCTGGAGGTCGGAGGGTGAGGGACACGCGCATGCGATGCGGTCCACGCGTCGATCAGGCGCGGCGCCTCGCTGCCGAAAGGCGCCTGGATGCGCGCATGCAGCGGGTCCTCCGGCGGCAGGTTGAAGTCGCCCGTGACGATCGCCGATATCGGCCGCGGCAGGCTGCGGAACGGGCCGTCCGCGTACTTGTCGGAGGGCTGCGCGAGAGCCTGCGCGCAGGCTTCCGTATGCAGCTCGCGCAGGCGCTCGATCTGCGCCGCGCGGTGCGCGGCTGCGTAGTATTCGAGGTGCGTGGTGATGACGCGCAGTGGTCCGAAGGGCGTGTCGACGACCACCTCCAGCGCAACGCGCGGCATGCTCGGCGTTGCCGCGGCTGCCGGCCAGGGAAGCGAGTGGCGCAGCACGCGCCCGAGAGGCAGGCGCGAAAGTATCAGGTTGCCGAAGCGGCTCCTGCGCCCGAGCCGCCGCGGGTCGGGTGCGTCGACGCCCCACGCGAATGCATGGGCATGGTCCGGAAATTCGCGCGCCAGCGCCGCGCGCTGGTCTTCGCCCTGACTGCCTGCCAGCGAAGGAAAATTGTCGGCGACTTCCTGCAGGCAGAGGACGTCCGCGTCCACCAGGCGCCGCGCCTCGCGCGCAACGCGCGCCGGATCCACGCGGCCGTCGATGCCGCGGCACCACTGCACGTTCCAGCTGAGGAGCTTCATGAAGCTGCCGTCGATGCGCCACCGGAATGATACCGGCGCGCCGCGGGGAGTCCGCGTTGCGAAGCGCTGAGCGGAAACAAAAAGGCCCGGAATGGGAGGAGTTCCGGGCCAATCCAGCACGAGGAGGAGACTTATGCTGTGGTTACAATGTAGCCTCTGGCACAGGGAATGTGTGCAAGCATCTGTAAGATATGCGCCGGCGTGGGGTCTCGCGCCGGGCCAACAGGAAGTATTGCCGATTACAGCGGGGCTCTCGTGGGGATAGGGGCTGGTGTCTGAGGCTTCATTTGATCGCGACGCCGCGGTCGCGTATCTGACGGGCGCGCTGCAGCGCGATCGCTTCGTGCTGTACTGTCAGCCGATCGTGCATGTCTCGTCGCCGCGATCGACGCATCGTTTCTTCGAGGTGCTGGTCCGTTTCCGGGACGAGGAGGAAGGACTGCTCCCGCCCGGCTCGTTCATACCGGTGCTCCAGGAGGCCGGACTCATGTCGTTCCTCGATCGTTGGGTGATCAGCAAGACGATCGCCAAGCTCAAGTCGATGCGCAGCGACGAGCTGATCGGCTCGGACCCGCATTTCAGCATCAACCTGTCGTCGGATACGTTGTCCGATCCGGACTTCACGGAGTTCGTTTCCCGACAGCTCGCCGGGGCCCGGGTCGAGGCCGAGCGGCTGATGCTCGAGATTCCGATGTACAGCGCCCGAGAGAAGCCTGAAGCGTTCGATGCTCTGGTCGCGAAGCTGACCGAGCTCGGCTGCGCAGTGGCGGTTTCGGGGGTCTCGCAGGCGGACATCCCCATGAGCCGCCTGCGCGAACTGGGCGTGCGCTATGTCAAGTTCAACGGCGCGTCGACGCTGCGGGCGAATCCCGACGAGGAGGCCATCGCGAGGCTGGGCGAGCTGAGCGAGAGCTGCCGCAACCTGGGAATCAAGGTGATCGCGGAATCGGTGGAGTGGGGCGAGGCGCTCGGCTTCCTGGATTCGCTGCAGATCGAGTTCGTCCAGGGATTCGCGATCGCCGCGCCAAGGCCCCTCTAGCGGCCGAGCAGGTCCGGCGGGTAGGGCTCGGCGTCGGGGCTGAGGGTGTCGGGCGGGCTGCGGCGCAGCATGTCCTTGGTTTCTCCCTCCCCGAGCAGCTTCGCGTAGCGCACGTTGTTCTGGATCTGCTCCAGGTAAACGTTCTGCCCGCCGAAGTGATGGCCTGCATACTCGTACGCGCGCGCGAGCTGCACGTCCAGCCGCTTGACCGCGTTGTAGTAGAAACCCGGCGTCTTGCGGACCAGGTCGTCAGCGGATCCGAAAATGACGTAGGTCTGTCCGCCGGGGACCGTGCGCCGCGCGAGGCCGCCAAGGACGAACTCCGGAAACAGCCGGTCGCGGCATTTCTCCAGGTAGCAGCGATCCGACATCTGCGCAATGATGTCCGCGGTGCCGAGCATGTGGCCGACGCGCCTGATCAGCGTGTCGGCGACCCGGATGGACTCCGCGCGGCGCTCATAGCCGGTGTAGTGCAGCAGCTTCGACGCGATGTCGGCCAGCCGACCCGTACCGAGGCGCCCCATGTAGTGCCGCAGGTAGGATGCGCCGCGCGCGACGTGGGTCAGCGTGTACTCGGCGCCGTAGCGGTGCCGCCGGTCGCTGCGCCGGCGCAGGTAACCGAAGTCGTGAAACAGCGCCGAAAGGATGCCCAGCACGAACAGTTCGGGCGGCAGGGCGGGCGTGCCGTTTCGCCGGCTGCGCTCGTAGCCGTCCATCAGTCGGCCCATGGCGAGCGACACGTCGAGCACGTGCTGGATGTTGTGATAACTGGTGTCGCAGGCGTAGTACTCGGGATCTTGGCCGCTGTACAGGCGCTCGATGTCCTGAAACGCGCGTTGCAGCAGCCTGGCCGACGCCCGGTCGTAAAGGCTGGTGAACAAGCGCATGATCTCGGCGTGAACCTCGGCCGGCGCCGTGGTGCGGATCTCGTTGGTTACGTCGTATTCGCTGCGGCGCATAGAGAATGCGTTGGCAGTGGGGCCCACCTCGGGTAATGGGTCGCGCGCACCAAAGTCAGCTGGACGAATATTCGCTTGTTGCACTCGGCGCCCCTTTTCCCGTTCAAGGAGTAGCGATAGGATGTGCCAAGGCCCGCGGTCGAGCGATGACCTTTTTCACGAAACGGACCGCCGTGCGGATGTATAAATTTGTCATGGAAGTTCGAACCGGTGGGCGCACAGGTGCTGAGCGAGGTTGAGCTTGGCCAATTTTTCTCTCACCGACGAGGAGAAATCGCAGATCCTGGCGCGCATCCGTGCGCTCGAGGTCGAGCACAGCGACCTCAACGACATCATCGACAGGCTCGTCCGGGACCCGATCCAGGATCAGCTTCAGTTGAGGCGCCTGAAAAAGCGCAAGCTGCTGCTCAAGGACCAGATTGCGCTGCTCAAGAACAGGCTGATCCCGGACATCATCGCGTGATTGCGCTGATCCAGCGTGTCGCGGAAGCGAGCGTCTCCGTCGACAGCAGTACCGTCGCGAGCATTGGACCGGGCGTCCTGGCGCTGGTCGGGGTCGAGCGGGGCGACGGCGAGCGCGAGGCCGCGCGGCTGGTCGAGCGCGTGGTCGGCTACCGCATATTTTCCGACGCGCAAGGCAAGATGAATCTTTCTCTCGTGGATACGGCGGGCGCCCTGCTGGCGGTGTCCCAGTTCACGCTGGCCGCCGACACCGGCAAGGGGGCGCGCCCGAGCTTTTCATCTGCCGCCCTGCCCGAAGAAGGCGAGCGTCTGTTCGGCCGTTTCGTCGAGCTGGCACGCACCTACGTTGCGCAGGTCGCAGTCGGGCGATTCGGCGCGCACATGAAGGTAAGTCTGGTCAACGACGGGCCGGTGACTTTCTGGCTGCAGGTTTCTCCGCCGAGTAAGTCCTGAAAGTCGCAGGCGCGACGATCTCGAGCATTTCGACGTCGCGCGAGTGCTCGATTTCGCGGTGACGGATGCGCGATGGCTGGTAGAAGCAGGTGCCGGCCTTCATCAGCACCTCGCCCAAGCCCTCGTACTCGAAGCGCACCCAGCCCCTGAGCACATAGACGAACTGGGCATCGCAATCGTGCACGTGCCATTCGCCGTGGGGCGCCTTGCCGGGGCGTGCGCGGACCACGTGGGCGATCAACTTGCCGCGCGTGGCGCGCTTGATGCCGAGGTCGCGATATTCGAAGTAGTCGCGCAGACCCCGTTTCTCGAACTTCGATTTCCCGAGGTGCGTGACCGAAAAGCGCTTGGCGCGGGTCCGGGCCGCGGCCGCGAGCTTTGCCATGGCTTGCCTCCGTGTCGATTGCGGCATGGTTTCACTGCGAAATTGCCGGTGCTCGCCGATTCGGCGTAAGCTTGCAGCGACTAGTTTCGCACGTTTCCATCCCCCCCCATGTACGACCAGTTCGTCGGCACCAAGCCGGTCGAAGAGCGGCACCGGTTCGATATCGGGCGCCTCGACGAGTACATGCGCGCCACTGTCGAGGGCCATTCGGGCGCGCTTCAGGTCGAGCAGTTCAGGGGCGGACAGTCGAATCCCACCTACCGGCTCACCGCCGGGGGAAGGCGCTACGTGCTGCGACGCAAGCCGCCGGGGAAGCTGCTTCCCTCTGCCCACGCGGTAGACCGCGAGTATCGCGTCATCAAGGCGTTGCACAGCGTCGGCTTCCCGGTGGCGAAGCCCTACGCGCTGTGCGAGGACGACTCCGTGATCGGCACCGCGTTCTACATCATGGGCTACGTCGAGGGCCGGGTGCTCTGGGACCAGGCGCTTCCCGGGATGGCCAAGGCGGAACGTCGTGCGGTGTGGGATGAGCTGAACCGGGTGATCGCGCTGCTGCACACGATCGACTACGAGGCGGTAGGGCTGGAAGGCTTCGGCAAGGCGGGCAGCTATCTCGAGCGCCAGATCGGGCGCTGGAGCAAGCAGTATCGCGCTTCCGAAACCGAGAAGATCGAGGCGATGGACAACCTGATCGACTGGCTGCCGCGGAACATCCCGCCGGGGGATGAGACCAGTATCGTGCACGGCGACTACCGGCTCGATAACACCATCTTTCATCCGAGCGAGCCGAAGATCCTGGCGGTGCTCGACTGGGAGCTGTCGACCCTGGGACACCCCTTGGCCGACTTCTCCTATCACTGCATGAGCTGGCACATACCGCCGGGGAAGTTTCGTGGCATCGAGGGTCTGCCGCTCGAGGAGCTCGGCATTCCGACCGAACGCGAGTACGTCGACATGTATTGCAAGAGGACCGGGCGCCGCGGAATCGAATCGACGACCTGGGATTTCTACATGGCCTATAACCTGTTTCGCATCGCGGCGATCACGCAGGGCATAAAGAAGCGGGTGGTCGATGGCACTGCGGCGAGCGATCACGCGGTGGAAGCAGGGAGCAAGGCGCCGCTGCTCGCGGAGCTCGGTTGGCAGCAGGTCGAGAAAATTCTCAAACGAGCCGCCTAGGAGAAGAGCATGGACTTCGAGTATTCACCCAAGGTGAAAGAGCTGCAAAAGTCTCTCGTCGCCTTCATGAACGAGCACATCTATCCGAACGAGAAGGCCTGGCATGACCACTGCCACGGGCCCAACCGCTGGCAGCCGGTGCCGATCATCGAGGAGCTCAAGCCCAAGGCGCGCGCCGCCGGACTGTGGAACCTGTTCCTGCCGCGCTCGCCGCGCGCCCCCGAGGGCCTTTCCAATCTCGAGTACGCGCCGCTGTGCGAGATCATGGGGCGCGTGAGCTGGGCGCCGGAGGTGTTCAACTGCTCCGCGCCGGACACCGGCAACATGGAGACGATCGAGCGCTACGGCACCGAGGCGCAAAAGGACGAGTGGCTCGAACCCTTGCTCCAGGGCAGGATCCGCTCGGCCTTCCTGATGACCGAGCCCGCGGTGGCGTCGTCGGACGCGACCCTCATCCAGAAGCACATCAAGCGCGAGGACAATGAATACGTGATCAACAGCACCAAGTGGTGGTCCTCCGGCGCGGGCGATCCGCGCTGCAAGCTCTACATCCTGATGGGCAAGACTTCCC
>Ga0153916_10000883_pt1 | contig 20855 bp, 22 predicted proteins | sample Opewatmetagenome_FD_109642 | JGI IMG/M metagenome (GOLD analysis project Ga0153916, IMG submission 109642) | Freshwater wetland microbial communities from Ohio, USA - Open water 3 Core 3 Depth 4 metaG | ecosystem: Environmental > Aquatic > Freshwater > Wetlands | place: USA: Ohio, Lake Erie...
AGGTCGACGACCGCACCCTCCGGGTCATCGGCTGCCCGGACATCAAGCCTCAGGATATCACCACCTCTCCCTACCCCGGGTTTCCAACCGATATGCAGGCCCAGTTCATGGTGCTCATGACCCAGGCCTCGGGGACCTCCATCATCACAGAGACCATCTTTGACCGCCGCTTCTCCCATGTCAACGAACTCCTCCGTCTCGGCGCGAACATCGAGGTCAACGGCGACAAGGCTGTCGTAAGGGGAAAAACACCGCTCTCCGGCGCCGAAGTTATCGCCACCGACCTGAGGGCGTCGGCTTCCCTTATCATGGCCGGCCTGATCGCCCGGGGCGAGACCGTCATCAATGACGTAGAACATCTCGACCGCGGCTACGAGAAGATCGAAGACAAACTCAGGCGCCTGGGCGCTTCCATCGAGAGATTCAAAGAGTAAGCCGAAGATATCGGCGAAGGAGCACGCCATGGAGATCACCTGGCTCGGCCATTCGGCCATCAAAATAAAGGGCTCGAGGACGATTTTCATCGACCCCTTTATGACCGGCAACCCGGCCTGTCCGACCTGTCCCGATGAAATCCGGGATGCCGATATAATCATCGTCACCCACCACCATGGAGATCACCTGGGCGATGCCTTCGCCCTGGCCAAGAAGACGGGCGCCATCCTCGTCGGCATCCACGAAATCGCCGTCGAAGCCCAATCCCAGGGGATCACGGCAGAGGGCATGAACATAGGCGGGACGGTTGAGGTCAAGGGCATCAAGGTCCACATGGTGGTCGCCCATCACTCTGCGGAGAAAGGCACGGCCACGGGCGTGGTCGTGGAGATCGACGGGAAGCGCCTCTACCATGCCGGCGACACCGGCCTGACCTATGATATGAAGATCGTCGCCGAATTCTTCCGTCCCGACTTGAGCTTCATCCCGATCGGCGACCGCTACACCATGGGCATCCCGTCGGCGGTCAGGGCCGTTGAGTTCGTCCAGACCAAGCGCGTCATCCCCATCCACTTCGATACCTTCCCGGTCGTTCAAGCGGACCCGCAGGAATTCAAGCGGCGGGTCGGCTCGCTGGCCGAGGTCATCGTCCTCAAGCCCGGGGGAACATACACTCTCTGAAGGCATGGCTGAAATCGTCATCATCGGAGCGGGACGCCTGGGCACGGCTCTGGGCCGGGCCCTGGCCGGAAAAGGACATAAAATCCGGGCCTTGACCTGCCGTCGCCTGAAGTCTGCTTCAGAAAGCCGGGCGATCATCGGTCAGGGTCGAGCCATGACCGATAATGCGGCCGCCGCCCGGCTGGGCAGGATCATCTTCCTTTGTCTTCCGGATGAGGAAATCCCGCGCGTGGCCTCCCGTCTGGCACGGAGCCAAACCGATTGGGCAGGGAGATTTGTATTCCACACCAGCGGTCTTCTGCCTTCGGGGGCGCTCAAGCCGCTCCAAAAAAAGGGCGCGCTCATCGCGTCTATTCATCCGGTGCAGGCCTTTCCGCACAAGAAGACCGGGCCATCCCAATTCCGCGGGATCTCCTTTGGCCTGGAGGGAGATAAGAAAGCTCTGGTCCTGGCCCGAGGGCTGGTCCGTCAGCTCGACGGCCGGGCCATGGTCATTCCGGAGGAGGCCAAGCCGCTCTACCATGCGGCTTGCAGCTTCGCCAGCAATTTTCTCGTTATTCTCCTGGAAGCAGCTGCCGTGCTTCTCAGTCAAGCAAAAATCCCTAGAAATAAGGCTGCCCGGATGCTTTTCCCTCTTCTCCAAGGAACTTTACGCAATGTCAAGAAACTTGACACGTCGGGCTCTCTGACAGGTCCTCTGGTCCGGGGGGATGCGGCCTCGGTCGGCGCTCATCTGGACGCCCTCAAGCGCCTGCCCCAGTACGCGGAGATATACCGGAAGCTGAGCCTCATGGGGTTGGAGATGGCCAGGAAAAAGGGCCTTTCGCCCAGGAAGGTCAGGGCATTGAAAAAGCGGCTGGGAGAAAGATAACCTCTTCTTCCAGCTCGATTCCGAACTTCCGTTTCACCCGTGCTTTCATCGTCCGGGCGAGGGCCCGGACGTCCTCGGCCGTCGCATCCCCGCAATTAAGGATGAAGTTGGCATGGCCGGGATAAACCCGTGCGCCCCCCTTCTTGAGCTCCTTGGCCCCGACCTGGTCGAGCAGACGGCCGGCCGCCATCCTCGTGCCGTCCGGAAGAACGGGGTTCTTGAAGAAGCTTCCGGCATAGGCCATCTTCGGCGACGGACAGGGGGATCTCCTCTTGGACAGGTTTTCGTCCATTAAGGCTTTTATCCGACCCCTGTCGCCCTTCCGGAGCTCAAAGACGGTCTCCAACAAGGTCAGGTGCCTTCTTTTGAGGCTGGAGTCCCGGTACCCGAACTCGAAGAAATCTTTCCCCGCCCTGATCTCGTTTCCCTGCTCGTCAAAGATCAACGCTTCTTCGAGCAGTTGTCCGACGGACAGCCCCCAGGCGCCCGCGTTGCCGAAGACCGCCCCGCCGATCGTCCCGGGGATACCGGTCGCAAACTCGATCCCCTCAAGGCCTTCCTCCAGGGCAAAGGAGACCAGGTCGGCCAGGGGGGTTCCGGCCGTGGCGACGACCCTACCTCCTCCCCTGGTGCGGCTGATCCCCCTGACTTCGTTCTTGAGGATGAGGCCGCGAAACCCGCTGTCGGCAAAGAGCATGTTGGTGCCCGACCCGATGACGTAAAACGGGAGAGAGCGCTCATGGACGAAGCGCAGGCAGGACTTCATCTCCTTCAGGGACCGGGCCTCGAAAAAATGGTCGGCCGGGCCGCCAATCCGGAAGCTCGAATGACGTCGCAGGCTAACCCGTCGCCGCAGAGGGCGCTCCAGGGCCTCATGGAAGAGGCGGGGGATGGAGGGTACGGAACGTCTCATTCTGGTTATTCTATCAGAAATGGGGACGTTCCCCAAAGTACCACCCTGCAGAGCCTGGATTGCATCCGGGGGAAGACTCAGGGCAGGGTGGTACTTTGGGGAACGTCCCCATTTGGCTAGCAGGATTGGCACGGTTTTTGCTATGTTTTATACGTCATTGTATTGACACGGATTGTTCGTCTCTGTTATGATGCTAAAAATTTTTGTGAGGTTAGCAATGAGGACAAAATTCCTGCTAGTAATCGCCATAGTCTCCCTTTTGTTCGCACCTCTCTCCGCTCAGGATGAGTGCGGTGACGCCTACATCAGGGCGATGACCGAGAAAAATCCGGCCCAACAGGCCCAACTCCTCAAGGATTTCCTGGCCAAGTGCGCCGGTACAGGCAGCCAATACGAGAATTTCGCCAACGCCAACCTCTCCCTTCTCAATTATCCCGGGAAAACCCCTGCCGATGCAATCAGCTACGGTGAGAAAGCCCTGTCCCTGGGCGGGCTTGACGACCTGACCAAGTGCCAGATCCTGCTCCAAGTGTCCGCCCTCTACAGCCAGTCCGGCCAGAACCTGGAGAAAGCCAAGAGCTACGGCCTCCAGGTGACCGAAGTCGCTAAGGCTGCGAAGGCGAAGGAGACGGAGGGAGGCACCACCACCGCCGGTCAATGGAACAAAATGATCGGGGCGGGATATTTCACCATGGGTCAAGCCCAGGAGAAAGCCAAGGACTTCAAAGGCGCAGTCGATTCCTATGCCAATTCCTACACACTGCTGAAAAATCCCCAGATCATGGCCAGCATCAAAAAGCTGGGGAAAACGCTCTATGACGCCAAAGCCTATGCCGACGCCGAGAAGGCCTTCCATGCTGCGTACACTGTCACCAAGGACAACGACATCGCGGCGGTCTACGCCCAGTCACTCTACCGCAACAACAAGGACGCTGAGGCCCTGGCGCTGTTCAAGGAGATCTACGGCAGGCAGAAAAGCGGAGAGGTCGCCTATAATATCGGAATCATACTGGCCAAAGAAGCCAAGACCAACCCGGCCACGACGACCGAGGCCATTCGCTATCTTCTCGAGGCCAGCTTCACTTACGCCGCTAAGTCCCAGGAGGCCATGAAACTGGCCGAAACGCTCTTCTTCCTCAACAACAAAGAGCTGAAGTACAACGAGACCGTGAGCGAGATCCTGGCAAAAAGCAAGAAGATCGAAGAGATGACCAATGCCTACAACACCAAGTTCGGCAACAAGGACGAGGAAGATCTCAGCGACAACGAGAAGAACGAGATGAAGACCATCCTGGCCAATATCGAGACCGAAAAAAAAGGTCTCGAAAAGCTCCAGTCGGATCAGAACATGGCCATCGCCAAGTTCAACAAGCTGCTCGATGACACCAAGTTGAGACTCGGGATCAAGTAATATCCTGAAATAAAAACTTTTTGTCCGGGGGGATGAAACGGTACCCCAACGTCTTTCTCAGACCCAGGCCGCCAGGCGCATCTCCAAGCTCCGCCGGGAGATCGAGCACCACGAAAAGAAATACTACGTCGATAACGACCCCCAGATCTCCGATTTCGAGTTCGACCAGCTAATCAGGGAACTCCAGGACCTCGAGCGCCGGTTCCCCGACCTCATCACTCCTGAATCGCCCACCCAGAGGGTTGGAGAGAAGCCCGTGGAGGGTTTCCCTTCCGTTGTCCACAGGCTGCCGATGCTCAGCCTGGATAACTGCTATTCAGTGGAAGAGCTCCAGGACTTCGAAGGACGTATCCGGAGGCTCCTCCCCGGAGAGAAGATTGACTACGTAGCTGAGCTCAAGATCGACGGTCTGAGCATATCCATCCTCTACCGCGGCGGGAAATATGTCCAGGCGCTGACCCGCGGCGACGGTCTGCGCGGGGACGACGTGAGCGCGAACGTTAAGACCATCCGCAGCCTGCCGCTCGTGATCAACGACCGGCGGGAGGTCGAAGTCCGGGGAGAGGTCTATCTTCCCTTCGAATCCTTCCGCAAGATCAACCAGGAACAGGAAAACCAGGGCAAGCCGCCTTTCGCCAACCCCCGCAACGCCGCCTCCGGGTCCATCCGCCTCCTCGACTCCAAGGAGGTCGGCCGCCGCCGGCTCGACGCTTTTCTCTACTATGTCTATGCCGACGGCCGGGAATCGCCGACCCAGTGGGAAGGGCTTAACAAACTCAAGCAGGAAGGATTCAAGACCAACCCGCACTCCCGGCACTGCCGGACCCTGCGGGAGGTCATCGATTACTGGGAAGAGTGGCGGGAAAAGCGGGACGGCCTCGCCTACGACGTCGACGGGATTGTCATCAAGGTCAATTCAGCCGAGCAGAGGGCGGCGCTGGGGACGACCGCCAAGTCGCCCCGCTGGGCAATCTCATTCAAGTTTCCGGCTCGCCAGGCGACGACCAAGATCCTGGACATCAGGGTCCAGGTCGGAAGGACCGGGGCCCTGACGCCGGTAGCGGACCTGGAGCCCGTGCGCCTGTCCGGCACGACCATCACCCGGTCCACTCTCCACAACGAAGAAGAGGTCCGGCGCAAGGACATCCGGGTCGGCGACTGGGTGCTCATCGAACGCAGCGGTGACGTCATCCCCAAAGTCGTGGCCGTGATGAAGGAAAAACGCACCGGAAAAGAGAAAAAGTTCGTTTTCCCGGACCGCTGTCCCGCCTGCGGGTCGGCGGCGTTCAGGCCCGAAGGAGAGGTCATCTCCCGCTGCACCAACCCTTCCTGCCCGGCCAAACTCCGGGAATCGCTCCTCCATTTTGCTTCGCGCCGGGCCATGAATATCGAGGGGCTGGGTGATGCACTCGTCTATCAGCTCCTGGAGGAAAAACTCCTCGGGGCCGTCCCCGACATCTACTCGCTCCGGTACGATGACCTCGTGTGCTTGGAGCGCATGGGGCCGAAGAGCTCCCGGAACCTGCTCGACGAGATCGAGAAATCCAGAAACCGGGAACTGGCCTCACTCGTCTTCGCCCTGGGCATCCGCCATGTCGGCGAACGACTGGCCCAGACTCTGGCCGGACGATTCCGGACTCTCGATGCGCTGGCCAAGGCCTCTTCTGAAGCGCTCACCGAGGTCGAAGATGTCGGGCCCAAGGTCGCGGAGAGCGTCGTCTTTTTCTTCCTGCAGCCGGAGAACATCGCCCTTATCCGCAAGCTCAAGGAGGCCGGACTGAACTTCGAATCCCGCGCGGAAAAGCGCGGCGCCCGACCGCTCACGGGGAAGACTTTTGTCCTGACCGGGACTCTGGCCGGCCTGGAAAGAGAACAGGCGAAAGAGGCCATCGAGAGCCTGGGAGGAAAAGTGATCTCCTCCGTTTCGAGCAAGACGGATTATCTGGTCGTCGGAGAGTCGCCCGGGTCCAAGCTGGACAAGGCCCGCAAGCTCGGCATCTCCACCTTGGATGAACGGGAATTTCTGAAGCTCGTCGGCAAAGGTTAGGGCCGGCCTACTTCTTTTTCGAACCGAAGATATTCGTCGAGAACAAGCCTTTGAGTCCCGTCTTTTTCTTCTCGCCGGTGAGGGCCTCCAGCTCCTTGCAGGCGACCTCATGTTCGGCATCGTATTCCAGCGCTTTCTGGAAGAGCTTGGTCGCCTTCAGGTTCATCCCCTCCTGCCGGTACAGTATCCCCAGGCCGACATGGCATTCCGGATTCCAGGGCTCGAGCTCGATGGCCTTCTGAAAGTGCTCTTCCGCTTTCCTGCGGAAGGCGGGGATCTTTGATTCGGTGAGCGCCAGGAGCAGGTAATAAGAGCCTTTGGTCTTGTTCAGCCTGATCGCCTCTTCCAGCAGGATAGTGGCGTCTTCGAACCGCCCCTGGCTGTAGAGCGTCTTGCCCTGGCGGAACTTGGTGTCCGCCTTCTTGAGCACATCCTTGCCGCTGTCGGTGGCGCCGGCGGCCGGCGTCTTGATATCATACACCTTGCGGAGTTCTCGGTTAGTCAGTGTGTGGTAGGCCTTGGTGATTTTGTCGAAAACTTCATCGATTTTCGCCCGAAGGTCAGGAGGCGTGGGGCGGTTGAAACGGTCGGGATGGAACTTCCGGGCCATCTGAAAATAGGCCTTCTTGATGTCCTCCTCGGTCGCCTGCTTGCTGATCCCCAGGATCTGGTAGTAACTCATCGTCCCGATCCTCTCCTGCAATTCCGCCACTTCCGCTAACTCCTCCTGAGAGGAGCCCTGGGAGACCTTATCCGCTTGGGGCGTCTTCTTCTCTTCACCGGTGGGAATTTGATCCTTGTCCCTGAAGTCGATCAAGTTCAGGCAGTAGAAAAGGTACAGGCTCTTCCAGAAGAAATCCGGGTTGTACTTGAATGACCGCAGAAGAGCGTCAGGGTCTTCCCCACCCTTGATCTTGTCCAAAATCTCCTTTTCTTCCTCGGTCAGCAGATGGACAAGGGCTTTGTCCTTGGGATAGGGCGATTTTACCTCCAAGTATCGCTCCAGGATAGACTGGAATTTCATCCTCCTGATGCCGTCCTCGATGAGGTAGGGAAGGTTGATCCGGGGAGCCAGGTCTTGCGCGACGACCGAGGACTTCTCCTGAAAGATGATCTCGCCGTCAAAGTATGGGAACAGGCTTAGGGTGATTTCCCGCATTTGATAGGTGAGGCCGTCGTCGACGTTATGCTGCGAAGTCAAGCCTTTTTGGGAGAGCGACTTGCCGATGGCCTTGTCCGGCTCGATGTAACGTTCAATCTCGGAGTGCGCTTCGTTGGAGATTTTTCCCAGCTTGAACAGGACCTCTCCCAGTCTCTCCTCGGGGATGTTTGTTTTGGCGTTCACAAGATCGCCCGCAAGGAAAAAGAGCTGTTTTTGGACCGCCAGGCGCTTGAAAATGAGCTGCCCGCTGAGCTTGCGAAAATGGATCTTCCGCAGGTGGAGGCCGATGTGTTCCATACCCTTACTATCCCTCTCTATAATTTATACTCCAAGGCCGATGAATTTTCAAAGCCTTTTCTGCGGGGCCCCTTTCAATTGGCGTCCGATTGTGCTAATTTTTGATCGTGAAAGTCGCCCTGGCGCAAATATCCCCCCATCTTGGAGACCTCAGAAAAAACCTGGAACTGCACCTTGATACGATCGCCAAGGTCCGCCGGAGGAAAGCCCAACTCGTCATCTTCCCCGAGCTGAGCCTCACCGGTTATACGCTGATGGACCTCGTGCCGGGGACGGCCCTTGACCCGGCCCGCCACCCCGTATTCCGGAAGCTCGTCGCAGCGAGCCGGGCAATCGACATTGTCCTGGGGTTCGTGGAGGAGCGGGGAAAGGGCCTTTTCTACAACTCGGCCGCCTATCTCTCCCGCGGCCGGATCATCCACGTGCACCGCAAGGCCTTCCTGCCGACGGGAGGGATGTTCGAAGAAGCCAAGTTCTTCGCGGCGGGCAAGGACTTCCGGACTTTCGCCACGCCCTTCGGGAAGGCCGGTCTGATGGTCTGCCGCGACTTTCTGAGCTATGGGGCCGGCTATCTTCTTTTCTCAGGTGGAGCCGACGTTATCATCGTTATCAGCGCCGCCCCGGGAAGGGGACTGACGGCGGACGCGGCCTTCGCCACCGGCCGGATGTGGGAGCTCATGGGCGAGACCGTCTCCTTTTTTTCCACGGCTTTTGTGCTCTACTGCAACCGTGCCGGGTTCGAAGACGGCAAGGCCTTCGCCGGCGGTTCGTTCATCTTCGGCCCATCCGGTCGTCGTCTCGTCAAGGCCCCGGAAGCCGAGGAAGACCTGCTCGTGGCTGACCTCCGGCTCGAGGATATTCGGGCGGCCCGCAGGAAATGGACATTCATGAGGGACGACCGGCCCGAGGTCATACTGCGTTCATTGAAAAGGATAGTCGGCAACGATGAAGATTAGCGCGCGATTCGTGGAAAAAGTGCTCTGTTCTTTCATCCGAGAGGAGCTTCATAAGTTCGGCTTCGGCAAGGGGATTATCGGGCTCTCGGGAGGCCTGGACTCGTCGGTCTGCGCCGCCCTAGCGGCCCGGGCGCTCGGAGGAAAGAACGTTTTGGGGATGATCCTGCCCTATAAAAACACCTTCGGGGAAGATGTCAAAGATGCTCGGGCCCTGGCCCGGAAGCTGGGCCTGCGGACGCGCCTGCTCGATATCTCGCCGATGGTGGACGCCTATTTCTCCCGCTTCCCGACCGCTGACCGGGTGCGGATCGGGAACAAAATGGCCCGCGAACGGATGTCCATCCTCTACGATCATTCCGTCCTGGAAAAAGCCCTCATTTTAGGCACCAGCAACAAGACTGAGCTCCTCATCGGCTATGGGACGATCCACGGCGATATGGCCTGCGCCATCAACCCTCTGGGGGACCTCTATAAGAGCCAAGTCCGGGCCCTGGGGGCGTATCTCCGGCTTCCAGCCAGGATCCTCAAGAAGATGCCCACGGCCGGACTCTGGCCCGGCCAGACGGACGAAGACGAGATCGGGTTGAGCTACTCCGAGCTGGACGCCATCCTCTTCGAACTTGTCGACGAGAGACGCCCCGTGAAGGAAGTCATCGCCTCAGGCTTCAAGAGGGAGGCGGTGGAGAAGATCGAGAGGATGATCATAGGTTCGGAGTTTAAGAGAAAGATGCCGCCGATCGCCAAGATCTCGTCCCGAACCGTCGGCCATGATTTTCTCTATTCCTACGACCGGAACAGATGATCCATGGAGGACCGTGAGTCCGGCCGCAGGAGGAAAGGGAATCTTTTTGTTATCGCCACACCCATCGGCAACCTCGAGGACCTTACCTTCCGAGCGCTCCGGGTGATGCGCGAAGTCTCGGCCATCGCCTGCGAGGACACCCGCCAGACGCTCAAGCTCTTCACCCGCTACGGCATCCAGAAGAGATTGATCAGCTACTATCAGCCTAAAGAGGGACAGAGAATTCCCCAGATTCTCGCCTTCCTCGATGAGGGAAAAGATATCGCCCTGGTTTCGGACTCGGGCACGCCGGGGATCTCGGATCCTGGCTATCGGCTTATTAAGGAGGCGGTCGAAGCGGGGATAAGGGTCATCCCGATACCCGGCCCGTCGGCGGCCATCGCGGCGCTATCCGCGTCCGCGCTTCCCACGCATCGTTTCCTTTTTCTCGGCTTTCCACCCCCAAAAAGTGAAAAAACGCGCCGGCTGCTTCATTCCCTCCAAGAGGAGGAAGGCACCCTAATCTTCTATCTCCCCACCCGGAGGATGGCGGATTTTCTGGCCCTTGCAATGGAGACACTTGGGGACAGGGAGGCCGTAGTTGCCAGGGAATTGACCAAGGTCCATGAAGAGCTCCTGCGGGGGCCGCTGAGCCGGATTCTGCAAGAGGCCGGGCAAAGAACACTCAAGGGGGAAGCGACGGTCCTAATTCGGGGTCGGCAACGGGGCGAGCGGTAGCCTGCCGGAAAAATAACTCCTGTAACGGCCGGATGCCAATATCATAAGGCTTTTAGAAGGGTTATCTCCTCTTATATATAAATATTATTATTTAAAAATACTTGACAATTATACACTAAACTATTATATTATTAATGTCTCTAAATCGCACAAGGAGGATAGTAATGGCTATCATTAGATGGGATCCCTTCAGGGATATCGTAACCCTGAGGGACAAGATGAACCGCTTGTTCGAAGACGCGGTGACTCACCGCGGCGAGGACAAGGACCTTATTTCCAGCTCCTGGGCTCCCGCCGTCGACATCTACGAGGACGAGAACCAGCTGGTTCTCTCGGCCGAAGTCCCCGGCATCGAGGAGAAGGACGTCGAGATCAAGATCGAGGACAGCACGCTGATCATCCAGGGTGAGAGGAAGATGGAGAAGGAAACCAAGGAAGAGAACTACCACCGCATTGAGCGGGCTTACGGTTCCTTTTACAGGTCCTTCAGTCTTCCCAACTACATCGACGAAGAGAAGATTCATGCTGAGCACGAGAACGGCGTCTTGAAGATCACCATGCCCAAGAAGCCCGAGCTCAAGCCGCGGAAGGTCAAGATTCTCAAGCCCTTGACCGAAGAAAAGGCCAAGAAATAAGGCGCTTTTTCGTTTCTCCCGAAACCGACGCCGGAGGCTATTGAGGCTTCCGGCGTTTTTTTTGCCCGGTCGTCAGGCTCGGGCGATTGTCACCGCCCGGACCTCTTTGACCCCTGCTTTTCTGAGCGCCCGGCTGCATTCGCGGATGGTCGACCCGGTCGTGTAGACGTCATCCACGAGCAGGACAATCTTTCCTTTAAGCCCGACGCTCCTCTTGATCTGGAAAGCCCCTTCGAGGTTGGTCTTTCTCTCCCGCGCCTCCAGGGATGTTTGAGCCGGGGTCGGCCTTACCTTCACCAGGCGTCCTTCCAAAAGCGGGATATTCTTTTGTCTGGCCAGTCTTCCGGCCAGGAGCCGGGCCTGGTTGAACCCCCGCCTTCTTTCTTTGGCAGGATGAAGGGGCACGGGGACAAAGGCCTCGACCCCTGACCAAAGGTCATCCTCCCGGTCGAGACTCCGGATGATAAAGTCCGCCAGGACGCGGGAGAGCACCTCGAACCCGCGATATTTATAGAGCAGGATGATGTCCTTGGCGATACCCTTGTACCTGGCCCCAGACCGATGCCGCGTGAAGGGAGGCCGATTCCGCAGACACTCAGCACACAGGTGGGGCTCGCCGGCTCCCTCAAAAAAACGGCCGCAGCAGAGGCAGAACGGGCCTTCGATCCTTCTGAGTTTCCCGAGGCAGTCACCGCAAACGACTTTTTCTCCCGGCTTCTCAAGGAGTGCCGCGCAGACTTGGCAAAAAGACGGAAAAAGGAGGAGCTCCCCGAGCTTTCCCCAGGAGGAAAGCCGTCGGGCCAGGAGAGATATCAAGCCGATCCTTCTTCTTTTTTCTGCTGGCAATCAATACAGTAAGACGTCCAGGGCAGGGCGCCCAGCCGCTTTTTGCCGATGATCTTGGCGCACATCTGACAGATCCCGAACTCCTTGGTTTTGAGCCTGCGCAGGGCGTCATCGATAAGCGCGAGCTGCTCCCTCTCCGCGTTGGACAAGCTGAGCAGGAACTCCTTGGTGTAGGAGCTTTCGGCTTTGTCCACCACATCCTGAGCAATGCCTGTCTCGACTTCTTTGCTTTCGTTGTTCAGCTGGCTCAGCTTCCTGACGATCTTCTCCTTCTGGGCGAGGAGCGTTTTCTGGTAAGCGTGTTTCTCTTTCTTGGTCAACATCTCCCCCTTTACTTGGCGTAGCGTTTGCCTTTCAGAATGGTCAAAGCCCGGTAAACCTGTTCCAACAGGGCCACACGGCACAGCTCATGAGAGAAGGTCATCCGGGAAAGTGACAGGTGGAGGTTGGCCCTTTCCAGGACGCCGGCCGCCAGGCCGGCGAACCCGCCCACGACAAAGGCCGTCGGCCGGGGGGACGCCATCCGCTCTCCAATAAGCCGCGCCAATTCCATCGAACTCATCTCTTTCCCTCGATCAAAGAGGCAGATAATATAATCATCCCGCAGGTGTTTTTCAAGGTTTTTGGCCTCAATCTGCATAATTTTTTTGGCCTCCCGGTCCTCCAAACCCCTGGCCTCTCTGACCTCCACCAGATCACAGGGTTCGATCTGGCGAATCCTCGCCAGGTAGAATTCCTGCAGGGCCCTCCACTCCCGGCTTCTGGTCTTCCCGGGCCAAAGGATCCGGAGGCGCGCCGGCGATCGTCTTATCATTTTCCCGTGCCCGGGGGTCAGGCTCGACCGGCCTGGTCCCCGGAAAATGGCCAATAATTAATAATGACTCGAGGGCGAAAAGTCAATATAAAATTTGACTAAGTCAGTGCCCGGGGAAGGAAAGCCGCGGAGCGTCCCCCCATAATTTCTCGAGCGAGTAATACCCCCGGGCCTGTTTCGAGAAAACGTGGACGACAAAACTCCCGTAGTCGATGAGAATCCACTCGGCCAGGTCTCTTCCCTCGACGCCTATCGGCATCAGCCGGCCCTTTTTTAGCTCCTGCTCAATGGACTCATAGATCGCCTTGTTCTGACGGGAGGAATTCCCCGTCACGATGACGAAGAAATCGGTAAAAGTGGAGACTTCCCTGAGGTCGAGGACGACGATGTCTTCCGCTTTCCTGTCCTGACTGGTCTTGACAGAGAGCTTGACTTCGGGGGGGAGGCTCTTTCGGGTGAGCTTGGGGAGATTCTCTTTCGCCATTTTACTCCTGATAAAGGTTTTTTTTGCGGATGTATTCCTCTACCGGGCCCGGCACTAACCCGTGTATGGACCGGCCCTCCCTGAGCCGACGTCGGATGTCTGTCGCGGAGATGTCGAGGGCCTTGATAGGAACCAGGAATATCCGAAAACGGGCCAGCAGGTCGTCTCCGACAGAACCCGACCCGCTGCATTCGCCCATCTTGCTCGAATATCCGGAGGGGAGCACCTCCCGGGCCCTGGCCAGGTCGAACCCCGGCCGGCTGATGACGATGAACCGGCATTGTCCGAGAACCTCCCGGTAAGACTTCCAGGTCTCGATCTCGATGAAGGCATCAACCCCCAGGATGAAAAAGACCCAGGCGTCCGGATAGATGGCTTTGAGCTTATTCAGCGTGATGATGGAATAGGATTTCTCGCGGGCTCCGATCTCGAGCGGCGAGGCGACAAGGTGCGGGTGGGAGCGCACCGCCAGCTCGACCATAGCTAACCGGTCCTCAGGCGGGGCCATGCCCATCGTTTGTTTGTGCGGAGGGATGTAGGAAGGGATGAAGAGGACCTGGCTCAGGGCGAACCGCAGCCGCACTTCCTCGGCCGCCCGGACATGCCCCTTATGGACCGGGTTGAACGTCCCTCCCAGCAGGCCGATTCTCCGCCTCTCCATTACCTTACTCACTCGCTTCCTCGAGCGCAGCCAGCGTCTTGGCCATGGCGCCGACGAGCTCCTTGAGGCCCTTCTGCTTCAGCGCGGATATCGCAAAAAACGGGAGCTTGCGGCGGGCGGCTAAGCGCTTCACGGCCTCCAGCCGCTTCTTGTCCTGGGTAAGAAGGTCAATTTTATTCGCCACCAGGATCTGGGGCCGCTTGATCAGATCAGGGCTGTAAGAGTCGAGTTCTCCCATGACCACTCGAAAGTCCTTGACCGGGTCTCTCCCGCTATAGGGCGAGACGTCGATGACATGAACGAGTATTTTGGTCCGTTCGATGTGCTGAAGGAAACGGGTTCCCAGGCCGTGCCCCAGATGCGCCCCTTCGATTAGGCCGGGGATATCGGCCACGATGAAGCTTCTGTCAGTCCCTACATCGACGACGCCAAGAAGGGGGAACAGGGTTGTGAACGGGTAGTCGGCGATAACCGGCCTGGCCGCCGAAATCTTGGAGATGAGGGTGGACTTGCCGACGTTGGGAAAACCGACCAGCCCGATATCGGCGATGAGCTTGAGCTCGAGGATGAGCTCTTTCTCTTCTCCCGGAAAGCCGGGCTGCCATTCGCGCGGCGTTCTGTGGGTGGCCGTAGCATAGGTGGCGTTTCCTCGGCCTCCTTTTCCACCCTGGGCGGCGAGATATTTTTGGCCGGCCTGGAGGAAATCAAACAGCACCTCTCCCGTAGAAGCCTGTTTGACGACTGTTCCCACCGGGACTCTCAAGACGAGGTCTCCGCCTTTCTTCCCGGAGCGGTTCGAGCCTTCGCCGTGCGCGCCGTTAGGGGCGCGGTTGATGGGATGAAAGCGGAAATAAGAAAGAGAGCTCAACCCGGGTTCGGCCTCCAGGAAAATGCTTCCCCCGTCCCCGCCGCGGCCTCCGTCCGGTCCGCCCTTGGGGACTCCCCATTCCCGGCGGAAGCTGACGCATCCATTTCCCCCTCTGCCGGCTCGGAGCTCAACTCTGACTTGATCGATAAACATCAGCTCTGGGCCGGCCCCTCCTTCAGACAGAGAAGAGTACTGGCATTAGGACGCTTTTTCGGTAAAATGCGGAACCCGGTTTTTCCAACACCACTATGCCGGCAGGACGGAAACGAATTTCCCCCTGCTCCCTTTGTCGTCGAAACGGACGATCCCTTCGATCCGGGCATAAAGCGTATCGTCCTTGCCGCGGCTGACGTTAAACCCGGGCTTCATGGGCGTGCCCCGTTGACGGACGAGGATCGACCCGGCCTTGACCGACTGGCCGCTGAACCGCTTGACACCCAGCCGCTTGCCGCTGCTATCCCTCCCGTTTCGCGCGCTTCCGCTTGATTTCTTGTGGGCCATGCGAGGTCTCCTTTATTTTCCCTTCTTTTTTGGGGAGGGCTTGGCCGGCTTTTTTTCTTTCTCCGGCTTGGCGGCCGCGGCATTCTGCTTGGGCTTGGCTTCCTTTTTGCCCGGTTTCGGTGCCGCCGCCGCCTCAACTTTCTCGGCCTTGACGGGGGCTTCCCTGGGCTTCGGCTCGGGCTCGAACTTCTCCTCCGGAGGCAGGAGGGCGGCATCGGCGACGATGTTCAGTATCTTGACCCGCGTCAGCTCCTGACGATGGCCCCGCGTCCGTCTATACTGCTTACGCCGTTTCTTTTTGAAAACGAGGACCTTTTCCCCCTTGAAATCCTCGATGACTCCGGCTCTGACTGCGGCCTTTTCGATGAGCGGGGTCCCGATCAGGGTTTCCTTGTCGCCGGCGATAAGGAGCACCTGGTCAAACAGGGCCATCTTTCCCGCCCCGGCCGGGAGCCTCTCGACGCTGAGGACATCACCTACCTGGACCTTATACTGCTTTCCGCCTGTCTTGATGATCGCGAACATGGGTCTTCCTTAAAGACAATAATTGGGCCATAAATTTAACATACAGCGTCATTTCTGTCAAATAAGGCTCGGGTATGGATTCGTCAGCCCGCTCGTTTCCCCAGCGAGGAAACTCGCTCCGCATCCACACCCTTCGCCTTGGCCAAAAAGAGAATACAGGCAATTCTGATCTCGGGCGGGCTACCGCCGGCCTCTACCGGAACGCCAACCTTTATCCCCTCCTGATTGGTCAGGAGGGGAAGGGGAGGTTAATGGCCTCAGTTCATAGTCTTGGGGGCGTTTCGGAAATCAAAATTATCCCGAAACGCAAACCTCTTTTAGGCCTCCGTTCCTTGACATCCGGCTCCTTTTCCCCTACATATTAAAGACGAAACAGGATGGGCGGTTAGCTCAGCGGTAGAGCATCGGTTTTACAAGCCGGGGGTCGCAGGTTCGAGCCCTGCACCGCCCATTTCTCCTTATCCCCTATCGGGGTGATGTTTTCGGCCAAAAAATCACCCCCAGATTCACACCCGGGGGCTATTCCCTTCCGGAGCCCCTCGCCTCACTATAAAGCCCGAGGCTACCATTATGGACAAACAACCAGAGGCGTCTGCAGAAAAGCCGCCCTCAAAAAAGAGAAACAAACGAGCCCGGCAAAGAACCCCAAGTAGAGGAAAACAAAAAGAAATGGTGAACGGCCCGTCCGACGAAGCCCTGCGCGAGAGCGAAGAGAAATATCGCGCCGTCGTCGACAACGCCAATGACGGAATCGCCATAATCCAGGACCAGGTCATTCAGTTTGCCAACCCCCGGCTGGCAGGGATGGGAGGGTATACGCTGGAGGATATCATCGACCAGCCCTTTCTCCAATTCATAAGTCAGCAAGAGGTCCAGCGCGTTCAAGAACTCCACGACAGTCGGTTGGCCGGGGAGGTCGTCCCCAACAGTTACGAGGTGTACCTTCTCAAAAAAAACGGCGGTTCTCTTTTTGTCGAAGTCAACAGCAGTCTCGTCCCCTACCGGAACAGGACGGCGGTCCTGGCCATCATCCGCGATTCTTCCGCGAGAAAGCGGGCAGAAAAGATGAAAGAGTCCATCTTCCGGATCTCGGGAGCGGCCATCTCCTCAGATAACCTTGAGGAACTCCTCCAATCCATCCACTGCATCATCGCCGACCTGATGCCCGCCAACAACTTCTACATCGCGCTCTATGACCAGAGTACGGCCCTCCTGAGTTTCCCCTACTTTAGGGATGAGTACGACTCGACCCCGAACCCAAAGAAACCTGGCCGCGGCCTGACCGAGTATGTCTTGAGGACGGGGAAGCCGCTCCTGGCCTCGCCCGAGGTCTTCGCCCATCTGGAGAGCTGCGGAGAAGTGGAGTCCGTCGGCGCGCCGTCCATCGACTGGCTCGGAGTGCCGCTGAACATCGACGGCTGTACCATCGGAGTCCTCGTGGTTCAGACTTATACCGAAGGCGTCCGCTACGGCGAGGAAGAAAAGAACATCCTCAAGTTCGTCTCCGACCAAGTGGCCATGACCGTCTACCGGAAGAGGGCGGAAGCCCAAATTAGGGCCCAGCTACAGGAAAAGGACGTCCTCCTCAAGGAGGTCCACCACCGGGTCAAGAACAACATGCAGGTCATCTCTTCCCTCCTTAACCTCCAGTCCCGTCGCGTCCAAGACCCCGCCGTCTCCGAGATGTTCAAGGAGTCCCAGGGCCGCATCCGCTCGATGGCCCTCGTCCACGAGCGCCTCTACCAATCCTCTGACCTCTCCCGCATCGAATTCTCTGAGTATCTCCGTAACCTCGCCATTCACCTCTTTCACTCCTACCTGGCCGACTCCTCGCGCATCCGCCTGAGGATCGACGCCGAAGAGGTATTCTTAAACATCAACACGGCCATCCCCTGCGGCCTGATCGTCAACGAGCTCGTTTCGAACGCGCTCAAGCACGGTTTTCCGGAGGGCCGGAAAGGCCGGCTGGATATCGACCTTCATCGGGTAGCGGGTAACGGTTACCTGCTGCGGGTGAGGGACGACGGGGTGGGGTTTCCGGAGGGGCTGGACTTCCGCAAGGCAGAGACCCTGGGCCTGCAGATCGTCAACACCTTGGTCGATCAGGTCGACGGCCGGCTGGATCTCGACCGCGAAGAAGGCACCGCCTTCCGGCTCGAATTCAGCGAGCTCCCCCGGAAAAAAAGCAACTAGGCATGGACAAGATCCGCATCCTGATCGTCGAGGACGAAAACCTGGTGGCCCGGGATATCGAGAATATGGCCGTCAGCCAGGGCTACGAGGTCTGCGGCATCGCCTCCACAGGCGACCAAGCCATCGAGATGGCCGCCCAATTCCAGCCCGACCTCGTCCTCATGGATGTCATCATCAGGGGCTCGCTCGACGGGATCTCCGCCGCCGAAAAGATCTGGGAATCCTACCGCATCCCGGTCATCTATGTCACCGCGTATGCCGATGAGCTCACCCTAAAGCGGGCCAAGATCACCGAGACCTTCGGCTACATCCTCAAGCCGTTTGATGAGCGCGAACTCAAGATCGCCATCGAGATGGCCTACTATAAATCGCGCATGGGAATGAAGCTCCGGGAAAGGGAGGAGTGGCTCTCCGCGGTGCTCAAGAGCATCGGGGACGGGGTTATCGCCACCGACAAGAGCGGCACCATCACCTTCATGAACCCTCTGGCCGAGCGCCTGACGGCCTGGCGTCAGGAGGAGGCCCTGAGGCAGCCGCTCCGGGAGATCTTCCGGACTGTGGTATCCCGGGAGGGAGACGAGCCCGAGATCGTCCTCTGGGCCAAGAACGGGAAAAAGTTCTCGATCGAAGAGGCCAACACGCCGATGAGCGACGGCCGTCACAATTCCAGCGGCCACGTCCTCGTCTTCCGCGATATCAGCGCCCGCAAGAGCGCCGAGAAGGAACTCAAAGAGAGCTGGGAAAAACTCCATCAGGCGCTCGAAGGAACCATCCAGGCCATGGCTCTGACGATCGAGATCCGCGACCCCTATACGGCGGGACATCAGCGCCGGGTGAGCAAGCTGTCCTGCGCCATCGCTCAGGACCTGGGCATGTCTGAATTTCAGGTCGAGGGTCTCCGCGTCGCCGGCGACATCCATGACATCGGCAAAATCTACGTCCCGGCCGAGATCTTGAGCAAGCCGGGACAGATCACGGCTATCGAGTACGGAATTATCAAGACCCATCCGCAGGTCGGGTTCGACATCCTCAAGACCATCAAGTTCCCCTGGCCGGTGGCTCAAATCGTCCTGCAGCACCATGAGCGCCTGGACGGCTCCGGATATCCGCTCGGCCTGACCGGCGACCAGCTCCTCAAAGAATCCCGGATCCTGACCGTGGCCGATATCGTGGAAGCCATGTCCTCCCACCGTCCCTACCGACCCGCCCGAGGCATCGACAAGGCCCTCGCCGAAGTCACCCAGAACAAGGGCCGCCTTTATGACACCGATGCCGTGGACACCTGCGTCAAGCTTTTCCAGGAGAACCGCTTCCACTTCGTCGAAGAACCGCGGACCTGATGGGAAAGCGCCCCCGACGGGATTTGAACCCGTGTTGCCGCCTTGAAAGGGCGATGTCCTAGACCGAGCTAGACGACAGGGGCGAATGGGGCATATGGTGAGCCGTGCTGGACTCGAACCAGCGACACCCGGCTTAAAAGGCCGGTGCTCTCCCTCTGAGCTAACGGCCCCCAGAAAATAGACTTATATTTATAAAGGAACAGAGAAAAAAGGTCAATATCAGGTCGAGTCGGGCAGCGGCCTTAGGCGACTGGCGCGAACTTGACGATGATCCAGCGGCCTCGCCGGGTGAGGTTGGCGGCGTCGTCCTTGAGCTCGTACCTTCTCAGGTTAAAGCGGTAGGTCGTGACCTGACCATCCTTGCCAGTAACCTTGACATCGACATCCTTCGTGTGGACCGTTCCCGCCAGGTCCATGATGTTGGCCACCTCGCCGGCACCCAGAGAAAAGATGGAGGTATCTTTTTCTCTCTGGGCCGCCGCTTTGGCTTCGTTGTAGTCCCTCTGGAGCTGTTTGTGGATTTCTCGTTCCTGGTCGAACTTGGCCTGCATCTCCTCCACTTTGTTCTTGGCCGCGGCCCTGGCGCCACCGGTCCGGGCGGATTTCTGCTCTTCTTGGGCGCCGTAGAGAGCATCCTCCGCGTCCATCACCGGGCCGACGTGTTCTTCGAGTTTCTTCTTAAACTCCAGCTCCGCTTTACCCAGCTCCACCAGGTTAGTCGGCTCGATCTTCTCTTCGCTCACGCTCACGATTTGCCAAGACGCCGCGTCAATCGAGATGGGCTCGACGGCCATGGTGGACATCGTTGTCGTATCCTTCAGGGAGATGGCGTGGAAATAGGCCCCCAGCAGGCTTTTCTCGGGAGTCGATTTGCAGCTCTGCAGGCTGACAACGATGAACAGCGCAGCCACGGCAGCAAGGACAATAATACCCTTTCTTCTCATAATCTCCTCCTTCCGGCAAAAGATATCTATATTCTCCCCGAATTGTACTTTTTTTTCAAGTCAAAAAGCAAGCCCCAAAATCAACCCCTCTAAAATTTTATCGGACCGATTTTTTTTGTTGACAAAGCCCCCTTTTGTTTTTTAGAATCGAGTGTAATTATAAGGTATTTCATAGTATTCCGATAATTCTTATAGTTACGCTAGGTTTTGATTGATGCAGGATTTGCTGAGCCCCTTGTCCCTCGTTCCACACATCTTGTAATTACACTTTTTTTTCTCAAAGCGGAGGCATTTGGCGCATATGGCGGGTGCTAGACGGGTCCCGACGGCTTTCCTTCACCTTTCTGGTCTCCCCTGCCTTTCCCCGCACATCCCCCGTTTCTCTCTCCATAGATCGAATATCGGATAAAGGAGGATTCATGAAAATCCAGAGAAAGGTCAAGTACGAAGAGGAGCTGGACCGGACGTTCTCGGAAGTCATCAAGACCATGTCCGGGGACAACGAGCTCGATCATTGCATCCAGTGCGGGACCTGCAGCTCCTCCTGCCCGATGTCCGTGTACATGGACTATCCGCCGCGGAAGATCATCGCCATGGTCAAGAACGGGTTCAAGGAAGAAGCCCTGCGGAGCTTCACCATCTGGCTCTGCCCTTCCTGTTACACCTGCCAGGTGCGCTGTCCCGCCAAGATCAAGATCACCGACGTCATGTATGCGCTCAAGCGGCTGGCCATCCAGGAAAAGGTCTATCCG
>Ga0153916_10000884_pt1 | contig 20850 bp, 12 predicted proteins | sample Opewatmetagenome_FD_109642 | JGI IMG/M metagenome (GOLD analysis project Ga0153916, IMG submission 109642) | Freshwater wetland microbial communities from Ohio, USA - Open water 3 Core 3 Depth 4 metaG | ecosystem: Environmental > Aquatic > Freshwater > Wetlands | place: USA: Ohio, Lake Erie...
GCCGTCAGGTCGGCCACTTGGCCGGCTCGGCTGGCCCCCGGGATGGCCACCACGGCCTCGCCGTGAAACGAGATGAGCCAAGAGAGGGAGACTTGGGCGGGTGTCGCTTCGTACTTCGAGGCGATGCGGCGAAGGGACTCGATGACGGGACGGCTTTTTTCGAGACCCTTGGGCTTGAACGCACTCATATATTTTCGGAAACCCGACCGGCTCCTGATGAGCGCTGGATCATCGTGGAATTTCCCGGTGAGCAAGCCCTGGGCGAGCGGCGAGTACGCGATGATCGAGATCCCGAGCTCTGTGGCCGTCTCGAGGACTCCGTTTGCTTCGATCCTCCGGTCGAGGAGGTTGAAGCGGACTTGATTCGAGACAAGCGGGAGCCCCGACTTCTGGAGTTCCCGATGGGCCCTTTCCATTTGCCTGCGGGAAAAATTGCTGACTCCGACATAGCGGACCTTCTTTTCGTGGACGAGTCCGGCCATGGCCCTGGCCTGAGATTCGATGGAAGAAAGGGAATAGGGATTGTGGATCTGGTGAAGGTCGATAGGGAAGGGGGCCAGGTTTCTGAGACGGATATCGATCGTCCGAGGGAGCGACGAAGCCCGCCGGAGGACCGGGTTCCACTTGGTGGCGATGATGACATCCCCGGAGGATCTCCCCAGGCTCACGAGGCCACTGGCCAGGGCCTTCTCCGATTCCCCTTTGCCGTAGGCCTCGGCGGTGTCGAACCAGTTGATACCTCCGGCAAGGCTTTGCGAGATGATCTGGCGGATCTCGGCATCGTCGAGGACTGCCCAGTAATTGCCGAAAAGGCCCTGGCCTTTGGCGAACTGCCAGCAGCCCAGACCAACCGGAGTCACCATGAGGTCTGATGGGCCCAGCCGGCGGAGAGGCGGCGAGATGGCCATGCGAGCTCCTTTTATTTCAACTTTTCCTGGCCCTTGAACTCCCGATGGAGGCTGAAATACATAAGGGTATCCTTGTCTTCCTCGCTGAGCTTCCCTTGGACCAGCCGGGACAGGAGCTCCCCCAGGCCGGGGCCGAGCATGAAGCCCTGCCCGCACATTCCTACGGCCAGGATGAGACCCGGGACTTCGGCCGTCTCTCCGACGATGGGCAGTCCGTCCGGGGTCATGGGATAGAGGCCGCGCCATGTCCGGCGAACCCTGAGGTTCATGAGACGGGGGATGATCCCGACCATGCGCTTGGCCACCATGGGAAGGAAAGAGCTGGTCTCCCGCACATCCAGGCCCCAGATCGAAGGGGAGGGCGTGATGCAGAAAATGACCTGGCCGGTGTCGTGCTGATAGAAATAATAATTGGCCGAGCCTTCGATGGGCCGGATGTCGACGATCATGGGCTCGAGGAACCGGGTCACGGGCTCGGTGACCGCGGCCTCGTGGGAGTCCGGACGCACCGGGACTTCGAGGCCGGCCATCCGGGCCACTTCCGCGCCGAGGGGGCCCGCCGCGTTGACGACGTAGCCCGCCCAGTACTCCCCCTTGTCTGTCGTTACGCCGGTCACCCGGCCCCCGGCGAGGAGCAGTCCCGAGACCCTTTCGTTGAACCGGAATTCGGCGCCAAGCTGCTTAGCCCTGCGATAAAAGGCGTGGACCGCCAGAAGGGGCGAGGCGTTGCCGTCGTTGGGCGCGAGTGTCCCGCCGATGAGGCCGTCGGGATTGATGTCGGGAATGACGTCGCAGAGTTCCCCGGCGTCGAGCCAGTCGATTTTGAGGCCGTGGGATTTCTGGAACGGAAGGAGGCCTTTCAGGGCCTCTTCCTCTTCGTCACGGTAGGCGACGAAGGCGTAACCGCCCTTATGCCATTCAATCTTGTCCCCGAACCGCTCTTCCCAGGTGGCGAAAACTTCGAGGCTTCGGAGGCTGATGCGGATTTTGGCCGGGTCGGAATGGGTCGCCCGGAGCCCCCCGATGGCCCGCTTGTTGGACCCCTGGCCGACGCTCGGGAGCTCGTCGATGACGAGGGGCCTGAGGCCCGCCTCGGCCAAGGAAAGCGCGGCCGGCACTCCGACGCTCCCGGCGCCGATGATGATCACGTCGTAGGACCTATTCCCGGCCATCGTCCTTCGCTTCCCCTTCGGTGAGCCCGGTGAAGACGCCGAGCGGGACTTCGATGAACAGGGGCCGATTCGGCTGGTCGATGATTTCGGATTCGGGAACCCCTTCCTCACGGAACAAGCGGTGGAGCAGGGGCGTGCAGGTCTTGGCGCCGCAGGATCCCATGCAGGTTCTCGTCAAAGCCTTGATCTCGTTGATGTCGCGCGAGCCCTCGCGGATGAGCCTCCGGATTTCGACGGCCGTCACCCGTTCGCACCGGCAGATGATCGCGTCGTCGGTTGTCCGTTCGACGTAGAGTCCCATGGGCTCGCTCGCTTTTTCCGGTTGGAGGCGAATCCCGGCGATCTTCTTGGCGTATTCCTTGGGAGCCCGGACCTTGATGATCACCGTCCGGTCGTTGGCCTTCAGGGCCCTGACCGCGGCGACCTCGACCCGGCCCAGAGCCTGGCCCTCTGTGTCCTCAACGACGACCTTGTCTCCCGCCTTGAGCGTCTCCTTCAGGAACTCGAGGGGGACGGCCACCGTCGGGAATTCCGCGTCCTTGCGATAATCGACCATGGTGATGGCCAGGCCCGGGCAGATGGCGACGCACTTTTCGCAGCCCGTGCAGCCCTTGCCATCCTTGTTCGCGATAAACTCGGGCAGCTTCCTGATATCGGTCCGGTCGATGTCGATGAGCCTGTTGGGACAGACGGCTGCGCACGGGTCGCAGGGAATTTCTTGGTTGCAGTGGAGGACTGGGAAAACGCCACTTTCTGAGGCCGGGACCGGTTCAGGCAGGGTTCTCCCCGGCTTGGACTTCAGGATGTCTGCCGTCCTGTACCAGTCTTCGGAGATCCCTCCGATATCGTACCCCAGCGCCCGGGCAACTTCGAGCCCCCGGATTTTGCCGGAAAAGATGGCTGCGGAGGCTTCGGCGATTTCTTCCGCGTCCCCGGCGGCGAAGGCCGTCAGGCCGAACTCCCGGGCCTTTTCGTAGAACTCGTTGACCGGGTCGAGACCGACCGCGATGAGGAGAGTGTCGCAGGCGAAGGACTTCTCCGTTCCGGGGACGAGCTTGAAGCGCTCGTCGACCCCGGCGACCGTCACGGATTCGACGGTCTCTGTTCCATTAGCGCTGAGGACCGTGTGCGAGGTGTAGATCGGGACCCCCAGCCGGGCGAGCTTGTCGCGATGGACTTTGTAGCCGCCGCATTCGGGCATGACCTCGACCAGGCCGACGACTGAAATCCCGGCCTGAAGGGCGTGGTAGCCGGCGATGAGCCCGACATTGCCGCCTCCGACGATAAAGAGACGGTCCGTTGGCTTGACAAGGTCGCGGTTGACGAGAGTCTGGAAGGCCCCAGCCCCGTAGACGCCGGGCAGCGTGTTCCCCGGGAAGGCCAGGTTTTTTTCGCGGGCGCCCGCCGCGACGAGCAGGACTTCAGGCGAGACAAGGACATATTTCCGCCCCTCGACGAGGACGCCGACCTTCTTATCACAGTAGACGGCCACGGCCGCGCTCTGGAGCCAGACCCTCAGGCTGGGAAGGGCGCGGACCTCATTCTCTAGCCGTGTGGCGATGTCAATACCCCGAGTGCCCGCATAGACGGCGTCGATCGAGCCGAAAAAGCGATGGGTCTGGAGAATGAGCTTCCCCCCCAGACGATGCTTATCGTCGATGAGGAGGGCCTCGATCCCGCGCCGGCCGAGCTCGATCCCGGCGGACAGGCCAGCCGGACCGCCGCCGATGATCAGAACGGGGACGCGGACCTCCTCAACCTCCTTGAACAGTGAGGACGGGTCGCCTCCGGGATCGACCTCTGGGAGGACCGGTAGCCCGTCCACGGGCTCCACACGGACACCCGGCCGGACGAGCTCCATGCAGGACTTCACCGGGATTCCGTCGGCCAGGACCAGACATTGAGAGCACTGGCCGTTGGCGCAGAAGATGCCCTGGGCGGCTCCGTCCTTGGCGTGGTGGCCGAAAATCCGGACTCCGTTGGCGAAGAGGGCGGAGGCAATGGTCTCTCCCTCGCGGGCCGAGAGCGCCCGGCCCTGCCACGTGAAGGACATCTCTCGGCGGGGCGGGAGGGGCAGGATGGGGTGCTCACCGATGCGGAACACGGAGGCGCTAAGCTCCTTCCAATCCCGTTGGAGAGATCATGAGGGGATTCATCGTTCGCGCGATCGGCCTCGCAAAGGGCGCTATTATAGCACATCGTAATCCGGGAGGCCATGTCTCCCCTGACTTGTCAAATCCGGCGTGGGTTGATACGATGACCGGAGGCCGCCTGGGTGGCCATTTAAAAAGGAGGACCGATGAAAATCTCTTTCCGGGTTCTCGTCATTCTGTCCGCGTCGGGCCTGATGCTGGCCCAGGCCCCTGAGAGGACGCAGAAGCCCGTCCTGCACGGTCGGAACTGGGTGGCCATTACCGGAAAGCCCTTGGCCGCGACAGCCGGGGCCATGATCTTCGCGAAAGGCGGGAATGCCGTGGACGCGGCCTGCGCCATGCTGGGGGCCGTCTGCACCATGCACGATGTCCTGAGCTGGGGAGGGGAAACCCAGGCCCTGATCTACAACCCGAAAACGGGAAAGGTCCTCGGCATCAACGCCTTAGGCGTTGCGCCTACGGGAGCGACGGCGGAGTTCTATAAGAGCAAGGGCTTTGAATACCCGCCGGCCGAAGGACCGCTTTCGGCCGTCACGCCGGGGACGCCAGGAGGACTCATCACCATGCTGGCCGAGTTCGGCACGATGAGCCTCAAGGAAGTGCTCGGGCCGGCCATCCAGATGGCCGACGGCTATCCCATCGAGAAGGAGCTTTGCGACAGAATCGAGAGGGATAAGGCAAAGATCAAGCAGTGGCCCTTTTCGAGAAAAGTCCTCCTGCCCCATCTTGGAGAAGCCTGGGAAGCGCCCAAGGCGGGTGAGGTCTTCCGCCAGCCCGACTTGCTCGCGACTCTGAGAAAGCTTGCCGAGTCCGAGGAGAAGGCGTTGGCTCAGGGAAAGGGACGCAAAGAAGCGATTTATGCGGCCTATGACCGCTTTTACAAAGGCGACATCGCCCGCGAGTTTGTACGGGGCACGTCGGAGGTCGGCGGGCTCATCACCCTGGACGACCTGGCGAAGTGGAAGGTCTTTATAGAGGAGCCGGTCTCTACGAGCTACAAAGGGATCGAAGTGTACAAGCTGACGAGCTGGGTTCAGGGACCGGTGATGCTCCAGGCCCTGAACATGCTCGAGCCCATGAACCTCAAGTCTATGGGCTATAACAGCGCGGAGTACATCCATGCGCTCTACCAGGTCATGAACCTGGCCTTCGCCGACAGGGACTTCTACTACGGCGACCCGTATTTCCCGCCCCAAGAGCCGCTCAAGGGCCTGCTTTCCAAGGATTATGCCAAGGAGAGGTCCAAGCTGATCAACCTGGAACGTAATGACCCGGACGCGGGGCCCGGAGACCCGTACCCCTTCGAGGGCAAAAAGAATCCCTATCTCGGCGAACTCGAAAAGTGGTCTTCCTGGGGAAAAGAAAAGACAGCGTCACTGAGGGAGGATGAGGCCGCTTCTCTCGAGCAGACATTCCGGACGGGCACGACGTCCATCGAGGCCGCGGACAAAGAGGGCTGGGTCGTCTCGGTCACGCCGAGCGGCGGCTGGATTCCGTGCGTCATCGCCGGGGCGACGGGCGTCGGAATGAGCCAGCGTGCCCAGAGCTTCGTCCTCGACGCCTACAAGAATCCGTTCAACGTCATCGAGCCCGGAAAGCGGCCCCGGGCGACCTTGACACCGGGCCTGGCCTTGCGCGACGGGAAGCCCTATTTGTCGTTCGCGGTCCAGGGCGGGGATACCCAGGACCAGAACCTTCTTCAGTTCTTCCTCAACGTCGTTGAATTCGGGATGAACGTCCAGCAGGCGTGCGAGGCGGCCAACTTCACAAGCTTCCAGATGCACGATTCCTTCAACCTTCACAAGTCGCTCGCGGGCAGGCTCGAGATCAACGAGAAAGTCCCCCAGGCCGCGCGCGACAAGCTCAAGTCCATGGGCTACTCCCTGTCTGTCAGAAAATATACGTCCGGCCCCATCAATGCGATATTCTTCGACCTCGCGCACGGCACCTTCTGGGGAGGGAGCAGCAACTACGGCGAGGACTACGGCATCGCCTGGTGAAGCCTCCGGTCTGTTAGGGATGTCGACTGGCAGGTTGACTCCGAAAGGGCGAAGTCATATATTTAGGAAGCCGCGTCGCGCGGGACGATGAGCCCCAAGCGACGATTGACTCTGTCCGCGGCCTGGACGGGACCGATGCCCGCGAAAGCGGGTACGGGATAAGCTGGATAAGGAGGGTTGGGTTGAGGACTCTTCTGGTTCCCGGGCTAATTCTTTCAAGCTTTTTGTTGCTGGCGCTCATCGGCTCGGGCTCCGCCGGCAGGCCCGGGCCTGAGTCAAGAACCGTCAGATTCCCGCCGGCTTCCCATCCCAACGCTCATTACATTTCTAACCGCCCGCCCCTCACGGTCAGTCCGCTTGTGAAGCTCCCGATCGGGTCCGTCGAGCCCAGGGGCTGGCTCCTCAGCCAGCTCCAGCTCATGAGGGACGGCTTCACGGGCCACCTGAATGAGATCAGCCAGTTCCTGAAGGATGACAGCGGCTGGATCACGCTCAAGGCAAGGGGATGGGAAGAACTCCCGTACTGGCTCAAAGGATACGGCGACCTCGGCTACCTCCTTAAGGATCCCGGCATCCGCAAGGAGACGGAACGCTGGCTCAACTACGTTCTCAAGTCCCAGCAACCGGATGGCTACTTCGGCCCGGCCGACAACAAGGCGGCCTCCGACCTCTGGCCGAACATGGTCATGCTTTCCGCCCTGCAAAGCTACTACGAGGTCACGGGCGACCGCCGCGTCATCTCCCTTTTGAGCCGCTATTTCCAGTACCAGTACCATATCCCAGTCGAGAACCTGCTCCCGGGGAGCTGGCAAAAGCTCCGGGGCGGAGACAATCTCGAGAGCGTCTACTGGCTGTTCAACAGGACGAGCGAGAATTTCCTTATCGACCTCGGCCGCCGGATCTTCGAGCGGACGTCGGACTGGACCTCGCCCATCCTGACCCCGGACCGGGATAAGAACTGGGCCGAGAGTGGCTATTACCACGGGGTTAATATCACCATGGGCATCCGCCAGCCCTCGGTGTACTACCAGCAGTCCAGAGAGTGGAAATATCTCGACGCAGTCGATCGCAACTATCGCCAGGTCATGGACGAGTACGGGCAGCAGCCCGGCGGAATGTTCGGGGCCGATGAGAACATCCGGCCCGGGAAGGCCGACCCCCGCCAGGGCGCCGAGACCTGCTCCATGGTCGAGTTCATGGCCAGCTTTGAATCGCTCCTCAAGATCACCGGCGATCCTGTCTGGGCCGACAGGTGCGAGGAGATCGCCTTCAATTCCTTGCCCGCGTCCATGACGCCCGACCTCAAGGCCCTCCATTACCTGACGGCGCCCAACCTCGTTTCATGCGACAGCTCGGGAGAACACGATTTCCAGAACCGCGGGACCCTCGTCTCCTACGACCCCTGGAACTACCGTTGCTGTCAGCACAACGTCGCCTTCGGCTGGCCATATTTCGCCGAGCACCTCTGGATGGCCACGTCGGACAACGGCCTAGCCGCGGTCCTCTATGCGCCCTCGGCCGTCAACGCCATGGTGGGAGATGGAGCCAAGGTCGCGATCATTGAGGAGACGTTTTATCCGTTCGGGGACCACGCGGACTTCACGGTCGGGACTGAACGGCCGGTCGAGTTCCCCCTCTATCTCAGAATCCCGGGCTGGGCGTCACAGGTCCGGATTGAGGTCAACGGCCGGGAGGTCGGCGGCGAGTTCGCCGGCGGGGATTATGCCGTCCTCAAGCGCCTCTGGAGGCACGGGGACCAGGTCCGCCTAGAATTCCCGATGAAGCTCAAGGTCACATCCTGGCCCCGGATCGGCAACGCCGTTTCCGTCCAGAGGGGGCCGCTCTGGTATTCCCTGCGAATTGGGGAAGAATGGAAGCGCTACGGCGGGACGGACGCCTGGCCAGCCTACGAGATCGTCCCGACGACAGAATGGAATTTCGGCCTACTCGTGAACCCGGCCAACCCCGGGGCCACAATCCGGGTAGCGTCCCAGAAAACGCCGGCTTACCAGCCGTTCGCGCCGGCGGCCGCGCCGGTAGTCCTGAAGGCCAGGGCCCGAAGGGTTCCCGGGTGGCAGGCCGAAGGCCGGATGGCCGGCCCAGTCCCGATGAGCCCTGCCGAGGCGGACGGGCCCGCAGAAGAAATCGATCTCATCCCCATGGGCTGCGCGAGGCTCAGGATTTCCGTTTTCCCGACGGTCAGGAAATAACCCGGCCGGGCTGTCCGGTCATCTTCAAAAGAAGAAGGAGGTCAACGTGATCAAAGAGTTTAGAGAATTCGCGATGCGCGGGTCCGTCCTGGACATGGCCGTGGGCATCATCATCGGCGCGGCCTTCGGGGCCATCGTCTCATCGCTCGTCTCCGACGTTTTGATGCCGCCTATCGGACTCCTCCTCGGGAAGGTCGATTTTACCAACCTGTACGTCGTCCTCTCGGGAGGGACGCCCGCGGCCCCGTACGCGTCGCTCGCCGCCGCTCAGCAGTCCGGGGCGGTCACCCTCAATTACGGGCTGTTCATCAACAAGATCATCAGCTTCCTGATCGTCGCCTTCGCCCTGTTCCTGGTAATCCGGAGCATGAACAGGATGACGAAGAAAGCCGCGGCGGTTCCCGCCGAGCCGACGACCAAGGAATGCCCGTTCTGCTTCACCATGATCCCGATCAAGGCCGTCCGCTGCCCGAATTGCACTTCGGAACTCCGCAAGTAGGCCGACACCACGAACTCCTCAATCGGGAATTCAGCTTCCCGCGTGAAGAGGTGCGGTGACGGCTGTGGCCCCGGTCGGTCCAAAGCCGTCTGCGGGATGTCCAGGACATGACGGTAGGGGAGTGGTCCACTTTCCCATGGAGGTGACGGGCGATGAGCGCCATTCGAAGAAAAGGTTTTTTGATCTTTTTCGTCTCGACCGTTTCGATCGCGGCCCGGACTCTGCCGGGGCAGGAGCCCGACAAGGCCCGGACGGCCTCCCTCCGGAATCCGCCCGAATATACGGCGCATCTTGTCGGCCATGCCCACATCGACCTGAGCTGGCTCTGGCGGTGGGAGGAGACCGTCAATGATGTCGCCGTCCAGACTTTCAAGGGCACACTGGCCCAGATGGCCAAGCTCCCCGGCTTGACCTTTGCCCAGAGCCAGGCGTCCGTCTACGAGGCCATGGAAAAGAACTTCCCGGGCCTCTTCGAAGAGATTCGAGGGAAGGTGCGCGAGGGGACGTGGGTTCCCGTGGGCGGGATGTGGGCCGAACCCGACCTCAACATGCCCGACGGGGAGGCCCTGGCCCGCCAGCTCCTCTACGGGAAGCGCTATTTCCTGGACAGGTTCGGAGTGGACGTCACCGTCGGCTGGAATCCGGACGCGTTCGGCCACAACTGGCAGCTCCCCCAGATCCTAAATAAGGCGGGAATTCGCTATTACGTCTTTGAGAGGTGCGCCCCGGAAAAGACGCCATTTTTCTGGTGGGAAGGGAAGGACGGCTCTCGCCTTCTCGCCCACGTTCCTCAAGGCTGGTACCTGGTCAGCCTGAGAGGAGGCCTTAGCGACGTCCTCAAAGATGCCGCGACACAGACCCCCGTTAAGGACTTTCTGATCCTCTACGGAGAGGGCGACCACGGCGGCGGGCCCCGGGATTCCGACGTGGCGGCCATCGGGAAATTTAGGGACGACCCGGGCCAGCCGAAGATGGTCTTTTCGAGTCCGGAGGCCTTTTTCAAAAAAATCGAAGCCTCGGGGGTGGAATTCCCCGTCGTTCGCAAGGAACTCAATTTCACGTTTCCGGCCTGCTACACGACCCAGGCTGCAACCAAGAAGTGGAACAGGACGGCTGAGAGTCTCCTCCTCCAGGCCGAACGGTTCTCCGCCCTGGCCGTGTCGTCCGGGTTCCGGGACTATTATCCCGAGCGGGACATCGACGAAGCCTGGAAGATTGCGCTTCGCAACCAGTTTCATGACATCCTGGATGGCTCGAGCATCGGTCCCGTCTATGAGGAGTCCGGGCGATATTACAGGGAGGCCGCTTCACGGGCCCAGCGGGCCCTGGACTTCTCCCTGAAGACCATCCTGAGCATGGCGGACACGCGAGGAACGGGAGTCCCGGTCGCCGTTTTCAACCCGCTCTTCTGGGAGAGGACGGATCCGGTCACCGCGGAGGTCGTCGTACCCGGCTCGCCGCAATCCTTGAAGATCTTTAGCCCCCAGGCGGAAGAAATTCCTGCCCAGATCCTGGAGAGAAATACCGGCCAGAACGAAACGCATTTCCGTTTAATATTTCTGGCTGAAAAGGTGCCCTCGTTCGGATACAGGATCTACAGGGCCATCGCTTCGGAAAAGCCGGCCAAACCGGCCGGGCCCTCGCTCACTGTGAGATCCCGCGCGCTGGAGAACGGATTTTTGCGGGTGGAGCTCGACGCGAGGGCCGGTTGGATCAAGAGCCTCTATGACAAGCGCGCCAAGAGAGAGGTTCTTTCCGGCCCGGGAAACGTGCTCCAGTCCATCCTCGACGAGCCGGAATCCATGTCCGCCTGGGAACTGGGCCTCAAGGGCGAACCCGTGAACCTGGGAGCCTCCGGGGCGGCGGCCCGGGTCATCGAATCCGGGCCGGTCAGGGGTGTTATTCGAATCACGACGCCTCTCGGGAACTCAATTTTCGAGCAGGATCTGACGCTCTGGGCGGGAGTCGCCCGGGTCGACTGCCGGATGAGGCTCAACTGGCAGGAGCGGAACCTGATGATCAAGGCCGCTTTTCCCCTCAACCTCAAGTCCGGCCAGGCGGAATTCGAGATTCCTTACGGTTCCGTCACCCGCCCGACGGACGGCACGGAGGTTCCCGCCCTGCGATGGGTTGATGTTTCCGATCCGGCTTCCGAGGCTGGCCTGAGCCTTCTCAGCGGCTGCAAGTACGGATTCGACGTCAAGGGGACGACGCTCCGGATGTCGATTGTCCACGGGGCCACGTCTCCGGACCCCGAAGCCGACCGCGGCTGGCAAGAGCTCGTCTACTCGGTCTACCCACACACGGGCACGTGGAGGGAGGCCGACACGATCCGGCGGGGTTACGAGATCGCGAACGACCTCATCGTCAGGACAGAGATGTCCCATAAGGGGACTCTGCCTGCGGAACAATCGTTCGTCAGGGCATCCCCTTCGAATATCGTGCTGTCCGGCTTCAAAATGGAGTCCGGGTACAACAGCCGACATATCATCATCAGGCTTTATGAGGCTTTTGGGCGGAAGACGGAGGCCAGGGTCTCGTTCCCCTGGCCGGTCGAGGCCGAGGAAACCGACCTCATCGAACGGCCGGTCAAGGGGACCGGTTTGCGCGTGGCGTCAGGTGAGGACAACGGGATCGTCGTCCCGATGAAGCCCTACGAAATCAAGACCCTAAGAGTGGCTCGCAAATAGTCGCCAGACAGGCTCAGAACGCTTCCTGTACCGTCATGTAGAAACCTGTCGAGGCCTTGCCCCAGGCGAAGTCGAGGCGGAGGTTTGTTCCCTCCCTTGAGTCGAGCTTGTATCTGAGACCGCAGCCCAGGGAATACTTGAGGCGGTTGAGTTTGATGTCCCGAATTGTCGGGCCGACATCTCCCAGTCCAGCGAAGCCGACCGCGCCGAACCGCTTCCAGACGGGAAGCCTGTACTCCGCTTGGAAGGCCAAAAGGGCCTTATCCCGATACTGGCCGCCGTAGTTCCCTCTCATCACCGATGCCCCGCCAAGCATGGATAGCTGATAAAACGGCGGGCTTCCGCCCATATTCCGGATGTAGACTTGAAAGGCCAGGACGTGAGTCGATAAAACCGGGACGTATGTCCTTAAGTCCAGTTTTGACGTTGAATAATGGTAATCGCTCCCGATCGGGGCACCGAAGAAATCCGCCGCGAATTGCAGATAGCTTCCCCGGCGGGGGAAAAAGAGATTATCCCTGTTGTCCCAGTTGACGCTCAGTCCCAGACCGGAGATGACGCCGCCCGTGCTTCCTGGAATATCTCCCTGGGAGAGCAACCCTCCCGGCTTGACCTTCTGGATTAGAGTCTTTTGCAGTTGATACTGGATCCCGCCGAAAATGCTTCCTACGACCTTCCTCTTGACTGACAACTGGAGGCCCAGGGTTTCGGGCGTATAGACTTCCTCCGCGGTCAGAGGGACGTCGTTCCCGATCCCGTAAAATCTCTGCGGAAAGCGCTCGAATCTCAAGGTCGCGCCCAGGATGAAGGAGTTCTTCGAGAGATAGACTTCGGGCTTGAGTTGGAGCTGAACCTGGTTGTTCATGGTGTAGACCATCAGCAGCCAGAGCGACGAGGGGCGCGTATTTCCCTTGTCCCGGCCGAAGCGGTAATTTAGGACGCCGCCGACGCCCAGGGCCAGCCGGGTTTCGGGCGTGTAATAAATGATGGGAAGGAGCAGGACGCGCGGCTTGAATTTCTTATCCGCTCCGGGCTCCTGAGTTTGGGCCGCCCGGGACGCGGAGGTTTGAGCGACGGCTGCCGCGGCCGCGATCAGGAGGAGAGAGGATAGGGTCGTCCTGAACGCAGTATGCCAAAAGGGTCGAGGGGGACTACGGCGGATGGTTGTCAGAGTCCCGCGGCCCATCATCTCCATTTACTGATGTCCCGACATTAAGGTCCCCTATCATACCGCCTCGGTCCGCAAATGTAAACAAATGGCGCCGTTCCGGCTGGAGGCCCGTCCTTGAGCGGAGTGCCGATTCCGAATATCCCGCCGGAAGGAACGGCCGATGACTCCGAAAGAAAGGCTGGCCCTGGCCATGGAATTAACGGTCCCCGACCGCGTCCCCGTCATGTGCCAGATGAGCATCGGCCACATGCTCATCCGGACGGGCCATTCGCCCTCTGAATTCTGGCACTCGGCGGCCGCGCTTACAGGAATTCAAGGGCTGACGTCAGTCGCCAAATTTCTATTGTCTGGGACGGAGGTCCTGGATTATAATACGCGCTCTTGATCCCCAAGCGTCAGATGGCCAAGGTTGCGCGTCGATGGACATCGCCGCCCGGGCCTCTGTCTTTTCTACGGCATCCCGTTCGTTCCAAGGAGGACTCATGATCAATCGAAAAGCTCTGTTGATTGTCTTTTTGGTCGGCTGTCTCGCGCTGGCCCCCATAGGGCTCTCCGGCCAAGGCAAGGCCAGGGTAAAGGCCAAGGCCGCTTCCTCTGTCCCGGTGGGAGACGTCCTCAAGAGCATCTCCTACAGGGCCATAGGACCCACCCGCCAGAGCGGCCGCTTCGTCGATTTCGCCGTGCCGCTCCAGCAGCCGAACACGTTTTACGCCGCGACGGGTTCCGGCGGTCTTTGGAAGACGATGAACAACGGCCAGACTTTTGACCCCATCTTCGACAACGAAAAGGTCTTTTCGATCGGCGACATCGCCGTGGCCCCTTCCGACCCGAACACCCTCTGGGTAGGGACCGGAGAGGCCAACAACTCGCGTTCGACGTACTGGGGCGATGGGCTCTATAAATCCGTGGATTCGGGAAAAACGTGGCTGCACATGGGCTTGAAGGAAACCCATCACATCGGCCGGATCGTCATCCATCCCTCGAACCCCGACATTGTCTACGTCGCGGCCCTCGGTCACCTCTATAGTGAGAACGCTGAACGCGGCGTTTTCATGACAACGGACGGGGGGAAAACGTGGACAAAAGCACTTGATGTCGTGGTGCAGGGACGGAGCGTCGGCTGCGTCGACCTGGTGATGGACCCGGCGGACCCGGCGACACTGTACGCCGCGGCGTATGACCGGCTCCGGAAGCCCTGGACCTACCAGGTCGGTGGCCCCGGTTCGGGTGTATACAAGACCACGGATGCCGGAAAGACATGGACGAAGCTGGCGGGCGGACTGCCCGGCGGCATCCTCGGCCGGATCGGTCTGGCGGTTTATGCCAAGAATTCAAAGATCCTTTATGCTATGATCGAAAACGCCAACAAGCCCGGCCTGTCCGATGCCGACCGCTGGCAGGAGATCCTCGACGGCAAGTCGAGCCAGGGCATGATCGACGGCGAGGTCTATCGGTCCGACGACGCCGGAGCAACCTGGCAGAAGGTCAGCCCCGACAAGAGAAGCGTCGGCGGGGCGCCCGGCTATTATTACGGCCAGATCATCATCGACCCGGCCAGCGACAAGAATGTCTATGTTCTGAGCGTGGGGGTCCTGGCCAGTCGCGACGGCGGCAAGACCTGGAGCTCGCCCTTCCGGTTCGGCGGGGACAATCACGCCCTCTGGATCGACCCCAAGGACTCGGACCACATGCTCCTCGGCTATGATCACGGCATGGGACTGACCTGGGACGGGGGGAAAAACTGGTACCATCCCGACTTCCTGCCCCTGGCCCAGCTCTACGCCATCGATTATGACATGTCCTTCCCGTACCGAGTCGCGGGCGGCCTCCAGGACAACGGCTCCCTGATGGGGCCGAGCAACAAGACAGCGGGCGGCGGACGCATGTTTGATTTCGGAGGCTCAGGCGCTGCGGCCGGCGGACCCCCGATCCGTCTCGAGGACTGGTCCACAGTCGGCGGCGGAGACGGGATGTACAATGTCTTCGACCGCAGGACCAACCGCTACCTTTACAACGAATCGCAGTTCGGACCCCTGACTAGGCTCGACCTGGTCACCGGAGAGACCAAGAGCATCGCCTACCAGTCCCAGAAGCCCGAGCTCCGCTGGAATTGGTGCTCCCCGGCGCTCGTCTCCGCCCACAACAGCGACACGATCTACCACTGCGGGAATATCGTCGTTATGTCGACCAATCGCGGCGAGACGTGGACCGAGATCAGCCCCGACCTCTCGACGAACGACAAAGCCAAGATGCAGGCCGAAGGCGGCAAGGGCGGCGACCAGAACATCGTGTACTGTACGATCACCACCTTCGACGAGTCGCCTCTCGTCCCGGGCCTCCTTTGGGCCGGGACCGATGACGGCAACGTCTGGGTCACGCGGGACAACGGAAAGACCTGGGTGAAGCTCAACGACAAGATCGCCGGGAATCCGGGATACTGGGTCAGCCGGGTCGCGGCCTCGAACTCTGATCCCGGAACGGCCTACGTCAGCTACACGGGCTTCCGGAACGATGACTTCCGGCCGTTCATTTACAAGACGACGGATTACGGCCAAACCTGGGCTTCGATTGCTGGCGACCTCGCAGAGGGACCCGTCAACGTCGTCCGCGAGGACGTCAAGAACCCCAGCCTCCTTTTCGCCGGGACAGATTTCGGCGTCTACGCCACGATCGACGGCGGCCTGCACTGGGTCAAGATGAAGAACAATATGCCCACCCAGCCGGTCCACGACCTGAAGATTCAGCCGCGGGAAAACGACCTCATCGTCGCGACACACGGCCGCGGCGTGTTCATTGCGGATATTTCGCCGATCCAGGAGCTTTCTGGGGAGGTCCTGGCCAAGGACGTCCACCTGTTCGCCATCGAGCCCAAGGTCCGCTGGGTCGGGTTCGACCGCTCGAACTCGAGCTCCTTAAATTTCGCCGGGCAAAGCGAGCCGTCCGGTATCGTGATTAATTATTACCTGAAGAGCAAGCCGAAGGGCGAGGTCAATATCCAGATCTTCAAGGGGAGAATGCTTCTCAACGAGGTCAAAGGCCCGGCCGACCAGGGTCTCAACAGTGCCCTCTGGAACATGACGGGGCGCCGGGAGCGAACCGCCGACGAAAGGAAGGCCATGCAGGAACGGCTGCGGCGCAGGCAGGAAAGAGGCTCCGGCGGGGGCATGGACATCAATTTTGCCAACTTTCCTGTCCAGGAAGGCGAGTACATCGTTGTCCTGACCGTCGACGGCAAGTCCCTGTCCGGAACCGCGTCGATTCTGAGAGACCCCAGGTTTCAATAGCCAAACCGGGAAAGGAGCGAGGGGGAGGGCCTAATACCAGGTTCATTTCAGGCGATGCTATGAGCATGTAAAGAAAATTTACGCGCGGCTGGATCGCCTTCGCCCTCGATTTTCGCCAAGATCGCCTCTCCGGGCGGACCCCTCCGGGACGGACGAAGAGAGCCGACAAGTCCGAAATTCCTCGACAGACTGGTATGAATATTGCTGATAACGATTGACAAATGCTCGAGCTCCGGGGGATCAGCAAGAAGTTTTCCGCCTTCACCGTCGTCAACAGCGTCAGTTTCGCCGTCGCCCCGGGCGAGGTTCTGGGCTATCTGGGGCCGAACGGCGCGGGGAAAACGACGACGATCAGGATGCTGGCCGGATTGCTCGAACCGACAAAGGGAGAGATCCTCTACAACGGCCGGAACGTCCGGACCGACATCCATGATTTCAAAAGGCGCCTAGGGTATGTCCCTGAGCAGTCGGAAATTTACCCTCACCTGAGCGCCTGGGATTACCTGACTCTGGTCGGCCGCTTGCGCGGCCTTACGGAAAGGCCGCTCGAGCGCAAGATCACCGAGTTGCTGACCATCTTCGACCTCGACCAGGACATGCACGGGCCCATATCTTCCTATTCGAAGGGGATGCGGCAAAAGGTCCTGATCATCGCCGCCCTCCTCCACGACCCCGAGATCCTCCTCCTCGACGAACCCATGTCGGGCCTCGACGTCACGACCTCGCTCGTCATCCGTGACCTCATTCGAAAACTGGCCGGGCGGAAAAAGATCATCATCTATTCCTCACACGTCCTCGAAGTGACGGAGAAGGTTTGCTCCAAGGTCATCATCCTCCATAAGGGAAACATCGTGGCCAACGACTCCGTCGAGAACCTCCGCCACCTCATGAAGCTGCCCTCGCTCGCCGAAATCTTCAACGAACTCGTCATCCACGAGGACACGGCCGCTGTCGCCGGCCGGATCGTCAACGCCATGAAGGCCGAGGGCTGAGGCCGTGGCAGCGCGTCCCGCGCCGGAGCTCGTGTCAGGACTTCGTCAGGAAGCCCGGCAGTTCGCCTTCCTGACGCGCCACTTCTTCCACCGTCTTTTCCGGAACGACATCGTCGATTTCGAGGACCAGATGAAGGAGCGGTTGATCGCCGTTCTCTCCATTCTCGCCATTATCATTTTCTGGAGCTCGGAGACGCTCCTCTTCAAATACAACTTCGTCGCGGACGCCGGGAACTCCTGGCAGGAGAAGAGCTACATCTTCACGCTCGTGATGATCATCTTCGGCATCGTGACCCTGCTCGAATGGGACGTCCTATTTCCTGACCGGCAGGATTTCCTTAACCTGACGCCCCTTCCGGTCAGGCTGAGGACGCTGTTTTTCGCCAAGCTGGCCTCGTCCGTGCTCTTCATCGGCCTGTTCTCCGTGGCCATGAATTGCGGGGCCGCCGTGCTTTTTTCCGTCTATCTGGCGGGCTGGAGGGTCGACAAGAATCTCCTGTTCGCCTGCCGATTCGCGGCCTCCCATCTCCTCAGCGCCTTCGCGGCCTGCTTCTTTGTCTTTTTTGCCTGCGTCTTTCTCCAGTTTCTCCTGATGGCCGTCCTCCCGTTTGGGTTGTATAGGCGTCTCTCGCTTTATGCCCGGGCCGCGCTCATCGCTTTTTTCATTTTTCTTCTCCTGGCTTTCCTGGTCGAGCCAGGCATCCTGGACAGCTCGTTCCGGTCAATGGGGAGTCTCAAGGATGCGGGAGAACCGTTTTTTTTCCGGTTCCCCCCGTTCTGGTTCGTCGGACTCTATGAAAAGCTCCTGGGCACCGGGGATCCCGCCTTCGAAGCCCTGGCTCGAACGGCCCTCCTGGCGATGATTGTCTTCCTGGCGGGCTTCGCCGCGGCGAGTGGTTTGAGCTATCACCGGCATGTCCGGAAGACCCTCGAAAGCGGAAAGACGAGGCCGCCCCTGACAGGTTTTGGCAGACGTTGGCGGCGCTTGCTCGGGAAGACGGTCCTCCGAACCCCTGAAGAGAGGGCGGTCTACGGCTTTTTTGCCGAAACCATCCGCTCGAGCCCGAAACAACGCGTCACGATGGCCTATTATCTAGCGATCGCGGCCGGCGTGGTTACGCTTTACATCGTCGCCAACCGGGAAGGCCTCCGGGCGCTGACCCCGGCGAACCGAGCCCTCCTCGTCCCTCCCGTCTTTCTGGCTTTCTCCGTCCTGGCCGGGATCCGGGCGCTCGTCAATGTCCCGGCCTCGCCCGCCGCCAATTGGATTTTCCAGGTGACCGACACAGGCCGCCCGATGCGTTACGTTGCGGGGTTGAAGAAGGCGATTTTTTTGCGTTGGCTGGCTCCTCTTTTCTGTCTGGTCTTCGCCGTCCACCTCGTCATTTGGGACTTCGGCCCTGCCCTGGAGCACGCGCTTTTCGGATTGACCGTTTCGGGCCTCGGCCTGGCGGCGTTTTTTTTCCGTTTCCGGAAAATCCCCTTCGCCTGCACCTATGTGCCCGGGAGAACGAGAATCCAGACCCGGCTCATCCCGTATGTAATTTTCGTTTTGGTCTTTTTCTCCATCACGTCGGCGATCGAAGAAGAGCTCCTCCGGGTGCCCTGGCAGTTTGTTTATTTCTTTGCCCTCTCAGCCGGCCTCTGGCTGGCCTTCCGGATCGATGGCCAGCGGTTCTATCGCGGGGCGTCCCTGCTCTACGAAGAGGAGCCGGATCCGGCCATGGTCACGTTCCCGGAGAATCCCTGAATCCGGGCCATCCCGGCCTGTTGTCTTCACGGCTCTCTTCTGCTAACGTAAGGCCCGAGAGAAAATTATGCCAAGATTGACGATCGCGGAAGTCCTGAACAAAGTCGACCATTTCCCGAAAGTCAGCCTCATTCATCTGCCGACGCCATTCCGCAAGCTCGAGAACCTCACGGCGGCGCTCGGCGGCCCGTCGATTTATATCAAGCGCGAAGACCTGACGGGCTTGGCGTTCGGGGGCAACAAGTCCCGGAAACTTGAATTCATCGTCCGGGATATGCTCGAGAAACGGGCCGATGTCGTCATCACCTGGGCCAGTCTCCAATCGAATTGGTGCATGCAGACGGCCGCGGCGGCCCGGAAGTTTGGCCTCAGGCCGGTTCTCATCCTTTTCCGGACTTATGCGGCGGCCCCCGGTTATGACGGCAACCTGCTCCTGGACTATATCCTCGACGCCGACATCAGGGTTAGGGAGGCGCCCAAGGGAAAAGTCGTGAAGTCCGAGCAGGCCATGGGCATTCTCGAGGAAGTGGCCGCCGACTTCCGGGTCCGGGGGCTCAGGCCGTACATCGTGCCCGTCGGCGGATCGCTTCCGGGAGGAGACATGGCGAGGCCGCTCGGCGCCGTCAGCTACGTCAATGCGTTCGCGGAGACGATGGGCCAGGCGGAGGCGGCCGGAGTCAAGGTCAACGCCGTCATCCATTCGACGGGGTCGGGGGGAACCCAGGCCGGGCTCATTGTCGGGGCCCGGGCCCTCGCGGACGACTGCCGGGTTGTCGGGATCAGCGTCTCGGACCCCGCGGGCCCCTTCTCTCGGGAGGTCCTGGAGATTGCCCGGGCCACAGACGACGCGCTCGGCCTCGGCCTCGACGTCGGGCCCGAGGACGTGACCGTGCTCGACGAATACATCCGGGACGGCTACGGCGTCGTCGACCGGGAAGTCGCCGAGGTCATCCGCTTCGTCTTCCAGCGCGAGGGCATCGTCCTGGACCCCATTTACACGGCCAAGGCCGCAGCCGGAATGATCGACCTCATCAAAAAGGGTTTTTTCCAGAAGACGGATAACGTCGTTTTTTTCCACACCGGCGGGACGCCGGCCCTGTTTCCCAGCCGCGACCGGATCGTTGATTTTCTCGCAGAGAAGTGAACGGCGGCCAGCCCAGCCTTACCTGTTAGGCCCCTTCAGGTACTTCAAAAACTCGCTGTCGGTGGACAGTATGAGCCAGGTCTCCTTTTCCAGGGCGGCCCGGTAGGTTTCGAGAGTCTTCAGGAACTGGTAGAACTCCGCGTCCAGGCTGTAGGCTTGGGCGTAGATCCTCGTGGCCTCGGCGTCCGCCTTCCCCTTGGTCTCCTGGGCCTTCCGGTAGGCCTCGGAGACGATCCTCTTGAGCTCCCGTTCCTTCTGGCCGCGGATCTCGGCGCTCTTCCCGTCACCCTCCGACCGGTATTTGGAAGCGATCCGTTTCCGTTCGGCGATCATCCGGTCGAAGACCTTCCGCTGGACCTCGTCGACGTAATTCACTCTCTTGATTTGGACATCCTTGAGCTCGATGCCGAAGGTCGGCGTGATCTTAGCCGAACTCTCGAGGATGAGGCGGGCAATCTTCTCCCGGCCGGTCTGAATTTTGCCCACGACCTCGGAGAAATCGAGGAGGGCCGCGTCTTCCGTGGCTTCAAACGGCCGGTTGGTTGAGCGGACGACCTCGATCAGGTCGAAATTGGCGATGACGTTCCGGGTGTCGCCGTCGACGACGTCGTCCAGACGGCTATGGGCCCCGCGCTCGTCGCGAACCCTCTGGAAAAAGACCAGCGGGTCGCTGATCCGCCAGCGGCAGTACGTGTCCACCCAGATATACTTCTTGTCTCTGGTCGGGATCTGGTTCGGGTCGCCGTCCCACTCGAGCCATCGCTTCTCGAAATAGTTGGTTTTTTGGACGAACGGGACCTTGAAATGAAGGCCGGCCGAGGTGACGGCGCCTCCAATCGGTTCCCCGAACTGGGTGATGATGACCTGGTTCGTCTCC
>Ga0153916_10000885_pt1 | contig 20846 bp, 15 predicted proteins | sample Opewatmetagenome_FD_109642 | JGI IMG/M metagenome (GOLD analysis project Ga0153916, IMG submission 109642) | Freshwater wetland microbial communities from Ohio, USA - Open water 3 Core 3 Depth 4 metaG | ecosystem: Environmental > Aquatic > Freshwater > Wetlands | place: USA: Ohio, Lake Erie...
CCACACATAAAAGGGGAGATTTCGGTGTGATCGTATCATTAATTGTAGCCATGGATGAAAGAGCTGGGATAGGTAAAAATAATCGGTTACCCTGGCATTTGTCATCTGATTTGAAACGATTCAAGAATTTGACCATGGGTCACCATCTCGTGATGGGGAGAAAAACCTATGAAACCATCGGAAAACCATTAACAGGTCGGATAATGATCGTTGTCACCCATCAAAAAGATTATTTTCCTGAGGGTTGTATGGTTGCTCATTCGCTTAGGGATGCGATCAAATTGGCTGAGGATGAACACGAATCTGAAGTATTTATAATCGGTGGAGGAGAAATATTTCAACAAGCAATCGATCTCGCCGCTAAGCTTTATATAACCAATGTTCATGTAAATGCTAATACCGATGTTTCATTTCCAAAAATTGATCCCAATCAATGGAAACTAATCAAAATTGAAAATATAGCTAAAAATGATAAAGATGAGTTTGAATCAGATTTCAAGATATTAATCAGGAAGCATTAAAAATGGGGTTGACAAAATCTAAATTACTCATATAATTCGACCAACTTAATATATAATGACATTGAAGAGGACGAGTAAGCCCTAACACGACGGCACAGAGAGCAAGTATAGATGAGAATCTTGCCCGTACGGTATAGCTGAATGGACCTCAGAGTCGCAAGGCGAAACTAGTGGGAGTTTTCAGGAGTAGCCTACGCCGGAGATGCCACCGTTAGCATGGCAAAAGATATCGTCTGTAAAAGACTGTATCTGGAAAGAGTGAAGCTGGCTGTTATATCCCGTTGCATCATAACGGGATTTTTGATTAATCATTGAGTCAGCTTAACCGGGGTGGCACCACGGGCCAGGCGCGTTCGTCCCCAGCGGATGAGCGCGTATTTGTTTTAAGACCAAAACCAATGGAGGTAGAAATGTCTGAACAAACAAGATTTTTACTCAATGAATCGGATCTTCCGAAATTCTGGTACAACATCAACGCGGATAGTCCGATTCCACCAGCACCCGTGCTAAATCCACAGACGCTCGAACCTGTCACGCCGGATTTCTTGTCAGTGCTCTTCCCAATGGATTTGATCCTACAGGAGGTAAGCACTGAACGTTATATAGAGATTCCATCAGAAGTGCGAGAAATATATAAATTATGGCGTCCAACACCTTTGATTCGGGCACGCAGGCTGGAAAAACTATTAGATACACCTGCACATATTTATTTTAAGTATGAAGGAACTTCTCCTGTAGGTAGTCATAAACCTAATACCGCCGTAGCTCAAGCCTTTTATAACAAAATTTCTGGGATAAAAGCCTTGGCAACAGAAACAGGTGCAGGACAATGGGGTTCTGCATTAGCCATGGCATGTAGATTCTTTGACTTGAATCTGGAAGTTTACATGGTCAAAGTATCATATAACCAAAAACCTTATCGGCGTTATCTCATGGAAACCTATGGAGCCAAAGTGTATCCGAGTCCGACGGAACACACCGATTATGGGAAATCTGTCCTCAAAGTTGATCCAAACAGCCCAGGATCACTTGGGATTGCAATTTCTGAGGCTGTTGAGGTGGCAGCAAAGTCAGGCGGTAAAAAGAAGTACAGCCTTGGTTCTGTGTTAAATCATGTGTTGCTGCATCAAACTGTGATTGGTCAGGAAGCGCTCAAGCAGATGGATTTAGCAGGTGAATATCCAGATGTGGTAATCGGGTGTGTAGGCGGAGGATCAAATTTCGCCGGTATCGCATACCCCTTCTTACAGCAAAATTTGACCAATGGGAAACACACCCGCTTGCTGGCCGTAGAACCAAGGGCAACCCCTTCATTAACAAAGGGTGTTTATGCATTTGACTATGGTGATACAGCAAAAATGGCGCCCATAGTTAAAATGTATACACTTGGTCACGATTTTGTACCACCACCCATCCACGCGGGCGGATTACGTTACCATGGCATGGCACCCTCGATCTGTGCATTATATGATGCTGGCTATATACAGGCTATTGCAGTGCCTCAGCTCGCAACCTTCGAAGCAGCGATTCAGTTTGCTCGAACTGAGGGAATTATTCCAGCGCCGGAGTCAGCCCATGCAATTCGCGCAGCGATAGACGAAGCCATCGATGCGAAAAATAAAGGTGAATCCCGTGTCATCCTTTTCAATTTATCTGGCCATGGTGATTATGATATGAGTGCCTACCAGGCTTATATCAGTGGTAAATTGGAGGACTACGAATACCCGGAGGAGGCAATAAAAACTTCTTTGAAAAATTTACCGAAAGTAATGCTCACCGCGTAATAGCGATTAACACATTGCACAGCCAGGTGCATTACCTGGCTGTGCTTTTGATAATGAACTCCTAACTGAATTGTTTAATGAAATCCTCTACAGCTGCCTGGTGACCAACATCGTGGTGAACGCGTTCAGATAAATACCATTTATGCTCGAGGATTTGGCAATACAATTCAATCGGATCCGCACTGAGCTTGGGAAATGCCGTATTATTGATAATTTGGCTCAGCTGTTCGATCACCGGTTGGTAAACATGTTCAAACCAATGGGAAGCAACTGCCTTCAGGGATATATTAGGGTTTCCCGTCTGTGAAAAATTAGCTTTTAGCTCATTAATTTCGTTTATTATCTGTTGAGCTTGCCTGTCCTCTGCGAATAGACCAGTAAATTCCAATAATTGATTACGGTGGTAATTACGATCGGAAATGAAAATCCGCAATTTTAGGATATTGCCATGGTCTTCGTTTTTAAGCTCAATGTCTTTAACGGAAAAACCTAATGAGTTCAATGCCCGGATTCTCTCCTCTACCCGGTAGAGTTCATTTTGGGTAAATACATCTTCACGGGTAATTTCCTCCCATAGCGCCCGATAACGTTGTTGAATATATGCACCCGTTTCCTGAATTGGGTAACTCATGGATAGATGCTCATCTGTCTGAAGCTCAGTGAGCTCTCCGTGTATATTCTCCTGCATAATTTCGAGGTCATGATAACGTAACATGGGTGAGAGGCGAGGAAGATGAAATTCTGCTGTCTCAGCATCGACCAGATACGCTTGTAAAGCTCCAGCGTCACGACGAAATAATATATTGGATAACGAGCAATCTCCCCAATAAAAACCGTTCGAATGCAGCTGGACCAATAATCCTGATATGGCATCCAAAAGATGAGTCTGGAGGCGGTCCACCGCGTTACTAATAAATAAATAACGATAAGGCATAGACATTTCAAGGTAGCGGGTGAATAAAACGCTAGAGGTGCCAGTTTTTCTCATCACCGTAGCATAACCTATCGGTTTTACGCAAGGAAGACTGTACTCCTGCATCTGAGATAATAAATCATATTCTTTTCGGGCAACATTCTCAGGGAGTTCTTTAATTACATAAAGCGAACTATCAAAATTTACAAACACCACTGGATGCCGGGAAATTCCATGTTGGACCTCTACCAACCGAAGTTCGTCTTTGGTCCATTCATCGGGTTTAAGTTCCCAAGGTAAATCGGTAAAATCGGGATATGCTGGGAGTTTTTCAGGGACGAATTTAAATTCAGGCATTATAAAGTGATCCATTATCACACTAGTTGCAAGTATACATAATTATAAGGTATCTAAATAGCATCATCGATATTATCTCTCATAATAATTGCTCATTAATTTCCTGGAATAGTACAACGATTCAGTGAAAATGGATAAAGGTTTACGACCTTGAGATAAGGTGCTATAAAAATATTGGCGCTTCGTTTCTTTCATAGACATTATATTGTATGAATATTAAAGGTAAAATATAATACCTGGATTATCCTGTGATCATGGTACATTTCTGTTAAATAAGGAGTCTTTTGTGGAAATATTGATTTGTACAGATGGATCGAACACTTCCTTACAGTCATCCGAATTGGTGCGCAAATTAGGCTTTCCGTCAAATACCCGGATTGTAGTGCTCGGCGTGAGTGAAAATAAAGATGATGTAGAAAAATTAACTGCCTCAATGAGCCAAATTGATAAATCCTTAGGTCGGCGATATACACTTACAAAAAAAATACGTTATGGAAATCCCACAGAAGAAATATTAGCTGAGGCATTGGAGTCTTCTTGTGATTTAGTAGCAGTTGGTGGTGGTCGAGGGCAATTAGGATTATTACATCCACAATTAGGGTCAACGACCAGTAAACTGGCTCGCAAACTGCATACACATTTTCTAGTTGCGCGTAATATTCCAGAACAGTTGGGAAAAATCCTGGTTTGCGCCGGTGCTGATGTTCCTGCGAGCGAGACCATGAAACTGGGAGGAGAATGGATTTCGAATACGGTCGCCCAAATAGGATTATTACATGTGATCCATATAAGCAGGGCAGAATCAGTGATGCAGGGCAAACCAGAAACCAACTTTACCAAACCATCGTTCGACGCCAAGCAACCTCATGAATTGATTTTAGATCGGGCTGGTCAACAACTACGCGATGCTGGAGTGAGTAACGAAATTGTTTCACGAATTCGGCGAGGATTGGTGGTTGAAGAGGTTTTGAATGAAATATATGAAGGAGGGTATGACCTTTTAGTTGTCGGAGCTCACTATCAACCAGGACAGGATCGTTGGCAAGGAACTCTCTTAGATGATGTAACAGATCAATTATTGAACCGATCCACTTGCTCAGTGCTCATCATATAAGGGTCGAAAGGATATGCTCCGCGCTCGCTATCGCAGGATCATCTTATTTTTTACACGTATCCTGGTTAGCATAGTTTTCTGGGATCTCATTCTGCCTCGTATCGGTTTTTCAAAATGGTCTCACAGTACACGATCCCAACGCGTCCGTAAAATAGCAATAAGGTATCGATCACTGGCAATCCAAATGGGGGGTGTATTAATAAAAGTAGGGCAATTCCTTTCCGCTAGAGTAGATATCATGCCTGGAGAAATCACCGACGAATTAGCGGAGTTACAGGATGAAGTACCGTCCGAATCTTTTGATGATATTCGATCGGTTGTAGAAACTGAATTTAGCAAGCCACTACTGGATATATTCAATGAGTTTGATCCACAGCCATTGGCAGCAGCCTCCCTCGGTCAGGCACATTTAGCCACACTTCGCATAACCAAAGAACAAGCAGAAAAACTAAATTCTACAGAGACTGCTGAGGATCACACCGGCGGATTTACCTACCCTGTAGTAGTTAAAATTCAAAGGCCAAATATTGAGAACATCATTGCTACTGATCTAGCTGCAATCCGGACGGTAGGTAATTGGATAAAACGGTATCCTCCCATTCGTAAACGAGCCAATATACCAGGGTTAATCTCTGAATTTACCCGCACTCTCTATGAAGAAATCGATTACCTTGATGAGGGTAGAAATGCAGAAACCTTTGCGGCTAATTTCAGCAACGATCCAGGTGTACTTGTTCCAAAGGTGATCTGGACCCATACAACCAAACGAGTGCTGACATTACAAGATGTCAGGGGCATCAAAATCACGGATTATGATGCGATAACAGCCGCAGGAATAAATAAATCTGAAGTCGCTTCAAGGTTATTGAACACCTATTTGAAACAATTTTTTGAAGATGGTTTCTTTCATGCCGATCCACATCCTGGGAATTTATTTGTGAAACCATTAGTCCCAGGCGAGCCAACTTCCAAGGATAAGGATTGGTTGTTAACCTTCATCGATTTTGGGATGGTAGGACGGATGAGACCTGAAATTCGTGACGGTCTCCGAGAACTGCTTATAGGTATAGGTCTTCAGGATGCTGTAAGAGTGGTTCAGTCGTATCAAATTTTGGGCATACTTTTGCCTGGGGCAGATATATCATTATTGGAAAGAGCTGAATCTGCGATGTTTAAGCGATTTTGGGGGAAAGGTATGGATGAGCTTACGCATATAAATATGGAGGAGGTTCACGACTTTGCGTATGAGTTCCGCGATATTTTATACAATATGCCATTCCAGCTTCCTCAGGATCTGATTTTCCTTGGCAGGGCTGTAGGGATTTTATCCGGGATGTGTATCGGTTTAGACCCGCAGATCAATATATTTGAACACCTGGGACCGTTCACGCAAAAAATAATCGCTGAAGAAACACAACATGATTGGAGCTATTGGGTCAAGGAAGCTGGAGGGGTTGCCCGAAAGGTACTAACCTTACCCATCCGAGCTGATGCTTTAATTACCAAGTTAGAAAGAGGTGAGTTAAATGTTCGAGACCCTCAATTGGCTGATAGCGTCAAAAAACTTGAAAAAACAGTATCAAAGGCAGTTGGAGGGATCATCTTTGCTGCTTTTTTGGTCGCATCAATCCAATTATCTGGTGCGAATCAGGAAGTTCTAAGCTGGCTATTTCGAATTGCTACATTCATCACATTTTTGTGGATAATTATTAAGTGACAACCTGAATTGCAACTTTTATGCAGGATTTGCATCAAATTTTATAACCAATTACTTCATTAGCTTGGATGCATATTATCAAAATCCCTGGTTAGAAAAGGCAATTATGATGGATTTGAGTTTGAATAACATCTCCACAAATCACTCCTCACAAACAAAATATGTAAAAATGGTAATTCTTGGTTCAGGACCTGCAGGATTATCAGCAGCTTTGTATGCCGCCAGGGCAAATTTACAGCCTGTCGTAATAACTGGCATGGAATTGGGTGGTCAGGTTTCATTAACACATACTATAGAAAATTATCCTGGTTTCCCAGAAGGAGTAGGTGGTCAGGAACTCGTTGATTTATTTCAAAAACAAGCTGAGAGATTTGGTGCGATTGTTGAATACGATACTGCTACAGATGTCGATCTCAAGGAACGCCCATTTAGGATAAAAACATACAATAGTGAATATCTTGCTGATACATTGATCATTGCCACAGGTGCTCAAGCGACTCAATTAGATGTGCCTGGTGAAAAGGAATTAACGGGTAGAGGTGTTTCCTATTGTGCAACTTGTGATGGGTGGTTTTTCAAGGATAAGGATGTCGTTGTAGTAGGTGGTGGTGATAGTGCAATTGAGGAAAGCTTGTTTCTCACCCGATATGCTAAATCAATAACCATTATTCATCGTAGAGATAGCCTCCGTGCTGGTATTATTTTACAACAGCGTGCATTCAATCATCCCAAGATCAAGTTCATCTGGGATAGTGTCATTACTGAGATTATTGGTGAGGAAACAGTCAAGAAAGTAAACATTAAAAATCTACAGACAAACGAAGTAAGCGAGCTTATCACGGATGGTATCTTTATTTTTATCGGCCACATCCCAAGTACGCAGATATTTTCAAATTCGCTTGATCTCGACGAGCATGGATACATCAAAACTGACAACCTATTATCCACAAATGTCCCCGGGGTATATGTGGCTGGTGAGGCGGGAGATCCGGATTTTCGCCAGGTTATCACCTCTGCCGGAATGGGGGCAGCAGCAGCGATGCAGGCAATCCGGTTCCTTCAAGCGCATGAAGAAAACCAGCCGGTGCCAATAAAGTCATAATATAACTATTATGGAGGGAAATATGAAGAATAAGGTATCTATTATCGGTGGAGGTATGACCGGTTCCACGAGTGCTCATTGGCTGGCGGAACGTGAAATCGCTGATATCGTATTAGTCGATATTGTTGAAGGCATGCCTCAAGGAAAAGCGCTTGATTTACAACAGGCGATGCCCATCATAGGGAAAGACGTGAGTATTATTGGAACCAATAATTACGATGCGACCACAGGATCGGATATCATCGTTATTACTGCGGGTCTTCCGCGTAAACCTGGGATGAGCCGGGATGATTTACTTACTGCTAATGCAGAGATCGTCAGCAACGCCACGCTGGAAACTATTAAGCGGTCTCCCGATGCAATATATATTATCCTAACTAATCCTTTGGATGCCATGGCTTATTTGACCATGAAATTGAGTAAACTTCCGCCTGAAAGGGTTGTTGGTCAGGCAGGAATCCTCGATTCTGCCAGGATGCGATCTTTTATTGCTGTAGAATTAGGCGTTTCGGTTGAAAATGTGCAGTGTTATGTGCTTGGTGGTCATGGTGATGAGATGGTGCCATTAACCCGCCATTCAAACGTAGCTGGCATACCCTTACAGGATGCCATATTCCCAGAACGTCTCGAGGCAATTGTGATTCGCACTAGAAAGGGAGGCGGTGAAATTGTCAGCCTATTGAAAACAGGAAGTGCATATTATGCTCCAGCCGCTGCAGTCGCACAGATGGTTGAGGCTATTTTGAAAGATAAACACTTAATTATTCCTGCTTCTGCGTATATGAAAGGTGAGTATGGTCTACAGGATATTTTCTTTGGGGTACCAGTGCAGCTGGGACGGAAGGGGATCGAGAAAGTCATTGTATATGAGTTAAATGATGGGGAGCGTGAGGCATTAGGCCGATCAGCAGAAGCAGTTCAGCAAACCATAGCAGCATTACGCAATCTGCTAAAAATATAATGCGGGAGCAGATATTATGTTATTGAAAGAGATGATCGAACAGCAATTACCCGAATGGCGTGAAAGGGTGAGGCAGCTTATTGCAGAAAAAGGGGATGTGAAAGTCGGAGAGGTGACTATATCCCAGGTTTATGGTGGTATGCGTGATGTTAAAAGTCTTGTTACAGATATTTCGTATGTGGACCCAGCCGAAGGAATCCGCTTTAGAGGCTATACAATCCCAGAAGTTCTAACCAAATTACCGAAACCAAAAGGTGCGGAGATACCTTATATAGGGGGACTCTATTACTTATTCTTGGTAGGTAGTATTCCAACGACAGAGCAAGCCTTAGAAGTTGAAAATGAGTGGAAAAAAAGAGGCAAAGTACCCCAATACGTGTTTGATGTAATCCGCGCCTTGCCTTCTGATGCCCATCCGATGACATTATTCAACCTGGCGGTATTAACCTTACAGCGTGAATCACTCTTTTCAAAGCAATATCACGAGGGACTTAAGAAGGATTCGTATTGGGAACCCATGCTCGAAGATAGCATGAATCTGATTGCTAAGCTTCCTGAGATCGCAGCTTATATATATATACTGAAATATAAGAATGGTAACTATATTCAATCAGATCCAAAATTAGATTGGGCTGGCAATTTTGCTCATATGATGGGAATTAAAGATCCTCTTTATCAAGAATTGTCGCGATTATATTTTTTGCTTCATTCCGACCACGAAAGTGGTAATGTAAGTGCCCATACTACTCACCTCGTTGCTTCTTCTCTTTCGGATATTTATTACGCTGCATCAGCGGGATTAAGTGGCCTTGCAGGACCACTACATGGTCTAGCTAATCAAGAATGCTTGATTTGGCTATTAAGTGTAAAAGAAAACTGCGGTGAATGTGGGTATGACAAAGCAGCATTGCGCCAATTCGCCTGGGATACTCTCAATAGAGGCCAGGTCATACCTGGGTACGGACATGCAGTTTTGCGCAAGACGGATCCACGGTTTACCGCTCAGTTGGAATTCGGTAAAAAATACTTTCCCGAAGATGAAATATTTAAGCTTGCCGCTCTGGTGTATGAATTAGTTCCGGATGTACTGAGAGAGCAGGGAAAAGCCAGGGATCCATGGCCTAATGTTGATGCCATCAGTGGTGCTCTACAGTATCATTTTGGTATTAAAGAATTCGACTTTTATACCGTATTATTTGGCGTTAGTCGTATTCTCGGAGTATCGGCAAATGCTGTCTGGGCAAGAGCACTCGGCCAGCCGATTGAGAGACCGAAATCCCTCACAACCAACATGCTTGAAGAAATTGCTAATAAAGCCTAGTAAAACATTGTCACAATAAAATCAGCGGTGGAATTTTCCACCGCTGTTTTTCTTTCTCAAGGCGTGGGAGTAGCAATTGCTGGCGCGCCAGTCCAGCTGAAATACCTTGGTGAGCTAGCAGTACCAGCTGTCGACCAAACTGAATTGCCGCTTTCATCTGAACCAGTAATCCGTACTACCTCAATGAACCAACTAAAAATATGGGCGACTCTATCCGTTGGGCGAATGGTTGATGGAACGATATATTTTGTATCCGTGACTTGCTCAACAATAGAAGGACCAAGTGCTGCAGTGAGATCTTCAATCGTGACCCTGTAAGCTTCATTCTCTTGCAGGGAGCCAACAGAAGCCCATTGAAGTGAGATGGAATCATCAGCTATCGTAAATGGAGCTCCATTTACGGGAAGAAGAAGGTTCGGCGCGGTATATGGAGGAGGGGGAGTGGCTGTTGGTGATGGTCCCGGAGTGGCAAATTTCTTGCATAGGGGGATGGTTAGCGGTTGACCTAAATAGACTGTGTCACCTGAGAGACCATTCTCTTCTTTGATAACGTCCATTGGAACATTATAGTTCGCAGATATGCTACCCAGTGTATCAGTCGATTTGACAATAATTTCAATTTTCTCACAAGCGGCTTCAGTTTGCTCAGCCAGGCTGTAAGTGGCAGAGGGCAGTGCCGTCAGAGTTGGTGTAGGTTGTGGGATGAGTAAAGGTTGATTAATATATAAAGTGTCGCATGCTGCTGGGAGATTATTTAAAGTGACAATGCTTTGCACAGATGTATTGAAGAATAGTGCAATCCCAATGCACGTATCATTTGCTTTCACCAGATATGTAACAGGAGTTGAGCTTGGTTCAGGTGTGTTGGTCAATGTCGGTAGGGGAGATGCTGTCGCTGTCTGAGTGCCGGTTGCCGTAACGGTGATTGTAGATGTCGCCGTTGGAGGAATTATTGCCTCAGGGGCTTGGCGAAGGGCAAAATACACCATGATTGCCCCGATACCCAGGAATAGCGCTAATAATCCAATCGCAGCAGGAAGAGTTAAAGTAATTGAAGGCATTCGGCTGCCTTGTACGACCTTGGATGATTGGGTAACTTTTTCCGCGCTTGCAAGGTCGGCTCCGCATACCAAACACCGGGTCGCATCTTCCTTGACACGTGTTCCACATGTGGGACATAGTTTTGTGGGAGATGTGCTTATTTCAGGAGTCATATTTTTAAGAGGTCTAGAGAATTGCCAAGACTTGGCGCATTATACCAGCTTTTTTTATTCAACGGGCAGTTGGGCCAATGTAACTAAGCCACATACTCGAGCATAAATGTGCGTGATATACTCAGAAAATGATTTTTAGCAGCCTCTATATTCATATTCCGTTTTGCATTCATCGATGTGGATATTGTGATTTTAATACCTATGCCGGTTTACAAGGATTAATACCTGCTTATTCGCAAGCTGTTTGCGCTGAATTAGAGTATTTATCCCAATCGGTCATAGAGCGACTAACAATTCATACCATATATTTTGGTGGTGGCACTCCATCGTTGGTACCTGCAAATCACTTAGGGGAAATACTAGCAACTATTCAGAATAATTTTTATCTATTACCTTCACCTGAGGTCACCCTTGAAGCCAACCCAAGAACGGTATCTGAGGAGTATCTAATACAAATACGCAGACTAGGGGTAAACCGCATAAGCCTCGGAATGCAATCAGCTGACCAGAATGAATTAACCATGCTTGAAAGGCAACATACGTATAGCGATGTTATGAGAGCTGTGAAATGGTCAAGAAAAGCAGGGATAAATAACTTGAATCTTGATTTAATCTTCGGATTACCCTGTCAAACATTGAAGTCATGGTTGATATCTGTGGAAGCCGCGTTATCTTTACAGCCGGAGCATTTATCACTTTATTCTCTCACACTTGAGCATGGAACTCCCATGCAGCGTAAAGTTGAAACTGGAATTCTTTCAGAGACTGATCCGGATACAGCCGCAGATATGTATGAAGCTGCCTCTGAAAGATTAACAAAAGCTGGATATTTCCAGTACGAAATTTCAAATTGGGCACTAGTGAATGATTCAGGCGAACAATATTCATGTAAGCATAATCTTACATATTGGCGAAATTTACCATATATAGGCGTGGGAGCTGGCGCACACGGTTTTATAAATCACTACCGAACTGTGGATATTGCAACCCCTGGTGGTTATATTCGAAGAATGCAGAATAAATCACCCGTGCCAGAAGATCGTTATGGATTTCCAAGCACTCCAGCGACAATAAAAATGAATTCCATCAATACTGACACCGAGATTGGAGAAACCATGATGATGGGTCTCCGACTTGTGTTGGAAGGGATTTCAGACCAGGATTTTTATCAACGCTATGGAGTTAATCTAGAAGAGCAATTTGGTATTCAGATCGAGCGTTTGATTTCTTTCGGGTTATTGGAATGGACTGAATCGGAAGGAAAAAGATTACGATTGACCAATAAAGGGCACTTATTGGGTAATCAGGTATTTAAAGAGTTTATATAATGGTTTTCTTCTTTTTACGACTGTCGATCGACCAGACCCACGGCCAGATTTTTCAAAGCCTCACCTGCAATTCCACTCGGACGAGCCTGCTCAAGAGAAGATAAAGCTTCATTAACTAAATGATTTACTTGGGCTTGTGCGAAAGCTTTTCCTCCCTCAACTTCCAGTAAAGTAGCGATTTCAGTGACCTCACTAGGGAGTATCGGCCCCAGTTTCCAGCGAGCTGCAAACTTATCCGTCTTGGATAATCCATACAACACGGGGAGAGTTATTTTTCCGGTGACCAGGTCGCTCAGGATCGATTTACCAGTCAGGCTAGAATTTCCCCATATCCCAAGTAAATCATCCTGGACTTGGAAAGCCAGACCGAGCATCCAGCCAAATTTCTGGTAGAAATTACTCTCTTTCTCGTCAAGGTAAGCAACCAGGGCACCCAATTCAGAACATGCGGCCATCAAAGCGGCTGTTTTTCCTTCAACCATTTGCCAATAATCGTCGATTGTTAAGTCATCTTTTGACTCATAAGATAGATCCAGATATTGCCCCTGGGTGAGATGCAAGCATGTAGATTGCAGAATTTCCACTGCTTTAAGCGCGATGGATGGAGAGACAGTCTTGGATAATCGAACAGCTTCCAAATGAGCAAGAGCAAACATCGCATCACCGGTATTGATCGCTTGTGGAATACCCCACTTCTTCCAAATCGTTGGACGACCGCGGCGGAGTGGACTGTGGTCTTCGATATCGTCATGGATCAACGAAAAATTGTGTACCAACTCGACTGCGGTTGCACCTGGTAGAGCACAAGTCCAATCACCTCCAGCCGCGGAACAGGATAATAAGACTAATAGGGGTCTAATGCGTTTTCCACGCGTCTCGACATTTTTACGATCACCCTTCCATCCCATATGGTAAGCGAGCATATCGTATAGTTTGGTATCTCCAAAACTATTTGCCCGCCTCACGGCTTGCTGAAGCTCGCCTTCTATTGCATCAAGATAAGTTTGGGTAATGCCATCAATAGAGTTTGGGAACATTCGTTTATTTTTTTACTAGTTTATCCCGACGAAGCTGTTCTAATGTTTCCGACCCTGTTGCGAACATGCAAATGGATAATTCTTCTTTGATTAAGTTGATAAGTTTTATGATTTTTTCGACTGATTGGGATGCGGTTTTAAGAAACGGACTAGCCATACCTCCCAAAGATGCTCCCAACGCAACACACTTAGCAATATCCACTCCAGTGCGTAACCCACCAGAGGCGATGATTATCAAACCTGGTGCTACCTCGACGACATTTTGAATGACCTCGACTGTAGGAATACCCCAATCAGAGAAAGCGGCAGCCAGTTGACGTCGAGTATCACTCTCAGCTCGATACATCTCAACCTGAGACCAGGATGTACCTCCTGCTCCAGCCACATCGATGGCTGCAACTCCCGCTTGAGAAAGGAGGGTTATATCTTGCTTGCAAAATCCCCAGCCTACTTCTTTGGCGATTACAGGCACAGATACTGCCTTGCAAACGGCCTCAACCTTATGAATTAACCCTGCAAATTGGGTATTGCCTTCGCGTTGAACAGCTTCTTGGATAGGATTAAAGTGGAGAACAAGCGCGTCGGCTTCAATCATATCAATGGCACGCTGGCAAGCTTCGATGCCATAACCATAATTGAGTTGAATCGCACCTAAATTTGCAAATAGAAGGATATCCGGTGCTAGATGTCGAACCTGAAAGGTGCCAGCGAGGTCCGTATGCTCCAGGGCAATCCTCTGTGAGCCAACTCCCATAGCTACGTGAGTTTCTTGCGCCGCAGTAGCTAAGTTCTGGTTTATCCTGAGAGCCTCACTTGTCCCACCAGTCATTGATGATATAAGGAGTGGGGCACTAACTTGTTTGCCGAATAATGCTACCCGAAGATCAACATCCTTTAAATTAATTTCAGGAATTGCGTGATGAACAAAACGAAATTGCTCCAATCCAGATGTAAGACCAGATTGTACGTTTTCTTCTAGATTTATACGAATGTGTTCAGATTTCCGTAATCCAATCGGCGTAACTTCTTCCATAGTAGGGTGTTCCTGATTTTTGAATAATCTTACCAGCCTGAACTTTGCATGTCAACAAGATAATCTTAAGACTTGACAGATTGACATCAGAGGATACAATTGCGCAGTATCAGGCACACATTCTCCAAAGGAGGAACAATTATGATGGAACAAATCGAAGTTTACAATAAGGTTAAAGCAATCATTGTAGACTTACTAGGCGTGGATGAAGCTAAAATTACTGCTGAGGCTCGTTTTCGCGAAGACCTCGAAGCTGACTCATTGGACCTGGTAGAATTGATTATGAAATTCGAAGATGAATTTGGTGGTGAAATTTCTGACAAGGAAGCTCAGGAAATCAAAACGGTTGGTCAGGCCGTTGAATACCTTCAAGCTCATTCAAAATAAAGTAAATGATGCAACAATCAGAGGCGCAGTTCTAGCTGCGCCTCTTTGTGCATATTTAATTCAGATGAACTACAAGTGAAAGTACATAGTAATAATAATGGATAAATTCGCCAATTTTGTGATCCTCGGAGGAGAACATGAAACCAAAGAGAATTTTGTTTGCTACAATTGCCATCATATTACTTTCGATATTATTGGTCGCTTGTAGTAAAGGTCAGGCGACGACACCCGCACAGAACTCAGCCGCGACCCAAGAACCCATTGCATCTACGCCACAACCGGTGGTAGCCACGAGTGCACCTGTGGGCATAGCTGAAGATGTTCCAATCATGCCTGATGCATATGATTTACAAGTCCCTAATGAGCTGAATATAATTTATAAAGTGAATCTACAAATCAAGGATGTAGTAGCTTTTTATCAGCAAGAGCTACCTACAAAAGGCTGGGATCAGCCAGCTAATCCTGATAGTGTGGTCGGTTCCATGGCACAAATGGCTCGTACAAAACCGAATGGTGACCGCATAACATTCTCGATACAATACAATCCTGTTGGCGAATTTACCATTGTTCAAATTTATATAACTCGTACTCCGTAGGTATATATCCACTTTTTAAGAATGGGGAATAAGCCTGTGATAACTATTGACAGGCATATTCCCCATAATTATTTAAAATTAGAAGAGTAGGCTGGGTATTTCTTCGGGGTGAGTCGCCACACGGACACCAGCTGACTGGAGCGCCTTGATTTTGTCAGCAGCTAAACCTGAGCCACCTTCAACGATAGCTCCAGCGTGTCCCATGCGTTTACCCGGAGGGGCTGTCTGACCGGCGATAAAACTAACCACGGGCTTAGTCATATGACTGGCAATATATTCTGCCGCTTTTTCTTCGTCGGTACCACCTATCTCACCAATCATTACCACTTTTTCAGTTTGTGCATCTGATTCAAACATTGTGAGGGCATCAATAAAGTTGGTGCCATTGATTGGATCTCCACCAATCCCAACGCAAGTGCTTACGCCGTGCTTTAGCAATTTTAGAGCATAAAGGACTTCGTAAGTTAATGTCCCCGATCGCGAAACGACGCCGACATTCCCAGGGATGGCAATATTACCGGGGATTATCCCTACTTTTGATTCACCTGGCGTAAGCAATCCGGGGCAGTTTGGTCCAACTAGGCGAACCATTTTCTGGTCGAGGTAATTCCGAACACGCATCATATCTTGTACGGGGATGCCTTCAGTAATACACACGATTAAAGATATTCCTGCATCAGCCGCTTCATAAATTGAATCAGCAGCAAACCTGGACGGAACAAATATACAACTGGTGTTTGCACCAGTTGCTTCCACCGCTACTTTGGCTGAATCGAATACCGGAACTTTGCCATCGATGACCCATTCACCACCTTTTCCGGGGGTCATGCCAGCGACCACATTTGTACCATATGCCAACATTTGAGTACTATGAAACAGACCCTCATTACCGGTGATGCCGTGAACAAGTAGGCGGGTATTTTTATTTATAAGGATACTCATTGGGTCTACCTCCCTGCTTTCCCAGATTTGGCAGCTGCAACAGATTTTTTGGCTGCGTCTACCAGAGTTTCTGCCGTGATCATATTTGCATCCGAGAGCAGCTTACGACCTTCTTCTGCGTTTGTACCAACTAGACGAACAACCATGGGTATATGCGGTTTGACTTCATTCAGTGCTGCTAATATACCGCGTGCCACTTCATCGCCACGCGTGATACCCCCAAATATGTTGAATAACACAGCTTTAACATTCGGATCAGTCAGGATGATACGGATGGCAGCAGCAACTTTATCACTTCCAGCACCACCCCCAATGTCCAGGAAGTTGGCCGGCTCACCACCGAATAATTTAATAATATCCATGGTGGTCATCGCTAAACCTGCACCATTGACCATGCAACCGATGTTCCCATCTAGCTTGATGTAAGTAAGGCCATACTTTCGGGCTTCCACCTCTGCAGGTGCTTCAACATCCAGGTCTCGTAATTCAGCAAGGTCTGGATGGCGAAAGAGAGCATTATCATCTATAAGCATTTTTCCATCCAGGGCAATCAATTGGTTGTCCTCTGTAATGACCAGCGGATTGATCTCAGCCAGAGTAGCATCACAATCCTGGTAAGCACGCCAAAGACCATTGGCTATCTGATTGAAAATCTTCCAATGCTGCTTGGGTAGATCAATTCCGATAGCGATATTGCGCGCCTGATAATCTTTCAACCCGAGGAGAGGATCAATATGTGATTTTATAATTTTTTCTGGAGTGGTTCGGGCGACCTCTTCGATCTCCACCCCTCCAGCAGAAGACGCCATCATTACAGGCTTGCGAGCTGATCGATCATTGGTTATCCCCAGGTAAATCTCTTTAGAAATTATGGCGGCTTCATCCACTAGTACTTTTCGAACCGGGAGACCTTTGATTTCCATCGCCAGGATCTGGGCAGCTACATCTTCAGCTTCGTGCGGATCTTTTGCTAGGCGAATGCCTCCGGCCTTACCCCGCCCACCTACAAGCACCTGCGACTTTATTACCACCCGACCCCCCAGCTCATTTGCAATGCTGCGTGCTTCATCTGCCGTAGTGGCAACACGCCCTTTGGGTATGGGTATGTTATAACGCGAAAATATTTGTTTTGATTGGTATTCGTGTAGTTTCATCCCTTTTAACTCCTCACTTGAGGGAAATTATGCTGATTATTAGCGGGAAGATTATACCACCCTGATTTGTCACCGTCGTTCGACGAACATAACCTATCATGGATCACAAAAATAACGTTTTATACCCAATTTGGATGCCTTGACTATTTAAGGGTATGTATCAACCAAGCGCGGGATTATTATAATTGCAGTCTACTCGAGATTTATACACTATATGAGTGCTAAGAAGGTAGGATGAAATAAGTAATCTATAGATGTACAATGCCCTTTGAGCCATCGATGGATAAAAGGGCATTGCTCGATGATTCGGCTTATTGGGTTGGCAAGCTGAAATGCATAACGCGACTATTTCCCGCATCTGCAATCCAGACGCCACCTTTATTATCGACAATAATGCCGGTAGGTAAATTGAATCCATTGGTGCCAGTGCCATAATCCCCGAAATAATTGACGAAAATCCCTGTAGTATTGAAATGCAAAACACGATACCCTTCGGGATCGGTGGTGTACAAATTACCATTATTATCCACCGCAAGGAAAGGCTTATTGTCTAGTGACTGTCCATACCAGGCGACCACTTCCCAATTATTCAATGGTTTATAACTACCACTTGAATCGGCTACCATAACCTGAATTCGCTGATTCCAAGTATCTGCGATGTAGACCAAACCATCTTTATCTACAGCGATTCCCACAGGTTCATCAAACTGCCCAGGCTCCAGACCATCTGAGCCGAATTGGGTGACATAATTCCCATCCGCGTCATACACTACGATACGCTTATTGCCAGTATCTGTGACAAACAGGTGACCCTCACTATCAATAGTGATATCGCGCGGTCCCCATATTGCAAAGGGTGTATCCGCCTGACCAAAATAACCCCACATATTTAAAAACTGACCCCCTGCAGTAAACTTTTGTATGCGATGATTCCACGTATCAGCTACGTATACTGAGCCATCAGCACCTACGGCAATCCCCCAAGGTTCAAAGAATGTACCACCTGGTGCTTCTCCCTTAGAGATATCTGCGAATGAGCCCCAAACCTGTAACACGCTTCCATCCGTAGCAAGGTGCTGGATGCGGTTATTGGATGTATCGGCCACATAAATTGTGCCATCTGGTGCAAGAGCCAGGTCGCGAGGGTTCTGGAATTGACCCGACTCGGTACCGGTCGAACCGATCACCTGGTCAGCATTCACCGTAAGCTGTTTCCCTTCATATGGGTCAGCCTGGACAGGCGTGGTGCTTTCTGTTGAGCCATAATCCCATAATTGAGCTACGACGTCTTTCCGGATATACAAGCGCATCTTTTCGGAAGGGTTCCAATTTTGAAGGCTCATATCTTGCCCAACGAGCTGGCTATACAATTTGTAATCCCTATTCAACCATATTTGGAAGATTGCTTCACGCATCTGAGGATTAGTAAGGACGTAAAGCAATCGTTGTGAGTTCAAATTAAAATAGTCCATATTTGGCCACCAAATACGGTTGTATTCAAACATATCATAGTTTTGACCAACGATTGGCTGGATCTTACCGTAATTTTTCAGCCCTACTAATATAATGGGGACATCACGCAAGTCGCGCGTGGGGGCATCACCATAATAGCGTTGATTGGGGAAGTTACGCAAGTACCACCAAAATGGGTAAGTTGTTATATTATCATAAGCAACTGTCAAATCGAGTCCACCTGTAAGACGATGTGAGATATCGATGATTTGCTGCAGAGCGATTTTATCGCCAGGCGCACAATGTGCATACACCAGGTATTCCTTGGCCGTATCATAGTTGATATAGGAGGCTGTAAAAGCCGCTCGCGCTGTGAGTACGGCTAACAAACCCAGGAAAATGAATCCGATACCCCGGCGAACCAGGCGGGGTGACCAATCCTTGGTCACTAAAATTACACCTACTGCACTAGCAATCGTCATCAGTAAAGCGATGACGAACCCACTTGTTGCACCTAATTGGTCTAGAGATTTACCTGCAAAGGGTGGGGTGTTTCCAAGCAATAAACGTAATGTGCTCAAAAGTGCCGGAACAAATACGAAGAGGAGGGCAATTGCTAGCCACCCTTTTTTACTACGGAATGCAACCCAATCCATGGTATCAATCAGATAACCAATTGACCAGCCTGAAAGCAAGATCATTGGCAATGCAATATGCACAGTCAGCCAGGGCATTTTTTCTCCAGCAATGGAGAATGCCAATAAGCTGGTAACAGTCCAAAAGATGAGCAGGCCAACTACTGGAGCTTTTACGGGCACTACTGAAGGTTCCTTGGCTTGTGTAATAACAGGCTCTACTCGTAAATCGTCATCTTCTGTTTCTTCTTCTGAAGAAATGTGTGTTGGTTGATCAGGTTCTTCGAACTGCTGATACTCTGGCGGAAAAGCATCATCTTGTATGGTCTTTCGCCCCATAATCGCCAAAAAGATACCCAGGATGCTGCCGATTGCGGGTAAGAACTCGTACATTGGGATCTGGATTAGCGCATAATAATACATCGGTTGATCACCCCGGTTTACGGCTTGCTGTGCCAACCAATATCCGAGCGAGCCCACCAGACCGGTGAAAAATCCAGCCTCAACATTGGTAAATATGCTCGTATACAGCACGATATATATTACATACCAGATTCCGGCATTAATTAACCATTGACGCTTGTTCCACCAAAAACCTACGATGATAGAAACAATGATGATAGGGATCACAATAAGGGCCATGTGTACAAGATCTACGAAGGTGAGGGCGTGCACTTCAGTCGCGTTCACCGGTACTTTCCAGCCAAAGAAATCTATTCCAAAGGCTGATAACTGGGGTAATACGAGCGTACCCAGCAACATTAGTAAATCAAAAGAGCGTTCCTCTCGTATACGATTTAAACCAAAACCGGATATGGCAAAATAGATTGCGGCGATAGCACCGAGAAGACCCAAGATTATTAATATTATAGGTATGATTGTCGGGATAGATGCAAAGACCGGATAACTAGGTTGCTCGGTGGTTGTTGTTTTGCTACTGAGTATTTTGATCACCATTCCAATAAGGAGAAATACCAATGACAAAATCAGCGCATAGAGGAAGTGTGACCGTCGCTCTTCACGATTCCAATTACGCTTCGTCAGACGATAAACTAAATATAGAGCTAAAAATAATAAAGCTTGGGCAGAATAAATGAATGACGTTTCTTTGGTACAAAAGTGAAGCACTGTGACAGCTGTAAAAATGTACAAGTATTTAATCTTGCCAGTATCGATATAACGCAACATCGACCATAGCATTACCACACCAAAGAACGCCACAAATGCTTCGTTGCGCACGTAGCGCCCATAATAAAGCATATAGGGTGAGATGGTAAG
>Ga0153916_10000886_pt1 | contig 20820 bp, 11 predicted proteins | sample Opewatmetagenome_FD_109642 | JGI IMG/M metagenome (GOLD analysis project Ga0153916, IMG submission 109642) | Freshwater wetland microbial communities from Ohio, USA - Open water 3 Core 3 Depth 4 metaG | ecosystem: Environmental > Aquatic > Freshwater > Wetlands | place: USA: Ohio, Lake Erie...
CCTCAACCCGAGCGGCGGCAACGGAGGCGCAGGCGGCGGCGGGCGAGTCGCGGTGTACGCCGAAGACTTTAGCGGTTTCAACACCAGCAAGATCACCGCACCGGGCGGGACCGGCCCGAACGGCGGCGCCTACACCGCCGGCGCCGGCACAGTGCATATTGTGGAGGGGCGCCCACACACGCACGTCAGGTGGCATTCGCCGGCAGGCATCAACGAGGGTCATTTGAATCAGGTCTTCGACCACGTAGACCTGCACTTCAACAAGCCCGTTGACCTTAGCTCATTCCAGCCGGGCGACATCTACATCGACGGCCAAATGGGGCCGGTCGCGCCCACTTCGGTGACGGAGGTTGGCGACAGACTCTACCGCATCGCGCTTCCGTTTACCTTCTCGGAGAACGGTCCATACCATTTCCGGTTGCCGACCAGCCTACTGGATGCAGAGGGCTTCCTGCTGGACCAAAACGCGAACGGGATACCCGGGGAGCCCGAGGATAGCTACGCCTGGGACATCATTGTCGATACCGTCCCGCCGCGGGTGACGAACCATACGCCGGCCGGCGACATCGCCGGCACGGTCAGCTATGTGGATGTGTGGTTCAGCGAGACGATCGACAAGACGACTTTCACCACGGCCGACGTGGCGATCACCAAACCTGGTGGCCAGGCGCTTGCCGTAAGCAGCATTCAGGAAGTCGGGCTGAACCGCTTCAGGATCGCCTTTGCCTCGCAGACGGCCACCGGCGTGTACCACGTGCGCATCGGCCCGGATGTCCGCGACCTGGCCGGGAATCCTTTGAACCTGGACGGCGACACCGCCTTTGGCGAGCCGGGCGACGACGTGTACGACGCCTCCTTCAACCTGGTAGCGACAGACATCCAGCTCACGGGCATGACCGTCAATCCCACCCAGCTTTGGGCCGGGGAGGCGGTCGCCGTTTCCTGGCAGGGAACAAACGCCTTGACCGCCCAACTGCTGGGCAACTGGCACGATGGGGTCTACCTCTCCCAGGACGCCGCGTGGGACATCCACGACCAGCGCCTGGCCGTCGTCGAGCACACCGGCGGCCTGGCCCAAGGCCAGCCCTACTCGGCCTCGACCACCGCCTACCTCCCCGGCGTCCTCCCGGGCAACTACTACATCCTCGTCCGAGCCGATGTCTACAACGAGGAAAAGGAACTCAGCGGCGAGGCCAACAACCTCGCGGCCGCCGGTCCCTTCGCCCTGAGCTACCGCCCGCTTTCGACCACGGGTACGCCGGTCAGCGGCAGCCTGACTGCGGCCGACCGAGGAGACTATTTCGTGGTGCAAGTCTCGCCTGGTGACAGCTTGCGGCTGACGTTGGGTGGCCACGCGACTTCCGGCACGAACGAACTGTATGTCAGCTATGAGACCATTCCCACCCGGCAGAGCTTTGATTATCGCAGTGTGCAGGCGAGCCAGGACCAGCAGATCGTGATTCCCGGGACCGTGACCGGAGGCAGATACTACGTTCTCGTGTATTCGGCAGATGTTCAGGGCACCGCGGCGTACGATATTTCAGCCGACTCCGGTACTTTCTTCGTCACCAGCATCACTCCGGCCCGCGGCAGCAATCGCCCGGCCGCCGTGGTCACCGGCACATCGCCCGTGCAAGGGCGCGTGATTCCGAACATCGTGACTATCATTGGTGCGGGCTTTGACAGTGGGACTACTGTGGAATTCATCGGCAGTGATCAGGTCGTGAGGCAGCCCACAGGACACACGCTCATCTCCCCGTCAGAGCTGACGGCCGAATTGGACTTGGTGAGTTGGCCGGCCGGAGTCTATGCGCTCCGGGTGAAAAAGGGCGCATCGACGCTAGAACGGCCTGGTGCCTTCACGGTTGTTGCCGGCGCCGCGCCGAACCTGCAAACGAACCTGGTCGTGCCTAGCAACGTCACCGACTGGGGAGTGCAGACCGTTTGGGTCGAGTACGCGAACCGCGGCGATGCTGCAATGCCGTCGCCGCTTCTTATGGTGAACGCGTCCAACGGCGGTCTCATCACTCTGGATTCCACCGTCGCCGATTCCGCTCGCCGTAGTGGCGTGCGCCCGATTCCCGGAGTGACGAGCCAAGTGATGTTCATGGCCCGCGGCTCCGGCGGCACGCCCGGCATACTCCAGCCCGGCGACTCGGGGCGCGTCGCCGTGTATTACGTGGGCCTGACCCAACCGGGCAGCACCAACTCGGTTGGTTTCGGCTTGGCGACACTGACGGCCGATGACGTGAGTTGGCAGCAGTGCATGTCTTTCATGGCGATGGGTAGTGGAGACGGGGGCGGCGGTGGAGGCTCAAGTATGATTTGCAGCGGCAAAGACTGGCGTATCGGCTGGAGCGATGCCGCCGCCCGACAATCGAAACCTGAAACAATGTCCGAGGATGCGTGGCTTGCGGTCTACCACAACCTGGCCATGCAACTCGGTGCCGAATGGGGCAACTACGTCGAGACGCTCGCTGCTGACATGAACTACCTGCACAGCGTCGGGCAGGACGTAACCGATCCCTCGGTGCTCCTGGGCTTTGAGTCCCTACAAGCCTCGGCCGCGCTAAGTCCCGTGGCAGTCCTGAGCACTGTTGCCGATGCGACTTCGCCAGCACCAGGGCTCCCGCTGGTGTTCACCCGTGCTTATGGCGAGGCTATCCCCTCGCGCTACGCGCTTGGGCCGCTGGGCCGCGGCTGGACCCACAACTGGGACATCTACCTTCAGCAGCTTTCCGACGGCGATGTCCTTGTCCACGGTGCGGGCGGGGGCGATCGCTTCTTTACCAAGAACTCCGATGGCTCTTATACCGCCTCGCCCGGCGACAATAGCCGTCTGACGTTCGCCGGTGGCGTGTTCAGACTCACGGAAGTGGACCAGAAGATCTGGCAATTCCGGGCCGACCTGCTCCTGGACTATGTGCAGGACTCCAACGGCAACCGGATTACGCTTGGCTACACAGGAGGTAAGCTCACCAGCCTCACGCATTCCAGCGGCGACCAATTGCTCCTCGACTATACCTCCCAAGGGAGAGTCTGGCATGTCATCGACCCCGTTGGACCTGGCGCTGATGATGACCGCGTGACGACCTTCGAGTACGACTCTTCCGGCGAGTACCTCCTATCGGTCACAGCGCCCGGCGGTCGCGTCACGTCGTACGCCTACGGAACGGCCGGCACCCTGGGCCAGAGGCATGCGCTCGTTTCGATCACCTACCCCGACGGCACGCATGACTATTTCGCCTACGACTCCCGTGGCCAACTCACGGCGACTTCCAAGCAAAGCTGCTCATGCGGCGCCGACAACGTCACCTACGAGTATGACTCGGCCGGGGGCGTCACCGTCACCGACGCCACGGGCCGCAAGACAATCATGCAATACGGGGTAAATGGCCAGCTTGCGCAAACGATCGACGGCAACGGGAACATGGTCAAGTACGCCTACAACAAGCTTGGCCAACTGAGCCAAGCCGTCGGTGGCGGCGGCGAGCGGTACGGCTATACGTATGACGCGCGGGGGAACCTCGCGAGTTACCTCGACCCCATGCGGTACACGACGCGTTTCGCCTACGAGTCGTCCTTCAACCGTCTGGGCAGCATGACCGATCCCCGCGGCAACGGCATCGACTATGCTTACGATGCGCGCGGCAACCTCGCGTCGATCACGTACGGAGACGGCTCCCGCGAGTTGTTTACCTACAACGCGGACGGGACCGTCAAGACGTGGACGAACCGTCGCGGACAGACGGTCACCTACACCTATTGGCCCGGCGGCCAGGTAAAGACCAAAGACTACTCCCATACGCCCGGGCTCATCGATTACCAATACACCTACGACGCGGCCGGGAACCTCACCGCCGGCACCGATCCCCAGGGCACGGTCCTCATCGACTACGATCCGGACACCGGTTGGCTGCGGCGGATCGATTATCCGGGCGGGAAGTTCTTCACGTTCGAGTACTACGCTTCCGGGCAGCGCAAGACGCGCACCGACCAGGACGGCAACATGGAAAACTACCATTATGATTCGGCCGGTCGGCTGGACACCATGACCGACGGCGCGGGGAGCCTCATCGTCGATTACGATTACGATGCCGCTGGTCGGCTGAGCAAGAAGACGCTGGAGAACGGGGTCTACACGACCTACGAGTATGATCCCGCCGGGAATCTGATCCACCTCGTCAACTTGAAGCCCGATGGAAGCGTGTTGTCGCGCTTTGACTACACGTACGACGCCTCCGGCCGGCGGACCTCGATGACGACGTTGGCCGGCAGCGAGACCTACGGCTACGACCCGCTGGGGCAACTGACTAGCGTCACCTACCCGGACGGTCGTGTCGTCCGGTACGTCTACGATCCGGCAGGCAACCGTCGCGAGGTCGTCGATGGGGGCGAATCGACGGCCTATACGACCAACAACATGAACCAGTACACCGACGTGGATGGTATCACCTACACCTACGACTCCGATGGCAACCTCGTATCGAAGAGCGAGAATGGCGTCACGACCACCTATGCGTACGACTCCGAGAATCGCCTAGTGGGAGTAACAACTCCCGTGGATACATGGACCTACACGTACGATGCGTTCGGCAATCGAACTGCCACCACGCACAACGGAGTGACCACGCACTACGTGGTTGACCCTACCGGGCTGGGGAACACAGCCGCGGAATACGATGCCGCGGGCAACCTGTCGGCGCGCTACGACTATGGCGACGGCTTGGTGTCTCGTACCGACGCGGCCAGCAACGCGGCGTACTACACGTATTCGGCGATCGGCAACACAAGTGAGGTGACGAACGCTTCTGCGAACGTGCTCAACTCGTATTCCTACGACGCATTTGGAGGTTCGCTCTTTAAGTCAGAGAGCATCCCCAATCCGTTCCAGTTCGTCGGCGAGGCTGGTGTCCTCACGGAAGCGAACAGCCTCTTGTCAATGCGAGCAAGACCTTACGACGCTGCTACCGGGCGGTTCATCCGCCAGGACCCCGTTGGCATAGGGGGTGGTACAAACCTATACGCTTACGCCACAAACGACCCTATTAACAATATCGACCCATCAGGGCTTCTGAGTTGTCACACTGTATGCTTTGCCCTGCATATACCTTTTCTGGCGCATGACATTGCAGAATGCGTAGCGGCAGCGTTCTTCGCCGGAGCAGTTACGAAGACCCCTTCCGTTGGCGGCCTTGTCTTTGCGACCTGCATGAATGCAGTTCGCATCGTCAGTGAAATGGAGTTGATGGTGTGCGAGGTAATATGCGAGCAGATTGTTAACATTCTCCGCTCTTACGACCCTAACGACAAACTCGGCCCCTCGGGCTTTGGCGACCAGGCATGTGTTCCGGCTGATGCGGTCATGCCGTACGAGGTGGAGTTCGAGAACGTGCCTGATGCCACCGCCCCAGCGCAGCGGATTACCGTCACGGACACTCTCGATCCGAATGTGGACCTTAGCACCTTCGAGTTGACCCAGATCACTTTCGCCGACCAAGCGATCCCAATCCCCGCAGGGCTCAATGAGTACGAAACCACCCTGCCGATGAAGGCCGGCACGACGGAGATTGTCGCTCATGTCAAGGCCACCCTGGACCCCGACACCCGCGCGCTGACCTTGACGCTGGAAGCCATCGACCCCAACACCGGCTGGCTCCCCGAAGATCCCCTGGTCGGTCTGCTTTATCCTAACGGCGCCACCAATCGGGGGCGGGGCTCGATCAGCTACACGGTGAAACCGATGGCCGGACTGGCCTCGGGAACGGTCATCCAGAACCGTGCCCAAATCGTCTTCGACTACAACGACCCAATCAACACCCCGCTGGTCCACAACACGCTTGACGCATCTCCGCCCACAAGCAACGTCCTCCCGTTGCCCGGGACCCTGACCTCAGGCACCTTGGATTTGCAGTGGACCGGCAGCGATGAACCGGGCGGCTCGGGTATCACCAGCTTTGACATCTACGTCTCCGTCGATGGCGGCGACTACATCGTGCTCCTCGCTGGCACACAGGATACCTCGGTGCAGGTCACAGTCCAGCCCGATCACACGTATGCGTTCTACAGCGTGGCCACCGACAACGTAGGCCACCGCGAGACCGCCCCGGCCATACCCGACGCCCAGACCTCCTTCGTGTACCCCACCGATCCCCGCGTCGCGCAGATCGATGTGTCTACGGCACCAGGCGGCCCCGGGGCGGCGGCCATCGACGTCGTCTTTAGCGACCCGATGGATGTCCATCGGATGATCGACGATGGATCAATCCTCTCGGCGGTCACGCTGACCAGCGTCGCACATGGTCCAGTGACCCTCAGTGCCAATCAGTTTTCCTACGACCAAACCACGCGGACGTTGAGCCTGGTCGCGGTTGGACTCTTAGAGGAGGTCTATGAACTGCGCTTGGACGGAAGCCGGCTGATCGATCTGGCTGGTACGCCCCTGCGGGGCGGCACGGATGGGACGGTTGCCTTCAGACTCCCGATCTTCGATGCGGCCCAAAACGTCCAGGCGGATGGAAGCGACATCGCCGTGGAGAGCTATTCGGTGCCTGCGATGGCCGACTGGGACTCGGACGGCAGGCCCGACCTGATTGTCGGTGAGAAGACCGCCATTGGCGACGGCAAAGTTCGGGTCTATGTGAATACCGGGACGGCTACAGCGCCGGCGTTCGGGAGCTTTTCCTACGTCCAAGCCAACGGCGCCGACCTGACGGTTCCCGGCAGCGGCTGCCTCGGGGCCTTCCCCCGGGTTTTCGATTGGGACGGGGACGGGAAAAAGGACCTGATCCTGGGCCTGGCCGACGGAAAAGTCCAGGTGTGGCCCAACGTGAACACCGACGCCGGTCCACAATTCGGCTCGCCCAGCTACGTCCAGGTAGGCGAACCCGGCTCCAAAGCCGACATCGACGTGGGTGATCGGGCCACGCTGGATATCGTCGATTGGAACAACGACGGCCGCTACGACCTCGTGCTCGGGGCCTTGGACGGCAAGGTACGCGTGTACCTCAACCAAGCGTCGTCCGGGCCCGCGGATTTCCGCAACGTGACGGTTGTCCAGAACAGTCTAGCCGACTTGACGGTGCCAAGTGGTCGCTCCAGCGTTGCGGTGGCCGACCTCAACGGCGACGGCCGTAAGGACCTGCTTGTCGGCAATACCGAGGGGCAACTCTGGTTCTACCCGAACATCGGGACCGACGCGGCCCCGGCGTTTCGCGGCTCCCAGACGCTACTGGCCGGAGCCGCCCAAGTGAACTTGGCCGGCACACCGCGATCGCGACCTTTCGTCGGCGACTACAATGGCGATGGCACGCCCGATATCCTTGTCGGCGCCGCCGACGGTCTGATCCGCCTCTTTGTGGGACACCCCGACCCAACTCCGGCGGAGCCGACGATAGGTGCGCCTGGCGGACCGTATGTCTACACATTCCGCTTGTCGGCAAACGCCGATCCGGCGGCCCACCCGGGTGGCCCGTACGCCATCGTGGAGGGCGACGACACGCTAATCCTCGACGCCTCAGCCTCCACCGATGCCGACGTTGGGCAAGTGCTGACGTACACATGGACGGTGGCCGGCGTTGAGTTTGGGCCGGCCGCTTCTGCCACGCTTCCGCTTACCTGGTCGGACCTCCAGGCCATCGGCATCGACGACGGGCCCGTCACGGTGGGCGTGAGCGTGCTGGTGGACGATGGCCACGGCGGCACGGACGCCGCCAGCACGAGCCTCACCGTGGACAACGTGGCCCCAACGGCGGCTTTGTCGAACGAGGGCCCGTACGACGAAGGGGACTCCGGCACGGTCGTCTTTTCCAGCCAGTTTGACCCCTCAGCAGCCGATGCCACGGCCGGCTTCCTTTACAGCTACGACTTCGACAACGACGGACTCTTCGAGATCACCCGCAGCGCCGAGCCTTGGGCGACGGTGCCCGCCACGCTCCTCGCCGATGGTCCGGCGAGCCGAACGGTGGGAGCCCGGATCGAGGACAAGGACGGGGGCTTCACGGATTACACCACGACTTTGACCGTGGAAAACGCCGCGCCTGGTGTGTCCGTGGACATTGCGAGCCAGGACGTGCAGTACAGCGACTCGATCCAGACGGTCACCGTCTCGGCCACGGACGTGGCGGGCGACTGGATGAACGCCTCCGTGTCGTGGAGCGAAGACGGCGGCACAACGTTCACTGCGGGCCTGCCCGACGCGCTCTCGCTGGCACCCAATCCCGGGAGTCTGGCGCTGGGCGGCGCAGCAAACCAGGTGTCAACCGGCACCTGGACGCTTGCAGGGATCGCCGATCTGGCGCCCGGCAATTACCTGATCCGCGTGGGCGTCAGTGACGAGGACGGGGCGAGCGGATACGCCGAGACCACCATCCACGTCCTGCCGGAAGACGCGCGGGCGACTTATGTGGGCCCGCTCTTCGTCTCCACCGATCCGAGGAGCCCGGACTATGCGACCGTCGAACTTCGGGCGACGGTCCGGGACATCACGGCTGTGATGCCCGCCTCCGACTGGGACGCCGGCCGGATCACCACCGCCAACGTGACGTTCGTCAACCGGGACAAGCTGGACGCCTCGGGCAATCCGGTGGTCCTCGGCACCGTGCCGGTCAATCTCATCGACTCGGACATCAAGACCGGCGTGGCGATCCTGAACTGGAACGTCACGCTCAATTCCAACAGCACCGCCGAGTCGTTCCGGATCGGCATGATCGTGGGCAGCTTCTACGACCGGGACAGCACGACGGAAGATGCCGTGGTGACCGTAGCCCGGCCGGACGGGGACTTTATCACCGGCGGTGGCTACCTGGTCAATGAGAACTCGGCGGGCACCTACGCGGGGAGCGCGGGGCTGAGGACGAACTTCGGCTTCAACGTCAAGTACAACCGCCAGATGACCAACCTCCAGGGGCAGTTCAACGGGATCGTCCGGCGCGAGGACGGCGCGGGCGGAGTTCAGGTATTGCAGATCAAGAGCAACGCCACCCAATCGCTGGCGATCAACCCGGCGGCAGGGAGCGACGGGTCGGCCACCTTCATCAGCAAGGCCAACCTGACGGACATTACCGATCCCGAGAACCCGATCAGCCTAGCGGGCAATCTCACGCTGATCGTGACCGTTACGGACAACGGCGAGCCGGGCACTTCCGACACGATCGGACTGACGGTTTGGAATGGAAGCCAACTGGTGTTTTCGAGCAACTGGAATGGCTCTCAGACGGTTGAGCAAGTGCTGGCGGGAGGAAACATCGCGGTCCATACCCCGGCTACCGCGCTGGCCTCGACAGGCGGCCTGGCCGCCGGGGTCGCCGATAACGCAGCGAGCAGCCCTAGTGCCGCTTCCACGGATGTCGATGGCGGCGTCTTCGACGAGCCCCCGCAGATTCTGGATGATGGCGATCCGGGGTTCAGGACGGCGGGGAAATGGACCGCTCTAACCGGCCAAGGCTACAAGGAGGACCTCCGCGCCAGCAAGAATCGGAACCGGAGCACCACCGCCACATGGACCTTCCCAGTCATGCCGGGCCAGTACCGCGTGTCGGCCACCTGGACCGCGGATCGCAGGCGGGCCACCAACGCCCCGTTCACCATCTCCGACGCGAGCGCGTCCGACGGCTTGATCCCCGTAGGCACCGTGCTGGTGAACGAGCGACAGGCCCCCAACGACGACACCTGGGAAGGCACTGCCTGGGAGTACTTCGGCACCTACCAGATCCTTGGCGATTCGCTCGTCGTGGGACTTTCGGCCAAGGCCAACGGGGTTGTGGCGGCCGACGCGGTGCGGGTCGAGCGGGTCGGAGACTTGGTGGTTCCGCCTGCGCAGATCGTTGACGACGGCAACCCGCACTTCGCCCTGAAGGGGAGTTGGCCGGTCAAGAAACAGGGCTACCAGGGGGATTCCCGCCAGAACTCCAAGGGCCGCGGGTCAGACACGGCGACATGGACTTTCCTCGTCATGCCCGGCGAGTATCAGGTCGCCGCCACCTGGGCCCCGAACAGCAAGGGTGCGACCAACGCTCCGTTTACCGTCTCCGCCGGCGCGATGGCCTTTACTACTACGGTCAACCAGCAACAGGCCCCGAACGACTTCTCCGATGCTGAGGCGTGGTGGGATCGCCTGGGCACGATCAACGTCACTGGCAACGTGCTGACCGTCCGGCTTTCGGACAAGGCCAACGGCTATGTGGCCGCGGATGCCATCCGAATCGAGCGGATGTCTCCCCTCGGCGTGGACGCCCTGGCCGCGCAACGGGGCCAATCGCTCTGGGCGGTCACGCCCCAGCTCGCGCCCGGGGCTGCCACGAGTGCGGCCCACGACGCCGTGTTGAGCCAGAACCTCGACCGCTGGGATCCACGGCTCTATGCGGACCTTGCTTGGTCTTGGGAGCTTGCGCGTTCGACGCCGAAGGAGAAACCCTCGGAGGGTGGTTTCAGCAGCCAAGATGCTCCGCTGTGGATGCTGGCGGACGACGGGAGGTAGCCGCCGGATCGCGGAGCCGGCCAGTCGTTGCCTCGGCCATCCCGAACCGCCCTCCTCGCCGCCAGGCAGTTGGCACGATCGCGGCGTGCTCAATCTACCTACGAGGTCCGCGCGGCAACGGCCGAGCAGGCGGCGTGGCCCTCGCGAGATTCCCTGTGGGCAGCCCCACTCCAGGCAGTATGTCTTTCATGCCGACTGGCGAGATTCCCCCGTCGTTTCTCTCCTCGGAACCGCGCTACGGCCTTGTGATTTGCCCTGCCGATCGGCATCCTGTTCGCCACCTGCCCGATGCAAAGATGCACAGCAGCGAGCCGATTACCTACATCGTCTCCATCACGCCGGGGACAGTGCTCGCCGTGAAGGCGTACAAGCAGTTCACTGGCGAGCGGCGGCTGGTCGTCGTGCCTGACAACCTCTACCGCGTGGAGACAAAGGACTACGGTGCGGTCACGGCGGTGCAAATCGTCTTCGACAAGCCGCTGAGCACCGTGACGGATCAGGGCTGGAGTGACGACATCTACGTCACCTTCCAGTCGAGTGTTGGTCCGGACACCATCAACATCCTCAAGTACCTGATTACCAACTACACGGACCTGACGTGGGACGACACGAGCTTCAACCACGTCCAGACGAAGCTGACGCCGTTCCCGGCCAACTTCCCGATCCTGGACCGGAAAAACACGCTCCAAGTCCTGCAAGAGATCGCCTACCAGGCCCGGTGCGCCCTCTGGCTCTCCAACGGGGTGTTCTACATCAAGTACCTGCCGGAGGAGCCGGACGCCGACGACGACATCACGGTAAGTGACCTGGATGCCGATTCCGGCGTGGAAGTCGAGTTGACGAGCACGGAAAACCTCGTGACCAAACTCAAGGTGACGTGGCGGCTGAGTTGGGCACCGAGGCCGACCGACCGCGAGAAGGACAAGTCCGAGAAGACGATGATCCTGCGCCACAACATCAGCCGCTACGGCACGCAGGAAGAAGAGTACGAGTGGTACATCTACAACCACCTTCTTTTGGGCCGTAACGGTTCGGTGACGCTCGCAGGTAAGCATCCTTGGGCTGTCGGTCATCGAAGTCTTAACAAGTCGCACCATAGTCTCTCCATTCACACGACAAGAGGCCAAAGGCCATCCGTCCTCAGGGCCAACAGACCCGGTAGTTGGCGTGCCGAAGGGCAGAGGGCGGGACGGTTTACTTAGCGGTCGTTCCCTTAGTCGCCTTTTCCAGGCCGTTGTCCGAGATGGTCAGGAACTTCGTGATCTCCGCAGCAAGCAATTCTTCGGAAGGCACACAGGTGAAGGGAATCGAGCACCTCGCTACCACGGGAACATGCCACGAACCGTGGCGGTTCTCGGCTAAGTTGACTTTGAGAGTCATGGGAACCGGACCGTGCGGCTTTAGGTCGCTTACGTCCTTGCCGGCTTTCGACTTGGCGTCGATGTCGTCCTGCTTCAAGGGCAGGAAGGGAAAGAGCTGCTTCGATGCGATGCGGCTAGATTTGTTGCCGCAGAAGAACTCCAAGAAGCGGCCGGTCGATCGCTCGTAGACGAGGAACGAGATTCCGAACTGGCGGTGCGGCTCCCCCTCATCGGCCTCCGATGCTATCCGGTTGAATTCTTTCGAGTGCATGTCGTAGGAAATCACCAGCGCCTTGCTGTCGCTCATGTCGATGGCCTTAGGCCGGCGAGCCAGCGGCAAGAGGTCCACCGACTCGCCCAGGTCGATGATTTTCTCGTCGCTCTCGGGGATGCCGTAATGGCCCGGGGGGATCAGGCCCTTGGCGTTGGCCTTAGACTTGGTGTAAAGTTGCAGGCGGCCGAGATAGTCGCCGCCCTTGGTGATCTCTGCGAACTGGTCGTCGGTGCCGATCTGCGTGGGGATCGGGGTGGGAATCTGCTCGAAGTTAACAGGGATCAAACGGTTGTCGTCAGACATGGGGATTCCTCTCATTGTGAAAAGTCAGGGACAGGTTTCGTCGTCTTCGTTCTCAGTCGTCAGTGGGCGTCGCGCCCTTGTCGCTCACATGATTTCTCCTCCTATGCGAAAATTGGTTTGATGTCTCGTCAGGACGTTCGCCTGCTGCTGGCCTGCTGTCCGGGTCTTCAATACCCCCAACCGGCCTTGTAGGCTGTAGGCGTCGGAGCGTCTTATTATCTCGTTTAACGTTTCGGCAGCTTCGGCACTCTGTTCTCCAGTCGTTTCTTTGGGTGCTTGATGTTGACCTCCTGTGCCGCGAGAGACCGGCGGGGGCGAAGAGGGGAATCCTCTTGCCGGTCCCCGGAGCGTTAGCCGACAATCGAAATCATCCGCGCGGCCGGGAACGTCACCTTGACGCCAGAGCCATCCAGCGACTCGACGATCTCCTTGAGTTGATGGGAGAAATGCGACGGGTGCATGGACCAGACGCCCCTGCCGAGTTTCAGGATCAGCTCCGAGGCTGAGCCAGTCCAGATCTTCTTTTCCACTGTGCCATTCACTTTGGGCCGCACCAACTCCATGATGGCTTCGTAGAGGGTTCGCGGATCGGGATTCTCCGCCCGCGCCTGCTCGGCGAGGATCAGGTGCTTGGCCTCGGTATCGAGAGCGGGAAGGGTGGTGCGCTCCTCCTTGGGCGGCAACGAGGTGGAGAAGACCGTGGCGAGGAAGTTGGGGGCCTCCTGTTCCAGCAAGTCGCGGAGTTCGCCTTGCCAGTCGATGGGCGTCACCAACAGTGGGGCCACCTCGATCAGGGTCGCGCGTGTGTCTTCCGTTTCGATGTAGAAGTCGTCCCAACTGTTGCCGCTTTGCATGAAGTGGCAGAAGTTTGGCAGCGTGTAGGCGTTCCGGTGCATCTCGCGGATCGTGATCGTGTCGGCATCGACCAGTTGCTTGACCTTGTAGTAGGTCTTCTTGTCGAAGTGTGTATCCTCGACCCAGCAGAAGACGGCCCCGGCCAGCTTCAGATTGAAGTTCTCGGCAAGCGCCAGCTTCACATCGACGGAGCCGCGAGCGAAGAGTAAATGGACGGCTCGGTGCAACGTGCTCTTTCCGGTCTTTTGCTTCTTGCTGCACAGATACATGTAGGGTAGCCGCCAGGTGGGCCGTCGAAGCAGCACGGTGATCCACTTGAGCAGGTAGTCCGCCCCGGTGTGGATGCCATTGGCGTTGCACCACTCGTTGGCCGCGACGGCGGTGTCCGCCCCCTCGCCGCAGTGCTGCAAGATCATGTCCCAGTGCGGATGGGGGCCGGTCTTCACCGCGGGGCTGAACCGCAGTTGCGCTCCCCTGCGGTTCCATCGCCTACCCGCCTGGAACTCCCGCTCGAAAGGCGCGTTGATCTCGAACCAGGGGTGATTGTTGAGGTTCCCCACCGCCGCCGCCGCATCTTGGGGGCACATGCCGTCGTCCTGGAAGGAGGCTTTCATCGCCCCAGCCGGCTGCAAGACCCAGCCCACCGAGTTGCGCCGAAAGTAGCCGCCGCCCCGGTGCTCGCCGTCGTCACACACAACAACGTGCCGGGCACGGCCATCAAAAAAAGAGCGGTCATTGTCCCTCGCCTCGATTTCGATGGAGAGGACCACGGAGAGGCGACGGGTGGTCATGGCCCAACCTTCGGGTTCTTCCTTGTCCTTGCGATCCGTCGTAACTAACAACTTGTTGCCAATTAGCGAGGCATTATAGACGCGCTCCTCATCCCGGGCCGGCAATTCCGGCAACTCGACACCGAGGAAGCGAGCCACTGCCGCCATGATATTGCCGCGAAACGTCCATCCCCTTTCGCCCCGGACACCAGCCTCGTCCAGGATGGATCGGGGATCGACCGGCACGTTGAAATCCCGGCAGGGCCAACCGTTGGCCGTCTTGCCCCAGGATTCGTCTTCGGCGGTGTGCGCACCGAACCGCACGACGAAGAGGGCACCGTCGGGCCGCAGAAAGAAGAAGCAGTTTGGCTCCGTGCGATCTGTAGCGGGGCTGGCCGTCGAAAACGTGCCCTTGAGCTTCAGTTCCGATTTCAGGGCCGCGAAGACTTCCTTCAGCCCGGCAACATGGGTTTGATAGCAATTCCGTTCCTGAATGTAGACGAGCGGCCATTCCCGACTGTGTAACTCGTCCATGACGCGCTTGTGGATGGCGTCCGGCTTTATCACTGGGTAGGCGGCGCACAACTCCTCCAATTCGTCTTGTTCGGACGTAGGAACGCCGGGAATGAACACGCTAGTCTTGCGGGTCGCCACCAGGATGTGATCCCGCCAGTTGGGGACATCGGCCTCGGAGAGCTTTTCGCTGGCTGGCTTGAGCAACTCGTAGGACCGTTTCTCGTCGCTGGCCCGCACCGACCAGAACCAAAGGTTTCCGCCACAAACGTCCACGGACGCTTGCAGGTCCAAACCGGTGTCGGCCGCCAGCCGGTCCAGGGCGGCCCGGCCCAAGGCGGCATGGAACGTGTGGTTCTCGCACGGGATGCCGTCGCCGGCAAAGTGCATGTAGAGGTGCAGGCCGGCGCTCTCGACGCCGCCGGTGCTTCGCCGGGCCTCCACGTAGGGAATCGGCCCAACGGCGTTCAGGATGCGCTCGACCTCTTCCGGCGGCAGCCCTTTGCCGTGCGTCAGGATGGCGTCGATGTCGGCCCCGGTCCACCGCGACCGGCGGGCACGCCAGTCGAACCCGGTCGTGCCGATGTCGGTCACGAATAGATCGGGCGGCCAGTCCAGCATGTAATCCCGGAAGTGCGGTTCCGTATCGGAGTCCTTCGGGACGCGGATCGGCCACCAAGTCCAGGTGCCATCGGTCCAGGTGTTTCGCCGGCCTTCCACAGGCTGGCCCTTTTTGACGCTGCATTGGGTTTCGATCGCTGGCGACCAGCGATCCACTAGGTCGCTGTTGCAGGCGGTCTTCCTCGCGGTGAGGAAACGCCCGACGGCTTCGAGAACAGTCGGCATAAAGCTTCTCCTTCTTCTCAGTTGTTGAGGGGTGCTCGCACCCCGGGTTGTTAAGAGTGCTCCCACCCCGCCGTGGAAAACGCTCAAACGCTCCGTTCAGCCTTGCAGGTCACGTCAATAGGTGTGTGTGCGCTCTCTCAGCGCGCGCACACTTCATACACTGACCTGCATCCATGAGCGGGGCGGTGGAGCGTTTCCCGGAGAGGTAGACGCTTCCTCCCCATCCAGGCACGCGGCACCTGCTTCGACTCAGGTGTCGAATAGGCGCTCCAAACGTTTACACGCATCTAGTTCGGTCTTCGCGTTGAGTCTCGGCACGCTTTGGTGCGGCCATCTTCGGACGACGCACTGGTGCCTATTAGTAGGACCCCCGCCTCTAGGAGTCGTTGGAGTTGTTTTTCACATTTTTCTCCGTTGACGACGCGCGCGCTCCAATATCCGGGCGACAAGGGGAGGGGTGGCTCGGTTGTACGAGTCCCTCGCCATCGGCGGCGTCTGTTTCCCGCGCTCATCTGCGGCCTCCGCACTGCCTCCCTATTAGTAGGACCACGAGTCTCCACCGGTCCTTGGAGTCAATTCTTCACATTTTTCGTCGTTGACGACCCGCGTCATCCATGCAGCGGTCCAGTGTCCGGGTGACAAGGGGAGGGGTGGCTCGGTTGCCCGAATCCCCGGGCCCTCGGCGAAGCCCGTTTCCTGCGGATGTCTGCGGACCACGCATGGTTCGCCTACCAGTAAGACCGCATCCTCCGAGAGTTTTTGGAGTGAAATCCTGCCATTTTCCACGGTTGACGACCTGTACCTTCGAGAGGCTGTGGTCTCGGAGTCGCCGCGGCGATGGGACGGTCTACCGGCCGCCGACCGCACCTCGATTCGTGCGATCGACAGCACTGCGTCGATCAGGTCGTCTCCCCGTCAGGTCGCCTCGCGGACCATTTGCCGGCGTCCGTGCAACGGACAGGTCGCGGGTCTGGCCAGGTCATTGGCCCGGGCGCCAAAGCCTGCCGAGGCCGCCAGCGTGGAGGCGTTGGTGCTGAATCCGGCTACGCTGCTGCACGACCGATACGAGCAGCCCGGTACACCGACGCGGCCGTCGTCCTGGTCTGGCCAGAGCCGCCCCGGCCTCTCCTTGGCCGGGCACCTGGCCGCGAGCTGCCCGCCACCTGAATTGCGGTCCGCTGGCCGATCGGCTACCTGCGGACAAGGTACGCTTGTTAGCCGAGTAGCGCTTTTCCAACAAAGTGACACTGTGGAGTTGCACCCATGAAGAAGAAGATGAAGAAGTTCCCGCCTGAACCGCTCGCTCGTGATGAAGTCCGCCGGCTGTTGGACGCCTGCGGATCGGACTCGTCAATCGCCTTGAGGAACCGCGCTTTGATCGCCACTCTCTGGCGGGCCGGGCTGCGCATCTCCGAGGCCCTTGCCCTCGAACCGCGCGACCTTGACAACGGCGTCCTCCGGGTCCGTCGTGGCAAAGGCAGCAAGTGCCGCGTCGTCGCCCTGGACCCGGAAGCACAGGCCGTGCTACAAGCCTGGATTGAGCAGAAGGCCCGCCTGGGCATCAGCGGCCCACTGCTTTCGACGCTCGCCGGGAAACCGCTGTTGGCCTCCTACGTCCGCAACCTTTTACCAAGGCTGGCGAAGAAAGCCGGCATCGGTAAGCGGTGCCACGCGCATGGCTTGCGTCACACGTTCGCATCTGAACTGGCAGACGAGAAGACGGACGTGCGCGTGATTCAGCGTGCGCTCGGCCATACCAGCCTGCAAACGACGCAGAACTACATCGACCACTTGCGGCCCCAGGCCGTCATTGACACCTTGAAGGCTCGGGTCTGGTGATAGTTGTCGATGCGGATTCCCGTCGGTCGTGTGCCGGACCCGCGGGAATCCTGGAATCCGGCTCCAATGCCGCAGGCAAGAGTGCCCGTGAAGCGTCAGCTCAACCGCGTCCCGTCTGGTCGTGGAACCTGCGAGAATCTCTGATGCCGGCGTGGTTTGATCCCGCCTCGCCGACGACGGACTCATGGCCGGGAGCGACCAAGATTCGAGCAGGTCTTGGTAGCACGCGATCCTTCGGTCATCTTCGGTCACGTAACCGCCGCCTGTAGCCCTGCTGGGCCGAGGGCCGCCAGATGGTGGGCGTCTTGGCGACGAGACTGTCGCCTCCAAGCCGGCCGCAGCAACGTGCTCAATGCCGGAACTACGTGGGGCTGCCTCTCCCCGAAGCTGATCGCTGCCCTGCCCGAGTTGGGCTGAGTTGGCCGGCAAGCGGCTAGGCTGCGTGTGCAAACCGCTGCCGTGCCACGGAGACGTGCTGATCCGGCTCCTGGCCGAGTTCTTTCCTGGCCTTTGAAATGCGCCAATTCTGACAAGAGAAGACCCGAGAAGACCCAAAGCGATCCATGCTGCACCTCGTGAAGCCTGACGACCCGATCCTTCGCCGCGTGTGCCGCCCGGACTTCACCGTCAACATGCGCGACATCATGCAGATGTTCGCCTTGTTGCAGGAACACGACGGCCTGGGCCTGGCCGCCTCGCAGGTGGGCATCGACGCCCGACTTTTCGTGACCGCGTGCCCCATGTCGAACAAAGAAGCCACCGGCCGCTGGTCGCGGTTGGAGGGGACCACGCCGGTCGGCGGGTCCGACGAGGCCCGGCCGCATTTCATCCCCAAGACCGCGATTGCCCGGAACCTTGTCGGCATCGACGCGGGCGGCTTCATCGGCACGACCGGGTTGTGCCCCGGCGAAGTGACCCTGGACGACGGCAGCAAGACCCTGGCCTACCGCTTCCTGGCAGGTTTCCCCGAGGCCGAGGCAAAGCAACTGATGGACCACCTCGACGAGATCATCCGTGACCTGGAAAGGGCTGCCCATGAGGATTGAAACCTTTTTCCTGAGAGTCGAATCGTCAGTTGGCACCTTTCGACTTCCCATAGTCGGCGAAGAGATCAAGGACCGTAAACTTGAGTTGGTATTCAACTGGCTCGTCTTCGAGCAAGACGTGACGGTGAAATCCATCCAGACCTTCGCCGAAGTGCTCAAGCCATGCACGAACGCCGACATCGCTTCCAGATGGCCGGAAGCCGCTGACGTTGAGGATTACGCGCTCGGCGACCCTAAGCAACTGTACCCCGGTGACGGGATGCAATTCGTCGAAGCGTTGGAAGTCGGCTGCTTCATTGACAACGTGCCGATAGCATTCATCCACGAGTTGGACCCTGATTACAAGCCGGGAGTGCGGATATGAACTGGGTTGGCAAGAAGACCAACGGCTGCCGGCACCTAGCCCAGTTTGAGCCGGATGAAATCCTGGCCCAACGTCGGCCGTGGGACGACGAGACCAAAGTGGTCTTCCACGCTGACGACGGGCGGCGAGTGAAAGTGCGGATGAACAGCATCCGTTACCACCTGTTCGCCCGCTCGCCCGCGTGCGTGTGCTGCGGGCGGGCAGGGACCGTGATGATGTTGAACGTGCATCGGTTCTACTACAGCCGCGCCCACTTCAACCTCTACGCTGTAGAGGGTGACAAGTTGATCCTAATGACCAAGGACCACATCATCCCAAAGAGCCAAGGCGGCACGGACAATCTGAACAACCTGCAAACCCTCTGCGCCAAGTGCAACAACATGAAAGGCGACAAAGACCTGACGCTCGACGAGTTACGGGAGATCGTCAAAGGAAAGGAACTGGTGGCAGCATGAACGAATTGCAACGTGAAGCCAACCGTATCGTAGGTGTCCTACGAGCCAACGCATCTTTTCACAAGAGGGTGCAAGCCACACTTCGTCGATACGTGACGGATAAGTCCCTTCCGCTGGATGAGCGGTTCCATGTCTGGAGCATCTACTGCGACAAAGAATGCCGCGACTCGGTGCTTGCCCGAGGCGACTTTGGCATCATCGGCGACATGGTGCGCGATTGCAAGCCTTACGATTACGACCGCTATCGCACGTACACCTGGGAAGACTTTCTGGAGTGCATCCAAGACGAACCCGAGGAATTTGGTGTAACCGTCGAGCAGTTCAAGGAACTGCTGATGGAAACCAACTTTGGCTCCTTCGTGATGGATTGGTGATACCCATGACACCTTTACGCATCCGCAATTCGTCTAGCTACCTGATTTCCCTGAGCCCGACACCGCCGGCACCCGGTTTGCTGCCCCTCGGCACGATGGTTCGGCTCGACGGGACGTTTGGAAGGCGAGGGATGATTATAGCCTACAACGGCGACCACAACACCATGTTCTATCCGGCCTCCCGATACCCTTACGTGGTCCTGTGGATGGATGGCTACTTTGAAGTCTATACTCCAAGCAGCTTGCAGGTGGCCGCATGAACGAAACCGTCCCTTGCGAAACCTGCGGCAAGCCCACGCCCTACAGAGGGACGAAACGCTGCAACAACTGCTGGGAAGTCGAGCGGCGGCTGCCCGACTACGTGAAGTCGTCTAGGGGCCGCGCCTTCGCCCGGCGGATTGCTTTGCCTGATCTGGACGACTGGGTGGACGGCAAGCCCGACGCCTGGGACTTTGAGGCGGTGCTGAAGGAACATGATGTCGAAGTCGAGTGGTGCGACACCTTAGTCGATTGTGATGGCAACAGGAAGCCTGCCGGTGAGTTCGCTGGTTGGGGTCTCTATTGGAAGAACGGGACAATTCATATCGGCCGGACGACCGCAACCATCGCCCGGAAGGCAGCAGCGCTGTTCGTCTCGCTCTGGCTGCGGGGCGTGAGCGCCAGCTTCGCCGACAAGCTGATGGACGGCTTCATCGTGTACCTTGAACGCCAAGAGAACAGGATGTTGGCCTTCCTGGCGGAGATTGACGTGTGGCAACACGACTGTCGGCCCTACTTCCGCTTCACCAGGGAAGGCTTCTGTGAACACGAGCCATTCGACGATATGACGTGCGGCTGGCATCTTCAGCAAAGAATCATCGAAGCCCTCGACCCGCAGCCGGACGAAGAGATCATCGTCACCTTCACCACGAGGAAGAGACAACCATGAACCCACTCAAGCTCGCAGCCCTGCTCCACGAAGCCTACGAGCGGCTGGCTCCCACCTACAAGTACGAAACCCGGCCCGAGACCCGCGAGTTCCGGCCGGCGTCCCCGAACGGGCAATTGATGATCGCCGTGTGCCAGGAACTTCTGGACCAGTACGATCTGACGCCGAAAAAAGCAGCATTTGAGTGCCAACGGTGCGGCAGCAACCGTGAGCCCCTTGTCACTTTTTGCACTGCCCCTGAGATTGCAGGCACGATGACCACGTGTCTTAGCTGCGGGCAGGTCCAGGGACAGTGGCCGTATCCGGAGACGCCAAATGAAAATCCATGAACTAATCGAGACGTTGCAGCAATACAACCAGGAGTGGGAGGTGGACGTTCTTTATGAAACCTGCGCCCACGCCCCGATTACGGAGG
>Ga0153916_10000887_pt1 | contig 20799 bp, 16 predicted proteins | sample Opewatmetagenome_FD_109642 | JGI IMG/M metagenome (GOLD analysis project Ga0153916, IMG submission 109642) | Freshwater wetland microbial communities from Ohio, USA - Open water 3 Core 3 Depth 4 metaG | ecosystem: Environmental > Aquatic > Freshwater > Wetlands | place: USA: Ohio, Lake Erie...
AAGTTATTCTGGTGAATTTTATGGGCATTTTGGTTGGTATTTGCTTTTTTGTCCTGGTATAGTTGGTTTTACTGGTTTACATATTTATCGACCAACAGATGATGTGAGTTGGTTCTATTTTGGGTCTGCTTTAAAAGTAGATATTTCAACAGATTTTTATCCTTATTAAAAATTCTGTTTTTGTATAAAATCATTTTATAATGATTTTTAACAAAATTATTTTAGATTGGTCTTAGTTAAATTATAATTGAAGAAATAAGCAAATGTGATGTTAAACATCCGTAAAATAAATTTTTATTCAAATAAGTTGTTTAAAATAAATTCAATGGCTAAAATGTTGTTAAAGTCTCAACAGATAAGAACGGTAATAAAATGGCGGTAAATTGGGGTTCAAATCCCGGTGCGGGCGTGCTAATATTTATCAATGCCTATTTTTATAGGAGAAAAAAATGTTTTTTTTATAAAAATTTTTTGAATATTTTACCGCCATAATATTAAGATTTTGTCATCGCTTTAGTGCTCATTTCTTTTTTAATAAAAAAACATTTTATTATTATTTTATGATAATTATTGGCATACATTTTAAATACTTGATAAAAGATGAATATTTGTATACGAGGGAGGTTGAAAATGAAGAAAAAAGGTTTTTTGAAGATAAGGAATCTGAATACAACTCTTGTAACAGTATTACTTGTTGCATTATCTCTAATTTCAAGTAGCTCAATGTCAGCAATGCTAAATAAAATATCAAATACTAAAAATTTGGATTTGAAAACAGTAGAAGAAAACACATCAATTGCAGTGAAACCTTCAACTGGGCTGGCTCCACAGATTAATCCAGAAAAACCGATTTTAACAACAGAAAAAGCCAATAATTTAGATAAAAACGGTGGCTACATGTCATTAGGGCGCGGTACCATCATGTATGGATACGTTGCATATAGTTCTGCTATGAGCAATGGTCCTTGTTATTTTGATGTAGATGTTCCAGAGACTGTAAACAAACTTAGCGAAGAAACTGTAACTAATTTCCTATCTGGTGGTACCTGGACGTGTGATGATAAATGGATGTGCTGCCAGTACGGGACTGGTGTTATATATGAAATATCAACAGATACTGGTCATATTACAACAGTAGGTGGTGGAGGCAATAACCTCAACGCTTTGGCATATAACGGTGATACTAATACTCTGTGGGGAGCCGGGGATACTGATTTATTCCAAATTGACGAGGAGACTGGTGCTCAACAGCTTATCGGTCCTTTTGGTTCCGATGTGAATTACATTATTGGAATGGCTTTTGATAGTATCGGTGTATTGTATGGTTGGTCTATCAATGATTACCTGTGGACTATTAACACTAGTACTGGTGATGCTACACAAGTCGGTCCGCTAGGTATAAATCTTAATTATGCTCAAGATGGTGATTTCGATAGATTTAACGAGGACACACTTTATTTAACTGCTTTTACTCTAAGCCCAGGTTACGGTGGTTACTTGTATACGTGTGACAAAGAAACAGGAGCATGTACACTTGTTGGTGCATTTCCAGGAACTACTGAAATAGATGCTTCGATGTTTCCGTTGATCTGGTGTAATGTGGTTGATGTTGGTGTAAAGGATATTATTAGTCCTGGTGATGGATATGCAAATCAAGATATGGATGTTACTGTAAAAATAAAAAATTGGGGCATGCACGCAGAGAATAACGTCTCAGTTAATGTTGTTATTTTGAAAGATGGTATCGATGAGGAATATAATGAAACAGTTTTTGTCGACATAGAAGTTGGTCAGGCTCTAGATGTAGAAATGCCAAAATGGACACCTGATGATTGGCAAAGTGCAAGTAATGAATACATTGACTATAAGATTATTGCTCACACCGATTTATTTGGTGACGAAAATCCAGGAAATGACTATAAAGAAGAATGGTCTGAGTTATATTTCGGTTATTTCAATGATGTTGGATGTACTAATGTTATCGGACCTGAAAGCGGATCAGCTCAAACATTCCCTGTAAACGTTACAGTCAAAAACTTTGGTCAATATGATGAATGTTGTTTTAAAACATATGTGGAAATAGCTGAACTAGATATTGAGAACCAGATGGAATTGCTATCTCAAAATTTTTCAGATTATATATGGCCACCAGATGGGTGGACAGTTACTAATAGTAAATGGCAACTGGTTAATTCAAGCTATGCAGGGGGACCATCTCCTGAAGCAAGGTTTCAATGGGACCCAATAGAAACTGGCTTGTTCCGTTTATATACACCAGCAATTGATACTGGTGACTATGACGCTTTTGAGATAGAGTTTAAACATTCGATTAATAACTGTGGTGGTCCTTATAAGTTGAAGGTAGAGACTTCTTCAGATGGAGTAAGCTGGAGCACAGTTTGGGAGATGGTAAACCCTGGTAGCCAAGGTAGTAAAACAGAATCAATAGTAACTAATGCTTATGGTGGTTCAGATAATTTCTATGTCAGTTGGACATTTGAAGGTAACAGCTACAATATCAACTTTTGGTGGATTGATGACATTGTTATTAAGGGATGTACCCCCTTTGATCCAGAATATGAGGACTATCGATGTACAACGACTATTGAACCTGGTGAGAAATTAGAGCTTGAATTCGCTAATTGGACACCAGCATATCTTGCAGAAGAAATATCTTGTACCAAAATGTATTTAGTAAAAGCATGGACTGACTTAAATAATCCCCAAGATGAAAACCCGAATAATGATCTTTTTGAAAAAACTATAGAATTAAATTTCTTCCATGATGTTGGTATCAAAGAAGTAACAAGTCCAAATACATATATCATACTAGGAAATCAAAATATCAATGTTAATATAGAAAATATTGGCACATTCCCAGAGCATGATATGACTTGTTATGCTGAAATCTTTGAGTACATCACCAATTGCACAAATGGAACACTTGTCTATGAGGACAACATTACAAATATTGACATAGAACAGCCTTTAGGTGGTACAGAAACACTCCCCTTTGATGATTACAACTTTGCGATTGAAGGCGTCTATAGCTTAGACTTAAATCTAGTGGACGATAATGATGACTACCCAGACAATAACCAAATGACATACGTAATAGGAGTTGATGGTACAGCACCAACTTCATCACATACACTTAGCCCAGCAAACCCAAATGGTGATAACGGCTGGTATGTAAGCGACATCACAGTAACATTAAGTGCAACAGATCCAAGCATAGGCTGTGATATGAATGGCTCCGGAGTAAAAGAGATTAAATACACAGTTAACAACGTACCAGGTAGTGTCCCAGGCGAAACAGGAACATTTAAGATACACGATGATGGCACCAACATCGAAGTAAAATACTGGTCAGTTGACAATGTTGGAAATGAAGAAGGAAAGCATACATTCTACATAAACATGGACCAAACAAAACCTGATATAAAACCTATAGAATGGGATGCATACAGGGAAGGCTTAACTTGGTATGTTAAATTTACTTGCCAGGCTGATGATGCCACTAGCGGTATGGACAGATTAGAGATGTATATCAATGATGAGCTAAATGAAACCATTACAAGTCCAGGACCCACTTACGAGTTTAACATTGAATGGTCAAGTGAATTCAAAACTGCTATGTTTAAGTTTGTGGCGTTTGACACAGCTGGAAACTCAGCATTTCAATCAGTAAATGGTTCAGACATTAAATCCAATTCCATCAGTCAAAGCAGTCAGCAAACCTTAAACAACCAGAATTTACTTGTTAGTCTACTTCTTAAACAAATGGGACGTTTAACGTCTGTTTAATTTATTAAATTTCTACTAACTATTTGATTTGAACAAGTTCAAGAGACTAAATCAAGTTACAGCTTCAACAGATAAGAAAGCCAATATTTTGGCGGTAAATTGGGGTTTGAATCCCGGTGCGGGCGTGCTAATATTTATCAATGCTATTTTTACAGGAGAAAAAAACGTTTTTATGAAAAAAAATTTTTTGAATATTTTACCGCCATAATATTATGATTTTGTCATCGCTTTAGTGCTCATTTCTTTTTTAATCAGAATACGTTTTATCATCATTTTATGATAATTATTGGCACACATTTTAAATACTTGGTATAAGATGATTATTTTGCATGAGGGAGGTAGAAAATGATGAAAGAAAGAATTTTTAGAAAAGGGTTGGTTTTTACAATATTGATTGTCTTGCTAGGTACAAGTATCCTGCCTCTAGCTAGTAGTCTATCTGTGGAAAAAACATTTTCCAGAAAAACATCAATTGCATTAAAAAAGTCTAACGGTCCTGCTCCAGAAATTAATCAAAACAACTTAATTTCAACAGCAGGAAAAGCCAATAATTTAGATAACATCGGCAGCCACATATCATCTGTAAGAGGTACAACTATGTATGCATACAACGTGAATGCTAGTAATTTAACCAATGGACCTTGTTATTTTGACACAGAAGATCCAGGGACTGTAACTAAACTTAGCGACGAAACAGTAACTAATTTCCTATCTGGTGGTACCTGGACGTATGATGAGAATTGGCTCTGTTGTCAGTACGGGACTGGTGTTATATATCGAGTAACCGCAGATACTGGTTATATAGAATTAATAGGCGGTGGAGGCAATAACCTCAATGCTTTGGCATATAACGGTGAGACCAATACGCTATGGGGAGCTGGGGACACTAATTTATTCCAAATTGATATGGAGACTGGTGCACAAACCGTTATTGCTCCATTCAGTGGTAACGGAGGTAGTATAATAATCGGAATGGCATTTGATGGAACAGGTACATTGTACGGTTGGGATGTCAAATTCAGTGGATCATCATATCTTTATAAAATTGATACTGCGACTGCTGAATGTACACAAGTTGGTGATTTTGGTGTTACTCTCTGCTATGCTCAAGATGGTGATTTCGATAGAGATAATGGTAACATACTGTACTTAACTGCTTTTACGATAGCCCCATATTACGGTGGTTACCTGTATGCATATGACGTATGCGCAGGAACATGTACATTGATTGGTGCATTCCAAGGAAGCGCTGAATTAGATGCTTCGATGATTCAATCTTGTTTTTGTGATTATCATGATGTTGGCGTAAAGGATATTATTAGTCCTAATAATGGATATGCAAATCAAGACATGGAGGTTATTGTAAAAATACAAAATTATGGTGAACACTCAGAGGAGAATGTCCCGGTTAATGTTGTTATTTTGAAAGATGGTGTTGATGAAGAGTATAATAAAACAAAGTATGTCGACATTGGTTATGGAGAAACTGTAGATGTAGAAATGCCACCCTGGACTCCTGATGACTGGCATAATACTAGTAACGAATACATAGACTATAAGATTACTGCTTACACAAAATTGTGTGGTGACGATAATTCGAGCAACGATTTTAAGGAAAAATGGTTTGAGTTATATTTCGGTTATTTCCATGATGCTGGATGTACTAATCTTAGTGGGCCTGAAAGTGGACCAGCTCAAACATTCACTGTAAACGTTACAATTAAAAACTTTGGTCAATTTGATGAATGTTGTTTCAAAATATATGTGGAAATAGCTGAACTTGATATCAATGGATCACCATTACTTCCGCCGGAATACTCTGATTTCACTTGTGTCAGCGAGATCGATACAGGACAAGAAATCAATCTTACATTCGACGATTGGACACCAGCATATCTTTCAGAAGAAACATCCGGTACAAAAATGTATTTAGTAAAAGCATGGACTGACTTGAATAATCCTCAAGATGAAAATCCTGATAATGATCTTTTTGAAAAAACTATTGAATTAGATTTCTTCCACGATGTTGGTATCAAAGAAGTAACTAGCCCAAATATATACATTAGACTAGGAAATCAAAATATAAATGCTAATATAGAAAATATTGGCACATTCCCAGAGCAGGATATGACTTGTTACGCTGAAATCTATGAGTACATAACCAATTGCACAAATGGAACACTCGTTTATGAAGATAACATCACAAATATTGACATAGAACAGCCTTTAGGTGGAACAGAAACACTCACCTTTGATGATTACAACTTCTCAGCCGAAGGCGTCTATAGCTTAGACTTAAATCTAGTAAACGACAATGATGACTACCCAGACAATAACCAAATGACATACGTAATAGGAGCTGATGGTACACCACCTGTTTCAAATCATTCACTTGATCCAGCGACACCTGATGGTGAGAACGGTTGGTACGTGAGTGATGTCGAGGTGACAATATGCGCTGAAGATCCAAGCATAGGCTGTGATACAGATGGCTCCGGAGTACGAGAGATTAAATACACAGTTAACGGCGTACAAGGTAGTGTCCCAGGCAACACAGGAACATTTAAGATACACAATGATGGCACCAACATTGAAGTAAAATACTGGGCAGTTGACAATGTAGGAAATACAGAAGCAAAGCACACATTCTACATAAACATGGACCAAACAAAACCTGTTGTCCCTGAAAATATCTCATACTATGCTTTCAAGGAAAATAGATACTGGTATGTCACATTGTCAGTAAATTGCACAGATGCCAATAGTGGAATGGACAGAGTGGAATGGGCTATAAATGACGTAGTGCAAAATATCACTACAGGGCCAGGTCCGAATTATAATTGGACTATCCAATGGAGTGATGTTGTGGACCCCCCTACATTTAAAGCTATAGCATACGACAAAGCAGGAAACTCAGATTTTGTTACAATAAATGGCTCAGATATTAAATCCCATCCGCGTAGTCAAAGCGTTAATACTCATCTATCAAGCAACATGTTGTTCTGGGAGGTTCTTAGGATACCCATTCTACAGAAATTGCTAGTCTGGATGGTTTCAGGGGTGGTATAATTGATTAAAAAGTTGTTGGCTTTTGCTGTAATAATTTTGTTTGTCTGTATGTGTATCAATCCATCTTTTGCTGTTGATAATGTAAAGAAATCTTCTATAACAAGTAATCAAAATACTATGAGCGTTGTTTCATCAACTGAGAATGTGGTAAAAAATAACCCTGCTTGTTCATTTATTAAAGATGTGGCTGATAGTTCAGAGAGATCATTATTACCTGTTAATAATATTATATATGCTTTTATCGGTTATTCACCATCTGGGGATACTGGTTTTTATGCCTTTGGCCCTGGCGATATAACACGTTATCGTTACTGGGAAGGAGGAATCTTCACTAGTGGTAGTTGGACGAATGATGGGAAATGGTTATGTTGCATGTACGGTAACGGTACTTTATATGAGATGGATCCAAAGACATTCGATGCATGGACTATTGGCAATGGCGGTTATAGCCTTCAGGGTTTATCATATGATCCAGTGACTGAAGAATTATATGGTATTACAACTCAAGCCCTCTATGAAGTTGACATGTATACCGGTGAAGAAGAGTTTATCGGATTTTTCGGCACTACTCAAATGATGGGGGGTATTGCATTTGATGCAAATGGTGTATTATACGGTTGGGATGCCGAATTTGCTGGGTCATCACATATTTATACGATTGATACCACGACTGGTGCAGCTACACAAGTCTGTTCACTAGGTATAACACTTGCATATGTTGATGATGGGTCTTTTGATTTGGAGAATGGCGTTCTGTATTTTTCTGGTTTTGAGATAAACCCTAGTTGGGGTGGTTACTGGTTCGCATATAATGAGAACACAGGAGCATTTACTGTAGTTGGTGATATTCCAGGGACAACTGATTATACCGTCTTGGCAATTTCATATGAGTTTAATATTACACCACCTGTTACAACTGCCTCTTTTGATCCTCCAGAACCTAACGGGGACAATGGGTGGTATGTAAGCAATGTTACTGTGAAGCTGAATGCTACAGATAATACTGGTGTAATAGCTACTTATTACAGAATAAATGGTGGAGAATGGAAAACATATGATTCCCCATTTGTCATCTCGGAAGATGGAATGCATACAATTGAGTATTATTCTTACGACTATGTTGGTAATATTGAAGATGTGAAATCATCAACGATTTATATTGATAAAATACCACCTGAAACATCGCTAGAATATAAGGCATGGAAGGAAAATTGTAAATGGTATGTTAAATTTATCTTCAACATTACTGATCCTACAAGTGGTGCCGGCGGTAAAGTAGAATGGTCTCTTAATGACGTAACACAGAAAATTGACGAAAGCCCAGGACCCACCTACGAATGGACTATAGAATGGTCACCAGATTATGGACATTCCTCTGTAATATTTAAAGCTACAACATGGGATAAAGCTGGAAATCAAGCAAATGAATCGATAAAAGGTTCAGATATCAAATCCCATCCGCGTAGTCAAAGCGTTAATACTTTTCAATCAAGCAATATGTTGTTCTGGGAGATTCTTGGTAGAGTGTTGATGTTTGGTTGGTTTCAGTTTGATTGGTTTCCAGCAAAAGAACCATATGATATATAGATTTTTAGAACCCCCTCGCTTCGTTATATAAAATAAAGATTTCATGTTAGTTCAAATAAATGATTTGAATAAGTTCAAGAGGTTAAAATCACGTTAGAGGTTCAACAGATAAGAAAGCCAATAATTTGGCGGTAAATTGGGGCTCAAATCCCGGTGCGGGCGTTAAAATATAAAAATTTTTAAATAATAATATGTTTTACAGAATATAATAAATATAAATTTTGATTATTTATTTATTATATATTAATTACTCTATAAATAATTATGAAAAAGAAAAAATACATTATTTTTGTTGAACTTGGCATAACGACGAACTTTGTTGATTTTGATCACAAGTTATAATTAATTTTTCTTGTCAAGACCAACAAAAAGTGCCGAACCGAGGTAGCTTTTCTCACTACCGTCTTCATTTAGCCACACCTTGATGCCACAGAATCCCCAAATCGCTTGATAGGTGATAATTATCAGGTCGTAGGGGAAATACCCCGGCAGGTTACCTAGGAGTTCACCACTCCAATTCTTATTTCCGAAGAGGCCAAGCGTATGCACCCAACCCGAGGCATACTAAACATCGTTTGGTGTACCATAATAAAAACCGATGCCGAAGATGTCGATGATCGCGATTGGCGTCATATCCCCCCGATATGCAAGGGCACCCCCTAGGGAAAATGTTATGATGCCAGTTGCTGCAAGCAGCAAACCAAGCAGAGGATGAAAAGAACTCTTAACGAGATAGGGGGGTAATAAGGTGGCCAGAATAGGGTAAAACCAATTACGAGCCTAATCCAGCCTCTAAAAATTTAGAAGATCATTTTACTTGCCATACTATGCGACATTGTAATACGACTTATCTAAGAAGAAATGGCATGCCAAGAGAATTTATAAAGGAATTAAGAGAAGATAAAAGGCGAGAAACAATTGATATTTATGATCATATTGACTCTCAGGAGCTAAAAAGAGCTTATCTATCCTGTATACCTAAATTCGGAATATACTGATTTAAAGATGCTCAACTCGGGAAGGGAACACGAATTTACTGGTAAAAAATAATTTTTTATATCTGTTAAGTAGATTCTTTGGTTTTTTATAATTTGTTGAAATGAAATCAGTGTGAATCAGTATATGATAACAAATTCTAATAAATCCTTATTAGGTATAAATAATTTTATAAATTAAAATAGGAAACATTTATATTAAACTATAATATTATATTTTTATATTTCTAGGGAGATAGAAAAGATGAAACAGAAGATGGTAGGAATTTTTGTATGTATAATACTGCTTGAGGCTACTGTTTCCGCAGTCGGGTCTACGAATAAGAATTATTCATATACGGCTTTTCCAAATGCTAATCCTGAAGGTGCATTAGGGAATTGGACTCAAATACAAAAGCTTCTCGCCTCAGACGGTGAATCTAACGACAATTTTGGCTGTTCTGTTTCTCTTTATGGTGATACTGTTCTCATTGGAGCATACGGGTATGATAATGCTCAGGGATCAGCATACGTGTTCACCCGCACTGGAACTACATGGACGCAGCAAGCAAAGCTGCTTGCCTCTGATGGTGCAGAGGGCGATTGGTTTGGCACTTCTGTTGCTCTTAATGGGGATACTGCATTTATCGGAGCATATCACGACAATGATCACGGAATCTTATCCGGGTCGGCATACGTGTTCACCCGCACTGGAACTACATGGAGCCAGCAAGCAAAGCTGCTTGCCTCCGATGGTGCAGTAGGGGACTATTTTGGCTGTTCTGTTTCTCTTTATGGTGACACTGCCCTTATTGGAGCATACGGGTATGATAATGCTCAGGGATCAGCGTACGTGTTCACCCGCACTGGAACTACATGGACGCAGCAAGCAAAGCTGCTTGCCTCAAATGGCACATACAATGATGAATTCGGATGTTCTGTTGCTCTTGATAATGACACCGCCCTCATCGGAGCGCTGAGTGTCGATGATAAGGGTTTTAATTCCGGGTCGGCGTACGTATTCAACCGCACTGAAACTACATGGACGCAGCAAGCAAAGCTGCTCGCCTCCGATGGCAAAGCACTGGACGTTTTTGGCTGTTCTGTTTCTCTTTATGGTGACACTGCCCTTATTGGAGCATACGGGGATGATAATACTCGGGGATCAGCATACGTGTTCACCCGCACAGGAACTACATGGACGCAGCAAGCAAAGCTGCTCGCCTCAGACGGTACGCAAGGAAAACAGTTTGGTAGTTCTGTTGCTCTTGATAATGACACCGCCCTCATCGGAGAACCGAATGATTTTGATAATGGAGCATATTCTGGATCGGCATACTTATTCAATTTCACAGGGGATACTTGGATGCAGCAAGCAAAGTTCCTCGCTCGGGATGGAGCAGCTGGGGACTATTTTGGCTGTTCTGTTTCTCTTTATGGTGACACTGCCCTTATTGGAGCATACGGGTATGATAATACTCGAGGATCAGCATACGTATTTATAAAAGAATCAGAAAATCTGCCACCAAACCCACCGACAATTGATGGTCCATCAAGTGGAAAAATAGGACAACCATATACCTACACATTCAACTCAATAGACCCCAATGGAAATAACGTTTACTATTTCATCGACTGGGGTGACAATACAACCAGCGATTGGATCGGACAATATGCATCAGGTATTGATGTAGAAGTGAACCACACATGGGCTAAACAAGAAACATATATCCTTAAAGCAAAAGCTAAAGACATCTATTACTTAGAGAGCGGCTGGGCAACACTAACAGTTACTATGCCAACGGGCTATCAAAACAGTCAGCAGTCTCAAGGTTCGTTATTCCATAGAATCTTTGGGTGGCTCTTTAACCACTGATGATCTAATCTTCTATCTTCTTGTTACAATTGTTTAAATACAATTAAATCCATGAGAAATCGTAGTTGAGGGAGAAGGGAAGATATGCAGAATGCTTTAGTTAGGAAAAGTTTGGTATCGGCTGTTATCGTTTTGTTTGTCGGCATTAACGCTATGCCATTAGCTGGAAGTCTATCAGTAGAACGTGTTTCAATAAAAGAGCAGATTTGTAATTTCAACTTGGCTGATGACAATACGCCACCTGTTACAACCATTTCTTTTGACCCAGCAGAGTGTGATGGTGCTTGTGGTTGGTATGTCAGCAATGTTACTGTAACGTTGAACGCTACTGATCAGGATGGTGTGAATGCAACTTATTATAGAATAAACAATGGAACATGGGGGGCATATGACTCTCCATTTGTCATATCAGAAGAGGGCGATGATATTCTCATTGAGTTTTACTCGGTGGATATTTATGGAAATATTGAAAATGTGAAATCAGAAACGCTTGATATTGACAGAACACCACCTAATATGACAGTTGAATGGGAGGCAAAAAGAATTGGCTGGAGAAAGTGGCAGGTAACATTTTCCATAAACATTACTAATGAACCAAGTGGTATGACCAGAATAGATATTTATTTTAATGATGTTTTACAAGAGACCATTGTAGGTCCAGGACCAATTTACAGTTGGAGTCTTATAATATGTTATGTGCCTAACTTAACATTTAAGTTTGTAGCCGTGGATCAGGCATGTAACCAAGCCATTGTAATTGTTAACGGCTCGGATATTAACTCTTATCCACATAGTCAAATCGTTAATACTCATCAATCAAGCAACATGTTGTTTTGGGAGGTTCTTTGGGATACTCACTCTACAGAAATTGTTAATCTGGATGTTTTCAGGGGTGGTATAATTGATTAAAAAGTTGTTTGCTTTTGCTGTAATAATTTTGTTTGTCTATTTGTGTATTACTCCATCTTTAGCTGTTGATAATGTAAAGAAAACTTCTGTTCCTGTTTCTGATGGTAATATTTTGTATGTTGGTGGTAGTGGACCTGGGAACTATACAACCATCCAAAGTGCAATAAATGATGCAAATAATGGAGACGCGGTGTTTGTATATGATGATTCTTCGCCGTATTTAGAGAATTTGCAGATTAATAAATCTATCAACCTTACCGGTGAAAATAATGAAACTACAGTTATCGATGGAAATATGGAAATTGAGTACGTGGTAAGAATATTATGCAATTCAGTTAATATCAGTGGTTTTAAAATAATCAATGCTGGCGATGGCATTCAAATTTATTCAAATGAAACTACAATAATAAAAAATAATATAATAAATAATATTTGGTATGGGGTAGCAGTTTACGGTGGTTGCAATAATACAATTTATGACAATATTATTAGAGATAACTGTGGTGGAGTACTTCTTTGTTCCAACGGTCAGAATAACATTATTTTAGAAAATACAATAATTGATAACATTGGAAATTATATTAATAATGGGATTGAATTATACTATAGTTCTTATAACAAAATCATAGGCAATTTAATCAAGGGCAGTCCCTGGAATATCTTATTAGAACATAGTTGTAAAAACATTATCGACAATAATTTAATAGAAAATGCTAGACAGAGGGGAATATCCATATCTTTTATGGCTCATAATAATATCATTTCCAATAATACAATTATCAATTCAAAATATATCGGGTTACAAATTGAAGCAAATGGCAACAAAATCATACATAATAATTTTATTAATAATCCTGACCAATGTGCTTTTACTGTTTACAATCCTTTTTTTTATCCAAAATTCAATTATAATAAATGGGATGGTAATTATTGGGATAATTGGATAGGTTTAACTAAACCATTATTCATCAAATTCCCGAAAATAATAGTTGGACAATTTACTCGCAGTAGAATTTATATTCCTGCTTTTTCCTTTGATTGGCATCCAGCAAAAGAACCATATAATATATAGGTATTTTTAATACCTTACTTACCTTTTAAGTGCATGGGCATTTGTTAAGAGGATTTATATACACATTATAGGTTTTAATATTTGAGAGGGAGGTAACATGAAAAAAGAGTGGTTAGTAAAATCCTTTGCTTTCGGTGTTGTTGTTTTGTTTATTGGTGTTAGTTTTCAACCTACTCTTGCAAAAGATTTACCTAATAAGAAATCTTCTATGCCTGTTTCTAATGGTAATACTTTTTATGTTGGTGGTTCTGGTGAAGGTAATTATTCACAGATTCAGGATGCAATAGATAATGCAAGTGATGGTGATATTGTTTTTGTTTATGATGATAGCTCACCTTATTATGAGAATGTAGCAATTAACAAAGCCTTATTTTTGTGTGGTGAAAACAAGCAAAGTACCAAAATAATTGGAAAAGTTTCACTTTACAGTCAAAATGATGTACTCATTACAGAATTTACTATTAATATTATTACTTTAGAGAGGTCAAGTAATATAACCATTATTAATAATGATATGACTGATGAGAACAATGGAATAACAATCGTAGATTGTTCAAATTTTAAAATTATAAATAACAATATTACAGCTCAAAATGACTGTGGAATCGAAATTATAACATCTCATAGTAAGGGTACTATTACTGGAAATACAATCATTTCTAAATCTTGGTCATCACCAAGTTATGCTTGTATTAGTATGAGGTCTGTGAATGATATTACAATTTCAAATAATACATTTATTTCTCTGAGAGATGGCATATATGATGGTATTCGTCTTGAAATTGGTGAAGATAATACAATAAGGAATAATTATTTTATAGATACAGGATTGGAATTATGGAGTGGTACCTATAAGAATAATATTTATGAAAATATGGTGAATGGTAAACCACTTATTTTCCTAAATGGGGCGACCGATCAAACTGTTGATGACGCAGGTCAAGTATTTCTTGTGCATTGCAGAAAAGTCACTGTATGTAATTTGAGTATTTCAAAAGTTCCATGTGGAATCACTCTGTATGACACAACCCAAAGTACAATAAGGAATAATAACATTTCAAAATGTTCTAAAAGTATAGATTGTAATTATGTAAATACAAATACTTTTTCTCAAAACATGATTACGGGATGTTATTTTTACCTAAGTCGCAGCAAAAGGAATATTATTTCTGAGAATACATTGCAAAATAGTGGTTCAGGATTTTCTCTCTATTTATCCTCGTCCAATATATTTAACAATAATATCATCAAATCCTGTAACGGGATTGATGTTTCTTTATCATGGAACAATAGAATTATTAAAAATCAAATTATTAGTTGCTCATTAGGTATTGATTTTGAAGGCTCTTTTTTTAATATTATTGAACAAAATAATTTTATAAATAATAGTAAGAATGCATTCTTTGTTAGCTCTCTGCGAAATCGCTGGATTAGAAATTATTGGGGTGAATCAACATATTTGCTTTATATAATTCATGGTTATCTATTTTCAACATTTGTTTTTCCTGATTACTTTAATTATTATTTCCCCTTGATTAATTTTGATTGGCATCCTGCACAAGAACCATATGACATAGGTCAATAAACAAACGGTTTTATATATGGAATTAACATTAAAATTAAGAGTGAAAAAATAGATAAAATGAAAAACACTAAAATAAAAAAGCCCAAATTAAAATCTATTATTAATTTTTTGATTATATCAGCTATTTTTTTAAAAAGAATTTTAGCGTATCATATTACAAAAAAACCTTTATCGTTCCCAATGTCTTTTCAAATTCAAACAAATAATCTTTGTAACGGTTCTTGTATTATGTGTCCATTATCAAAAGAGAAAAATAAAAAATCTGAAAAAATGTCAGACGAACTATTTGAAAAAATTATCAAAGAAATATCCGAAAATAGATTAAAATATACCATTATCTGGCTATATCTTCAAAATGAACCATTGACAGATAATAATATTTTCAATAAATTGAAACTAATTAAAAAATTGTGTAATGGAAATATTGTAACAAGTATAGTAACTAATGGAACTTTGTTAACAGAAGAGAAAATTAAAGAATTCTGTGAAGCTAAGGTTGACATAATATATTTTAGTATAGATGCTTTTACAGAAGAAACATATAACAAAATAAGAAGAGGACTTAGCTATAATATAGTTTTAAAAAATATAGAAAACATTATTAATTCAAACTGTAAAACAGATCTTGTTGTTAAATTTACATTACAAAAAGATAATTATTTAGAACTTAATGATTTTAAAAAATTTTGGAAAAAGAAGGGAATTATCACAGAGATAGGTTATGTTAACAATAGATTAGGTGATGTATTTAATTTTAAAGACATCTGTTTAACACCTAAGAACATCCCATTTAAAAAAAAATTTCTGCATAATATTAAATTAAGACTTGCTGGAGGCTGCTTTATATTGGCAACAACTTTTCACATTCTTTATAATGGAGATGTAATTATGTGTTGCAATGATTACTCAAAAAAAGTAATTCTTGGTAATGTTAAGAATAAAACAATAAAAGATATATGGAATGGTAAGAAATATCATTCAATTCGAGAAGCGATTTCTAATAAAGATTTTGAAAAAATCCCAGGGTGTAATAATTGTAGAGCAGTAAGAATAATATAATAATAAGTAGTTTGAAAACATTTAGCTTTGGAACTTTTGCATTTATTCCGTATACTTCAGGTGAACATCTACTTGTATCAACTCAGTATAAAGGTTTATTGACAGCTAATTTCATATTTGCAGTATGTAAAGCTATTGTTGTTTCATAATTTCTTTTATTTTTTTTATAATTTACTTTTTTGTTTTGTCAAAAAAATTTTAAATTGGTATAATAAACGGTTGTTTGGGAGTAGTTTAATAAGTAATTATATGATTTAATATATTGTAAGAGGGAGGTAGTATGAAAAAAGAGTTGTTATTAAAAACCCTTGCTTTAGGTATTATTGTTTTATTTGTTGGTTCAGGTGTTGTATCTGCTTTCAATATTGATAATAAATCCGAACCTCTGAACAATGGCAATTGGTTATATGTGGGTGGTTCTGGTGAAGGTAATTATACAAAGATTCAGGATGCAATAGATAATGCATCTGATGGTGATACTATATATGTTTTTAATGGAATATATTATGAAAATGTCCGAGTGACTAAATCTATAGATCTTCTTGGAGAAAACCAGATGCTCACCTTTATCGACGGCCAAGAAACAGGTGGTCATGTTGTCAGCATACTTGCAGCAGACGTGACTTTTTATCATTTTACCATTCAGAATCCAGGTGGGATCCCAAACGCGGCAGCACTCTATGTGAACTCAGATAGTAACCAGATAATAGAAAACATTGTGACTTGTATACCTCATCACGGGGAAGAAGGCATCTGGTTATCACAATCCTCAGGTAACATCATTTCTAAAAACTCAATTGAAAACCATCATTATGGCATCTGGCTTGAAGACTCAACTCAGAACAATCTGTCCAACAATAAAGTAACCACTTCTTGGATTTGGGGAATCATTCTCGGAAACTCTAACAATAATATGCTCTATCAAAACTATATAACAGAAAATAACGGCGGTATCTACCTTCGTGATTCAAGTGAAAATATGCTTTTTGGAAACAATATCACAAAAAACACAAGAGGTGTAGCACTCGTCGAAAGCGTATCTACCTCATCAAATAATAAAATCCTAAAAAATAATTTCATGAAAAACAAGGATTTCGATGCTTCATTTGAGCTGGCAAAAAAGTCCCATGCTAAGAATTTATGGGAGGAGAACTATTGGAATCGACCTTTACTTTTACCTAAACTGATTGTTGGCGGCAAAGAATTCCTTTTCATTCCAGGAATTCCATTTCACTTCCCAGGAATGAAAATTTTTCTACCCTGGTTCAATTTTGATTGGCATCCAGCAAAAAAACCATATGATATATAGATGCTCAGATTAAGATCGAATTAAAAAGTGGGAATTATATTAGTTTATAAACAATTTTACAAGCAAAAATATAATATATGTGAAATCACATAATTATGTGTTGATTATTATGGGAAACATAACGCTTTCAGTACCGGATAATATACATAAGCAGATGAAACATTTTTCTGATGTAAGATGGAGCGAGGTTGCAAGAAAAGCAATACTTGAAAAACTAGAGCTTCTACAACTAGCAGAAAAACTCGCTAAAAAAAGTAAGTTAACAGAAGAGGATTTTAAAACATTTAATAAGAAAGTTAAATCTTCTGCAACCAAGAGGTTTCTCAGTTGAAGATCCTTCTAACATAAGTTTAATATACAATTACAACATAATGTATATTAACAACATATTGTATATAAATATTTATAATTTGGAGATAATTATATGGCAACACTAACTGTTTCAATACCGAAAGAACTGAAGAAAAAAATGGATAGATTCCCTGAAGTTAATTGGTCTGAAGTATTAAAAGCGAGATTACAGGAAAGAGCAGAAGCCTTATTGAAGTTTGAAGAAAAAAGAAAGAAAGGTGAATTATAGATGGTAAGTGTCACATTAAAAATTTCTAATGAGTTTAAGGCTATAATAAACAAACTATCTTGGATAAATTGGTCTGAAATAGCTAGGGAAGAAGCCTTAAAGAAATTAGAAGAAGAAGAAGCATTACAAAAATTTCGTGCAATAGTTTCCAAGTCAAAATTTACTGAGAAAGATGCAGAGGAATTAGCTGAAAAAGTAAAATTATCAATGCACAAGAGATTAAAGAAAAAAGGTTTGATATAATTTGGAAATTGTGATCGATTCTAATGTATTATTTAGGATGTTAATTTCACAAGGTGAAATAATTGATCTGTTTTTTAATACCAATCTTAAAATATACGCTCCACAAATACTTTGGGAAGAATTTTGTAATCATGAGAAAGAAATATTATCAAAATCTAATTTATCTAAAAAAGATTTTCATATATTGAGTTCTTTACTATTTAGTAAAATTTTATTTGTTAGTTTAAAAGAATATAAAAAATTTTTACCCGAAGCTAAACAATTATTAGAATATCATGAAAAAGATGAGGATTTTATAGCGATATGCTTATTGAAATGTTGTAAATTATGGACATATGAATCAAGATTATTTGAAATTGGATTTGGAATTTCGACTAAAGAAATATCCAGGAAAATCAACAGATAAGAATGGTAATAATTTGGCGGTAAATTGGGGTTCAAATCCCGGTGTAGGCATTTATATGATGTCATATAAACGTTCAAATTCTAACTAAATATTACTATAACGTCAGTTTCATATACATGTTTTTTATATATTAAGCATTAAACCATAAGTATTAGGAGATAATAAAAATGTTGAATTCAGACAAGATACTTAAAATAATAAATGAAAACCATCAGTATATCAAAAAATTTGGAGTAAAAAGTATAGGTTTATTTGGGTCTTATGCAACAAATAATCAAAAACCAGAAAGCGACATTGATCTTCTTGTAGAATTTAAAAAAGGAAAAAAAACATTTGATAACTATATGGATTTAAAATTTTATTTAGAAAATCTATTCGACTGTAATATTGATCTTGTATTAAAGGAAGCATTAAAAGTTGATTTAAAATTAAACATACTAAAGAGTGTAAAATATGCAGCGGGATTATAAAGCGTATATAAAACGATATTTTAGAAGCAATTAATAGAATTGAGTCATATACTATAAATCTCACAATTGATGATTTTTCTGAAAGTCAACTATATCAAGATGCAGTTGTAAGGAATCTTGAAATTATTGGCGAAGCTGTAAAACGTTTACCAAAGGAATTGATAAAAAAATATCAAGATGTAGGATGGAAAAAAATAGCAGGTTTAAGAGATATATTAATACATGCATATTTTGGTATTGATATAGAAATTATTTGGGACGTTATTCAAAATAAAATACCAGAATTAAAAGAGCAAATATTACTTATTCAATCTAAAATCAAAAAATAAAAATAGATTAGATCATAAAAAATGTAAACTAAACAGATGAAAAATAGCAAAAATGGTCCCAAATATCGACCGAATCCCGATGTAGGCATATATCATTTATAATTAAAAAATTTAAATTGTTTTAATATTCTTATATTAATAATAACATTAATAACAAATAAGAAAAAAAGAGATGCTAAATATTATTGGCCTATATCTTCAATAGTTGTCTTAGTATTGTGAACATATTTGGGAAACGTTCAAGCAACCAGTTTAAAATCGGTTGTTTAGTAAATTGTGCTTTGTTTCTTGATATATTAACATCTTTAGTTGCCTCTTCGCTCATTAAACCATATACATCTTCTGCTTTTACAGTAATAGTGTATTTTCCTTTTGTTGACCAAGTATGCGATATTGTTACATCTGTGCCAGATGGATTAAAGTCAGTTGTATTAGATGTGTTATCACCCCAATTAATAATGTATTTTACATTATCTCCATCTGGGTCAATTGAGTTAAAGACATAATCATATTTTATTTTAGGTTTACCACTATTTGGACCATCAATAGTTGGTCTATCTGGTGGTTGATTTCCTAGTACTTTTATAAGCCAAATATCATATATACCTGCACCATAAGACCCAGTATATCCACTTATGATATATCCACCATCAGTGGTCTGCTGAACTGAATAGCCCTCCTCGTCATCATAGCCACCGAAAGTCTTGTTCCATTGCTCGTTACCATTTGAGTCTGTCTTTATAAGCCAAGCATCACTTAAACCTGCACCATAAGATCCGGTATAGCAAGATAAGACATATCCACCATCAGTAGTCTGCTGAACTGAATAGCCCTCCTCATCACCCTCGCCACCGAAAATCTTGTTCCATTGCTCGTTACCATTTGAGTCTGTCTTTATCAGCCAGACATCATAACCAGAATACTGGGTACCGCCACTTATGATATATCCACCATCAGTAGTCTGTAAAACTGAATAGCCCGAATCAAAACCTGAGCCACCGAAAGTCTTGTTCCATTGCTCGTTACCATTTGAGTCTGTCTTTATCAGCCAGATATCATATTCACCTGCACCATAAGACACGCTATCGCCAGTTATGACATATCCACCATCAGTAGTCTGCTGAACTGAATAGCCCAAATCAAAACCTGAGCCACCGAAAATCTTGTTCCATTGCTCGTTACCATTTGAGTCTGTCTTTATCAACCAAACATCATATCCACCTGCACCATAAGACAGGGTATAGCCAGTTATGACATATCCACCATCAGTAGTCTGTAAAACTGAAAGGCCCTGATCATCATCACCACCACCGAAAATCTTGTTCCATTGCTCGTTACCATTTGAGTCTGTCTTTATCAACCAGACATCCCTTCCACCTGCACCATATGACATGGTAAAACCAGTTATGATATATCCACCATCAGTAGTCTGTAAAACTGAAAAGCTCTCATCATCATCACCACCACCGAAAATCTTGTTCCATTGCTCGTTACCATTTGAGTCTGTCTTTATCAACCAAACAT
>Ga0153916_10000888_pt1 | contig 20798 bp, 18 predicted proteins | sample Opewatmetagenome_FD_109642 | JGI IMG/M metagenome (GOLD analysis project Ga0153916, IMG submission 109642) | Freshwater wetland microbial communities from Ohio, USA - Open water 3 Core 3 Depth 4 metaG | ecosystem: Environmental > Aquatic > Freshwater > Wetlands | place: USA: Ohio, Lake Erie...
CCGGGCGAGCACGGGATGCTGAAGCCGAACCCTCACATCCTGCACCCGCCCGTCCCGTTCAAGTTCCCGGCGGACAGCCTGCAGATGATGGAGTGGTTCCCCCTCGGCATGGACGCAGGCCACATCGCGGTCGACGCGGTGCTCAACCCGGACAAGTATCACCTCGACTACGAGCCGGAGGTGCTGCTCACCTACCACTCCAACCCGGTCTGGAACATGCCCGCGCAGGAGAAGGTGCGGCAGGCGATCGCGACGTTCGACTACGTGATCTCGATCGACGTCGTCGTCAACGAGACCACCGAGTGGGCAGACCTGATCCTCCCGGATCACACCTACCTCGAGTCGACGGTTGCGTTCATGTGCGAGCCGCCCGCCGTTCGGGGGCTCGTCCTGCGCCAGGCCGTGATCGAGCCGCTGCACGACACGCGGGACGCGACGGAGATCCTGATCGACATCGCGGAGCGCTGCGGCTTCCTCGACGTGTGGAACGGCTTCCTCAGCTTCCTGCTCGGCCTCACCGTCCGCGACGACCTGGTGCTCGCGCCGGATCGCAGGTACTCGAATGACGAGATCATGGATCGCTTCTGCCGCGCCTGCTACGACGACGAGCACGGGCTCGAGTGGTTCAAGGAGCACGGCCACATGGTCGCCGAGCGCTCGGCCGCCGAGGCGTACCTGCCCTACGACGGCCTCCGCATCCCCTTCTACTACGAGGTGATCAAGACGGCGGGCAAGAAGCTGCGGGAGCAGTTCGCGGGCACGGGCTACGACTGGGACACCTCCGGCTACGTGCCGCTGCCCTCGTGGCACGAAGGGCCGATCCACGGCGAAAACCCGGACTACCCGCTCTACGCCATCACCTTCAAGACGGCGGAGACGAACTTCGCCGAGAACATGTCCATCCCGGTGATCGACAAACTGACCGCCGGCGCGGCGCAGACGCGCGGCGTGCTGCTCAACCCTCGCACGGCTGCCGCCCTCGGCGTCTCGGACGGCGACCCGATCAAGGTCGTCTCGGCCTTCGGACGCGTCGAGGGGAACGCCGCCCTCAGCGAGGGCGTCCATCCCGACGTCGTCGCGGTGTCGAACGCGATCACCCGGCGGGTGGGCGGGCGCAAGGGCACGCACTTCAACACGCTCCTGCCGGCCGAGCTCGAGTACACCGACAACTTCAGCGGCGCGCTCGAGTCGGTCGCGCGCGTGCGAGTGGAGAAGAGCGCCGGGGAGGTGGCCGCGTGACCCGCTGGGGCATGGTGATCGACCTCGACCGCTGTGTCGGCTGCAACGCCTGTACCGTCGCCTGCAAGATCGAGAACGGGACGCCGCCCGATCACTACTGGGCACGCGTGTACACGGAGGAGACGGGGACGTTCCCCGACGTCAAGACCACGTACGTGCCGGCGCTGTGCAACCACTGCGCCGACGCGCCGTGCGTCACCGTCTGCCCGACGGGAGCGAGCTACCAGCGTGAGGACGGCATCGTCCTCGTCAACCAGGACAAGTGCATCGGCTGCCGCTTCTGCATGATGGCCTGCCCGTACAGCAACCGCTTCTACCTGCGCAAGGGCGTGCTCGAGACCGGCTACCACGGAGAGCGCACCGACTTCGAGGACGCCAAGTGGGAGGCGTTCACCGAGGGCACCGTGACGAAGTGCACCTTCTGCGCGCACCGCGTGGACGACGGCCTCGAGCCGGCCTGCGTCGTCACCTGCCCGACCGATGCGCGCATCTTCGGCGACCTCGAGGACCCGGAGAGCAAGCCGAGCAAGCTGATCCGCGAGCGGGACGGCAGGCAACCGTTGCCCGAGCTCGACACGAACCCGTCCGTCTACTACGTCCAGGGGCGCTGACGCGCCCACCGCAGGAAGGAGCTTCGGATGTCGTCGGCACGTTCGCCGTTGATCGGGCCCAACGAGTTCCTGATCGGCTACCAGCTCCAGCGCGAGTGGGCGTGGCTGATCGCCGCGGCGTTCTTCTTCGGCACCGTCGGGGCGGGCCTCTACTTCGTCTCCTTCGTGATCGACTTCCACCTCGGGGCGGTCGTCGCGCTGCTGATCGTCGGCGTCTGCAAGGGAGCCGCCCACATGCTCTTCCTGGGCAAGCCGCTGCGCTTCCCGCTGGCCGTGCGCAAGTGGCGCACCTCGTGGATCTCGCGCGGGGTCATCGCCATGTTCGTCTTCCTCGCCTGCGGCGTCGTCTACGTCGCCGGCTTCCCCGAGGGCTCGTTCGTCTCGGACGGCGTGTCGGAGGCGTTCGGCTGGGTCGCGCTCGCCGCCGCCCTGGTGATCATGGTCTACGACGGTTTCGTGCTGCGGTCGTGCCGGGGCATTCCGCTCTGGAACACCAACCTGATGCCGATCGTCGGCCTCTCGTACGCCTTCCTCGGCGGCACGACCGTCACGCTCGTGCTGCAGGCGCTCGCCGACGAGCCGACCCGGAACTGGCTCGAGTGGCTGCAGCTCGGCCTGCTCGTCCTCAACATCGCGCTCGTCGCGACGGTCCTCGTCACGGCGCGCTCACGCGACGCCGCCTCGCAGCTCTCTGCCTCGCTCCTCACCCGCGGGCCCATGGCGCCGCTCTTCGTCGTCGTGGCGATCGGCGTGGGCATCGTCTGCACGCTCGCCCTCGTCGCCGTCTCGCTCACGATCGACAGCACGGCGGCGCTGGTGGCCGCCGGCGTCACCGATCTCGTCGGCGAGTTCTTCCTCTTCTTCTCGCTCCTGCGGGTCGGGGCCCACCCGTCCCTCCGGACGATGCCGGTCGCCCCGTTCCGAGCCGCGAGCCTTACCTAGAGACTCGCCGACCGGCTCGCCCCGACCCGGTCGGCGAGCTGCGGGATCTCCTGACGCAGGTCAGGGGTTCCAACCGATGCCGATCCGCTCGCCGTGCTCGACAATAAAGGTGTCTGGACCGCACCCGCTCCGACCGGAGGTGACGCATGACCGTGATCGTCCCGTCCGAGGCACATGCGACGCGCTACTGGCACACGCTTCCCGACGGGCGCGTGCAGTGCGACGTCTGCCCCCGCCACTGTCGCCTGCGCGAGGGCCAGCGCGGTCTCTGCTTCGTGCGCATGCGCCAGGGCGACGCCGTCGTCCTCACGACGTACGGGCGCTCGAGCGGGTTCTGCGTCGATCCCATCGAGAAGAAGCCGCTCAACCACTTCCTGCCCGGCACCGCCGTGCTCTCGTTCGGAACGGCCGGCTGCAACCTCGCCTGCAAGTTCTGCCAGAACTGGGACATCTCCACGTCGCGGGAGATGGACACGCTGGCCGACGTCGCGTCGCCCGACAAGCTCGCGGCCGCGGCCGAGCGGCTCGGCTGCCGCAGCGTCGCCTTCACCTACAACGACCCGGTCATCTTCCTCGAGTACGCGGTCGACACGGCGATCGCCTGCCGGAAACGTGGGATCAAGGCGGTGGCGGTGACGGCCGGATTCATCTGCCCGGAGGCCCGCGCGGAGCTCTTCGCCCACCTCGATGCGGCGAACATCGACCTCAAGGCGTTCAGCGATGACTTCTATCGCAACGTCTGTGCCGGCCGGCTCGCGCCCGTCCTGGAGACGCTCGAGTACGTGCGTCACGAGACGAGCTGCTGGCTCGAGATCACGACCCTCGTGATCCCGGGGCTGAACGACTCGACCGAGGAGCTCGACGCGCTGACGCGGTGGGTCGTCGAGCACCTCGGCAGCGACGTGCCGCTCCACTTCAGCGCCTTCCACCCGGACTACCGAATGCTCGACCGGCCGCCGACGCCGCTCTCGACGCTCCGGCGTGCACGTGAGATCGCCCTCGGGAACGGGGTGCGCTACGTCTACATCGGGAACGTCCGCGACGTCGAGGGCGAAACGACGTTCTGCCACTCCTGCGGAGAGCCGCTGATCGTCAGGGACGGCTACGCGATCGAGGCCTGGCGGCTCGATCCCACCGGCAGCTGCCCGAGCTGCGGGACGGCGTGCGCCGGAGTGTTCGAGGAGCATCCCGGCAGCTGGGGGCCACGCCGCCTGCCGGTACGCATCGGGCGGTGAGCGGCCGGATTCGCCCCGCGCCGTCGATGCAGCGCCCTCGCCCCGCTCGCCCGGGCGTCGCCTGAGCCGGCCTCCGAGGGGGAACGGCCGGGCCGGCCGCTCCCCCTCGTCATCCGGATCGATCCCGTCTTGCGCTCGACTCCACGGGCGGCGAGGCGGAGTCCGAGGCTCGACGGGCGGATGCCCGCTGCGCGCTACTCGGCCGGGGGCGTCTCCGGCGGAGGCGGCGGAGTAGTGACGGCGCCGAACGTGCCGCCGCGCAGCGCATAGAGGATGCAGTCGAACGGGCCGCGGAAGGCACGATCGCTGCTCGTGTGCAGGGTCAGCCAGCCACCCCTGAGGCACTGTCTCGCGTTCAGGATGTTGTCGCGCGGGGCCGCAACCCCGCTCGTCGTCGAGACGAGGCCGACGACGACCGCGACGGCGGTGACGAGACCGATCCGCAACCGGTTCCCGATTCCCAGCAACCGCATGATGAAGCCCCCTTCTTCAGCGTGGAAACGGAGCAAGCCGCAGGTCGTTCCCGCCCCCGTCCCTCGTGGGAGCCGGGCCGTCGCCGCAGCGAGTCGATTGGGGGTATCGGCCGCCTGCAGGCGACGGCCTATCGCACGGATGAGGGAATCGGCGAGGCCAAGAACTACGTCAGCAGCCACGCGAGCGCGAAGCCGATCAGGCCGCCGACGGTGGCGCCGCTCAGCGCGCACACCATCAGCGCGGCGACCACGCTGCCGTTCTCGTGCTCGTACGATCGGGCACGCTCGGCTGCCACCCAGTCCTCGGGGATGCGTAGCGGCGATCCGCCCTCGTCGAGCTCGCCAATGAGCTCTGACATTGGCCGTGACTCCTTTCGACCCATGACGGGCCGAGAACCGGACGTGAACACCGCCCTATTCGGCCCGTCACGCCAGAACCATTCAGCTCTCGAATCAGGCCGACTCAAGGCCAGGGAGGCGGACGCACGCCTTCATCGTCGCTGCGCCCCGGCCCGCGGGCATCGGTGAAAAGCCGGACGCCGTCAGCCCGCAGGCCGGCGGCTCCGTCGCCACATGTGCCAGGTGAGCAACGCGAACACGATCGCCGTCAGCAGGATGGTGAACCCGATCGAGAGCTCACCCGCCGCGAACGAGAGCGCCGCGACGACGAGCATCACGAGCGTGTAGGCGGCGAACCACCTCGCGGTGCGGGCACTCCGTCGGCGTCGTCTCACGACGAGCCACCCTACCGTCGGTCGTCACCGGTCGAGGTACGCACACGGCCGCGAGTCGAGCGGCAGCGGCGAGCGCCCGAAGCGGGTGACGACGAGCGGCCCCTCGATGCCCTCGATCTGCACCGTGGCACCGAGCTCCGGCGCCTTGCCCGGCACCTGCACGAGCCGGTACCCCTCGCTCGTCGGGGCGAAGGCAACATAGCCGTCGACCTCCGACACCGGGATCTGGTCCGCCAGGCGCGCGTCGGCTTCGACGACGGCGGCGCCGAGGCGCTCGATCGAGCGGCGCAACGCGTTGCCGGCATCGAGGTAGGCGGTCTGGGTGTCTGCCAGGCGCTCCCCGAGCGAGGCGAGCCCCTTGCGCAGGGCGCGCTCGGTCACGCGCACCTGCTCTTCCTGCTGCGCCACCTGCTGGTCGAGCCGGCGCTCGAGCTCGGCCACGGCCGCGCGCAGGCGCTCGGCCTCGTCGGACGCGAGCGTCTCCTCGATGCGCTCGAGCCGCCAGCCCATCGACGATGCGGCACGCTCGAGCTCGGCGCGCATGTCCTCGCGCGCCTCGATCCCTGCCGCCTCCTTCTCTTCGACGGTCGCCGCGAGGCCGTAGAGATCGCTGCGCAGTGCCCGCTCCGCCTCGTCGGCAGCCGCGGCAGTGCGAATGGCGAGATCGTCGAGGCGAGCGACGAGCTCGGCCCCGGCGATCCGTGCGGCCTCGAGGTCGTCGGCCCGTAGGCCCTCGACCAGCGCTCGGGTCTCGGATGCCTCGGAGACGACGCGCCGCTCGAGCTCGGCGATGCGGTCGTTCAGGCCCGACTCGACGCGATCGCGCCACTCGGCCTGGCTTGCCGCCGCGGCCTGCAGCTCCTCGAGCTGCGACCGCAATGCAGCGAGCTCTGCCTGCTGGGCGACGAACCGCGCGCCGATCTCGGTCGCGTGCCCGTCCAGGTCGTTGCGCAGCGCGCTCGCGCTCTCCTCGATGCGACCTGCAGTCTCCGCCCGCACGGACTCGACCAGATCACGTGTCTCTCCGAGACCACGCTCGATCCCGGCGCTCCGGTCGCGCAGCTCGACTGCGAGGGACTGCTCGCGCTCCGCGTTCGCACGCCGAAGCGCGTCGAGCTCGGCCGCGACCGCTGCCGCATGCTCGGCGATGCTTCCGTGCACCTCGTCGCGGTGCGCGAGCCCGCCGAGGCGATGGTCGATCTCGTCGACGCGACCGGCAAGGCCGGCCACTACGTCGGATGCTTCCCGGCGGGCGGTCTCCGCCGACTCGGCGACGCGCGCACGAAGATCCTCGCCGAGCTTCCCGAGCCGCTCGGCCGTGAGACGCGCCTGGCCGTCGAGGCGGAGCGCCAGGTCGTCGAGGCGCGCCGTCGGGTCGACGGGCTCGGGCAGCCCGGCGAGCGCCCGCTCCTGCCGGCCGAGACGGTCGGCGAGACGTGCGAGCTCCGCGCGCAGCCCCGCGGCGACCTCGTCGAGCGCACCGGGGCCGGGATACCGGTCGATGTCGGCCTTGAGCGCCTCGATCCGCTCCTCGAGCGCGGTGAGCGCGTCGAGGCGACGGTTGGTGTCTTCCAGCCGGTGCTCGAGCTCGGCCGCACGGACCGCGACCGATTCCTCGAGGTGGGTCTGCAGCCGCCACTCGACGCCGTCGAGCGCCGCGAGCGCCCCCTCGATGCCCGCGAGCCGTGCTCCAGCTGCGTTCGACTCGTCGACGTGCGTCTCCTCGAGCCGGGCAACGGCGACGCGCAGCTCGAGGTGCGCCTCGGCGGCGGCGCTCGTCCGCTCGACACGCTCGGCCAGCTCCTCGACGCGCGCGCGAAGCTCGTCGTCCGCGGCAGGACGCGCAGCGAGCTCCTCGAGCCGGGTGCGGAGGGTGGCCACGTCCTCGGTAGCGGGCACAGCGGCGACGAGCTCGTCGACGCGCACACGCAGCGCGTGCTCCAGGGAGGCGCGCTCGCCCGCAGCGGACTCGGCAACGCGTCCCAGCTCTGCGCGGATCTCGTCGACCTGGGCCGAGTCGGCCAGTCGCCGCTCGAGCTCGGCGAGCCGCACCTCCACCGCCTCCGCCTCCGCGGCGGCGGCTACACGATCGGCGACCTCGCCGACCTTCGCGCGCAGCTCGTCCACGACTGCAGGGTCGACCGTGCGGGAAGCGAGCTCGTCCAGGCGATCGTCGATCCGCGCGCGCTGCTCCTCGACGGAGGCGGCGAGCGATTGGACAGCGGGGTCGGGACCACGCTGCTCGAGAGCGGCCAGACGACCCTCGAGCGCGTCGGCGTCGACGACGGGCCGCTGCGCCAGCGATCCGATCTCCGCGCGCAGGCCGTCGAGGATCTCCCGCAGACGGGGGCCGGACGGCTCGGTGTTCCGGGTGTCGATGCTCTCGACCCGTGCGCCGAGCTCCTCGACACGGGCGAGCAGGCCGTTGATCTGGGCGTCGTGCTCTTCGCGGGGCACGTCGGTCGAGACCCGCTCGGCAAGCTCGTCGAGCGCGCGACGCAACTCCTCGACGGCCGCCTCGCCGGGCAGGCGCGACGCGATCTCGTCGACGCGCGGGCGCAGGGCGGCGAGCTGCTCGACCTGCGAGGCGAGAGAGGCGATTCCCGTCCGGGCGACCTCGCTCTCGCCGGCGAGGGCGGCGACCCTCGCGGCCAGCTCCGGATCGGCGGTGGGAGCGGACGCGACCTCGTCTTCGAGCGCGTCGACTCGGTCGCGCAGCCCGTCGATCGCCGCGGGTGCGATGACCGGACGGGCAGCGAAAGCCGCGAGCTCTGCACGCACCTCCGCCAGCGCCTCCGGCACGACGACGCGCAACGCCATCTCGTCGAGCCGCGCCTGCAGCGCCGCGAGATCGTCCGCGGAGACAGCGCGCGCCGACAGCTCGTCCACAGCAGCGCGCAATACGGCGACCTCGTCCGCCGACGACGATCTGCCGGCCAGCGCTGCGACCTGTGCACGCAGCTCCTCGAGCTCCGCGGGGGCGACCATGCACGCGGCCAGCTCGTCGAGCCGCTCCCGCAAGGCGGTGAGATCGTCGGCGGGGCCTGCATCTGCGACCGACCCTTCGACGGCGGCGCGTAGCTCCGCGAGCCGCGCCTCGAGCCGCTTTTCGAGCGCCTCGACCGAGGGAAGCTCGCCTAGCCGGCGCTCGACGGCGTCGAGCCGTGCCGTCGGCTCCTCCACGCGCTCGCGCAGGTCGTCCAGGGCGGCGCCCAGCGCCTCGAGCTGCGCGGGATCGACGCGCGTGGCGGTACTGGCGACGCGCTCTTCAACGGTGGCGATCGCGGCGCGCACGTTGTCGGCGAGCAGCCTGAGATCCTCGTTCCAGGGGGTCGTGGCGGATGCGCGTTCGACGGCGCGCACGCGCTCCGCCAGCTCCTCGAGGGAGCGGCGCAGGTCGGCGGGCACCTCCGCCTGCGCCGGCGCCGGGCTGGGAGCGCCGTTCTGCCACGGCTGCGGCTCGAGGGGCTCCGGGGGCCGCAGCTTCTGCAGGGTCGACCACTGCTCGGCAAGCGCGCTCGCGAGGTCGAGCCGGGAGAGGCTCCCCTGCTCGACGAGCACCTCTCCGAGCCGCGTGCCGGTCGCGCGCTGCACGTCGAGGGCCCGCTCGAGGTCGTCGGAGGAGACGAAGCCGCGCTCGAGGAAGATCTCGCCGATCGGGCGCCGCAGCTGCGGCTCGACCGGGGTGGCGGCAGGCTCCGCCGCGTGCGCCGCGGGCGCCGCGGGCGCCGCGGCCGAGGCCGCCTGCTCGTCGCGTGCCTTGGCGTCCCGCTCGAACTCCGCCCACTGCTCGGCGAGCACACTCGCGAGCTCGAGGCGGGAGACGCCGAACTCCGCCACGATGATCTCGCCCAGCCGCTCGCCGCTCTCCTCCTGCTTCCGGAGCGCGATCTCGAGCTGTTCCTGCGTGACGAGGCCCTTCTCGACGAAGAAGGCGCCGATCAGGCGCGACGAGACGGCCGTGGACGCTTCCATATCGCCTCTATCGGCAGACACTCGTTCGAGGTATAGAGGATATCGCTCGGTCGGCCGAGCGCCGATTTCCGCGTCCGAGGCCGGGTCAGCCGCCGGGCTGGACGACGCCGTTCTCGTAGGCGAACACGACTGCCTGCACCCTGTCCCGCAGCCGCAGCTTCATGAGGATGCGGGCGACGTGGGTCTTCACGGTCGTCTCGCTCACGAACGCCTCCCTGGCGATCTCCGCATTCGAGAGGCCGCGGGCGATGAAGCCGAGGATCTCGAGCTCGCGGGCGGTCAGCTCGTCGAGCTCGGCGGGCGCCTTGCGGGCGGACTCCGGCGGGCGCCGCACGAACTCCTCGATCACCCTCCTCGTGATCGACGGCGCGAGCAGGGCGTCGCCGCCCGCGACGACGTGGATCGCCTCCACGAGATCTTCGGGCGGTGTGTCCTTCAGCAGGAACCCGCTCGCGCCGGCGCGGAGCGCCTCGTACACGTACTCGTCGAGGTCGAAGGTGGTGAGGATGAGGATGCGCGGACCCTCGTCCTTGCCCTCGAGCAGTCGCCGCGTCGCCTCGAGCCCGTCGACGTTCGGCATGCGCACGTCCATCAGGATCACGTCCGGCTCGGTCTGGCGAGCAGCGATCACCGCCTCGAGCCCGTCGGCGGCCTCGCCCACGACCTCGATGTCCCTCTCCGCGTCGAGAATCATGCGAAAGCCCGCCCGCACGAGCGACTGGTCGTCGACGATCAACACCTTCACGCTCATGACGCTCCTTCGAATGGGAGATGTGCCGTGACGACGAAGCCGCCGCCGCCGCGAACGCCGGTCTCGATCGAGCCCCCGTACAGCGAGACGCGCTCGCTCATGCCGGCGAGCCCGTGGCCGCCGCCGTCGCCGCCGATCGCGGTCGACCGGCCGTCGTTCGCGATCTCGAGCTCGAGCTCACGCTCGCGCCAGCGCACGGTCACCCAGGCACGGGCAGGGCCGGCGTACTTGAGCGCGTTCGTGAGCGCCTCCTGGACGACGCGATAGGCGGAGAGGTCGACGCCGGGCGGGAGCTCGCGCGGCTCTCCCTCGACGGCGAGCTCGACGGGCAGCCCGGCCTCCCGAACCGTCCCGACGAGCACGTCGAGAGTCTTCATCGACGGCTGGGGGGCGAACTCGGGCATCGACCCCTGCTCGCGTAGGAGCCCGACGAGCCGCCGCATCTCGGTGAGCGCCTGGCGCCCGGTCGCCTCCACCGCCTCGAGCGCCTGCCGCTCGCGCTCCTGCTCCGGCAGCAGCAGCCGTCGCACGGCGCCGGCCTGCACGGTCATCACCGAGACGGAGTGGGCGATCACATCGTGCAGCTCCCGGGCGATGCGCTGGCGCTCCTCGGCCACCGCGCGGACAGAGGCGGTCTCCTGCTCGAGGGCGAGACGGCGGGCGCGTTCCTCCGCCTCCTGTGCCTGCTCCTCACGGTTCTTGACGAAGACGCTCGCTCCCCAGAACAGGCTGAGAAAGATCGACGGGAAGATGACGTTGCCGAAGCTGCTCTGATCCGCCTGCACGTCGACGACCACGACCGCGGCATAGAGCAGCGCCAGGCCGACCACCGCCGAGCGGCGATCGTGCTGGCCGAAGAGCCAGGCGACGAGGAAGAGCAGGAAGAAGGCCAGAATGCTGTCGCTGACGGCACGCCCGTTCGCGATGGTCGTCAGCGCGAGGCCGACGAGCACGACGGCGACGGGCGCCGCGAACGGGAACCGCCGGGAGAAGAGGAGCGGCACCGCCATCGCGACGACGACGAACGGCACGAACCAGCCGGGGCCTCTGCTCGTCCCGTCCGCGGAGTCCGGCGCCAGGATGACCTCGACCACGCCGGCGAGGCCCAGCGAGAGCGCGAGGATCTCGACCCACCGAGCACGGGCAACTGCAACGGCGCGTGTCACTGTGCGTGAACCGTAGCCGTGCAGGGAGTCGCGGTCGTCATCCCCGAGGACGATCGGCAGGACGTGACAAACGGCCGGCGCGGGCCGGGCATGGTCCGGCCCCTGGGCTCGCGCCTCAGGCGCGAGCCCACATGACGAGCGCGTCGACGACGGCCTGCAACCTGCGGCCCTCGGGGGTGAGGCGGTACTCGACACGCGGCGGCCGGGCGTCCGTCACACGCCGCTCGAGCACCCCGGCCTCCTCGAGCTCGACGAGGCGCTGCGCGAGCGTCCGCGGCGGGATCTCCCCGACCGCCTGCTTGAACTCGTTGAACCGCGATGCCCCCTCGTACGAGGCCCAGAGGATCAACACGGTCCACCGGCGCTCGAGGAGGCCCGCCGCCTGGCGGACATCCTCGGGCACCGGTGCGAAGCGCCTACACCGCGACATCGAGCGGCTTGGTCGAAGGCTCGAGCGCCACGTCGAGCACCTCCGACAGCGACATCACCGGGTGGAATGCGATCTCGTCACGCACGTGCTGAGGCACGTCGTCGAGGTCGGCCCGGTTGCGCTCCGGGATCACCACGTCCGTGAGGCCGGCCGCATGGGCGGCGAGCACCTTCTGCTTCAGCCCTCCGATCGGGAGGACGCGGCCCTGCAGCGTCACCTCGCCGGTCATCCCGACGGTGTGCTTCACAGGCCTGCCCGTGAGGAGCGATGCGAACGCCGTCGCCATCGTGATGCCGGCGCTCGGGCCGTCCTTCGGGATCGCCCCGGCGGGGACGTGGACGTGGAACGAGCGGTTCTCGAACTGCTCGGCCTCGAGCCCGTAGTCGGCCGCCTTCGCGCGCACGGCGGAGAGGGCGATCTGGGCCGACTCCTTCATGACGTCGCCGAGCTGCCCGGTGAGGACGAGCTTCTCGCCCCCGGACACGCTCGTCGCCTCGACGAAGAGGACGTCGCCCCCGACGCCGGTGACTGCGAGCCCGGTGGCGACACCCGGCACAGCCGTCCGCTCCGCCGCCTCGCGGAAGAACTTCTGGCGGCCGAGAGCGCCGCGCACGACGCCGACGTCGATCGCGACGGGGGCCTCGGCCGCGCCTGAGGCGATCTGGGTGGCCGTCTTGCGCAGGATCTTCCCGAGCTCCCGCTCGAGCTGGCGCACACCCGCCTCGCGGGTGTACTCGGAGATGACCGTCTCCAGCACCTCGTCGGTGACGCTGACCTCGCCCTCGCGCAGGCCGTTGCGCTCCCGCTGTCGCGGGAACAGGTAGCCGTTCGCGATGGCGACCTTCTCGTCGGTCGTGTAGCCGTCGAAGCGGATCACTTCCATCCGGTCGAGCAGCGGCCCGGGGATCGTCTCGGCCTGATTCGCCGTCGCGATGAAGACGACCTCGGAGAGGTCCAGCTCGACGTCGAGATAGTGATCGCGGAACGTCGAGTTCTGGGCGGGGTCGAGCACCTCGAGCAGGGCGGCCGACGGGTCGCCGCGCCAGTCGGCGCCGACCTTGTCGACCTCGTCGAGCAGGATCACGGGGTTCATCGTGCCGGCGTCACGCAGAGCACGGACGAGCCGGCCCGGCAGGGCGCCGATGTAGGTGCGGCGGTGCCCGCGAATCTCCGCCTCGTCGCGGATGCCGCCAAGCGACATGCGCACGAACTCGCGGTTGAGCGCGCGGGCGATCGACTCGCCGATGGATGTCTTGCCCGTCCCGGGCGGGCCGATCAACGTGAGGATCGCGCCCGACTTCCTGTCGGGCTCGATGCCGCGCTCCTCGCGCAGCTTCCTGACGGCGATGTACTCGACGATGCGCTCCTTGACGTCGTCGAGCCCGGCGTGGTCGGCATCGAGCACCTCGCGGGTGGCCACGGGGTCGAGGCGCTCCTCGGAACGCTTCCCCCAGGGCACGGCGAGGATCCAGTCGAGGTAGCTGCGGATCGTCTGCGACTCCGGCGAGCTCTCGCCCATCCGCTCGAAACGCCCGAGCTCGCGCTCGGCCTGCTCGCGGACGTCCTTCGGCAGCGCCGCCTCGGCGATCTTCGCACGGAACTCCTCGACGACGGACGTCTCGTCCTCGCCAAGCTCCTTCCGGATCGACTCGAGCTGCTTGCGCAGGATGTACTCCCGCTGCTGCTTCTCCATGCCGGTGTTGACGTCGTCGCGGATGCGCTGCCGCAGCTGCATCAGCGTCAGGCGCTCGCGCTGCAGCCGCAGTGCCAGCTCGAAGCGCTCGATCACGTCGATCGCCTCGATCAGCTGCACCTTTTGCTCGAACGTGAGATCGGGCGAGTAGCCCGACGTGTCCGCGAGCGCGCCCGGCTCGGTGATCGAGCGGACGAAGGCGGCGATGCGGCCGTCGTCGCCACGCAGCTCCAGGATCTCCTCAACGACAGCGCGGTACTCGGTCTCGAGCTCGCGAATCCGGTCGCCGGGAGGCGTCTCGTCGGGCCGCTCTTCGACCTCGACGAAGAGCCGGCCGTCCGGCCGGGTCTCGGCCGCGCCGGCGATCGCGCGGTGCAGCCCGCTGAGGCCGACGGCATGGCCGCCGCCGGGGAGGCGGACCCGGTCGGTCACCTCGGCGACGACGCCGACGCTCGCGTACTCGTTGTCGCGCTTGGGGACGAGGAGCACGCGCTCCTCGTCGCCGACGTCGACGGTGAGGGTGACGCTCATGTTGGGGAAGACGACGATGTCGTCAAGGGGGACGAGCAACAGCTTGCTCACGACGGGCCCACGCTCCTCGGTGCAAATAGGTAGTGCAGTCCTAGCTATTAACTTCAAAAAGTGTACCGGTATTCCCGAGGGCCGAGACCTGTGCTGGAGCTCTTACGAAACGCTCACAAACTGCCGGGCTCGCGGCGAGTCTCAAGGGAATGGAGCCGGCGTTCCGAGCTCATCGCCTCCCGGGAACCGGCCACCACCTCGCAGACGGCTGCGCGCTCCGAGGGCGCGGACCGATTGCGTGGCAGGGGGGCGTCCGCCAGAGGCCGACGCCCCCCAACTCTTCCTGCAAGCGGACTTCGCTTCGCGAAGTTCGGGAACCCGCTTGCGCGGGTTCCCGCCGCGCGAAAACCTCCTGAAGCCGGGAACCTACGGTTCCCTGTGAGCCCTCCCTCCTAGATGAGGATCGTTTTCGTAGGGGCGAGGCCATGCCTCGCTGTGCCGGCGCAGCCGGCACAGCGGAGCCCCTAGCCGCGGAAGCGGTCGAGCGCGATCCGGGCGATGCGGCCCGCGAGCACGTCAGAGTGCGTCCCCGCGCCGGCGGCCCGGTAGGTCATGACGGCAGCCACGTAGGCGCCGCCCGGCCAGAGCACGATGCCGTTGTCGTGGCGGGCGGTGCCGATCCAGCCCGCCTTGTGCAGCACCTGCACGCCGGGCACCCGGCCGACCTCGCGATCCAGTTTCCCGTGATCGCGCACCTGCGCGAGGATGTAGAGGAGGTAGCGCGCGTCACCGGCCGTGAAGCCTGGCTGGGCGGAGCGCAGGGGGCCGAGGCCGCCGCTCGCGAGCCACACGCTCTTCGTCAGGCTCGCGATGTCCCAGGCGCTCGTCTTCTTCCCGTAGCCCCATGACGGCTGGCTGTCGACGCGCAGCGGGATGGCCCCTGCCGGGAGCCGCACCGGTCCGAGCGCGTACGTGCCGAGCTCGTAGCCGCCGTACATCTCCGTGTCGACGAGCCCGATCGAGCGCATCATCCCGTTCACGAGCGCCGACCCACCGGAGGTCGAGCCGCCGAAGGTGCGCTCCACTGCGTTCGCCGACGCGTTGTCGGAGAGCACGAGCATTCGTCGTAAGAGGCCGTCGAGCGTGGAGCCGGATCTCGGCGTCCCCTCGGCGCGGGCGAGCGCCGTCACTGCGATCGCGAGCTTGAGCGTCGAAGCGGCGGGGAAGGTCGCCTTCGCGTTCCACGCGGCGCCGGCTCCGGAGGTGAGGTTCTCGACGTAGATGCCCGACGTCGGGCCGAAACCCATCGCGGCGCGACGGACGTCCCGCGCCAGCAGGCCGTCGAGCCTCGCCGCTCGGCGGCGCGGCGCGGCAGCCTGGGGCGCCCCCAGCACGTGCGCCACCGTGGCCGACGCCCTCCGCCCCTTCCCGTCGAACGTCACCACCTGCACCGACGTCTCGCCGGCCGGAAGCCGGACGTGCAGCTGGAACCGCCGGCGCCGCAACGGCAGGTCGGCCAGCACGTCACCCGCCGCACGCACGACGACGCGGCGCGTCCCGGAGGCCGCGGTGCCCGACACGGTGCCGTACGAGAGCTCGTACGGGGCGGGCTGCTCGATCGCAGGGGGCGCCGGCGGCGGTGCCGTAATCACGCATTCACCTTAGCCTTGGCGGGGAATGCCCATCTTTGCTCACCTCGATCTCGACGCGTTCTTCGCAGCCGTCGAGGAGCTGGAGGATCCGTCGCTACGCGACCGGCCGCTCGTCGTCGGCGGCAACCCGCAGGGCCGGGGCGTCGTCGCGACGGCGAACTACGTCGCCCGCCGCTTCGGCATCCGCTCCGCCATGAGCTCGGCCGAGGCACTCCGACGCTGTCCCGATGTCGTGTTCGTCAGACCTCGCCACGCGCTCTACCGCCAGTACTCGGAAACGGTCTGGGGCACGATCCGTGAGGTCGTGCCGCGGGTGGAGCAGGTCGGGATCGACGAGGGCTACCTCGACCTCGGCACCGTGGTGAGTGACTTCGCGGGCGCGCGCAAGGTGGCAGAGGCCGTCCAGGTGTCCGTGCGGGCCGCGACGGCGCTCTCGTGCTCGCTCGGCGTGTCGACGTCGAAGGTCGTGTGCAAGGTCGCCTCCGACCGGCGCAAGCCGGGCGGCATCACCGTCGTGCCGCCCGGCAAGGAGGCGAGCTTCCTGGCGCCGTTCCCCGTGCGGGCGCTGCCCGGCGTCGGCCCCCGCGCCGAGGAGCGCCTTGCGACGGCGGGGGTGACGACGATCGGCGGGCTCGCCAGACTGTCGGACGTCGAGCTGCGCGCCCTGCTGCCCGGCGCCGTCGGAGCGCTCGTGCGCGACCGCGCCCGGGGGATCGATCCCCGCGACCTCGAGCTCGAGACGGAGCGCGTCTCGATCTCGGTGGAGGAGACATTCGAGCGGGACATCGGCGACCGGGCGCTGCTGCACGCCGAAGTGCACCGGCTCGCCGCCGAGCTCGCCGAGCGCATGCAGCGCTCGGGCGTGTCGGGACGCACGATCACCGCGAAGCTCCGCTACGCGGACTTCTCGATCAGGTCGCGGTCGACGACGCTGCCCGCTCCGGTCGACGAGGCCGACCGGATCGGAGAGCTCGCGTGCGGCCTACTCGACCGCGGGCTGCGCGACAGGCCGGGCGCGCTACGCCTCGTCGGCGTCGGCGTGTCGGGGCTGTCCGAGTACCGGCAACTCACCTTCGACCCGTAGGGGCGGCCGTGCCTCGTCTCGACAACGAGCCCGCGATTCGTCGCTTGAGGGGTTCCTCGCAGCGCCCTCCGAATCTCGTCAGGGGTGGCGCACCGGTGCTACGCTTAAGGCGTAACGAGCGAGGAGGTGGCACTGTGCCCCAGACCTTCGCACGGTTGGTGGTTGACGCCATGCACGAGGGATGCGAGTGCATCGGCGAGCAGCAGTCGGTCCTCGACGCGGCCCGGCGCATGGAAAAGCTCGACATCGGTGCGCTGCCCATCTGCGGCAAGGACGACCGCCTCAAGGGCATGCTCACGGATCGTGACATCGTCGTGAAGGTCATTGCGCAAGGCAAGGATCCGGCGACGACGATGGTCGGCGAGCTGGCCCAGGGCAAGCCGGTTACCGTCAACGCGGACATGCCGATCGACGTCGCGTTGAGCCTCATGCGTGAGCATGCGGTCAAGCGCCTGCCGGTGCTGGACGCGAACAGGCGGCTCTGCGGGATCATCACCGAGGCCGATATCGCGACCCACGTGTCGCAGGAGCTGACCGGCGAGCTCGTCGGCGCGATCGCATCGGCCCGGCCGCAGCACTTCTAGCGGACCGCTCACGGCGACCGCCCCTGCGGCACGGCGCTGCGCGGGTGGTCGCCCGGCTGCTCTGCCGCCTACGCGATCCGATCAGCCCTCATCGACGGGATACGTCGAGCCCTACTGGCGCAACAGTCTCTGCAGCTGCTCGTCGCACGCGCCCGCGAGCGCGGGGTCCTCGGTGAGCGCCGCCCCGCCAGCGAGGCGTGGTCGCCCTCGGCGATCCAGCCGAACACGGCGCTCACGATGGTGTACGCAGGATCGGGCGCGTGAGGCACGTTGGCCCGCCGTCGCCGAGCCTGGAGATGTGGTCGCCCGCGTACGTGACGACGTCGACCCCGGCCGCCTCCATACGCCGGCGCGTGACGTCGTTGCCCTCGAGGGCGAGCGCTCTGCGCGGCCCGAGCGCGAGCACGTTGGAGCCCATCGACTCGAACTCCTCGTCCGGCACCTCGACGACCGCGACGCCCCGCTCGGCGAGCAGCTCCATCAGCCGCACCGGCGCAATCCGGGGATAGACGACCGCGAGGTCGCGGTCGAGCGGCGAGATGAACGACATCAGGTGCATCACCTCGCTCGCCCCGACCCAGTGCGGCAGGTCGAGCACGATCACGTCGACTCCCGGGAAGGCTGTCCGGAGCGCGTCGATCCCGGCGGCGCCGGTGCGGTAGCCGTGGCCGACGAGCAAGGTGTCGTGGTCGAGCCAGACGGTGTCGCCCCCCTCGGCCGTCGCCGGCGCCCTCATCCTCGAGGCGATGGGGACGCCGGCCGCCTCGAGCGTCGCGCCGATGCCGTCCGGCTCGCCGAGGCGCACGTCCTTGCCGGGTCGCAGTAGCGCCGCCCCGTCGTCTCCGACGAGCACCGGGTCGTAGGCGTAGATGGCGTCGGGGTTGCCCGGATCGTGCTCGGACACGATCACCTCGGCGCCGGCACTCTCCAGGATGGCCGAGAACGCCTCGTGCTCCGCGGCCGCTGCGGCGGGGTCGGGGGCTCCCCGCCACCCGTAGCGCTCGACGTGGTCTACGTCGGCGGCGAGCGGCCGCCGCACGAGCACGCGCTCGAGCGTCCCCCACATCGCCTGGCAGCCGAAACCTGACACGGTCGGGAAGGCTACGCGACGACATTGGCCGGCGTCCGGCCTTCGAGCAGGACGGCGCGGAGCGCCTCGACGCAGAGCATCCCCATTGCGATCCGGGTGTCGCGGGTGGCGCTGCCGAGGTGAGGTGCGAGCACGACGTTCTCGAGCGAGAGCAGCGCCTCCGTCACCTCCGGCTCGTGCTCGTACACGTCGAGCCCGGCGCCTGCGATGACGCCGTCGCGCAGCGCCTCGGCGAGAGCGGCCTCGTCGACGACCGGCCCGCGCGCGGTGTTGATCAGCACCGCCGTCGGCCGCATCAGGCGCAGGCGCCGGGCGTCGATCAGATGGCGTGTCTCGTCGGTGAGCGGCACGTGCAGCGAGACGACGTCGGCCCCGCGGAGCAGCGAGTCGAGATCGTCGGTGCGGCCGGCGAGCACGGGCAGGGCGCCGAACGCCTCGGCGAGCCGTGCGGTCTCGCGCCCGATCCGCCCGGCCCCGATCACGAGGAGCGTCTTGCCCTCGAGGCGCTCGCCGAGCATGAACTCGAGGGAGAACTGCCACGGCTCGCGGCGGCGCACGAAGCGGTCGCCCTCGGTGACCCGACGCAGGAGCGAGAGCATCAGGGTCAGCGCCAGCTCCGCTGTCGCGCCGGTGAGGACGTCGGGCGTGTTGGCGACGACGATGCCGTGCCGGCGTGCCGCCTCGAGGTCGACGTTGTTCACCCCGACGGCGTAGTTGGCGACCACCCGGAGCTCTGGGCCGGCAGCTTCGAGATAGGCGTCGTCGACCGTCACCGTGAGCATGGCGACGATGCCGTCGGCGCCCTGCGGCTCAGCCACGAGCTCGAAGTCGCGGCGCAGGGCCTCCTCGACCTCGACCGGCACGGGGGCGCTGAGGTGGACGGTCGGGCGCACGGGGCGCATCATCCACGAATGAGTCGCCTCTACCACGCCGGGAACCGCACCCTGCAGGACCGGTTCGACACGCGGCGCCTTGCCGACCGGATCGAGGAGCGCCTCGACCGCGACTTCTTCGACGAGGACGACCGCGCCTTCATCGAGCGGATGGAGATGTTCTTCCTCGCGACCGCCGACGAGAACGGCATGCCGCAATGCTCGTACAAAGGTGGCGACCCCGGCTTCGTGCGCGTGGTCGACGAGCACACGCTCGCCTTCCCGAGCTACGACGGCAACGGGACGTACCTCTCGCTCGGGAATCTCCTGGAGAACCCCCGGGTGGGCCTCCTCTTCGTCGACTTCGCAAGCCCCGGCCGGCTGCGGGTGAACGGGATTGCATCGATCGAGGAAGACGACCCGCTGATCGAGTCGTACCCGGAGGCGCAGCTCGTCGTCCGCGTGCGCGCGACGCACGTGCTGCCGAACTGCCCGCGCTACGTCCACCGCATGGACGTCGTCGAGCGCTCGCGCTTCGTGCCGCGGGAGGCGTGCGAGACGCCCGTGCCCGACTGGAAGCGCCGCTCCTGGTCGCGTGACGCGCTGCCCGCCGGCGACCCCGCGCGTGCCGCCGACCCGCTCGACTAGGCCCCGCCCGGCAGATATTGACGCCCGTCGATATCTGTGTCACCATGAATATCGAGACTCTTCGATGAAGGAGGAATGATGACGGCAGAGGCGGAGAAGCTGCGCGAGGAGGTGCGGGCCCGCTACGCGGAGGCGGCCGTCGCGGTCGACGCGGGCAGGCAGGGAAGCTGCGGCAACGGCTCGTGTTGCACGAGCGCGGCCGAGGCGAGCTTTGGCGAGGCGCTCTACGACGCCGAGCAGCGACAGGAGCTCCCCGACGCGGTTGCGCTCGCAAGCCTCGGTTGCGGCAACCCGACCGCGGTCGCCGACCTGCACGAGGGCGAGACGGTGCTCGATCTCGGCTCGGGCGGCGGCATCGACGTGCTGCTGTCGGCACGGCGCGTCGGCCCGACCGGCGTGGTCTACGGGCTCGACATGACCGAGGAGATGCTGGCGCTCGCCCGCCACAACCAGGCGGAGGCCGGCATCACGAACGCCCACTTCCTGCGCGGGCAGATCGAGGACGTGCCGCTCCCCGCCGAGAGCGTCGACGTCGTGATCTCGAACTGCGTGATCAACCTGTCGACCGACAAGGCGCGCGTTCTGGCGGAGATCGCCCGGGTGCTGAAGCCCGGCGGCCGTGTCGGCGTCAGCGACGTCGTCGCCGAGGACCGTCTCTCCCGCGCGGAGCGTGCCGAGCGCGGCGCCTGGGTCGGCTGCATCGCCGGGGCGCTGTCCGTCTCGGAGTACGTCGCGGGTCTCGAGGCTGCCGGGCTCGTGGACGTCGAGGTGACCTTCACGCACGAGGTCGCCGACTGGATGCACGGAGCGATCGTGAAGGCCCGCAAGCCCTGGACGGCCGCTCGCGAGCTGACGCTCCTCGGTGCGGCCGCCGAGCGCGGGTGCTGTTGACGGCGATCGCCCCGTGGCCACGTGGGCGAGGCATGGCCTCGCCCCCTATGCCATGGCGTCAGCGATCCACCTGACGGCCGTGGCCCAGGCTTCGTGCCCGGCCTCGATCACGTCGAAGTGGTCGGCGCCGGGCAGGTCGACGACGTCGACGGCGTCGCCTGCCGCGCGGGCGGCGTGGGCGAAGGCGTGGCTCTGCCCGGGCGGCA
>Ga0153916_10000889_pt1 | contig 20796 bp, 21 predicted proteins | sample Opewatmetagenome_FD_109642 | JGI IMG/M metagenome (GOLD analysis project Ga0153916, IMG submission 109642) | Freshwater wetland microbial communities from Ohio, USA - Open water 3 Core 3 Depth 4 metaG | ecosystem: Environmental > Aquatic > Freshwater > Wetlands | place: USA: Ohio, Lake Erie...
GGCGGCGAACCGGTCAGGACGGCCCTGGTCTGGCCGCTCGGACGACGGGGAATCGCCCGGTTCGAGCATCGCCGCGCCGAAATCCCCTTCGATACCGGCGTGCGTGTGATCAACGGCCTGCTGACGATCGGGCAGGGACATCGCATCGGTCTTTGCACGCGCCCGGATGCCGGCAAGCAGATGCTGCTCGGACTGATCGCGCGGGCGGCCGAGGCCGACGTGGTTGTGATCGGTCTCTGCGGGACCCGAACCTCCGACAACGAACATTTCCTGAAGGCCATGCTCGACGAGGCGGCGCGGGCGCGCAGCATCGTCGTCGCCGAGCCGGCCGAATGTCCGCCGGTGCTGCGGGTCAGGGCGGCGGTGCGGGCGACGGCGATCGCCGAAGCCTTTCGGGCCCAGGGGCGCAACGTGCTGCTGATTCTCGACAGCCTGACCCGGGTTGCCGAGGCGCAGCGCCGGATCGCCCTGCTGCTTGGCGAAGCGCCGGCGGAGGGAGGCTACCCCGAATCCGCATTGGACTTGATCGGCAAGCTGCTCGATCGGTCCGGCCGGGACCTGCGGAGCGGCGGCGCGCTCACCGCGACCTACACCTTTCTGCCCGAGGCCGGCGAAAGCAGCGATCCGGTGCTGGAAGCCGGATTGCCGTGGCTTGACGGAACGATCTCGCTGAGCCGGAGACTGGCTGGGGCCGGCCATTATCCCCCGGTCGACCTAGCGGCATCGAGCACCCGCGCCTTTGCCGAGATCGCCGCGCCCCCGCATCTTTCGGCGGCGCGGCACCTGCAGATGATGTGGATGCGGATCGAGGACAACCGGCATCTCATCGATAGCGCCCGCTACCAGCCGGGTCAGGATGCCGCGCTCGACGAGGCGATGACGATGCAGCCGGAAATGACGCGCTGGCTCGAGCAGGGCCTGACCGAGCGAGCCGGATATGCCGCGTCGGTCGCCTCGTTGATCGATGTGTTCGGGCCGCGGTGACATGAAGCGCTGCGCTCCCCCCGATCCGGACGCCATTGCGTCGGGCCGTGCGCAGTTGCTGCGCGCGATCGATCAGATCCGGGCCGCGGTCCGGCACGATGCCCGGCTGGAGCAACGGCTGCTGTGGCTTGAGCAGATCAGCGCGCAACTCAGCGAGGCGGGGCACGCGACCCGTCGGATGGCCTCGACTGCCGAGCAGGCGGAGTTTGAACATATGGTGCAGCGGATCATCGCTGCGCTGGAGGAGGCGGCACAATTTTACTGCCGGCTGCAGATCGCGCGGACGGCGGTATTCGATCGGATCGAGGCGCTGATTGCGGGACCGGGCTGGACGGCGGCGGATGCGGGCGGCGCGGCGGAACGGGACCCCGGCAGCCCGACGCCCTCGGGCATGGTGGCTGCGGTGCCGGACGAGGCCAGGCGGGCGCAGGCCAATCTCACCCCGGACCAGGTCCGCGCACTGCTTGGCTGAGGGGCAGAGGGCCATGCCAACTTCGCCATCCGGGCCACCGCGCAAGGACCGGCGCAGGCCTGGCATATTCCAGAAGTGGCGCGCCGCGGCGGGCGAACCGTTCGAACAGGCGCCGCCGCAGCGGCTGATCGCCTTGTTGTGCGAGGTTCTGGTCTGCGCGCTTGGCCTCATGGTGCGCGCCATCAATGAGGGACAGGCGGAGGAGAAGGCCGAGCAACTGGCGCGTGTCCTCGCCATCCTCCACGGCCTCGAAACCAGCCTGGATTTCCAGGAAGGCGGCGCAGTCGCCAGGAAGCTGGCGCAGTCCTATCGCCGGCTCCGCCGCGAAATCGTCAGCGCCAGTCAGGGAAATGATCCGAAACGGATAGAAGCGGCGCGGGTGGCCCTGGCCGATCTGGCGGAGGCATGGCGCGCGCTGTGAGCGCGGGAGCAGACGTCAGGCGGCGAGCGTATCGCCGTCGAGCCGGCGGTCGATGCCGTATTTCCGCATTTTCTCGACCAGGGTGGTGCGCTGGAGGCCAAGCAGCCGGGCCGCTTCGGCCACCACGTCACCCGCGCGGTCGAGTGCCGCGATGATGAAGTCGCGTTCCATGTCGCCCAGATAGGCGCGCAGATCGACGGCGCCGCCGTCGAGCACGCCATGCGGATCGGACTGCGCCGCGATCCGCGGCAGCACCGCCGGCTGCCAGGACGCGACCGGCTGGGGATAATCGAGCGCATCCGCGCCATTCCGCGGCAGTACCCGCGCGATATCGTCGTCCGACAGGGTCCTGCGCGGATAGAGGATCGCGGCGCGCTCGATCACGTTGCGCAGTTCGCGGACGTTGCCCGGCCAGTCATGGGCTTCCAGGGCGGCGACCGCACCGGCCGAAAAGCTCACCTCCGGGTTCCCGCCGCCGCCGCCGCGCGCGGCGAAATGATGCGCGAGCGGTGCGATGTCCTCGCGGCGTTCCGCAAGACCCGGAAGGTGAAGCGGAAACACCGCGACCCGGTAGTAAAGGTCGTCCCGGAACAGCTTCCGGTCCATCAGCGCCTCAAGGTCGTGATGCGTGGCCGAGACGATCCGCGCATCGACCGCGATCGGCGTGGCGCCGCCGATCCGCTCGATGCTGCGCTCTTCCAGGACGCGCAGCAATTTCGCCTGCATGTCCAGCGGCATGTCGCCGATCTCGTCGAGAAACAGGGTGCCGCCGTCGGCGAGTTCGAAGCGTCCGCGGCGCTGCATTGTCGCTCCGGTGAAGGCGCCCTTTTCATGTCCGAAAAGCTCGGCTTCGAACAGGTCGCGCGGGATCGCCGCGCAATTGACGGCGACGAAGCCGCTGTCGGCTCCGCGGCCGAGCTGGTGGAGTGCGCGGGCGATCACTTCCTTGCCACTGCCCGACGGGCCGGTGATCAGTACCGACGCCGACGACAGCGCCAGCCTTGCGATCAGCGCGCGCACCTGCCGGATCGCGCGGCTTTCACCGATCAGGAGGCTGCGGGTCTGGCGATAGAGATCGGTCGGCGGGGTGTGGGTCATGATCATAGGCGGTACGATGGCGGCGCCCGGTCACGAAAGTTTTGCCGCTCCCTCCGATATGGAGCGATGCGGCTCTAGCTTAATCCACTATGGCTGTTTTATGGATCAGACTATTGTCCGGTCACAAGAAACCGGCACTGGGCCGCCGTGCAGCGTCAACCGGGTAAAGCCCCGGAAGCAGATACGGAGCGGAGGGCATATGATCGACGCCGGTCGCATTTCGGAAACAATGGCGGAGCGTTACAGCTTGGCCAGTTCGGCGCTGCTGGTGCTGGCGGATGGCGAGGATGGCGCCGAGGCCAGGGCCGCGATCGAGACGGTCGGCACGCGGCTGATTGGCACCGTCCCATTGTCCGAGGCGGTGGGCCGGCTCGACTGCACCGTGTCGGTGGACGCGGTGATCGTCGAGGCCGGGCACGGTGGGGAAGACGAGGCGGAACTGTTCGACCTGCTCGCCCATCTCGAGGTGCGGGCGTCCCAGGGCAGCAGCAGGAGCGTGGTCACGCTCGCGCCGCACGCGATCGACCAGGCCATCGCGGTGGCCAGCCATCGCGACATCGCGCTGCTGTGCAATCCAAGCCTTGCGGACCGGATCGCGGCGCAGGCGCTCGCCTGTGTGCCGCGCGTCCTTGCCCTTCGCGACGTCAGCCGCGAGCCCGGCGCTGCGAGGCTTGCACAGCTTTCCGAAGAGGTCGGGCGGATCGCGTCGGCACTGGCGAAGCTGGCGGAGGGTGGCCCGGCCGGACGCACGGCGAGCGTGATCGCTCCCGGCGATGGCGCGCCGCTGACCTCCGACATCGCGGCGGCGATCGCCAGCGATGTTCGCGCCATTCTCCGCGCGCGCCGGGCTCGCGACCAGTTCTTCCGGCCGGAATTGTTCGCCGATCCCGCCTGGGACATGCTGCTCGATCTGACGGCGGCCAAGCTCGAGCATCAGCGGGTTTCGGTCTCCAGCCTGTGCATTGCGGCGGCGGTGCCGCCGACGACGGCGCTTCGCTGGATCAAGGCGCTGACCGACGAAGGCGTGCTGGCGCGTCGCGCCGATCCCACCGACGGCCGCAGGATATTTGTCGAATTGGGCGATCCGGCCTTCCAGGCGATGACCGCCTATCTCGGCTGGCTGCAAGGCAATCCGGCACTGATGGCATGAGCGGGCGCTTGCAAAAATTAGCGCTATCTTTACCAAGATCGTCCACTTTTCTAGGCATAAGCAGAAAACAACGGTTTTGCGGAGTTGCCCTTAGTGGGAGGCCAGAGAAAGGCGGGACAATCGCAGTCTGACGCGGATGAAACGCCGCGCCGGGCGGACCCGCGCACGAGCGTGTTTTTTCGTTCCGATGTCGAGGTTCACGATATCAAGACACACGGCAAGCTGCGCAATCTTTCTGCCGCCGGCGCGCGGCTGGAGCTGGATGTCTCGCCGGAAATCGGCGATCCGATCCGTCTCACGATTCGCAATGTCGGCAAGATATCGGGCCGCGTGGTGTGGGCGCGTGACGGGCAGGTGGGTGTGCTGTTCGATTCCCAGATCGACCCAGAGGCCGCCTATCCGGTGCGCCGCCCTGCCAAGATACCGCAGGGCCCCCCGATCGAGACCGATTACAAGCGCCCGGCGCTGGGCCGCTTCAGGCTGAAATCCTAGGCTTGCCAAGCCGTCTTGGGCGCGGCAGAAGGCGCGCTTCCCTGGCTTGGGGCGATTAGCTCAGTTGGTAGAGCATCTCGTTTACACCGAGAGGGTCGGCGGTTCGAGCCCGTCATCGCCCACCAAATTTTCAGGCCCGCAACGCCGGCCGTGCGGATTTCCTGCAAGGCTCTCGCCTTTGCGCGCCTGAACGTGTAACCGCCCCCGATGCTGAACTTCAGGGATATCACCGTGCGGCTGGGCGGCCGCATCATACTCGATCATGCGACCGCCGCGCTGCCGCCCAAAAGCCGCGTCGGCCTGATCGGCCGCAACGGCGCCGGCAAGTCGACCTTGATGCGGATCGTCGCCGGACTCGGCGAGGCCGACGAGGGCGTGGTGGAGATGCCGCGCGGCGCGAAGATCGGCTATATCGCGCAGGACGCGCCGGCCGGCTCGGCCAGCCCGTTCGAAACCGTGCTCGCCGCCGATACCGAGCGCGCGGCCTTGCTCGCCGATGCGGACACGGCGAGCGATCCGCACGCGATCGCCGAGATTCACGAGCGGCTGAACGCGATCGACGCGCACACCGCGCCAGCGCGGGCGGCACGCATCCTGGTCGGTCTCGGTTTCGACGAGACCGCCCAGCATCAGCCGCTCGACAGCTTCTCGGGCGGCTGGAAGATGCGCGTCGCGCTTGCGGCGCTTTTGTTCTCAGGGCCAGACCTGCTGCTGCTCGATGAGCCGTCGAACCATCTCGATCTCGAAGCGACCTTGTGGCTCGAATCCTTCCTGCGCTCCTATCGCGCGACGATCCTGGTGGTCAGCCACGAACGCGACCTTCTGAACAATGTCGTCGATCACATCCTGCATCTCGATGGCGGCAAGACCACGCTCTATCCAGGCGGCTACGATGCGTTCGAGCGGCAGCGCGCCGAGCGCCTCGCGCAGCAGGCGAGCGCGCGCGAAAAGCAGGTCGCCGAGCGGCAGAAGCTCCAGGCCTTCGTCGACCGCTGGCGCGCCAAGGCGCATTCGGCCAAGCAGGCGCAGAGCCGGATGAAGGCGCTGGCGCGGATGGAGCCGATCGCCGCCGCCAGTGAGGATCCGACGCTCGCGTTCAATTTCCCGAGCCCCGACGAGCTGCGCCCGCCGCTGATCACGCTGGACGACGCTTCGGTCGGCTATGTTCCGGACAAGCCGGTTCTGTCCCACCTCAACCTTCGGCTCGATCCCGACGACCGGGTCGCGCTGCTGGGGCGCAACGGCAACGGCAAGACCACCCTGGCGCGGCTGCTCGCCGGCCAGCTCAAGCCGATGGACGGGGCGATCACGCTCAGCGGCAAGCTGCGCGTCGGCTATTTCACCCAATATCAGGTCGAGGAGCTTGATCCCAAGGATACGCCGCTGGAGCACATGGCGCGGCTGATGCGCGATGCGAAGCCGTCTGCGGTGCGCGCGCAACTGGGGCGTTTCGGCTTTTCCGGCAGCAAGGCCGAGACCGAGGTCGGCAAGCTTTCGGGTGGCGAGCGCGCGCGGCTGGCGCTGGCGCTGATCACCCGCGATGCGCCGCACATGCTGATCCTCGACGAGCCGACCAACCATCTCGACGTCGATGCCCGCGAGGCGCTGGTTCAGGCGCTCAATGATTATGGCGGCGCGGTGGTGGTGGTCAGCCACGACCGGCACATGCTGGAGCTGACCGCCGACCGGCTGGTGCTGGTCGATGGCGGCGCCGCCCGCGAATTCACGGGTACGCTCGACGATTACACCGATTTCATCCTCGGGCGCGGGCAGGGCGGCGAGGAGGACCGGGAGGCCGGCCGCGCCGCGCCGCGCGGCAACCGCAAGGACGAGCGCCGGCAGGCGGCCGAGGCTCGCGAGCGCAGCCGCGCGCTGCGTCAGGCGGTGACCAATGCCGAGAAGGAAACGGCGCGGCTGACCGCCCGGCGCTCGGAGATCGAGCGGGCGATGTTCGATCCGGCCAGCGCCGTCGCGCAGGATCGGCAGCTCACCATGACCGAGCTGATGAAGGCCCGCGCCGATGTCGAGCGCCAGCTCGCCGCCGCCGAGGCCCACTGGCTGGAAGCGAGCGAGGCGCTGGAACAGGCCGGATAGGGGTGCGCCGCCCGTGGGCGGCGCACCTCATTTACGATTTACGGCAGCTGTTGATCCCCAGCAGCGTGTAGGCCGGGCACCAGCCCACCAGCGCGGTTATGAGCGGGATCAGTCCGATCCATCCCCACGGCGTTTTCGGTCCGAAGAAGACCAGGCTGAGCAGAAAGACGCCGAGAACGATCCGAAGCAGGCGGTCGGTATTTCCCACGTTGCGCGTTGTCATGGCTGATTCCCTCCTGTGGCGCGCCGACGGGTCGGTCGCGCGATCATGATAATCAGGGCGCGGCCACGTCCCAATTAAGGGAAGCTACGCATCGCGCCCGCGCTCATGCCCCCTCCAGAAGATGCTCCTTGGCGATCTTCTCGCGCCACACCAGAGGCGCGAGATGATGGACGCTGGTGCCTTGGGCATCCACCGCCACCGTCACCGGCATGTCCTCGACCTCGAATTCGTAGATCGCCTCCATGCCGAGATCCGCGAAACCGAGCACCCTGGCGGACTTGATCGCGCGGGCCACCAGATAGGCGGCGCCGCCCACCGCCATCAGATAGGCGGCCTTGTGGCGCTTGATCGCCTCGATCGCCTCGGGGCCGCGCTCGGCCTTGCCGACCATGGCGATGAGCCCGGTCTCAGCCAGCATCATCTCGGTGAACTTGTCCATGCGGGTGGCGGTCGTCGGACCTGCCGGGCCGACCGCCTCGCCGGCCACCGGATCGACCGGGCCGACATAATAGATCACGCGATTCCTGAAGCTTACGGGGAGTTCTTCACCCCGGCTCAGCATATCCTGGATGCGCTTGTGGGCGGCGTCGCGGCCGGTCAGCATCTTGCCATTGAGCAGCAGCCGGTCGCCGGGCTGCCAGCTTGCCACTTCCTCCTTGGTCAGCGTGTCGAGATTGACGCGCTTGGCCTCTTTCGAGGGCGTCCATTTGACGTCCGGCCAGTCCGAAAGCTTCGGCGTCTCCAGATAGGCGGGGCCGGAGCCGTCGAGTACGAAATGCGCGTGGCGGGTGGCGGCGCAATTGGGGATCATCGCGATCGGCTTTGACGCCGCATGGGTCGGATAATCGAAGATCTTGACGTCGAGGATGGTCGAAAACCCGCCCAGCCCCTGCGCGCCGATGCCGAGCGCGTTGACCTTGTCGAAAAGCTCGACGCGCAGTCTCTCGATGTCGGTCCTCGGCCCGCGCGCCTTCAGCTCGGCCATGTCGATCGGTTCCATCAGCGATTGCTTGGCGAGCAGCATCGCCTTTTCGGCGGTGCCGCCGATGCCGATGCCCAGCATGCCGGGCGGGCACCAGCCTGCGCCCATCTTCGGCACCGTCTCCAGCACCCAGTCGACGATGCTGTCGGAAGGGTTGAGCATCGCGAACTTGCTCTTGTTCTCGCTGCCGCCGCCCTTGGCCGCGACGGTGATGTCCAATTTGTCGCCGGGCACCAGCTCGACATGGATCACCGCCGGCGTGTTGTCCCTGGTGTTCTTGCGGGCGAAGGCGGGGTCACTGACGATCGAGGCGCGGAGGCGATTCTCCGGGTGCAGATAGGCGCGGCGCACGCCCTCGTTGATCATCTCCTCAAGGCTCATCTTTGTGTCCCAGCGGACATCCATGCCGACCTTCACGAACACGGTGACGATGCCGGTGTCCTGGCAGATCGGGCGGTGGCCTTCGGCGCACATCCGGCTGTTGGTGAGGATCTGGGCGATGGCGTCCTTCGCCGCCGGGCCCTGCTCGGCCTCATAGGCGCGTCCCAGCGCCCGGATATAGTCCATCGGATGGTAGTAGCTGATATATTGCAGCGCGTCGGCAACGCTTTCGATCACATCGGCTTCACGGATGGTCGTCACTGGGGTCTCCAAGGGCTTGAATGACCGGCGCTTTAGCGGCTGGCCCGGCCAGCGTCCACGCCCGAAGCTTTTTTTGGCATTTACCGACTTGCAATCCGGAGGCGATGTGGCACAATCCATAGCGGTAAGACCGGGGGATGGCTCAACAACTTGTGGTTTGCAGCTCGCAACGTCGATTGCGAGGCCGGGCAACTGCGCCCGGCGCGAAGACCGGGCTGTGGATCATGGGGATAAGTCAGCCGGGCGGCGAAACAGGCGTGTCGCTTGCTTTTGTGCTAGGCTAGGCTTCCCTTCTCCGAGTCGAACGGAACAGGAACAATGGATGCTGAAAAGCGTCGGCTGAGGGGGATGGAGCGATGGATTTTTCAAGCGGCAGCGAGGTGAGTGTGGCGGATGGTCCCCAGGTGATGGCCCAGGTGATGGAGCGCCCGGAAGCGGAGACCGATTCGAAGCGGATGTTCGCGCCGCGCTTCGCGGTCGAGGTCGATCGCGCCCGCGACGATCTGCTCACCGATTTCGGCAAGGAGACGCTGAAGGACCGCTATCTGCTCCCCGGCGAATCCTATCAGGACCTGTTCGCACGCGTCGCCTCGGCCTATGCCGACGATGCCGAGCACGCCCAGCGCCTCTACGACTATATCTCGCAGCTGTGGTTCATGCCGGCGACGCCGGTGCTGTCGAACGGCGGCACCGGGCGCGGCCTGCCGATCTCCTGCTACCTGAATTCGGTCGACGACAGCCTCGAAGGCATCGTCAACACCTGGAACGAGAATGTCTGGCTCGCCGCGCGCGGCGGCGGCATCGGCACCTATTGGGGCTCGGTGCGCGGCATCGGCGAGCCGGTGGGCCTCAACGGCAAGACCAGCGGCATCATCCCGTTCGTGCGGGTGATGGACAGCCTCACGCTTGCGATCTCGCAGGGCTCGCTGCGGCGCGGCTCGGCGGCCTGCTATCTCGACGTCAACCATCCGGAGATCGAGGAATTCCTCGAAATCCGCAAACCCTCGGGCGATTTCAACCGCAAGGCGCTCAATCTCCACCATGGCGTGCTGATCACCGACGCCTTCATGGAGGCGGTGCGCGACGGGCGGAGCTGGGATCTGGTCAGCCCCAAGGACGGCTCCAAGCGCGGCGAGGTCGATGCCCGCGCGCTGTTCCAGAAGCTGGTCGAGACGCGGCTGGCCACCGGCGAGCCCTATATCGTGTTCATCGATCATGTGAACTCTACGATGCCGAAGCATCAGCGCGATCTGGGGCTCAAGGTCTCGACCTCGAACCTCTGCTCGGAGATCACGCTGCCGACGGGGCGCGACCATCACGGCCAGGATCGCACCGCGGTGTGCTGCCTCTCGTCCTTGAATCTCGAAACCTGGGACCAGTGGAACGGCGACAAGCGCTTCGTCGAGGACATCATGCGCTTCCTCGACAATGTGCTGACCGACTATATCGATCGCGCGCCCGAAGAGATGGCCCGCGCCAAATACAGCGCGATGCGCGAGCGTTCGGTCGGCCTCGGCGTGATGGGCTTCCACAGCTTCCTCCAGGCGCGCGGCATCCCGTTCGAAAGCGCGATGGCGAAATCGTGGAATATCAAGATGTTCCGCCACATCAGTTCGGGCGCTCACGAAGCGTCGATGATGCTCGCGCAGGAGCGGGGGCCATGTCCCGACGCCGCCGACATGGGGGTGATGGAGCGCTTCTCGTCGAAGATGGCGATCGCGCCGACCGCGTCGATCTCGATCATCTGCGGCGGCACCTCGGCCTGCATCGAGCCGATCCCGGCCAATGTCTACACCCACAAGACGCTGTCGGGCAGCTTCTCGATCCGCAATCCCTATCTGGAGAAATTGCTGATCGAGAAATCGAAGAACAGCGAGGCGGTGTGGAACTCGATCCTCGAAAAGGGTGGCTCGGTCCAGCATCTCGATTTCCTCACCCAGGACGAGAAGGACACGTTCAAGACCAGCTTCGAGATCGATCAGCGCTGGCTGCTTGAGCTCGCCGCCGACCGCACGCCCTATATCGACCAGTCGGCTTCGCTGAACCTGTTCATCCCGGCCGATGTCGAGAAGTGGGACCTGCTGATGCTCCACTTCCGCGCCTGGGAGCTCGGCATCAAGTCGCTTTATTACTTGCGCTCCAAGTCGATCCAGCGCGCCGGTTTCGCCGGCGGGGTGGAGGCCGACAACACCCCCGACCTCCGCCAGATCGAGGTCGAGGTGAAGGATTATGACGAGTGTCTGGCATGTCAGTAAACTCCCTCTCCTTTCGGGAGAGGGAGGGGCCCGTCCCCGCGCTCCGCTGTCATCCCCGCGAAAGCGGGGATCCAGCCGGCTTTTGCGCCAGACGCCGCCTCTGTTCTGGATTCCCGCGTGCGCGGGAATGACAATCTGATTTAACGGGAGAGCCCCCATGTCCCTTCTCGAATCCCGCAAGCAGTACAAGCCCTTCGAATATCCCTGGGCCTATGACTTCTGGAAACGCCAGCAGCAGATCCACTGGATGCCGGAGGAAGTGCCGCTCGGCGAGGATTGCCGCGATTGGGCGCAGAAGCTCACCGATCACGAGCGCAACCTCTTGACCCAGATCTTCCGCTTCTTCACCCAGGCCGATGTCGAGGTGCAGGATTGCTACCACGACAAATATGGCCGCGTGTTCAAGCCGACCGAGATCAAGATGATGCTCACCGCCTTCTCCAACATGGAGACGGTGCACATCGCCGCCTACTCGCATCTGCTCGACACCATCGGCATGCCCGAGAGCGAATATGGCATGTTCCTTCAGTACAAGGAGATGAAGGACAAGCACGATTATCTCGCCACCTTCGGCGTCGATAGCGATGAGGATATCGCCCGCACGCTCGCCATGTTCGGCGGCTTCACCGAGGGGCTGCAGCTTTTCGCCAGCTTCGCGATGCTGATGAACTTCCCGCGCTTCAACAAGATGAAGGGCATGGGCCAGATCGTCTCGTGGTCCGTCCGCGACGAGAGCCTGCACTGCGAGGGCATCACCAAGCTGTTCCACGCCTTCTGCGCCGAACGCGATTGCCTCACCAAGGCGGTGAGGGAGGATATCCTCGATTGCTGCCAGAAGACGGTGCGGCTGGAGGATGCGTTCATCGATCTCGCCTTCGAAATGGGCCCGGTGCCGGGGATGACCCCGAAGGAGATCAAGAAATATATCCGCTACATCGCCGATTGGCGGCTGGGCCAGCTTGGCTTCCAGCCGATCTACATGGTCGACGAACACCCGCTGCCCTGGCTGGCGCCGCTGCTCAATGGCGTCGAGCACGCCAATTTCTTCGAAACCCGCGCGACGGAATATTCCAAGGCCGCGACCCGCGGCAACTGGAACGAGGTCTGGGACAGCTTCGACCGCCGCAAGAAAGCCGCCAAGGGCGCCGCCGCGAACGAGGACGAGGCCGCGCAGGACATGTTCTCGAAAGCTGGGGTGGCTGCGGAGTAGGCTCAATCTCGGAAAGGGGGTGAGCAAGTTGGGTAACGGTAGAAAGACGTTTGATATCGGCCGGAATGCGAAAACGGGTCAATTCACGACTGTCCGCGAAGCTGAACGCAAGAGCGCTTCGCACATCGTAGAGCGCGTCCCCAAACCCGGTTACGGCGATACGAAGTAGGTTCAGGGCCGACGCGCGATGCGTCGGCCCTTTTTATCCAGCGTTGGGTCACGCGGCTCATATGATTTGCCTCTAGAATCCATTTGACCAGATGATCTGATAGGATAAGATCTCGTTATGTTCTCCCTCGCCGACACCTCATTTGACGCGGCTGTCACTCTCCTCGCCAGCGTGCGGGGGAAGAAGTTCGGCACCATTCTCGCCGATCCGCCATGGCAGTTTCAGAACCGCACCGGTAAGGTCGCGCCCGAGCATCGGCGCCTCTCGCGCTACGGCACGATGGCGCTCGACGAGATTTGCGCGCTGCCCATCGCCGACATAGCCGCCGAGCCATCGCACCTGTATTTGTGGGTGCCCAATGCGCTGCTGCCCGATGGCCTCAAGGTCATGGAGGCATGGGGCTTCCAGTACAAATCCAACCTAGTCTGGCGCAAAATCCGTAAGGATGGCGGATCGGACGGACGTGGCGTCGGCTTCTATTTCCGTAACGTCACCGAAATCCTGCTGTTCGGCGTTCGTGGCAAGAATGCTCGCACCCTCGCGCCTGGCCGCCGTCAGGTGAATTATCTTGAAAGCCGCAAGCGCGAGCACAGCCGTAAGCCCGATGAGCAATATGAGATCATCGAGGCGTGCAGCCCCGGCCCGCGCCTTGAACTGTTCTCGCGCGGCACCCGCAAGGGCTGGAAGGTGTGGGGCAATCAGGCCGACGACGATTACAAGCCGACCTGGGATACCTATAGCTACAACAGCGCCGTCGATATCGCGGCGGAGTAGCTACTCTTCAGCCTCATCCCCATTATCAGCCTCGACTTGAGCGTTGGCGATTATGCCTTCGAGCACGGAAGCAGGTTCTCCGAAGGTCACAATTGAAGCGGGTAGGCCGATCAGTACGAGCGGGCAGGGGTTCCCCACGCCGCGGCTGATCCGGTCCTCCAACTTGCGCCAATGAGTTGTCGCTTCACCAAATTTATCGGCCACGAATTTACTAACGAACGCCTCTCGGAACGTAACCGGATCCTTCTTCCGCTCCATCCGCTTCAAAATGGCCCTTCGCTGCTTGGCGGTCGGATCGTAACCCCACTGCAACAGGCCATCGAAGTCCTGAATCTGGCGCTCGTCGAAAAATCGACCGACCAGTTCCCGCATATTCTCATGAAGCGACCGGCCACGCGTAATGATTATACCGACCGAGATCGCACCATCTGCATGGAGGCGCTTAAAATTTTCAAGGTCCCTATCATAGAAAGGATCCTTGTTGTTCCACTCGATCTCCATTGCGATCGTGGCTGCACCGGAAGGTGATGGAAACGACTTAACATGATCCATTTTGTGCGAGACTGCCTCGCGAGGAACTCCGTTGATCCTCTTTTCTACGACAAAGGTCTCAGTTTTCCAGTCCCGATTCTGAAGTGCTCGTCGTAGTCGTTGCGTGCCCTTAGCCTCTCCACCGCCTCCCGCTATGATTTCTTCGATGGGGATAGTGGCCTCGGATAGGACTTCCTCCAGCTCTTTCGCCACCGTAGGAAAGTCGCCAGCCAAAATGGCCTTTGCGTGGCTGTGGAATTCGACTTGAAATCCCTTCGCTGTGAGAGATTCAAGCACCGTGGGATCGGCCTATTTGTGAAAACTTATCCATCGCCTCATGCTGCTCAGTACAGCCGCGAAGATCAAGAGCTGCATTTCGACCGATTACCTACACCAAGTCCCCGACGTCTGGTCGACCCCGGCGGCCAGCCCATCGGAGACCAAAATGTCCTCGATCGATTGGTCTGTCACGGATCGGTTGGAACGGCCTGGCATCACAGGAACCCGCCGGGGGCCCCTCACCACGCCGGGTTCTTGTCCGGCCCCACGCGGTTTTCCAGGAATTCGTTGAAGATCTTGCGCTTGGAAAACAGCCAGTGGCCGTTCACGCGGCGCAGCTCGTCCTCATAATGGCCATAGCCGCCGGTATAGGGCCACCGGTCGCGGGTGTCGTTGTTGAACTCGAACCAGAAGGCGCGGCCCGTGGCGCGGTCGCCGTCCACCTTGATCACGATGTTGGTGATGAAGTGGCGCAGCCGTGCCGGCCGGCGCGGCGCGTCCACCGCCTCGCGCCTGGCGAAGGCGGCGCGCATGCCTTCCACTTCCTTCTCGATCGCCGCGCGGCCCTTGACGATCCCGCCCGCCCAGTCGAGCACCCCGTCCTCGGTGAAGGTTGCGGCATAGGCCGGCCCGTCCTGCCAATCGAGCGCGAACAGATAGCGCGCCTGCAGATCCTCGATCTCGGCGCGGTCGCGGGCATAATTCTTGTCGTAGGTGACGTCCTCGTGGGAGGTCGGCGCGGCGCTTTGCCCAAGCGCGGGCGCGGTAACGGCAAGCGCGGCAACGGACGCGATAGCGGCGATCAGTCTGTGCATGGGCCTCTCCCTCCCTGTTTATGCCCTGGAATATAGCTATGCGCCGCCGGCATCCGGCGGATATTTCCGGCGCGCGTGAAGAACGGTCAGAATGTCGATCTCCGTCTCCGAGGCGATCCGGTAGACGATGAGATAGGGCAACCCGACCACGGAAAATTCGCGCGTTCCCTCGACCTGCCCCTCGCGGCCGAGCAGCGGGAACTGGCCGAACATCATCGCTGTCTGGAGAATCCGCGCGATCACGCGGTCGGCGGCGCGGTCGTCATCTTCGGCGATCCATGCGCGGATCGCGATCAAATCGTCGCGCGCTTGTGGAGTGAACTTAACGTTCAAGACCGAGATCGCGCCAGACCTGTTCGGCCGGGATCATCGCCGACCTGTCCTCCGCCTGTTGCAGGCCGCGTTCGATCTTCGCCCGCTTCCAGGCGGCATGGCCGCGTTCCGCTGGCGCCTCTTCAGCGCTCAGCTTCTCCTTGGGGAGGGCGCTCGGTTTCATGAGGCGGATGATAGGCGCAAAGCCGGGCATCGCAAAGCCGGAAAAGGCGGTTGCTCAGTCACCCGCACCAGGGCGCGCGCCAGCCGCCCGAATAAGGGCGGGCGAGGCTTTCGCTCACCAGAACCTCGCCGATCGATTGCCCGTCACGATAGACGGTGCGGAGCTTGCGGCCATAGCGGTCCGCGTCGTTCGCTTCGGTCGCGATCATCTGGAACGGCCCGGCGTTGAGCAGGTCGCGCAGGCGGTCGGTCGCGCGGCCGCCAAGCTCGGCCTCCTCGGGGCAGCGGGGCGGGTGGGTTTCGGGGGTGTCGATGTCGGCGATCCGGATTTTCTCGCCCCGGAAATAGAAGGTGTCGCCGTCGATCACGCAATTGTAGCGGAGGCTCCCGCCGCACGTCGAAAAGCGTGCTTCGGTCAGATACGGCTCCGGTGTCCACGCCGTTTTGCTTTCGGTGAGATAGGAATAGCCGAGGCCAAGCAATGCGCCGAGCAGCAGGGTTATGCGCAATTCGCCGGGCGTCACCGGCAACTTCGGCCACCGCCAGCGCCGGCGATACCGATCCCATATCTTGGGCAGGCGGGGCCGGTGCCTGAACTCCAGGATATTCCCCACGGCCCCACCTCTCGCTAGCGCAAACAGATCCGGCGGCAAGGCTAGGGCGCGGATCACAAGATTTTGTTAACGTTCGGCGCTCGCGTGGCACACCGCCTCCGGGAATGGAGGGTTCCTTAACCCCTGCGCGCTATGATCCCGCTCATGCTCCCGTTCGTCCGCACCTCGTCCGTCTTCAAGAGCCGCTGGATGGCGCTTTTGTGGGCGGCCGGCATCTGCTGGGCGGCGGTGGAGTTCGTCGGCCCCGCGTCGGATGCGGACGAGGCGGGCAATGCCGAGACCGCGCAGCGCACCGACATCACCGGCGCGCCGGTCAGCGACCAGGATATCGAAAAGCTCGAAGCGACGTTGAAGGGGCTCTAAACCCTTCGTCCCTTTCTCTATCGTCACCCCAGCGCGACCCAGTTTCGTCACCCCAGCGCAGGCTGGGGTCCATGCTGACTCTGTGCAGGTCTCGAACTCGGTATGGATTCCAGCCTTCGCTGGAATGACGGGAAATCTGATCGGCTGCGCGACTTTGCGATAGATCAAGGCGCGGGCATCGCGGTCCGGCAATGGTCCGGAACGCTGCCACCGGAGTCCCGCATCATGTCCACCGAGGCCGAAACCGCTCCCGAGCGCCGCGCGCTGACGCCCTTCTGGCGCATCGGCGGGGAGGCGGGGGTACGCCGCATGGTCGATCGCTTCTACGATCTGATGGAGAGCGACCCGGCCTATGCCGAGCTGCGCGCGATGCACGCCGCCGATCTTGGCCCGATGCGGGAATCGCTCACGGGCTTCCTCGCCGCCTGGCTCGGCGGCCCGCGCGACTGGTTCGAACAGCGGCCTGGCGCCTGCATCATGTCGGCCCATGGCCGCTTTCCGATCACCCCCGAAACCGCCGGCCAGTGGACCGAGGCGATGCGCCGGGCGATGGCCGACACCGGCATCGATGCCGACCTCGCCGGCGCGATGGACGAGGCGCTCGCCCGCATGGCCGGCGCGATGGCGCGGAATTAGCGCGCTTCCCGTCCGCTTAATCTCCGCTTCATCCGGCCTGGTGCAGGATCCGGATCGACAAAGAGAGGGTGCAACCGGCACCAGGGAGATGTGACTATGCGTAAATTGATTCTCGCCGCGACGCTCGCCGCGGTCGCCGCGCCCGCGATGCCGGCGCTCGCCGATCCGCCGCGCCATGCGCCCGCGCACGGCAAGCGCGCCAAGGACCGCGCGGAGCGGCATTATTATGCCGACCGATATTATCGCGAAGGCCATTATGCACCGCGCCGGCTCGGCCCCGACGATCGCATCTATCGTGGCCGCGACGGGCGCTATTATTGCAAGCGCGACGATGGCACCACTGGGCTGATCGTCGGCGGCGTGGTCGGCGGCCTGCTCGGCAACGAGATTGCGCCGGGCGGTTCGAAGACGGTCGGCACCATCCTCGGCGCCGGGGCGGGGGCCTTGCTCGGCCGCGCGATCGATCGCGACGGCGTGACCTGCCGCTAGGCTTTCAGGCCTTCAGGCTTTGATCGGGGAGTCGCGGACGCCGTTTCCGCTTCGTCCCGCCGCGCATGATCCGGATCAATCCGCAAGGGGGGCAGATCGGCTCTAACCGGCGTGGAGGAGTTCTGATCATGCGCAAGTTCATTCTCGCCGCCATTCTCGCCGCCACGCTGTCGGGCTGCGCCACCTACGGTCCGCATCGCGAGACGTGGCGCGATTACCATAAGTGGGATCACAACCGCGTCGATCCGCGCTACGGCCGCTACGATGCCGACCGTTATTATCGCGACGGGCGCTATTATGATCTGCGCCGGCTCGGCCTCGACGACCGGCTCTATCGCGGCCGTGACGAGCGCTATTACTGCCGCCGCGACGATGGCACCACCGGGCTCATCGTCGGCGGCGTCACCGGGGCGGTGCTTGGCAGGTTCATCGCGCCGGGCGGTTCGAGGACTCTGGGCGCCATCATCGGCGCCGCCGTCGGTGCCGCGATCGGTCACGAGATCGATCGCGACAATGTGACCTGCCACTAGCGGATTTGGCTGGTCGCGGCTCCGTGCGGAACCGCGACCAGCCTCTGCTTATTTCTCCAGGTCGAGCAGCACCGCGCCGGTCGACATCGGCTGCACGTCGCGGCGGTAGATGCCGAGATAGCCGTCGGCCTCGTTGGCATAGGCATTGGACGGCGCCGGGCGGCGCGCCAGTTCCTCGGGGGAAACGTCGAGGTCGAGCTGGCGCTTGTCGGCGTCGACGACGATGCGGTCGCCGTTGCGCACCTTGGCGAGCGGTCCGCCCGCCGCCGATTCCGGCGATACCTCGGCGATCGTCAGGCCCTTGAGGCACAGCCCCGAAAGCTGGCCGTCGGTGACGAAGGCGACGTCCTTGGCGAGCCCCGCCGCGTCGATCGCGAACAGCACCGTCGAGGCGCCGCCGCCCATCGCCGGGCCGCCCTTCAGCCCCTGGCCGCGCAGCACGATCACCTGGCCCTTGCCGATCTTGCCGTCGGCGAGATCGCGCATCACGTCCGCCGAATCCTCATAGACCACCGCCTCGCCCGAGAATTTCTCCGGCCGCGATCCGTCGCGGATGCCCAGCTTCACGATCGCGCTCTCGGGCGCCAGCGAACCCTTGAGCACCGCGATCGACGGCCCCGGCGAGATCGGGTTGCCCAGCGGCCGGATCACCTCGGGGTCGGCCACCGTCACGCTGGCGAGGTTCTCGGCCAGCGTCTTGCCGGTGGCGGTCATCGCGCTGGTGTCGATCACCGGGGCGAGCTGCTTGAGCAGCGCCTGCGCGCCGCCCGCCGCCTCGAATTCCTCGATCCGGCGCTTGCCGTTGGGCCGCACCGCCGAAAGCGTCGGCACCTTTTCCGAAAGCTCCTCGAAGATGCCATAGACGTCGATGTCGGTCTGGGCCTCGGTCGCGGTCGCCTGGAGATGCTTGAGGCAGTTGATCGATCCCGAAACCGCCAGCACCGCGGCGGCGGAATTGACGAAGGCGGCGCGGGTCATGATGTCGCGCGGCTTCAGATCCTCCATCACCATCTCGACGATGCGGCGGCCCGAGGCGCGGGCGCAGTCCAGCATCTTGGGGCTGTTGGCCAGCACCGGCGCGCTGCCGGGCAGCGACATGCCGAGCGCTTCCACCGCGACGTGCATCGAATTGGCGGTCGCCATGCCGGCGCAGACGCCGGGGCCGCGGATCGCGTTCTCGGCCATCGCGTCGACGCTGTGGCGTCCGGGCTTGCCGAAAATCTGGCCGACCGATCCGACGAACAGGTCCTCGATGTCCACCGGGTCGCCGTCGATCTCGCCGGCCGGCTGATAGCCGCCGATCACCAGGAGGGTGGGGATGTTCATCCGCGCCGCCGCCATCAGGTGGCCCGGCGGGGTCTTGTCGCACGAGGTGAGGCAGATCATGCCGTCGAGCATCGCGGCCTCGACCTGCACCTCGATGTCGTTGGTCACCACGTCGCGGGCGGCGAGGATGTAGGCGCCGGCCTTGTTCGCGCCGGTGATGAAGTCCGACGGCGCGGCGGTGCGCACCTCGAACGGCAGGCCGCCGGCCTCGCGGATCGCGTCCTTGACGATCCTGGCGACGCCGTCGAGATGCGCGAAGCAGATCGCCAGTTCCGACGAGGAATTGACCACCGCGATCTTGGGCTTGGCGAAATCGGCCTCGGAAAGGCCGAGCGCCCGCCAGTGCGAGCGGCGCACCGCGGTCATCGCCGCCATGCTTCTCAGTTCACGCGCCATTTTTTTACTCTCCTCAAGCTGTTGCGGCGGTTGCCGGGGTCACGATGTTCGAATTGTTTCTGCGGCGCACGACGATGCCGATGCCGATCGCCGAGACGGCGATGATCGCCGGGCAGACGGCGAGCAGGGCGTAGGTGCGGATCACCGGCACGCCGCTCGCCAGCACCATCGCGCCGACCAGCGGGCCGATGATCGCGCCCACCTTGGCGACCGACGTCGCCCAGCCGGCGCCGTTGGCGCGGATCGCGCTCGGGTAGAAGATGCCTGCGATGCTCAGCACGCCGAAATGCTCGCCGCCGATGATCGCCGCCGCGAGGATCGCCCCCGGCAGGAACAGTTCGGGCGACAGCGTCACGAAACCGAGCACCAGCAGGATCGGGATCGCCACGATCGGGTAGACCGCCACCGCGAACGGTCCCCTGCCGTCGGTGAAGCGCATCAGCAGCAGCCCGGCGACAGCGCCGAGCAGCCCGCCGATCGAGGCGGTGAACGCCGCGGTGTCGCGGTCGAACTTCAGTTCCTCCAGCACCAGCGGGCCCCAGGAGGCGCTGAAATAAACCGCCAGCGAGCTGGCGATATAGCCCAGCCACAGCAAGGGCGTGATCCATTTGAGATCGCCGATGAACAGGTGCGACACGCGGAAGCCCTGCTTGGCGGCGGGCACGTCGATTTCGTCGGTGAGGATGAAGCGGTCGCCCGCGGTGGCGCCGAGCTTCGGTTCCAGCCGGTTGAGGATGCGCGCCACCGCTTGCGGATTGCGGCCCTTGGCGACCAGGAAGCGCACCGATTCCGGCAGCCCGAGGATCAGCAGCAGCGCGCACACCAGCGTGCCCGCGCCGCCGGCGACGAACACGCCCTCCCAGCCATAATGCGGCGCCAGCCACACGGTCAGCGGCGCCGCCAGCGCGGTGCCGAGGCTGAACCCCATCATGATCACGGTGATCACCGTGGCGCGGAAGCGCTGCGGCACGAATTCGATGTTGAGCGCCCAGGCGAGCGGCAGCATCCCGCCGATCGCGAAACCGTCGAGGAAGCGCAGCGCCAGCAATTGATGGTAATTCTGCGCGAAGGCGGTCGCCAGCGTCAGCAGGCCGAAGCACGAGGCGGAGATGATCACCGTCGGCCGCCGCCCGATGCGGTCGCCCAGATAGCCGAAGAAGAAGCCGCCCAGCATCATCCCGAACAGGCCGGCGCTGAATACATTGCCCAGCATCAGCGTGTCGAGGCCGAGTGCGTCGCGCATATAGGGCGCGGTGAACGAGATCATCAGCATGTCGAAGCCGTCGAAGACGGTGATCAGCCAGGAGAGGATGATGATCTTGTAGTTATAGGACCCCAGCTTGCGCTCTTCGAGCA
>Ga0153916_10000890_pt1 | contig 20791 bp, 23 predicted proteins | sample Opewatmetagenome_FD_109642 | JGI IMG/M metagenome (GOLD analysis project Ga0153916, IMG submission 109642) | Freshwater wetland microbial communities from Ohio, USA - Open water 3 Core 3 Depth 4 metaG | ecosystem: Environmental > Aquatic > Freshwater > Wetlands | place: USA: Ohio, Lake Erie...
GGCCAACGTCTCAAATCTCATATGCCACCTCCGTCACTGAAATGTCTCATAACCTCTCAAGTAACTGCCATTCTGAATTCAAATCCCTTGAAAAAGCCAGGTCGATATATAACGCTCGCCCGTATCAGGCAGAATCACTACAATAAGCTTCCCTTTATTTTCTGGCTTTTTAGCAACCTCCAGAGCCGCCCAGGTGGCAGCTCCAGAAGATATACCGGCAAGTATTCCCTCTTCTCTGGCCAACCTTCTGGCTGTAGCGCCGGCATCATCGTTAGTCACTTTAATGATTTCGTCTATCAATTCCCGTTTCAATACTTGCGGAACAAAACCGGCACCGATGCCCTGGATTTTATGCGGTCCTGGCTTGCCACCGGAAAGAACTGGTGAATCGGCAGGCTCGACGGCGACAACTTTAAATCGGGGGTTCTTTTTCTTTATTCCTTCAGCCACACCGGTTACGGTGCCACCTGTACCAACACCGGCAACCAAAATATCTACCTTACCATCCGTGTCTTTCCAAATCTCCTCAGCCGTGGTCTCGCGATGGATCTTAGGATTTGCGGGATTTTTAAATTGTTGCGGTATAAAAGAATTCTTATTTTCGGAAGCCAACTGCTCTGCTTTCCTTATGGCTCCAGGCATACCCTCAGCACCTGGAGTCAGCACCAGTTCGGCACCAAACATAGAGAGGATATGCCGTCGCTCCATCGACATCGTTTCTGGCATGGTCAATATCAACCGGTAACCTCGCGAGGCGCAGACGAAGGCCAGAGCAATACCCGTGTTGCCGCTGGTAGGCTCGATTATTACAGTGTCATTTTTTATCAGACCCTGCTCTTCAGCAGCCCTTATCATCGACACAGCAATTCGGTCCTTGACACTACTGCACGGGTTGAATGACTCCAGCTTGGCCGCTATTTCAGCCTGGGCACCCCGAGTCATCCGATTTAACCTGACCAGAGGAGTACCGCCTACAAGCTCAGTAACATCTTTAGCTATCTTTGCCATTTACTCATCTCCGCATTTCCGTCAAATGTCGTACATTACCATATCTTCTGCTTTTTTCGTCTTTTGCATCTCTGCGAGGTCCTGCAAGGTTTTGGATTCCAAAACACCATCCATTGCCCTCTTTAGTTCAATCCAGACGTCGCGCGTGGCACAAAGTTCGGAACGGACGCAAACATTGGGGTCATTAATACAATCGACGGGTGCAATTGAACCTTCAAGCAGTCCCAGCACCTCACTGAGTTTTATCTCCTGCGGCGGCCTGGCCAGCCGGACTCCACCATGCGCGCCTCGGGTGCTTCTTATTATCCCCGCCGATATCAGCGGGGTAACGATGTGCTCCAGGTATAGAAGTGAAATTTGCTGCCTCCGGGCAATTTCTTTTAATGGAACTGGTTCTTTTCCCTCGCACAGTGCTAAATCCAATAACACTCTAGTTCCATACCGACTTCTGGTTGATATCTTCATCGCCTTACTTAATATTGTTGATTATATCGGTCATAATAGTATAGATTACAAATAAAGAAATGTCAAACTACTTAGTCCGGCAGTAGGATTTTAAGCTCGAACGGATGGACCTTATAATAGGGATAACACCTTATCCGCGTATTTGCATCCACTGCCCTGTTGCATTATCATACTGGCATAGTCTTATCCACATGAGTAACATCTCCCTAATACAAAAAGCCAAGGAATATTTGCCCCCGGAGAAGGTGGCTCTAGTTAAAGCTGCCTATAACTTCGCCTTGAATGCCCATAAGGGGCAGGTGCGGAAATCCGGCGGCCCCTATGTAGATCACCCATTACAAACAGCTACGCTATTGGCTGAACTTCAACTTGACGCCACCACCTTGGCTGCAGCTTTGCTCCATGATGTACCGGAAGACTGCGGAGTACCCCTAGCTGAAATTCAGGCTAAATTCGGGCCTGACGTAAGCAAGCTAGTCGACGGCGTGACTAAGCTGGGCAAATTGTCCTTGCACCGCGATGAAGCTAGCAAACGGGAATCTCAAGCCCAGAACCTGCGAAAGATGCTGTTCGCTATGGCTGAGGATTTAAGGGTCGTATTCATTAAACTGGCCGACAGATTACACAATATGCAAACTTTAAAATATTTACCGAGAGAGAAACAGCGCAGTATTGCTCAAGAGACGTTAGACATATACGCTCCGCTTGCCCACCGTCTGGGTATCTGGCAAATAAAGTGGCAACTGGAAGACGGGTCATTCAGATACCTGGAACCTCGCAAATATAAAAAAATAGCTGATGAGCTAGAGGACACTCGCAAGGAAAGAGAGGACTTTATAAAAGAGTTCACTCAGATATTAAAGCGAGAGCTGGATAAAGCTGAGATAAAGGCGGAAATCATAGGCAGGCCAAAGCACATCTACAGCATCTACAACAAAATGAACCGGTATGCTGCCGCTCAAGGCCTGGACTTTGATAAAAATTTTAAGAGAATTTTTAAAAAAATTCACGACAAATTCGCTGTCCGCGTATTAGTAGCCACCATACCAGATTGCTATAAAGCTATGGGTGTCATTCACAACCTGTGGCATCCTGTAATGAGTGAGTGGACCGACTTTATCGCCAATCCTAAAGACAACGGGTATCAGTCAATACATACCACGGTGTTGTATCGGGACCCACTTGAAATACAAATTCGAACCTATGCTATGCATCGGATGGCCGATTACGGCCGTTTGGCCGATTTGGCTGCTTCTCAGTTGTCTGAATCCTATTTGGCTACCTCTCACGTGGATGCTTCTCCGATAGCTGCGTCTCACCTGCTCTACAAGGAAGGCGCCAAACAGGACAAAAAGTTTGAAGAGAAGATGGCCTGGTTGCGCGAGTTGATAGAGGAGTGGCAGGGCGAGCTTGGCAGCGAGGAATTCCTGGAATCATTAAAAACAGAGGCCTTCATCGACCAGGTATTTGTTTACACTCCAAAAGGTGAAATAAAAGCGCTATCCAAAGGTGCCACCCCGCTGGATTTCGCTTACCGAATACATACCGAATTAGGACATCGCTGCATCGGCTCCAAGGTGAACGGCAAGCTAGTGCCGCTGAATTATGAACTGAAGAACAGCGAGATTGTGGAAATTATGACCGCCAAGGCCGAAAAAGCACCCAGTCTCGACTGGCTTAATCCTGATTTAGGATTTGTTAAGACATCGCACGCCCGAGAAAAAATTCGACAATGGTTTAAGAAACAGGACCGGATGCAAAACATCGAGCGAGGCAAGCAGATCTTTGAAAGAGAACTCAAGAGATTAGCTATTCCCTTACCCGATTTGGAAGAAACAGCACGAATATTCAACTGCGAAAGTGCTGATGATTTTTTAGCAGCCGTCGGCTATGGCGGTATTACTCCACATCAATTGGCGCTTAAGCTGGCAATTGAACCAGAAGAAACCCCGGCTACAACCAAAACGGCACGCACTGATAAAAAGACAACTGCTGGAATTCAGGTGCTGGGCGTTGGGGACTTACTCACTCAATTAGCCCGATGCTGCAATCCTTTGCCTGGAGACCTTATCATAGGTTATATTACTCGGAGTCAGGGGATTACGGTGCACCGCAAGGATTGCATTAATGCCATCAATGTGGAAGATAAGAAGCGCCTCATAGAAGTTAGCTGGGGGGAGGTCCAGGACGTCTACCCTGTCGATGTTCAAATCGATGCCTGGGATAGAGTGGGACTACTTCGGGATATCACCACTGTTATTGCTGAGGCTAAAGTGAACATATTTAATATGAGCACAACGTACCATAATGAAATTACTACCGTGTTTGCCACACTTGAAATCGCCAACATGGCTCAATTAACACAACTACTTTCCAAAATACAGGGTTTACGTGGTATCATAAGCGCCACGAGAATCAGCCAGGCCAAAGCCAGCCTTAGTTCTTAGAAAGGAGACCCTATTGCCAAAGAGTTTATCCGCAGAAAAAGCAGCACGAACTGCAGAAAGAAAGAAACTCCGAAATAAGTCTATCAAAAGTGCTACCAAAACCAACTTGAAACGGGCAGAGAAACTTATTGCAGCCAACCAGCTTGAGCCGGCACAGCAGGCAGTTGCAGATACGATAAGCGCCCTCGATAGAGATGCCAAGAAGGGAGTAATTCATCCGAATACAGCTGCAAGACGGAAGTCACGCCTGATGAAAAAATTTAATCAGGCCAAACTGTCCGGTGCTGTTCAACACAAGACTGGGAAGGCCTGAAAAAATTTTTTTAATTAATTGCGCCAGCACTAATTATGGTTTCTAAAGCGCTGTCACCAAAACAGGGTCGTATATTCCGGTTCATCCGGAAATTTATTGATACCAGAGGATATCCACCCACGGTTCGAGATATCGTTACTGGCTGCAAGATAAGCTCTACTTCGGTGGTTGCCTATAATCTGGCCAGGCTAGAAACAGCAGGATACATTCGTCGCCATGCCGACATATCGCGAGGTATAGAACTTGTGGCAAATCAGCCGGGTAATCGCCATACTGTGACTATACCCGTCATAGGCGAAATAGCCGCCGGTGAGCCGATACCAGTTCCCCAATCAGACACCTGGGAAACTGTTGCTCCTGAAGAACTTGTCATCACCGAGGATTTGACACGGGGCAAACAGAGAGTCTACGCTCTCAGGGTGAGGGGAAACTCAATGATTGACGCACTGATAAAGGATGGCGATATTGTCGTAATGGAGTATGTAACCAGTGCTGAAAATGGCGATATGGTAGCCGCCTGGCTCAAGGCAGAAAAGGAAGTGACCCTTAAAAAATTGTTCCGGGAGACTGACCGTATACGACTCGAGCCCGCTAATACACAGATGAAACCAATCTATTCCACACCGGATAATATCGAAGTTCAGGGTAAGGTAATTACAGTAATTCGTCAGCTAGTTCGACGTGAATCCTCGGTTTGACATCCAGTAGCGCCGGTAAAAGGATTAACTCCGCCTGGTCTGTACCAATTTTGAATATGCCAGCGTACACCAATGAAGATATTTGGGATTTTTACCCTTTATTACGTCAAAATAAAGGCGCTGCAACTCTTTGGTCACTTTCCCTATTTTCCCATTTCCCACCGGACGGTGGTCAATTTCAAGTACCGGGCTGATGTGGGCAGCAGTGCCGGTAAAAAACACCTCATCGGCAATGTAAAGCTCAGTGCGATCTACTGATGCTTCCACAGTTTCTATGCCCAGCTCATTCCGAGCAAGTTGAATTACCGTGTCTCTTGTAACACCTAATAGAATATTATCAGAGCTTGGCGGTGTCACCAATTTACTGTCGAGGACAAAGAAGATATTTTCACCGCTGCCTTCTGAAACGTGACCATCATGGTTCAGCAAAATTGCCTCATCGAAGCCACGTTCATTCGCCTCCGTCTTGGCCAGAGCGCTGTTTACGTAGATACCGGTAATCTTGCCTCTAGCTGGAATCATAGTATCATCGACACGCCGCCACGAAGACGTACAACAGCGCACCCCAGCATCAGCATTGAGATAGGCAGCCAGAGTGGCAACGATGATAAGGAAATCGTCCTCCAAATCGTGTAACCGGACTCCGACAACCTCCGAGCTCTTATAAGCCAGAGGGCGAATATATACATCTTCACGATAGCCGCTCTTTTCCACCAGATCAGTAGTAAATTTGCATAATTCATCAACCGAATAAGGTAGGTTTATCTTCAAAATTCTACAGCTTTTGAGCAGGCGCTCGTAGTGGTCTTTAACACGGAACAAAAATAACTGCTTTTGCTCCTCATTCCAGTTGCCGCGAATGCCCTCGAAACAAGCGGTACCATAATGCAAAGCATGTGTTAAAATACCGATTTTAGCTTCGCCAAGAGGCATAAATTGTTTTTTAAAAAAAGCGTATGGAGGCATAACAACCCTCCTTTTATCTAAATATATTTACAGATAAGGTGAAGTTAATTATAACTTTGACTCTCCCTAAAAACAAGCCTAGCGAGAAAGCGATGGCGTTTCTAGTATGTAACCACCATCACGCTTATCGAATATGTCTTTAAGTAGTAGAGTGCGTCCGGTTTGAATTGCAGTAAAGCCGTATTTGTTGCGTATACGATCGATAGCTTTGTCCAGATGCCCCAGTCGCTGCGATCTGGAATCAAGCAGATTAAGTTGTTTTCCATACCCGATTAAGTTTGATACTCCTATGCCAATAAGCCGCGCCGGCTTCCTCTTTCCACTCAGAGCCTGCTCCAGCAACTTAACTGCTCCAGCGAAAATTAATTCATCGGCATCTATCACCTCTTTGGAGCTGAAACGGCGTGTAATAGTTTCAAAATCGGAATACCTTAGCTTCAAGGTTATAGTTCTAGCACTCTTTGCTTCTTGACGGAGTTCAGCGCCGACTCGTTCACATAGATAACGCAGCATAGATTGAAGAAAAACTTTATCGGAGGTGTCCTCTGCAAAGGTGGTTTCTCTGCTGATAGATTTAGCCTGGCCCGGTGTTTCCACCTCCCTGTTATCAATACCGTTGGCATAATGATGAATCATCAATCCATAGTTGCCAAAACAGTCCTTGATAACCTGCAGTGGCAAAGCTGCCAACTGACCAATAGTTTTTATTCCCATCGCTCTTAAAGATTGCTTTGTTTTTTTACCAACACCGGGTAGGCTGACAACAGGTAACGGTGCTAAAAACTGCTTCTCTTGTCCGGTAGCCACTTCAACCAGGCCATCCGGCTTACCTGAATCGGAAGCAATCTTAGCCACCACTTTACAACTGGCTATACCTATCGAAGCAATAAGCTTAAGCTCTTTCCTTACACGCTTTTTTATACTGTCTGCCAGTTTATATGGAGTGCCAAAAAGATCGCAGCCGGTAATATCAAGATAAGCCTCATCAAGCCCTGCAGGTTCCAAGCAAGGCGAAAAATCGGCTAGAATTGTCATAAATTTTTCTGAAGCGTCGCGATAGGCGGGGTAGCTACCTTGAAGGAAAATAGCCTGAGGACAGAGACGATAAGCTTGGGCTAGAGGCATTCCGGAATTAATACCAAAAACACGGGCTTCATAGGAAGCTGAGGCGACCACCCCGCGGCGGTCAGGGCTCCCACCGACTACTACCGGCTTACCAACCAGGTCCGGAACCAGCGCTTGCTCAACTGAGACAAAGAAGGCATCTAGGTCTACATGTAAAATACGGCGATTCACTTTTAAGAAGATTATAGACTAGAGGTAAAAAGCTGACAATGATAACTCTAAATTAGAAGAATTAGTCTGAGGCCTAATTCTTACCCCACTGTAATAAAGCAGTTGTGTCTTTTATACAAACTTTGGGAATGGTACTTTCTTGGCGTCCATCCCAAGCTCTTTAAGCCCCTTGTTACGTAATGTTTCGAGGAGCGACTTCAGTTTCTGGCGCTCGGCCTCAGAAAGTGAAGACATTATCTTCTGAACAGACTTCCTTTTTAGCGCCTGTTTGTAAGCCTGCTGACCCTTCTCAGTCAAGGTTACTCTTACCCAATTCCTTCTGTGTAAGTCTTTGGTTCTCTTCACCAGCCCGGCTTTTGCCATTCTGTCTAGAATGCCGGAAACTGAATGGGGCCGCCGGAAAATCATTCGCGATATCTGGGCTGGCGTTGCCTTATCCCCAATAGCTTTAACAACAAACAAGACCTCAGCCTGTGTGGCTGGAAGATTGTACTGGCGTAGTTCCTCTTCTCGGGAATTGAATATTATGTCACTCACTTGATGTAACAAAACCCACAAGTTGTAATCACGATCTACATCTGAAACTTCTGGCATTACGCTCTCCTTCTTGAAATTTGAAGTTACATGATTCTAGTGGCTCTAATAGCCCGATGACGAACTCGTTCTCCGTAAAAATTGGACAACGAATTGATTTTATCATAATAACCTTAAAAAAAACAAAATGACATTTAGATAACTTTTCCATAGTTTTGTATTACATGAAGCTTTTAGGATATAAATGATCTACTATGCCAGTACTAAAGTACTATATGATATACTTTATCCACTTATCAACTTTATCTACTGACTGCCTCTTGAGACCAAGGCTTTCAGACGGTGTTCGAAAACTCCGCGCTCTAAAAGGACCAGCTTCTGACATTTAAGACATTTTATCTTTATGTCCACACCCCATCTGACTACCTGCCATTCGTCCCCACCACAAGGATGTTTCTTACGCAAGCGAACAACATCGTCGACCTGTATATTCATGTCGCTCAGTGTATAACCCGGTCAACTAACTTATTGATGTCATACCGCAGTCCTTGCGCAATTTGACGAGCGGCTTTAGCAAAGTCTTTTCCTTTTGAAGCATAGAGAACTTGCCGAGAGGAGGTTATGATGGCTTTCTCTCCCCGGGCATTGGTTCCATTTTTAGCCGCCAAGGCCAGGTCACCACCCTGCGCACCAATACCCGGTATAAGAAGTGGCATCTCAGGACACAGTTGCCGAATGGCTTTAAGTTCATCAGGATAAGTACTACCTACTACCAAGCCGATATTGCCTCTCGTATCCCATTCTCGGGCTTTCCTGGCCACTACCTCATACAACGGCGTCCCCTGGGCATCGACTAGGCTCTGGAAATCTACTGCACCGGGATTAGAAGTTCGGCACAGGATAAAAACACCCCTGTCTTCATATTCGAGAAACGGCTTAATAGAGTCATACCCCAGGTAAGGATTAATTGTAGCAGCATCAAAGTCAAAGATTTCAAAAAGCGCTTTAGCATAAGCTTTAGCCGTATTACCGATGTCGCCCCGTTTGCCGTCACCGATTATCGGGATATAATCCGGTATATATTCAGTTGTCTTCTGCAAAGCTTTAATTCCATCAATACCTAAAGCTTCGTAAAAGGCCAGGTTAGGCTTATAGGCGCAAACCAGATCCGCCGTAGCATCAACAATAGCCTTATTGAAATCCAAAAGGCTGGTTTCTGGCATCAGCGCCGGGTCGGGGTCAAGTCCGATACAAAGCCAGCTCTTATTTCGCCTGGCGGCTGAGAGCAGTTTATCAATAAATTTCATATACAACTTGAATTATAACAGACTACCTACTCTCTTAACACATCGTGTGCCTGGCTCTTTGACAGGGTAACAGGAGTCGGGTATGATTCTAAGATACCGCAAAGTGGTGCACATAATTTTCTAGCTGGTCAGACCTATTGTCCAGCGAGGTATATATAAAGTATAAACATTGATAAGGGGGTAAGACAATGGCTCTAACACATGTACCAGGCAATAACGCAGGACATCTGGTTTTGTATGCCTTAAGCACCTGCCCCTGGTGTAAAAAGACAAAGAAACTACTAGACGACTTGGGCGTAGAATACGAGTACGCCGATGTCGACTTGCTGACAGGTGAGGACAAGGATGAGGCCGTAAAAATAATAAAGAAATGGAACCCTCGCAGCTCATTCCCCACGCTGGTACTAAATGATAGCCTCTGTATAGTAGGTTTTGAGGAGGACAAAATTCGGAAGGCATTAAAACTATGACGGAAGAGATAACAGTAACCCCCGGAGAAATTGATAGTTCGTACGAGAGGTTAAACTCCGAAGCTGAAGCTAGCGGCTATCATCTTAATCCGGAGGTCACCTTCACCAAAGACCTGGTCAAGGGACTGCTGGTAAATGAAAAGAGGTACGGCTATCCCGCCTGCCCCTGTCGGCTGCCGTCAGGGAAAAGGGAGGATGACCTCGATATCATCTGCCCTTGCGATTATCGAGACCCTGACCTCGGTGACTACGACACATGTTACTGAGGGCTATACGTATCGAATGCCGTGGTCAACGGCACTAAACAGGTTTCTAATATACCTGAGCGTCGTCCGTCCATGGAAAAAAGAAATATTAAACCCAAACCCCAGCCCGGTCCAGTTACATCCTTGTCTTATCCGGTATGGCGATGTAAGGTATGCGGATATCTATGTGCTAGAGATGCTCCGCCAGAAGTGTGCCCCATATGTAAAGCTACTAAAGACCGGTTTGAACGTTTTATGTAGCCACATGACCTGTACTGCTTCCCGCCTAAATATTCAGTCCGCTTTCTTAATAAGACGCTACAGCAAATTACAACTGACTTATCCACCCAAAATTTATTGCGATATTAAATAGCCAAATGAATTATCAGCAGGCCCAAGATTACATTCTCGGTTTCACCGACTACGAGAAAATACCCGGCATCGCCTACACCTCGGCTAACTATGACCTGCGGCGCATGGAAAAACTTCTGCAACCACTAGGTAATCCGCATCTGGGGACAAGAACGGTTCACATAGCCGGAACTAAGGGCAAAGGTAGCACTGCTGCCATGATTGCCCAAACGCTTAGCGCAGCCGGCTACAAAACTGGACTATTTACCTCGCCTCACCTTCACTCCATTAGAGAGCGCATAAGAATTAACGGCGCTATGATTTCAAAGACTGATTTCGCGGCACTAGTCACCGAACTAAAACCAATCGTAGAATCGGTAAACAAACAGGCTGCTTTTGGTGAACTGACTACTTTTGAGATATTAACCGCTGTTGTATTCACATATTTTAAAAAGAAGAGCGTTGATTTTCAGGTATTGGAGGTCGGATTGGGCGGCAGACTCGATGCCACTAATGTGGTTAAACCTGATGTCTGTGTTATTACCTCACTTAGCCTCGACCACACCGAAATTTTAGGTAACCGCATCTCCCAGATAGCCATTGAAAAGGCAGGCATAATTAAGCCCGGTTGTATCGTAGTTAGTGCGCCGCAGGTTAATGAAGCCGCCAGTGTAATCAGTCGGGTTTGTCATCAGCAGAAAGCTAGGCTAATTCAACTCGGCCAAGACATTACCTGGCACAAGACGGGCGGTGACCTGCACGGGCAGACCCTGACAGTTTCGAGTAAACGTAGACACTATGACCTAACTATCCCGCTTCTAGGCGACCACCAGTTAGAGAATGCTGCCGTAGCCTTAGCCGTCATAGAAGCGCTCATATCCATCAGGGCCAATATTTCACTCCAGAATATAGAGAATGGGTTCAGCCAGGTAAGCTGGCCGGGCAGGCTTCAGATATTGAACCGCGAGCCGTTAGTAGTCGTTGATGGAGCTCACAATGCCTATTCAATGAATAAATTGGTAACAGCCATCAAAGAATATTTCGACTATAAAATATGTTTTATTATTTTTGGAACTTCATGCGATAAAGATATTTCCGGAATGGCACAGGAACTCCAACCACTTGGCAAGCATATCATCGTTACCAGTTCTTCACATCCCAGAGCGGCTTCTATTCAATCACTTGTCGAAGAGTTTAATAGTTTAGGCGCCCAAACGATGGTTGTAGAGAATGTTGCTCATGCTTTATCTAAGGCTCTGGCTCTTGCCAAAAAGAGGGACCTGATTCTAATAACCGGCTCGCTCTTCGTAGTGGCCGAAGCAATTGATTATTTTACGAAGGTGACAAAATAGAAGATAGCCGATTCATATTAAGTGGCGGGAATAACCGCCTCTTTATCCAATACTCCTGCCAAAAGCCGTTGTAACGCCATTACATGACTACAAGTGCCCCGTTGTGAAAAGAATGGACAGGTGCAATGCCACTTCCTGCCTTTGTAGCTTACCGTATAACTATTATGGTCACCGCGAAAATCGGCAACGAACTCTGATAATCTCACACGGCCAGGTTCTTGGGCATAGCGTTTGGCTTTCTCCACCTTGCTTATCAAACCAGACTCCACAACAAAACCTCCGCGACCAAGTATATAATGCATTCCAAGGAAAGTCTATAAATTCAGTTTCCTTGCCTTTCAGCCTAATCAAAAGCTAAAATACTTAGAACCGAGGAAAATAAATGCGCGACAAGCTTGCTAATGCACTGAAGACACCTGGCGCTGATTATATCGAGATTCGCATTGAGGAAAGCAAAGCCAGTCGTTTGGTATATCACGGTAACCGATTAGAAGAGGTAGGCAGAACATCCAGCCTTGGCGGTAATGTAAGGGCTCTTGTAAAAGGTGGCTGGGGCTTTGTCAGCTTCAATAACATCCAAAATCTTCGAGAGAATGTCGACCTGGCCATAAAAGAGGCTAGGCTTATCGGTAAGGAACATTTTCGCCTCAGCCCAACCGAACCGATAATCGATGTGGCAATGAAGGGAGCCAAAGGTCCACTGGCCGTTTCACTGGAAACAAAGAAACTCCTGCTTGATGAATACAATGACATTATTCTGAGCACACCTAAGATTCAGACATCTAGCATCGGTTGCCATGACGGCCAAAAGAAAATAACTTTTGCCAGCTCGGAAGGTACTTATATCGAGCAAACCAGAGCCGACATCAATTTACGTGTAACAGCTATAGCTACTGCAAATGGTGAAGTCCAGCAACTGGGTCTGAGTATAGGCAGCCCCGGTGATTTCTCTGCAATAAAAGGTTTACAACAGCAGGTCAAAGAGATGGCGCAGCGAGCAGTAATGCTTCTTTCGGCACCTCAAGTTAAGGGAGGCGAATATACAGTTGTCTTAGACCCAATCCTAGCTGGCGTATTCGCCCACGAAGCCTTCGGGCACTTGTCCGAGGCAGACCACGTTTATGAAAACAAGAAGCTACAAGAAATCATGGTTCTGGGCAGAAAATTCGGCGACAAACATCTTAATATTGTAGATGGTGCTGCCGTTCCTGGGCTGCGGGGCAGCTATAAATATGACGACGAAGGAGTTCCAGCCACAAAAACATACCTAATCCGTGAAGGCATACTTGAGAGCAGGCTGCACTCACGAGAGACGGCTGCCAAGATGAAAGAAAAACCTACTGGTAATGCACGGGCAATTAGCTATTCCTTCCCGCCCATCGTCAGGATGACTAACACCTACATTGAACCTGAAACCTTGTCTTTTGAAGAGATCATCAGCGATATCAAAGAAGGAGTATATGCCAGGGAATGGTATGGAGGGACAACCAGTCTGGAAATGTTTACCTTCTCTGCCGCTGAAGCTTATATGATCCGAGACGGCAAGGTAGCAGAGTTGCTTCGCCCTTTGGTACTCAGCGGCAATGTCTTCGCCACTCTTGGCAACATAGATGCCATCGGCAATGATCTTGAGATGAACCAGGGGGGCGGCTGTGGCAAACGTGGGCAAATGCCCTTGCCTGTCTCGAATGGCAGTCCACATATAAGAATTCGTCACTGTCTGGTCGGAGGCAGCTAAGTGGAAGAAATCCTATCACAGGCCGGGAAAATAGCGGAGCAGTCTGAAGTATTTCAAATCATCTCCAGGATAACCCCGGTCAACTTTGAAGCCAATCGTTTGAAAGAAATTCAAGCCAAGGAAAGCACAATTAATGCTCTGAGGCTTATTAAAGCCGGCAGGGTCGGCTTCGCTCAAGCTAATGGCTATATAGAACCAAAAAAGTTAGTCGAAATGGCGCAGGAAACATGTCAATTTGGTATGCCAGCCAAATTCATATTTCCCAACAAGATGGTTTACCCCAGGATAGATGTTTTCGATTCACAAGTAGAAAATGTAGATATAGAGAGCATGGTTCAGCTAGGAGAACAGCTTATTGCTGCCGTTACAAAACATACCTCGTCTATCGTGTGCGAAGCCATGGTCACCAAGGGAGTTATCACGGTGAACATCATTAACTCCGAAGGCGGTAATGCCCGTTATAATAAAAGCTTCTTCAACATTAGCCTGGAGGGTGTGCTAATTAAAAATGAGGACATGCTTTTCGTTGGCGATAGCTTGAGCTCCTGCAGCCCTATAGTGGATTTCAAGCCGATAGCCGAGGAAGTAATGATGCAGCTAGACCTGGCCCGGGAAACCGCTAGTCTGCCCACCAAGTTGATGCCCGTAATTTTCACACCTCGCGGAGTAGCCAGCGCACTAATGTCACCGTTGATTTCGGCGTTCAATGGTAAAATAGTATTTGATGGTGCTTCTCCCTTGAAGGATAAGCTGGGTCTTCAGGTTTTTGACAACCATTTTTCATTGTGGGATGATGCCACTCTTCCCTATCAGGTAGCCAGCTACCCCTGCGACGACGAAGGTGTGCCAGGCCAACGAACCTCACTTATTAAGAATGGAGTAGTATCCCACTTCATTTATGACCTGCAAACAGCGGCTCTGGCCAATACTCAAAGCACGGGCAACGGAGAACGCCATGGTGGTGCGCCTGCACCTTCACCGAGCTCTTTAATTATAGAACAGGGTGACACTTCTTTCAGTGATATGATAAAAGACGTAAAGGAGGGTCTGATAGTAGATACCCTGATAGGCGCCGAGCAGGGAAACATACTAAACGGTGATTTCAGTGGAAATGTTTTACTTGGCTACAAGATAGAGAATGGACAAATAGCAGGAAGAGTGAAGGATACCATAGTCGCCGGTAATGTTTATCAGCTTTTGAAACAAATTGTAGCCATAGGGAAAGATGCCAGGTGGGTAGAAGGTTTTCTTCTGACTCCTTGCCTTTACTGCTCTGGTTTATCGGTCGCATCTAGGACTGTGTGAGACCCATGAAAAGTGCAATCAAGTTGTACAAGGAACCACATAGAAAGGTATGCGATTTGCTCGCTGTCTGGCCCGGAATCGGAAATGTGGCCCTAATAATCGCTCGGTATATAAAAGACAAGCTCAAGGCTGAGGAGATAGGAGAAATCGAACCATTCGATTTCTTTGACCCTATTGGCGTTATGGTAAAAAGCAATATTGTAGAAGCCCCTCAATTTCCGGAAAGCAAATTTTACTACTGGCAGAACCCCAAATCGGATAGAGACCTGCTGTTATTTATCGGTGACGAGCAGCCCAGTTTCAAAGGTTATGACCTGGCTGGTTGTGTGCTGGATGTTAGCCAAAAACTAAAAGTCAAAAGGGTTTACACCTGCGCTGCGGCCATTGCTCGAATTCACCACACTGAAAAACCTAAGGTGTGGGGTGCTGCTACAAACCAGAAACTCCTCGAAGTATTAAGAAAACACGATGTCATTCTCCGCGGCGACATTCAAATTGCCGGACTTAACGGCCTGTTTCTGGGAGTTGCCAAGGAGAGAGGTTTTGACGGCATTTGCCTCTTGGGCGAGGTGCCTGCTTACACCACTCGAATACCTAATCCCAAAGCCGCACTAGCCGTGCTTGACATACTGGCAAAGATATTAGCCATCGATATCAATCTAGCCGACCTAGCTAAAATAGCCAAAGAATCTGATGAGCAAATGAAAAAATTAGCCGCTGAGGCCATGGAAGAATTCATAGACCGTTATACTAAACCCGTGTGGCCCCCGGAAGAGGAGGATATGGGCGAAATTGAGGAAATCGAAGAAATAGAGGAGGAAGATGAAGAGGATGAGGAAGATAATGAGAACGGAGACGAGGAGGAAGCCAAATAGATGTCGGCCGAGTTATCCCCAAGCCTCCAACAAATACCAGAAATATTCGATTCAAATAAGAGCGTAAACAGCGCTAAACTGGCATACCTGTCAGCTCTGAACAGTGATGAATTAGAATTTTTAGCAGAAATCTGGGCGAAAACAGATTTAAGACGAAGGCAAGAAGTAATCTCTCAGCTCGTGCATCTCAGTGAAGTTGACTTTAGCCTTGACTTCAGCGGTGTTTTCGTATCGGTGCTACGCGACTCGGATGAAATTATCAGAGCACAAGCTATCACCGGCCTGGATGGCGAAGATAATTATCTGCTTATTAAACCATTAGTTCATGCTTTAAAGGAAGACGTTTCTATACAAGTCAGATCAGCAGCAGCCATGGCTCTTGGTAAATTTGCCCTTCAGGGCGAACTGGGCAATCTACCGAGCTATTACTGCGAAACTGTATATAAGTCCTTGTTGGGTGTTCTGGACAGCAAGACCGAGTTGACCGAGGTGAAACGTCGAGCCCTGGAAGCCATCTCACCATTTAATATGTCTAGAGTTAAAGAATTTATAGAAACCGCCTACCACACCGATGATATTAAGCTAAGAGCCAGTGCTATATCTGCTATGGGACATAACTGTGATTTGGTCTGGCTACCCACCGTATTAGCTGAGTTAAACAGCAAGGAAATCGAGATACGATACGAGGCGGCTAACGCTTGTGGCGAACTTGGCGCTGAGGAAGCCGTACCCCGTCTAATAGAGATGACCGAAAACGAGGACCAACAGGTCCGAGAAGTTGCCATTAAAGCTTTAGGTGAGATAGGTAACACGCCAGCCAAGCAAGCGCTTAGTAAACTGGCTAAGAATCCCCATCATGGAATCCAGGAGGCAGCCAAGTCAGCCTTAAAGGAAATACAGTTTTGCGAAGACCCTCTATCTCTTCAGGATTAAAGAAACCACCATTACTAACGGGTAATAAAATAAAGTTGCGTCCAAAACGCTTACAGGATGCAACCAATGATTATCGCTGGCGACAGGATATTGAGCTCTGCCACCTCGATGCCGCTCCTCCAATACAATGTTCTTTTAAGGAATTCCTGGAAAACTACCTCGAAGATTTACATCGATTAAATCAAAGCTATCGATTCGCCATTGAAACCTTGGATGGCAGGCACATTGGCAACTGTAGCTATTTTAATCTAGACGATGCCAAAAAAGAGGCTGAGATGGGCATCATGATAGGAGACCGGGCTTACTGGAACCGCGGTTATGGGACTGATACCATCATTACTTCACTTAATCATTTCTTTTCCCGAACTGATATCAAAAGAATTCACCTGAAGACATTAAAATGGAACATCAGGGCACAAAAATGCTTCCAGAAGTGCGGCTTTATCCCCTGTGGGCAGATGATTCATGGGGACTACAACTTTATGCTCATGGAGGTTTGGAACCCAAAACGAAATCCAGAATGAATAGATACTAATATACAAAAACCGGTTTCTGGTCGGTAATTATTTTCCTGGTAACGGCTAGCTGGTGACGTAAATGCTTCGGCAAAATGAACAAAGATTGATGTGTCAGGCCATCATATGATCTTAGCCTCTTTGAAAGCCGAGTTGAAATCCGCGTGTCTATATCCCTGGGTGAAAATTCTGTAGGTTTGATAATTTGTGATGCTATGGCGAAACCCCACAGGTCAACGAAGGAAGGAACATAAGTTTGGTACGGACAGACTATGTTAAAAACACTCTTCAAAGTGTTGATTATAGCAGTGAAATTCTGAAGGTTAGTCCAGCCAGCAGCGCCGGACTGTACACACATAATGCCCCCGGTATTCAGCTTTTCTTTGACTAACCCATAAAATTCTTTAGTATATAGCAAGCACGCCGGGCCCTCTTCCAACGGTTCAACTAAATCAATGATAATAATGTCGAATTTATCGCTGGTCTTCTGCAAAAACATCCGAGCATCGGCAAAAGTAAGCTCCAAACGTGAGTCATCAAATGAGCCCTGATGAAATAACGGAAGATATCTGCGGCACACGTCTATAACCTGGCTGTCAATGTCCACCATCACCACTTTTTTTATGGTGTTATGGGCCAATACCTCGCGCAGAGTGGCCCCTTCGCCGCCTCCTGCAATAAAAGCTTTCTCAGGGCCCGGATGGCTGAGCATCGCCGGATGTACCAATGCCTCATGATAGATGAATTCATCCTGCTCGCTGGACTGAATTTTCCCATCCAGCACTAAGCAGACGCCAAAACTCCGGGTATCTACAATTTCCACTGTCTGGAACTGGGTTCGTCCAGAATATATTACTTTCTTGATCCTGTGGAGCTGCGCCAGATTAGGGCTGACCTCATCGTATAGCCATTTACGTTTGTCAGGGTTGTCCGGGGCTTTCATTTCAACTCACAGCCAACTTGATTATTTTGTAAGATGCCCCGTTTCAATTCAATGAAAGAGGGGTTTTTCGATCCCAGCTTTTCTACGAACGGATTTATAGCCAGTTCGGGCTTAACAGAATCGCCGCAGGTAAAAATGTCTATAGCGGCATATCGCTGTTCAGGCCAGGTATGAATACAGATATGAGATTCAGAGATAACCAGCACACCGCTTACTCCTTGTGGGCTAAAGGCGTGGAAACACTCATTAACTACGGTAGCACCAATTTGTTCAGCAGCATCATGAAGACAACGTCTGAGAAAATCTACATCGTTCAGCACCTCCACATTACAATCTTTCAGTTCCAGCAATAACTGTCTTCCGAGAGCATTCAAATCACCGTCCCTCCTTTGAATTATCGTTTGATGAAGTTCTCACCCCCGATCTTTTGAGAATCAAAGACGAACAGCCAGTAATTGTATATTTTGTAAAAATGATTTTCAAGACCCTAGGAAACCCTATTGACAAAAGCGATTTGACCCTGTAAAATCGTTTTACAAAGGGCGGTCGAACCTTTATAGCAAAACTCAAAATGGAGGTGTCAATTTGAGAATTGTTGGTATTTTGTTAGCTTTGGTGTTAGCCCTATCCTTCGTGGTTCCAGCAGCGGTAGTGGCACAGGACGAGTATGCCGGGTTGTCAAAGTGCTCGTGGGACAAAGTAAAGTGGCAAGACAATGAGAACTCTTGGATCTTATACCTGCAGCATTGGGGCAGGACTCCGATCCAAGCTATGTCACGGCTATCAGGCTTGTGCGGGCCTAAAACACTTTGTGCCGACCTTGGCACGATGTGCCCCAACCCAGATGGTAAGCCCTACCAAAATCCAAACGCATGTTTTGGTGGCTGTCCAGCTTGTCGAACTGAGGAGCCAGGAGCTTTAGCCACCTGCTCTGATCCGGCAAATTGCAATGCATCGTTGTCCAGTGTGTCATGCCCCGCTACCGGTCAAGCAGAATCTAAGTGCCCTTCCACGCCAATAGTTGAGAAATTTCTGCCGACCTGCGGTTTCTGCTGGGGAATCAGCCTCGCCTTCGCTGGGAAGAGCTGGGCCGGAGCTGACATTGGTAACCATCCCAGGATTAACAACAACCACCTCAATCATATGGGAACCAGCGAATGCAGCGGTGGTAACCACGGTGGCGATTGGGGAGTTACCGGCGCCCCGCACACCGAGTGCTGCTCACTCACCTGGGCCCTGCAGGACAACTGCTTTGGTAAGCCTTATGGCGACAAATGCGCACCAAATTAGATATAGTATAGATAAGAAATATCTTTAAACATTTAAAGAGGAAATTCAGAAAACTATATCCTGACCGAGGATGTGGTAATCCTCGGTCAGGTTTTCTATTGGTATACGCTGTGTTTATACCAAAATTTTTACCAATCAGGTCTAGTTTAATTAATCAATTTTGCACGGGTTCCCACATTTTATATTGTTCACATAAAACGTTGTTTATACCTCATAAATTCGAGGATTATTTTGTCAGGCGAGACTGAGTACACTACGGTATATGTCGCCAGCAGTCAGCCTGAGGCAGAAATTATAAAAGGTCGCCTAGGCTGCGAGGGCATTCCAGCTATACTTCGTTACGAGGCTGCTGGAATTATCTATGGCCTTACGGTTGACGGTCTAGGGCAGGTACAAGTGCAAGTACCAGCTCATTTAGCTGAGACCGCCAGAGAAATTCTAGCCATTGGGGAAAACGAGGAATGTTAAGCTTCTAGGCCAAGCTCCGAATACAAAGCCCCAAAATCAAAACGACTATTCAAGACCTCTCCAAACGCGTCTAGCTTGCGTTGGCTATGAAAACCCGCTTTGGTTAGGGCTTCTTCAATAACAGCAACAGCCCCGGAAACATCCTGTTTCACCATAATTATCGGTACGTGCTTCTCTTGAGCCCGAACCATAACAAAAGGTAAAGGGTTTACATTATTAGCAACAACCAGACACTTGGTCGGAGTTTCCAAGGCAGCCAGTTGCATGTCGGCACGTTCACCACGAACCACAACGGCCTTATTTCCTTTCCGACTGAAATAATTTATTCCTGAGTCAACAGTCATAGAGCCCACCATGACATTTTCTACGATCTCATCGATCTTTTCCGGAGAAGTCAGGACATCTCCACCGAGAACTTTAGCTAACTCGCCGACGCTTAGTCCAAGCAGGCTCCTAACCTCGGGGAGTATGCCCAGTACTTTAATTCCTGCATTTTTAAATGAAGCTGCCAATCGGTGTCCTGCTGTCTCTATTTTGGAAACCGGCACAAGGTTAATAACAACTCCAACAAGATGTTTGACTTTGTTATTAATCTCTACAATCTTGGATACATCAAAATTCGAGGCATATTGAATCACTATAATCAGTCTGGCCTCTAAGGCATCGGCAACCATATAGCATGCAAGAGTGGAGACTTTATCTACACTTAAATCGCTAAGTCCCTCCATGACGACGATATCTTTGTTGAGTGATATTTTACGATATGCCTGTTTAAGGTTCTGCGAAAAATTTGCTAAGTCTTCGGTCATGTTTCGCCAAAGTTCATGCTGGGACAAACGAAAGGGACAAATCAACTCCTCAGACTCATCCAACCTCAAGCTATCCTTAATAAAGGCAGCATCCTCACAGCCGTCAGTGTGGTCGGTCCTAATAAGATGGATGGGCTCCATAAAACCAACTTTTAAACCACGATTCAGCAACTTTTCACCAATGCCGGCGCACAGGGCTGTTTTACCCGCAGATTCTGTAGATGTTACGTATAGAGCGACCACGTTACCTCCTAAGAATGAACCTCGTAATTATATTATCTCGCATCACTCTTTACAACCGAGACAAAGCAGCTTATAATATGTTCTAAACTCACTGATAACTGAGGGTTACCAGACTCTCAGTTTTTTTAGTAGCTTTCCATACAGGAGTAATCACATGGGGCAAAAGAAAATCCTTATTACTCAAGAGGGTTTAGCTAAACTGAACTCCGAGCTGGATCAC
>Ga0153916_10000891_pt1 | contig 20769 bp, 16 predicted proteins | sample Opewatmetagenome_FD_109642 | JGI IMG/M metagenome (GOLD analysis project Ga0153916, IMG submission 109642) | Freshwater wetland microbial communities from Ohio, USA - Open water 3 Core 3 Depth 4 metaG | ecosystem: Environmental > Aquatic > Freshwater > Wetlands | place: USA: Ohio, Lake Erie...
AACCCCGGGTTGCGCGGCGGGTAGTAGAGCGCGTGGGCCATCCGACCATTGGGCATCGGGAAATGGATCGTCTCCGGGATGGAGACGATCGCCGGATCGAGGACCATGCTGCTCGCCCGCCGGAGGACGCCGGCGACGGCCAGCGTGACCGGATCGAAGCGGGCGATCACCGTGGGCTCCGCGGGCGACCCGGCGACCGCGACCACACCGGTCGGCGCGGCGCACAGCCCATCGAGCTCCGTGTATGGCGTCGCGACCTCTCCGACGAGGTCGTCCGGCCGGACGTGGAAGAGGTGATCGCGACCGTCGTATCGCCCGATCGCCGCCAGCGACCCGTCAGGCAGGAACCCGTAGGACGAGCGCCCGAAGACCCAGGGCGGATCGGCGAATTCGGCCTCCATCGGCCCGAGTGGATCAAGGACCGGACCGTCCAGCAGGCGATACAGGTTCCACCAGCCGGTTCGGTCGGACACGAAATGGAGGACGCCGTCCGGCGACCACTCGGGTTGGACGATCGATTCCTCCGGGCCACCGGCGGCCAGGACCGGCTCGTCGAGCGTGCCGTCGGCGGTGAATCCCGCCGTCCGTAGCCGGCTGCCGTCCCAGGGCATGTCGGGGTGATCCCATTCGAGCCAGGCAAGCCGGGCACCATCGGGTGACAGGCGCGGCGCGGCGAGAAAGTCCGGTCCGCTGACCAGCACCTCGGACAGCGTCGCGCCGTTGAGCGGCACGGCGACGATCGCCGCCTTCGCCTCGCCCGCTCCCGAATGGTCCTCGCGGACGGCCAGCACCTGGAGCCGGCGCGGATCGATCCGCAGGTCGGCGAAGCGCCAGGGCCCCTCCGGCGTGATCGCGACCGGCTCCGCGTCGCCGGGATCGAGCCGGTACAGCCGGTTGTCGGCGAAGTTCGAGAAGACGATCACGCCGCCGGACACCGCATACGACCCGCCACCGTATTCGTGGACGCGCGTCCGCACGTTGCATGGCGGCGGCGTCAGGTCGGCGGTCGTCCCGTCGAGCGCCATGCGGACGAGCACTCGCCGGCCGGCCTCCGACGGCCGCGCCTCGAGCCAGTAGATCTCGTCGCCGTCGAGCCACGGTTCCGCCAGGCCGATGACGTCGCCGACGACGTCGTCGATCCGGATCGGGGACGCCCAGGCCCCGTACGGCGCGATCGCGGGGTCGGCCACCCGGTCAGGTCCCGTGTCGCCAGGACGCCACGTATGCGGCCTGCTCGGCGGTCATGGGATCGAGCGTGATGCCCAGCGCCGCCAGCTTCAGGCGGGCGACCTCGGCGTCGATCGCCTCCGGCACGACGTAGACCCGCGGCTCGAGCTCGGCATGGTGGAGCGCGACGTACTCGGCGGAGAGCGCCTGGTTGGCGAAGCTCATGTCCATCACCGCCGCCGGATGGCCCTCGGCCGCGCCCAGGTTCACCAGCCGCCCCTCGGCGATCAGGTTGAGACGCTTGCCGCCCAGGTCGAACTCCTGGACGTTCTCGCGCACCTCGCGCACGTGGCCCTCGGCCAGGGCGCGCAGGGCGGCCAGGTCCAGCTCGGCATCGAAGTGGCCGGAGTTGGCCATGATCGCGCCGTCGCCCATCGCTTCGAAGTGCTCGCGCCGGAAGACGTTGATGTTGCCGGTCGCGGTCACGAACAGCTCGCCCCAGGCCGCCGCCTGACCGGCCGTCATCACGCCGTAGCCGTCCATCAGCGCCTCGAGCGCACGAACGGGATCGACCTCCACGACCGTCACGTGCGCGCCGTGCCCGTCCATCCGCGAGGCGATCCCCTTGCCCACCCAGCCGTAGCCGGCCACCACGACCTTGCGGCCCGCGATCAGGATGTTGGTCGCCCGGATGATCCCGTCCAGGGTGCTCTGGCCAGTGCCGTAGCGATTGTCGAAGAGGTGCTTGGTCTGGGCCTCGTTGACCGCGATGACCGGGAAACCGAGGGCGCCGTCGGCGGCCATCGCCCGCAGCCGGATCACGCCCGTGGTCGTCTCCTCGGTCCCGGCGAGGACCTCGCCGACCTGGTCCGGCCGGCTGCTGTGGAGGAGAGAGACGAGGTCGCAGCCGTCGTCCATCGTGAGCTGGGGATGCGTCTCGGCGACCGCGTCGAGATGCGCGTAGTACGTGTCGCGATCCTCGCCTCGCCGGGCATAGACCGAGATGCCGAACTCGGCGACCAGGGCGGCCGCAACGTCATCCTTGGTCGACAGCGGGTTGCTGGCCGCCAGGACGACCTCGGCGCCGCCGGCCTTGAGCGTGCGCAAAAGGTTGGCGGTCTCGGTGGTGACGTGGAGGCAGGCACCGATGCGCAGGCCGGCCAGCGGCCGGTCGCGTTCGAAGCGCTCGCGGATGAGTCGCAGGACGGGCATCTCGCGCTCCGCCCATTCGATCCGCCGGATCCCCTCGCCGGCCAGGCCGAGGTCGGTCACGTCGTGAGCTGGGGTCGTGGGGGCGGTGGTCATCAGCGGTCGGTCTCCCTGCGAGTGAACAGGCGGCGGAGCGATGTGGCGAGGTCCGGCCATGGCGAGCCAAGGCGATGGACGAGCCGTTCCTCGAACCGGACGTGCTCGGCGTAGCCAAGCCGCCGGTAGGCGTTGAGGGCGGGCGGGTTGTCGGCCCGGACGTTGAGCACGACCTGGTCGCACGTTCGCAGCAGCTCGGCCGTGACGGCGCCGGTCACCGCGGTCGCGAAGCCTCGTCCCCGGAAGTCGACGTGGGTCAGCACGTTGCCCACGACCGCCAGGCGAGCGGTCCGGCTGATGACGTGGGTGCCGGCGGCGGCGACCAGCTGGCCGTTGACGCGGAGGCCGTAGTAGACGCCCTCGGCGATCGTTGAGGCGGGCAGCCACGAGGCGAAGCCGAGCTGGTAGAGGCGGTTGAGATCGCCGATCTCGACCGGCAGCAGACGCTGGGCCGTGGCCGGGTACGGCCGGAAGCGCTCCCGATCGACCCACATCCGGACCATCGACGGGCCCGGGTCGACGCGGTAGGTCGTCTCGATCGCGGGCAGGACACCGGCCGGCGCCGCCACGAAGGCCACGCGTGGCCGGATCAGGTCGCGCAGGATCACCCCGATGCCATCGAGCCGCCCCATCACGAACAAGGGCTGGGGCGTCGGTCCGGTGTACTCGAGCACGAGGGCGACCGGGGCATCGCCGTTCCAGGCGAGCCCCCAGCGGGTCCGCGAGAACTCGCGTTCCTCGAGATCGCAGATCGCGTACGCCGCGTAGAGCCGGTCCTGCTCCAGGAAGGAGCGCAGCAGCGGGCGGTCCGTCGTCATCCGGGCGACGATCGCGTCACGGCGGCCGAGCGCCACCGTCGCCATCATCCGGCCCCCGAGTCCGGCGCGTGCCCCCACCGTGTGCGGCCCGCTGCGACGGCGTCACGCAGGCCCGCCTCGAACGGCGCGCGGACCACCCCCTCCTCGGTGACGATGCCGGTGATCAGCTCCGCCGGGGTAATGTCGAAGGCCGGATTGCGGACCTCGGTACCGGCGGGCGCCACGCGCACGCCGCGGAATTCCAGGACCTCTTCGGCCTTGCGCTCCTCGATCGGGATGGTCGCGCCGTCCGGCGTGTCGAGGTCGACCGAGCTGGTCGGCGCCACGACGTAGAACGGGATCCCGTGGCGGGCGGCCAGCACGGCCAGCGTGTACGTCCCGATCTTGTTGGCCGTGTCGCCGTTGGCCGCCACCCGGTCGCCGCCGACGAGGACGACGTCGACCTCGCCCCGTGCCATCAGGTGGCCGGCGGCAACATCGGGGATCAACGTATGGGCGACGCCGGCCTGGGCCAGCTCCCAGGCGGTGAGCCTCGCGCCCTGGAGGTACGGGCGCGTCTCGTCCACCCAGACGTGGACAGGCCGATCGGCGTTGTGCGCCGCCTGCACGACCCCCAGGGCGGTCCCGAACTGGCCGGCTGCCAGCGGGCCCGTGTTGCAGTGGGTCAGGATGCGGACCGGGCGATCCTCGGGTACCGGCAGCACCTGCAGGCCGAACCCGGCCATGCGGCCGTGGTCGGTGGTGGCCTCGAACACGATTGCATCGGCCTCGGCGCGCAGCGCGTCGGCGATCGCGTCGCCGTCCTCGGACAGGTCGCAGACCTCGGTGTAGCGAGCCATCATCCGATCGACCGCCCAGCGCAGGTTGACCGCGGTAGGGCGTGAATTGACCAGGGCGCTGGCCGAGCCCCGCAGCGTCGCCCGCCGAGCGTACGGTCGCGAGGTACGCATCCTGTCAGCGGTCAGGGCCATGCCGATGGCCGCCACCTGGCCGATGGCCGGAGCTCCCCGGATGATCATTTCGCGGATCGCGTACGCGACCTCGCCGGCCGACCGGCACGGGTGCTCCACGAGGGCGTCGGGCAGCCGGCGCTGGTCGATCAGGTACAGGACTCCGTCATCCTCGCGGAACGGCGTTCGGAACCCGCTCGGAGCGGCCGGAACGCGGGCGGCGTCCACATCGGTCGCACCCAGGAGCCCGGCCGCCGCGGCCGGATCGAGGATTGCGCTGGCCGCTTCGGCGGACGCCCGCTGCAGCGCCTGGGCAGCACCGGCAACCGTTGCGGCGGTCTGGATCAGCTCGCCGGCGAACGCGCGGAAGAAGCCGCGCCGCCCGAGATCCACGCCCGACGCCGGCGAGGTCGCCGCCGGCTGGCTCGACGGTGCCGCGGCCGCGTCGGGCGGCGTCGAGCCTGCCTGGGTGTTCGGCGGCTGATCGCGGACGGGATCGCCGGCTGGCTCAGTCAACGGCGTTGGCCTCGTGCGTCCGGCGGTCAGTACTTGATGACGCTCGTGACACGCCGGCCATTCAGGCGATCCCGGCCCTTGAGGAACTCCAGCTCGACCAGGAAGGCGAGCCCGACGACCTCGCCCTTGAGACGCTCGACGAGCTCGATCGTGCCGTGGACCGTGCCGCCCGTCGCCAGCAGGTCGTCGACGACCAGGACCTTCTGGCCGGCCTGGATGGCGTCGCGGTGGATCTCGAGCGTGTTGGAGCCGTACTCGAGGGCGTATTCGACGGTGATCGTCTCGGCCGGCAGCTTGCCCAGCTTGCGGACCGGGACGAGGCCGGCATTGAGCTGGTAGGCCATCGGTGCGCTGAAGATGAACCCGCGGGACTCCATCCCGACGACGACGTCGATGGCTTCTCCGGCGTACGGGGCGAGCATCAGGTCGATCGCCTCGCGGTACGCCGCGGCGTCCTTCAGCAGCGTGGTGATGTCGTAGAAGAGGATGCCGGGCTTCGGGAAGTCGGGAACCTCGCGGATCTTCGCGCGCAGCTCCTCGGCAGACACGATATCGAGGCCTCCATGATCCTGGGGCGCGCGCCGTGAGCGGCGGCTTGAGCGCACCGAAGTCTACCGCAGGCGCCGCGAGGACTCGGGCCGGGTCGCCTCGATCGGCTGGGCGTCACGCTCGACCGGCTGGGCGTCACGCTCGACCGACTGGGCGTCACGCTCGACCGACTGGGGCTATGGCGCCTCGACCGTCTCGACCAGCACGGGGACGCCACGCGGACGCAGGCGGCCGGTCAATACCAGGCCGCCGAGCCCGACCGCCAGCGAGACAGCGAACGCGATGGCGAGTCCGGGCACCGGCTCGCCGTTGCTCCGGACGCTGGCCGCGACGATCGCCCCGGCAATCCCGGTTCCCAGGGCCGTGCCGACCGAGTCGGTCAGCGACAGCGCGCTCGACGCCGCGCCCTGGGTCTCCGGGGACGCCTCGCGCAGCACGATCAGGGCCAGCGGCGAGTAGGCCAGTCCCATGCCGAAGCCGGCGAGCGCGAAGGTCGGGATGCCGACCAGCCAGCTGACGTCCTGGCGGAGCACCACCATGAAGCCCGCCAGGCCGAGCAGGGCGGTGGCGAATCCGGCCTGGACGAAACGGTAGGTGGGGAAGCGATGGGTGTTCCGCGCCTGGACCCACGACCCGGCCGTCCACAGGACGGTCGTCGCGGTGAGGGCGATCCCCGATTCGGTCAGCGATCGGCCGCGCCAGCTGACCAGCACGAGTGCGACAAAAACGTCCACGCCGAAGAACATGAACGTGAGCAGGCCGCGCAACAGGACGGCGGCCGGCAGGACAGGCCGCGCGGCGAGCGTGCCGGGTGGTGTCAGGCGGCGCAGGGCAAACAGCCCGACGGCCGCCCCGCCGACCGACAGGACCGTTGCCACCTGCAGCTCGGCGGCCGTCAGGCCCACCGTCACCAGCCCCACGCCGAGCGAGACGAGGATCGCCAGCGGGAGACGGCTCCGAGCGGCAACGGCCTTCGCCTCCGTGGTCGGGTCCATCGGCGCGGCGGCCACCACTCGCAGCGCGCCCAGGGTCATGCCGCCGACCAGCGCAATCAGCGGCAGGAGGCCGAGGAAGACGGCGCGCCAGCCGACCCATTGGCCGACCGCGCCGGCGATTGCCGGTCCGATCACCCCGGGCAGGACCCAGGCTGTCGACATCGTCGCGAACATCCGGGCGCGGAGGGTCTCCGGCAGGCTGCGACCGATCGCGACGTAGGCGATCGGCGGTACCGTGCCACCGCCCAGGCCCTGGACGAATCGAGCGGCGACCAGCACCGGCATCGACGGCGCGAGGCCGCCGACGAGGAGGCCGATCGCGAACAGCCCCAGCCCGATCCCGAACGGCAACGCCAGCCCTCGGCGATCGATCGCACCGCCGACGATGACGATGCCGATCAGCGAGCCCAGCAGGAACGAGGTGAAGACCCAGCCGTAGAGCTCGAGGCCGTTCAGCTCGCGGGCCACCTGCGGCATGATCGTGGAGATCGCCAGCGCCTCGAAGGCGACGAGCGTGATCGTGAGGACCAGGCCGATCGTCAGCGAGCGCCGTTGCGGCGACCACAGACCGTCCGCTCGGGGCGTGGGGTGCATCGGTCAAGGATGGCGTGTCGCCGCTGGCCGCGCCACGGCCGGTGCGCCTAGAGGCCCGCCGGGTCCCAGCCGCGCAGCTCGGCGCGCAGGCGGTCCTCGGCCGCCCGGCGGCCGAGGACCTCCAGCCAATCGAGGCGATCCAGCCCGAGGAGCGCGGCCCCGAGCACCGGCGGCGCGCCGGACCGGCGAAGCACCGCGCTGGGCGCCACGGCGTGCACGCCGGCCTCGATCCGGGTCTCGAACTCGTCGTCACGGGCGTTGAAGACGCCGCCGGCCATGACCACGTCCGGGTCGCGCCGGGTGAGGTTCAGGCGACGAATGATCGCTCCGGCCATGGCCACCAGCTCGTCCGCCAACCGATCAACGATCGAGCGGGCGACCGCGTCGCCCTCCCCGGCCGCGCGGAAGACAGTCGGCGACAGCTCGCGCAGTCGAGCTTGGGGCACGGATCCAAGCTCGATCGCCCGGGTGAGGTCGATCGGTCGGCGGTAGCCGAACTGCCGCGGCACGAGCGTTTCGAGTGCCGTCCTGGAACCCCTGCCGTCACGCGCCCGGACGGCCGCCCCGAGGGCCGCCAGGCCGACGTCCCCCCCGCCGCCCCAGTCCCCGGAGATCCCACCGAGCGCGGCGAGTCGTGCCGTCCGGCCGTCGGGAGCGATCCCGGCGGCGTTCATCCCGGAGCCGCAGATCAGCGCGACCCCCCAGCCACGCTCCGACCCGGCCCGGATCGGAGCGAACGCGTCGTTGATGACCAGGCCGTGGCCGGCCAGCCGGCGCTCGGCGAGCGATGCGGTCAGGCGCCGCACGTCGGTCGGCGTGTCTGCACCCGCCAGCGCGTAGACGCCGACCTCAGGCAGCGGGCCGGCCGGCGCCACCCCGGCCCGTGAACGCGCCTCGGCGACGAGGGCGGCCAGCCGGTCGGCGCCGGCTTCGAGTCCCACCTGCTGATGCGACGTGGTCGGGCCGCGCAGCGCGGCCAGCAGGCGGCCATCGGCCGCGACCAGCACCACGTCCGTCTTGGAGTTGCCGCCGTCGACCGCCAGGATCGCCGGGCGGCTCGGGTCTGTGCTCATGGCACGCCCCCCGGGACGAGTGACAGCTCGTCGACCCGGCACAGCTCCGTGCCGGTCGCATGGAGCCGGTCGAGGATGGAGTCGATTGCCCCGAGCGTGGCCGACGGCCAGGCATGCAGCAGGACCACCGCACCGTCGCCCTGCGACTGGACGCCGCTCACCACGGCATCGGCCACATCGCCGGCCGAGTGAGCCGGGTCCCAATCGTTGACGTCCACGTGCCAGCCGACGTGCCGGTAGCCGGCAGACCCGATCGCCGCGAGAACGCGGGGATCGTCCGCCCCTGCGCCGAACGGGCACCGGAACCAGGGTGCCGGGTCGACGCCCGTCGCCGCCACGATCGCGTCCGCGCCGTCGCGCACGTCCTCGGCGATCCCCGCATCGGTCAGCAGCGGCAGCCTCGCGTGGTAGTGCGAATGGTGGCCGACGAGATGCCCGCCGGCCACGATGGCCCGTGCGGTCTCCGGGTACGCCTCCGCCCAGCGACCCTGGACGAAGAAGGTCGCCCGAACCCCTCGACGCTCGAGCGATGCCAGGAGCGCCTCCGCAATGCCGGGCGGGGCCGGGCGGTCGGGGTGCTCGGCGTCGAAGGTCAACGCCACGCGGATCTTCATCGGGACCTCATTTCTCGACGCCGGTGATGACGATGCCGCGGGTGAAGAAGCGCTGGGTGAACAGGAACGCGATGACCGGAATGATCAGGGTCATCAGGGTGCCCGCCTGGATCAGCCCCGGGTCGCGGTAGTGCACACCGTTGAAGCGCTGGAGCCCGAGCGCGATCGTCTGGATGTCCGGGTCGCTGGACAGGTAGATCAACGGCCCGAAGAAGTCGTTCCAGGCGTAGACCAGGTGGAAGATCGCCACGGCGATCACCACCGGCCAGGCCTGCGGCAGGATGACCGAGATGAGGGTCCGGAACGGGCCGGCCCCGTCGATCGCCGCCGCCTCGTCCATCTCGGTCGGGATCGTCATGAAGTACTGGCGCATCAGGAAGACGTCATAGGCGTTGGCGAAGAAGGTGGGGATCAGCAGCGGCAGCCAGGTCCCGACCCAGCCGAGCTTCTGGAAGATCGTGTAGGTCGGGATGATCGTGACGGCCGTCGGCAGGAAGATCGTCGCGATCAGCAGCGTGAACAGGAGGTTGCGGCCGGGGAACTTGAAGCGCGCGAAGCCATAGGCGACCAGGGTGCACGACAGCAGCGTCCCGATCGTCGAGATCACCGCGATCGCCAGCGTGTTGAACAACAGACGCGGGTAGTCGATGAGATCCCAGACCTTGGCGAAGTTCTCCCAGTGCGGGGCGAACTGCCAGATCTGGTCGAGCGTCCGCCACGACCCCTGCCAGGCGATCGGCGCGGCATCCGGCGCGGCCGGGTCGACGAACATGCTGGACTTCCGACCGGGCTCGAACAGCGCCAGCTGGCGGATCGTGCCGTCGGGCAGCGGCACGACCAGCAACGGCAGCTCCTTGCCCTGGTAGGCGAAGGTCACGGGATCGGCCGGCCAGAGCGGGGTTCCCGCCTGGGTGATCTGGTCGGTGCTCTTGACCGCGTAGACGACGGACCGGAGCATCGGCGACAGGAAGAGCGCCAGGCCCACGACCGCGAGCAACGTCAGCACGAACGACCGGGTCCGGTCGCCACGCTCGCGCGGCGGCCGGCTCCCGGTGGTCCCGGCGCGCCGGCGCCCGAACAGCCGGGGACGCGCCGTCAGGTCCTCGAGATCTGCGGCCGTGACGTGCGCCATCCGTCAGCGCGCCTCGCCGGCGTAGTACACCCAGTGACGGGCGCTGCGGAACAGCAGCAGGGTCAGGACGAGCGAGATGGCGAACAGCAGCCAGGCGAGGGTGGCACCGTAGGACATGTTCTGGAACGTGAAGAAGTTCTGGTAGAGGTAGAGGTTGAAGAAGTTCGTCGAACCGCCCGGCTCGCCGGTTCCGTTCTTGAGGACCAGCGGGACCAGGAAGTACTGCAGGACGTCCACCACCCCGAGGACGATCGTGAAGAAGATCACCGGCGACATCATCGGGATGGTGATGTGGCGCAGCGTGGCAAACGCGCCGGCGCCGTCGATCTTCGCCGCCTCGTACAGGTCGGACGGGATCCCCTTGAGCCCGGCGAGGTAGATGATCATCCCGCCGCCGATCCCCCACAGGCCCATGATCACGAGGCCCGGATAGATCCAGGTGGGGTCCTGGAGCCAGTCCGGCGGGTGGCTGATCCCGAGGAACTTGAGGAGGCCGTTGACCCAGCCGGTGTCCGCGCTGAGCATCCCCTGCCAGACGAAGACGCCGGCCACGAACGGCACGACGTACGGCAGAAAGAAGAGGACTCGGAACGCTCCCGACCCTCGCAAATGCCGTGAATGCAGCAGCAGCGCCACGACGAACGGAAGGCAGACGCCGACCGGGAGCGCCAGAACGGCGAACTTCAGCGTGACCGCGAGCGAATCCCAGGTCCGCTGGTCGGACGCCAGGGTCTGGTAGTTGCGCAGGCCGACGAACTGCAGTGGCTCGGCCTGGTTGAGGTTGATGTTGCTGAAGGTGAACGCCAGGGTGGCGATCATCGGGAAGGCGGTGAACGCCAGGAACCCGATGACCCACGGCGCGATGAAGACGTAGCCCCAGCGGGCGCGCCGCCAGGCCAGGCCGGAGAAGCGAGGCCGGCTGCGCGGGCGCGCCGCGCCGGGGGCGATCATCTAGGTCAGTTGCCGCCCTGATCCCAGATGGCCTGCATCTGGGTCTTCATGTCGGCGATCTCCTTGTCCAGGTCGAGACCGGGGGTGGCCTGCCACTTGGTCCCGAAGGTGTTGATCAGGTTGAGGGTCTGGTTGTAGGCGGGTGTGTAGGACTCGAAGTTGGGAACGTCGGCGAACTGGATGCCCTGCTTGGCAACGTTCCAGTCGATCGTCTGGGTGTAGTCCGCCTGGAGGCCCTGGAGGAAGGCGTCCTGCTTTGATTCGACCGCGGGCATGCCGCCGTAGAGCTTGAGCAGGTCCTGGTTGGCCAGCAGGTAGGTGAGCACCTTGAACGCCTCGTCGGGGTGCTTGCTGCCCTTGAGGATGCGGAACGTGTCGGCGTTGAAGGCCGCCGTGGTCTGACCCTGGTAGGACGGCGTCGCCGCCATGTTCCAGTCGTCGCCCGCATCCGAGATCCCATAGAGCGACCAGAGGTAGTTCTCGCTCATGGCCACCTTGCCGGTGAAGAACGGATAGCCGTTGGGATTGAAGTCGGTGTTGAGGAACTGGGGACCGGTCACCATGATGCGGTCCTTCCAGATCCCGTCGTAGAAGTAATGCCAGGCGGCGACCCAGGCGTCCGGCATCTGGACGGTCTTGCCGTCAGACGCCACGAACGAGCCGGCCTTCCAGTACGCGCCGGTCTGGCGCAGGTCGTCGCGCTGTGGCTCGAAGCCCCATTGGACGATGTTCTCCGGATCGAATCCCGCCTCGGTCGCGTCCTTGCCGTTCTTGTCGACGGTCAAGAGCAAGGCGATCTTGCGGACGGTGTCGTAATCCCACGGCACCTTCGTTCCGTCGGGCATCGTGTAGGTGCTGTTCCACTGGTGCGGCGGCTCCGCGAGACCAGCCTCCTTGAACAGGCTGGCCTTGTAAAACAGGACGGACGGGTAGACGGCATACGGGATGCCCACCTGGCCCTCGCCACCGACGTTGTAGAGGCTGACCGTGGAAGTCGGGAACTGGCTCATGTCGAACGAGTTCTTGTCGATCAGCGGCTGCAGGTCGAGCCACTGGCCGTGGAAGGCATTGGCCCCGCCGATGCCGATCGGGCCCACGATGTCGGGGCCGTTGCCGGAGCCGATCTGGACCGACAGCGCGTCCCGGGCCCCGGTGTACGGGTAGGCCTGGAAGCTCAGGTGGATGCCCGGATTGGCCTGGTTGAAGGCCTCGGCGACCTGTTCCTCGACCGTGACCTGCTCGGGGGCGTCGCCCGTGCCGAGGCAGCAGAACCACACGATGTTGACGTCGCCGGGCTGGCCGGTGGAACCGGCGGTGATCGCGCTCGGCGCCGCCGACGCCTCGCCACTCGCGGCGGCCGATGCCTCGCTGCTGGCGGCAGCCGACGGCTCGGCGCTTGCGGCCGGGCTGCCCGTGGATGAGCCGCAGGCGGCGAAGATCAGCCCCGCTGCGGCGATGAGGACGCCGAGGCGCCCGATGGTGCGTTCCATCCCATGCCTCCCATTCCGTCTACCGGGTGAGCTGGCGGCCAGCGATTGCACGGTTGCTCTCCTCCTCTTGCGTCGCGGTTTCGTTCGAGCGCATCCAGTGCGGGCGGATGACCACCCGTTCCACGTAGTAGCGAGTCCGGTCGCCGCGCACATAGGTCCGCCCGAACTCCACCGGGCGGCCATCGGCGCTGCTGGCGATGCCCTCGATCAGCAGCGCCGGACTGCCCCGTTTCAGGCCGAGCAGCCGAGCCTCCCGGGTCCGCAGCAGGACGGGCTCGAGGACCTCGCGCGCCCTCGCGACGCGGACGCCATAGCCCTCGGTCAACAGGTCGTACAGCGAGCCTCGCTCGAGATCGGAGGCGAGCAGGCCCGGAAACCGTTCGGCCGGCAGGTGGACCTGCTCCAGCAGGAGCGGCTGGCCGTCGGCCAGGCGCAGGCGCTCCAGGTAGAGCGTCGGTGATCCGAGCTCGATGTCGAGGGCCGCGGCGACCGCCTCGCCGGCGGATTCCGGACGGGCAGCGACGAGGCGCGTCTCCGGGTCCAGGCCGCGAGTCTGCATCTCCTCGGCAAACGAGAGATGGCCGGCGAAGTCGCGATCGATCCGCGGATGGAGGACGAACGTGCCGCGACCGCGCGTCCGTTCAAGCCGACCCTCGCGCACCAGCTCACCGAGCGCTCGCCGGATCGTGATCAGGCTGCAGCCATAGCGTGCGGTCAGGTCGCGTTCGGTCGGCAGGCGGTCGCCGGGCCGCCACTCGGCGGCATCGAGGGCGGCCTTCAGGTCCAGGTAGACCTGGTGATGGAGCGGGATGGGGCCGAGCTCGAGTCGGAAACGGGCCATCGGCGGCGTGGACCTCGGGCGAGGGTCGACTGTTCCGGGGCTTGCACAGGCGGCGATTGCTGATAACGTTATAAGCAATCCTGTCAAGCCCCTCTCGGGAGTGGACCTGTGGGCGTCAAGATCGCCGTCGTGGGTGGCGGCAGCACCTATACGCCGGAGCTGGTCGAGGGCTTCGTCCGGCGCGCCGCGCGCCTCCCGATCGATGAGCTCGTGCTGTTCGACATCGATGCCGATCGGCTGTCCGTCGTCGGCGGCCTCGCCCAGCGGATGCTCGATCGGCTCGACTGGGTCGGGCGGCTGACTCTGACCGGCGACCGCGACAGCGCCATCGACGGCGCCAACTTCGTGCTCATCCAGCTGCGGGTGGGCGGCCAGGCAACGAGACTCATCGACGAGACGCTGCCGCCGCGGTTCGGCGTCATCGGCCAGGAGACGACCGGCGCCGGCGGTTTCGCCAAGGCCCTGCGAACGGTCCCGGTCGTGCTGGAGCTTGCGGAGCTGACCGGCCGGCGCGCCGCGCCTGGGGCATGGATCGTCGACTTCACGAATCCGGTCGGAATCGTGACCCAGGCCCTGCTCGATCACGGCCATCGGGCGATCGGACTGTGCAACGTCGCGATCAACATCCAGCGCACGGTGGCCGAGCGGTTCGGCGTCTCACCGGAGCGCGTCGAGCTCGAACACGTCGGCCTGAACCACCTGAGCTGGGAGCGGGCGGCCCGGGTCGATGGTGTCGACCGCCTGCCCGAGCTGTTGGCGAACGACGCCGACTGGCTGGCTGATCACGTCGGGATCCCGGTCGGGCTGATTCGGGCGTTGCGGGCGATTCCGTCCTACTACCTGCACTACTACTACGAGACGGCCGACGTGGTCGCCGAACAGCGTGACGGGCACACCCGTGCGCAGGACGTCATCGACATCGAGGCGCGCCTGCTCGACCTGTACCGCGACCAGGGCCTGGCCGAGAAGCCGGCACTGCTCGCCGACCGGGGCGGCGCCTACTACAGCGAAGCGGCCGCCCAGCTGATCGCCTCGCTGTACGACGGCGCGGGCGACGTCCAGGTGGTCGACCTGCGCAACGACGGTGCCCTGCCCGACCTGCCCGATCGCGCGGTCGTGGAAATCCCGGCACGGATCGATCGCGACGGGGCCCATGGCCTGCCGCTCGCACCCCTCGCCCCCGAGATGCGCGGCCTGGTTCAGGCGGCCAAGGCGTACGAGGAGCTGACGGTCGAGGCGGCCTGCACGGGCGATCGACGGACGGCTCTGCGGGCGCTCATCGCCAACCCGCTGGTGGGCGAGTGGAAGATCGCCGAGCCGCTGCTGGAGGCCTTGCTCGAGGCCAACCGCACCCACCTGCCGCGCTTCTTCCGGTAGCGCGGCGCGCGCCACCGGCAGCCCGAGCGCCCGCGCCCCCGCCCAGATCTCGCCTCCGCGGAAACCGGACCTGGCCCCCGGGTTACGCGCCGTTCGGGATCCAGAACATCGACGGCACGATCTTCGTGACCTACGCCAAGCAGGATGCCGACGCCGAGGATGAGATCGCCGGCGACGGCTTCGGCTTCGTCAGCGCCTTCGGGACCGACGGCTCCTTCCTGGGGCGCGTGGCCTCCGGCGACGCCCTCAACGCGCCGTGGGGCCTGGCCAAGGCACCGGCCGACTTCGGTGAGTTCAGCGGGCAGCTGCTGGTCGGCAACTTCGGCGACGGCCGGATCAACACCTTCCGGTGGGGCACCTGGGAGCCGGACGGGCACCTCAAGACCCCCAGTCATCGGCCGCTGACGATCGACGGTCTGTGGGCGATCATGTTCGGAGGCGGAGGCACGGCGGCGTCAGGCCCGAGGCGGCAGATGTCCACCGTGCCATCGTCGAGCAGCTGCCAGGCGACGGCACCGCTGAGGCCATCAGCGTCGATGCAACCCAGCCACGATTCGCCGGCGGCGCGCAGGACCTCGAGGCTCTCGGTCAGGGCCGGGATCCCCTCGGATCCGATAAGCGCCGCCTCGACCGCATACGCCTCGCGTTGCAGGGCGAGGACCGCGGCCGCGACGTCGTCATCCTGGCGCACGGCCAGGTCGGTCAGCCGACGATCAGGCACCGGCGCTCACGGCGTGGCCGTCCGACGAGAACCGGCCGACGACCGCCTGGGTCAGCGCCCAGCTCCTGGCCGGGTCGCGCGGCAGGCGGATCCGGACCTGGTTGCTGGCGAAGGTGACGTCGCTGGGCCGCACGCCGGGAAGTGCCGGACCGGCCAGCAGGCGCATGGCCGTCGCCCGGGTAAGTCCCGCCCCGAAGCGGAAGACGAGCCAGCCCTCTTCGCGCGAGATCGAAGCGACACCGGCGGTCTCGGCCGCCAGGCGGAGCTCGACCACCTCGACGAGTCGCAGGACCGGTGCCGGCATCGGGCCGAAGCGGTCCTGCACCTCCTGCTGGAAGGCGGCCAGGTCAGCCGCCGAGCGGGCCCGGGCCAGCCGCCGGTAGAGCTCCAGCTTCTGCGCCTCGTCCGGGACGTACTCGGTCGGCAGGTGCGCCTCGACCGGCAGGTCGACGACAGCCTGCGGTGCTTCGACCATCGGCGCCCGGCCCTCGAGCGCGGCCTTGCGCGCCTCGACCGCCTCGGCCAGCAGGCGCGAATAGAGGTCGAACCCGACCGCCGCCATGTGACCCGACTGCTCGGCGCCCAGGATGTTGCCGGCCCCGCGGATCTCGAGATCGGACAGGGCGATCTGGAACCCGGCGCCCAGCTCGGACGCGTTGAAGATGGCCTGCAGCCGCTTGCGCGCCTCATCGCTCAGGCGCTCCCGGCGGCGGTAGAGGAGATAGGCGTAGGCGCGGCGTGACGATCGGCCGACCCGCCCGCGGAGCTGGTAGAGCTGCGCCAGCCCCAGCGTGTCGGCGCGATCGATGATGATCGTGTTGGCGTTCGGGATGTCCAGTCCCGACTCGATGATCGTGGTGCAGACGAGGACGTCGGCGGCGCCCTCGGCGAAGGCGATCATCACCTTCTCGAGCGCTCCCTCGGCCATCTGGCCGTGGCCGACCACGATCTGGACGTCGGGCAGCATCCGGCGGAGCTGCTCGGCCTGCGCCTCGATCGTCTCGACCCGGTTGTGGACATAGAAGACCTGGCCGCCGCGATCGAGCTCGCGGACGATCGCGTCGCGCACCAGCCCGGCCGAGGCCTCGGCGACCCGCGTCTGGATCGGGAGCCTGTCCTCCGGCGGGGTCTCGATGACGCTCAGGTCGCGGATCCCGGCGAGCGCCAGGTTGAGGGTCCGCGGGATCGGCGTGGCCGACAGCGTCAGGACATCCACCTCGCGCCGGAGCTGCTTCAGCCGCTCCTTGGCGGCGACTCCGAAGCGCTGCTCCTCGTCAACCACGACCAGTCCGAGATCCCGAAAGCGGATGTCCTTCGACAACAGTCGGTGGGTGCCGATCACGAGGTCCACGCTGCCGTCCACCAGGCCCGCCACCGTCGCCGACTGGGCCGACGGAACGACGAAGCGCGACAGCAGCCGGACCTCGAGGGGAAAGGCGGCGAAGCGCTGTGAGAACGTCGCGTGATGCTGGGCGGCGAGCACGGTCGTTGGCACCAGGACCGCCACCTGCTTGCCGTCCTGGATCGCCTTGAATGCCGCCCGAAGGGCGACCTCGGTCTTGCCGTACCCGACATCGCCGACGACCAGCCGGTCCATCGGCCGGGTCTGTTCCATGTCCGCCTTGACCTCGAGCGCGGCGCGCAACTGGTCGATCGTCTCCTCGTACGGGAACGAGGCCTCCATCTCGGCCTGCCAGGGCGTGTCGTCGGCGAAGGCGTGGCCGCGCGCCTGGGCCCGGGTGGCGTAGAGCTGGAGGAGATCCTCGGCCAGGTCGTCGACGGCCTTGCGGACGCGCTGCTTGGCGCGCAGCCAGTCCGTGCCGCCGAGCTTGGACAGCGCGGGACGCTCGCCGCCGGAATAGCGGCTGATCCTCGCGATCTGCTCGACCGGTACGAAGATCCGGTCGCCGCCCGCGAACGACAGCTCGAGGTAGTCGCGATCCTCGCCGGCGCCGCCACGTCGGAGCATCCGCTCGTAGCGGGCCACGCCGTGGTCGATGTGGACGACGAGGTCGCCCGGGACGAGGCGCTCCAGGATGTCGCGCGGGACGACCCGCCGGAGCGCCTTCGGCCGGCGGATGCGGACGGTCCCGAAGAGCTCGCGGTCGGTGACGAAAGCCAGGCCATCGGGCCCCCCGCTGAACCCGCCGTTGAGGCTGCGCTCGACCAGGACGACGGCACCCGGCGGTGGCGCCTCCCCTACCCGGCTCACGACGGCCGTCGGCCGGCCGGCCTCCGAAAGCAGCTCGGCCAGGCGCGGGGCCTGGTCCGAGGCCAGCACGATCCTGGCGCCCTCCGCGCGCCAGTTGTCGACCGCTTCAACGAGCCGACCGGCGCGACCCGGCGGCAGGGCCGGCTCACGCCAGCCGAACGGATCGCCCGATGAGAGCGCGCCCCGGGCCAGCGACGAATCCTCCGGCGGAACCGATTCCCACGTCAGCTCGAGCGTCCGCGACGCGACCAGCCGGCCCTTCCAGTCGCGTGGCCCGAGGTACCCGGACGGCCAGTCGGCCGGCAAGTCGCCGGCCGCGACCAACTCCGCGCGGCGCTCGTCGGCCTGCCGCCACAGGAATCCGGCGGCCTCGGCCAGGTCGCCCGGCTCGTCCAGCACCAAGAGCGTGCCCGGCGCGACATGGTCGAGGCCGGTCGCCGGGGCGAGGTGGGCGGCCCAGACCTCGGCCGCGTCGCCCACCGCCATGGCACGGGTCTGATCCGCCGGATGGCGTGGCCCGGGCGCCGGCGAGTCGAAGCGTTCGAGATCGGCGGCCAGGCGCTCCGGCAGCCGGGCCGCCTTGCGGCCGAGCCTGTCTCGAATCGTCGCCGCTCCCCCGGCCGGCAACAGGAACTCCGATGCCGGCAGCAGGACCGCCGCACCAACGGTGCCGACGGTCCGCTGGTCGGTCGGATCGAACGCGCGCAGCGAATCGATCTCGTCGCCGAAGAACTCGATCCGGACCGGCAGCGACAGCGACGGCGGGAAGAGGTCGACGATCCCTCCACGCCGGGCGAACTCGCCACGTCCGGCCACCTCGGTGACCGGGACGTAGCCGAGGTCGAACAGCTCGCGCAGGAGGGCGTCCTGGTGGATTCGGGTTCCCGGGCGGATCTCGCGCGGGGTCGATGGAAGATCGTCGGGCGCGATCGTGTGCTGCAGGAGGGCCTGCACGCTGGCCACCAGGATCCGGGCGCGGCCGCTCCGCCACGCAGCCAGGGCGGCGACCCGGGCCGCCGTCTCGTCGGCGATCAGCTCGCTCCGCTCGTAGGCCAGCGACGTTCGGGGCTCGAGGGTCGACACGGCGGCCGGATCGCCCAGCCACGCGCCGAGCTCCTCCGCCACCCGGTCGCCGATCTCGGCGTCACGGGCGATCCAGACCAGTCGCTCGCCGATCGATCCGAGCGCGAGCGCTGCCGCCAGGTAGGTCTTGGCCCCGTGCGGCACGGCCACCAGGCCCACGTGCCGGCCGACCCGGCGGGGATCGTCGCTCGGACGTCCGAGGCGTTCGCGGAGCGCGGCGAACGTCCCGGTCCCGACCAGGAGCGGCGGCAAGGCTGACAGGTCCGGGAGCCGGTGCGCGCTGACCCTGGCGGCCGCCGCGCCGGACGCCTTCGCCGGGCCGGCCGGTCTGGCTGCACGGGTCGACGCCGCTGAATCTCGCCGCCGCTCATCCTCGATCTCACGGTCGACCTCGGCGACGTCGAAGTCCAGCGCCTCGCGGGTCGGTGGTGCGTGCCGTGCCGCGAAGTCGGTCGCGACCCGTTCGGCGATGCGGCGGTCGCGCCCGCGACGTCCCCGAAGTGGCGGAGTCGGTGGGGGCATCGGTCAGTCGTCCGCTGAACCGGGGTGGATCCTGCGCCAGCCGGTGCGCGTTCGGCGGATCCCGTCGGCGCCGGCCGGGCCGCCGACCTCGCCGGGGGCGGCGAGCAACCTGGTGTCGGCCGGCCGGAGCTCGAACATGTTGAAGCGATTGGCCGCCTTGTTCGTTCCCTCCCGCGCCCACGCTTCAACCGCGTCGGCGGCCGCGTCGAGGAGCTCGTTCAGGCGCACCGTCTCATCGGGCGCGAAGGTCGACAGGACGTGGTCGACCGCGCCGCGGTCGGGGTCGCCGATCCCGATGCGCAGCCGGCTGAACTTCTCGGTGCCCAGCTCGTCCACGATGGAACGCAGGCCGTTGTGGCCGCCGTGACCGCCTCCCTCGCGGAAACGGAGCTTGCCGAACGGCAGGGCGAAGTCGTCGGCGACGACGAGGAGGTCGGTCAGCGGCGCATTGGCCCGGGCCAGCACCTTGCGAACGGCCATGCCCGAATCGTTCATGTAGGTCAGCGGCTTGACCAGGGTCAGGTCCAGGCCGTTGTAGCGGCCCATGACCACGCTCGAGGCGTCTCGCTGGCGCCCGCGCCCGGCCCAGCCCGCACGGTCGGCCAGCCGGTCCACGACCTGCCAGCCGATGTTGTGCCGCGTCCTGGCGTATTGCGACCCGGGATTCCCCAGGCCGACGACGAGCTTCACAAGATCCTCCGGACAGCCGGACAGGGCCCGATCCCGTGCCGGGAGGGCCTGGCGGGATGGTACCGCTCAGCGCTTTCGGGCGGGCAACTCCAGGAGACGTGCCTCCAGTGCGCGCATGGCGGCCTCCTCGGCCGGCTCGGCATGATCCCACCCGCACAGGTGCAGCGTGCCGTGCGTCGCCAGCAGGCGGAGCTCGTCTGACGGCGACCAGCGGAGGTCGCCGGTCTGGCCGCCGCGGCCCTCGACCGCCTGGGCGACCGCGCGCTCGACCGAGATGACGACGTCGCCGAGGTGGGGGCGGCGACCCGGGGGAAGCGGAAACTCGGCCCCCGCCCCTGCCGGTGTCCTGCCCCCCGGTCGCGACGGTCCACCATCGTGCGCCGGGAACGCATCGGGCGGCAGCAACGGGAAGGAGAGAACGTCCGTTGGGCCCTGATTGCCGAGGTGGTCCGCGTTGAGCGACGCCAACTCCGAGTCGTCCGACAGGATCAGCCCGATCGACGCCGGGCGTGGGGCGCCGGCGACTTCGGCGGCTCGCGTCATCGACCGGGCCAGCGCGGCCGCGGAGGCGGGGACGTTCACCCCTTCACGAACCGTCAGGTCGACCCGCCAGGGGCCCAGGTAGAGCGATCGGCTCACCAAGCCGAGGGATCGACTCACGAAGCCGAGCCGCCGCCTCCGCCGGCCCGGCCACCGGCCGCTCGCCGCGACTCCAGCTCCACGACCGTGTTCTGCGGGTAGGCGATTCGCGTGTGGTACATGCCCAGCAACTGGCCGACGAAGGCCTCGCGAATCCGTTCGAGGTCTCGCAGCGTGAGGTCGCATTCGTCGAACTGGCCGTCGGTCGTGCGCTCGTCGATGATCCGGCTGACCATCGCCCGGATCGACGGCTCGTCACGCGCGGCCAGGGAGCGGACGGAGGCCTCCACGCCATCGGCGAGCATGATCAGGGCGGCCTCGCGGGTCTGCGGCTTGGGACCCGAATGGCGGAACTTGCGCTCATTGACCGCGGCGCCGGGCCCGGCCAGGTCCTCCGCCCGAGCGTGGAAGTAGCTCATGATCGCGGTCCCGTGGTGCTGCGGGATGTAGGCGATCAGGGCCTTGGGCAGGTGGGCCTTGTAGGCCAGGTCGATCCCGTCGACCACGTGCTGCTTGAGGATCCCGGCGCT